>Ga0302226_10000500_pt1 | contig 32566 bp, 34 predicted proteins | sample II_Palsa_E3_3_FD_193524 | JGI IMG/M metagenome (GOLD analysis project Ga0302226, IMG submission 193524) | Peat permafrost microbial communities from Stordalen Mire near Abisko, Sweden - II_Palsa_E3_3 | ecosystem: Environmental > Terrestrial > Soil > Palsa > Peat permafrost | place: Sweden...
TCCGGTTCCCCATGCGTGGCCCGCTCGCCCCAGATCGGAGGAGCAGGCGTCGGGTGGACATTTCGCTCGGAGTCACCGGGAGTGATGTCCCATCCTGGGGCCGCTTGCAGCGGCGTCCCTGGTCCGGCCACCGTGGACGGGCGGACTGTAGACCAGGTCGGGCGCCCTGAAGACGCGTCGGGAGCCGTCCACGTGTTTCGCATGGCGGACATCGTGCTGGGCGAGGAGGCAGTCGAGGTCCCCGGGATACTCGATGGCGCGCTCGAGCGCATCGCGATCGCGGCGCCCAATTTCGAGGACGCGGACCAGGGCACGGCGAAAGGCTCCGGCTACGATCGTGATCGGCGTCGGTTGGGGCCTCCCGTACGTTTCTGCTGGGCTGCGTTTCAAAGCGACGATAAGCATTATGGAAGTTGATTTCGATTTCTAGAAAAAGCGGCTCGCATACGTAGTTCCCAAGTGATTATTGACCAAATTATTACGAAGGCGCAAATTCAGGCGCTCCCCGGGCCCCGACAGGCCCCGAAAATCCCGTGAGTCACGCCCGTTCCCGCCTCGCATGGATGGCGCTGGGGCCGATCCTGGCGATGCTCGCGGGCCAGGGGTGCTCGAAGCCGGGGCCGAAGGCCTGGCAGGGATACATCGAGGGAGACTACGTCTACGTCGCCTCCCCCATCGCCGGCCGGCTCGAGAAGCTCGCCGTGGAAAAAGGCTCCAGGGTCGCCGGCGGCGCCCCGCTCTTCGAGCTCGAGCGCGCCGCCGAGACCGACGCGCAGCGCGAGGCCTCCCAGGAGCTCCTGGCCGCCAAGGCGCAGCTCGAGGACATGAGGAAGGGCTCGCGGCCGGAGGAGATCGCCGCCCTCGAGGCCAGGCTCGGCCAGGCGCGCGCGTCCGCGGAGCTTTCCAGGCTCGACCTCGAGCGCCAGGAGAGGCTCTTCAAGGAGGGCGCGATCGCGGCGAACGATTTCGACCACGCGCGCCTGACCCACGAGGCGGACGGCCGCGCGGTCGACGAGGACGCGGCCCGCCTCGACACGGCGCGCCTGGGGGGAAGGACCGACGCCGTCGCCGGCGCCGAGGCGCTCGTGCACGCTGCGGCCGATGCCGAGGCGCATGCGCGGTGGAGCGTCGACCAGAAGGCGCAGGCGGCCCCGTGCGCCGCGCTCGTCTACGACACGCTCTACCGCGAGGGCGAGTTTGTCGCGGCGGGAAGCCCGGTCGTCGCGCTTCTCCCCCCCTCGAACATCAAGGCGCGGTTCTTCGTCTCGGAGCCCGACTTCGCGCTGCTCAAGGCGGGCGACCGCGTGTCCGTCGGCGTCCCGGGGCTCGCCGCCCCCCTCGAGGCGAGGGTGAGCTACCTGTCTCCACAACCCGAATACACGCCGCCCGTCCTCTACAACAGGGACAACCGCGCGAAGCTTGTCTACATGATCGAGGCCGTCTTCGGGCCAGGCGCCGCGGCGGACCTGCATCCCGGCCAGCCCGTCGACGTGCGCCCGTCGGGCCGATGAGCGCCGCGGGCGAACTCGCGATCGACGTCTCGGGCGTCACCAAGCGCTTCGGCGCCCTGACCGCCGTGAACGGGATCGACCTCCAGGTCGGCCGCGGCGAGATCTACGGCTTCCTCGGCCCCAACGGGAGCGGGAAGACCACCTTCATACGTATGCTGTGCGGCCTGCTCACCCCGGACGCGGGGTCCGGGACATGCCTGGGCCACGACTTCCTCACCGGACAGTCCGTCATCAAGCGCGAGGTCGGCTACATGACCCAGAGGTTCAGCTACTACGAGGACCTGAGCATCCGCGAGAACCTCGACTTCATCGCGCGGATATACGGGGTCCCCGACCGCGCCGGCGCCGTCCGGCGCAGCCTCGAGCGGCTCGGCCTCGGGAACCGCAGCCAGCAGCTGGCGGGCGAGCTGTCCGGGGGGTGGAAGCAGCGGCTCGCCCTTGCGGCCTGCCTCATCCACAGCCCCCGCCTGCTCCTCCTCGACGAGCCGACCGCCGGCGTGGACCCCAAGGCCCGGCGGGGATTCTGGGATGAGATCCACCAGCTCGCGGACGAGGGGATCACCGTCCTGGTCACGACGCACTACATGGACGAGGCCGAGCGGTGCCACCGGATCGCCTGCCTGGCCTATGGCAACATCCTGGTCCGCGGCACGGTCGCCGAGGTCGTGGCGTCCGCCAACCTCGCGACGTGGTCGGTCACGGGCCCCGAGCTTGTCAGGCTGGCGGGGGCGCTCCGGGGGCGGCCCGGCGTCGGGCAGGTCGTGCCCTTCGGCAACACCCTCCACGTCACCGGTCGCGATTTTGCGAGCCTCGAGGCGACCATCGCCGGGCTTCGCAGCCCGGCCCACGAATGGAGGCGGATAACCCCCGGCCTCGAGGACGTCTTCATCGGCCTCATGGACCAGGCAAAGGACAATTTTGACTGAGGAGCCGCACATGGGCCGCTTCACGCTCCACCGCCTGTGGGCCGTCGTGCTGAAGGAATTCGTCCAGATGCGCCGGGACCGCATCACGTTCCTGATGATGGTCGGGATACCCATCCTGCAGCTGACGCTCTTCGGGTACGCGATCAATTCGGACCCCAAGCACCTCCCCACCGCGCTCCGCCTGGCCGACGAGGGACCGTTCGCGCGGACGCTCGTGGCGGAGATGCGCAACAGCGACTATTTCAGGCTCGTGAGGGTCACCGACTCGGAGGCCGAGGTAGAGCGGCTGCTGCGGCTGGGGAACGTCCAGTTCGTCGTGAACATCCCCGAGGACTTCACCCGGAAGATCCTGCGGGGGGAGCGGCCGACCGTGCTTGTCGAGGCCGACGCGACAGACCCGGCGGCGACCGGGCCCGCGATCGCCGCGGTCCGCGCCATCGCGGACACCGCGATCGACCGCGACCTGACGGGCCCCCTCTCCCGGCTCCGCGGGACGCCGGGCCCCATTGATTTCGAGGTCCACGCGCACTACAACCCCGAGAACATCACCCAGTACAACGTGGTGCCCGGTCTCATGGGAGTGGTGCTGACGATGACGATGGTGATCATCACGGCGCTCGCGATCACGCGCGAGCGCGAGCGGGGAACGATGGAGAACCTCCTGGCGACGCCCGTCAGGCCCTTCGAGGTGATGGTGGGAAAGATCCTCCCGTACATCGTCGTCGGCTATGTGCAGGTCACCCTGATCCTGATGGCTGCCCGGTTCCTGTTCGATGTCCCCATGGTCGGGAGCCTCGCCCTGCTGTACGGCATATCGCTGCTCTTCATCGCCGCGAACCTGGCCATGGGGATAACGTTCTCCACCCTCGCCAGGAACCAGCTCCAGGCCATGCAGATGGCGTTCTTCTTCTTCCTGCCGTCGATCCTCCTCTCGGGCTTCATGTTCCCCTTCCGCGGGATGCCGGAATGGGCCCAGTGGATCGGCACATGCCTGCCCCTCACCCACTTCCTCAGGATCGTGCGCGGCATACTGCTCAAGGGAAATGGCATCGGCGAGATCCTCCCCGAGGTGTGGCCGATAGCGCTTTTCGTCGCCGTGGCGATGGCCGTCGGCGTGAAGCGGTATCGCCAGACGCTGGACTAGGAAGCCGCCCGGGCATTGCCAACACCCGGGCCGCCCGCAACGTCGGGACGGACCCCAAGCGCCGCGCCCGATGCCATCACCGACACGACTTGAAGCCGAACCCGCGGACGGGTCCTTCCGGGCGCGGGACGCCGTCGTCGCCCTTGCCTGCCTGGTGCTTGGCCTCGGATTCGGGTGCCTCGTCTGGCTGCGGCGCGGCGCCGAGCCTGCGCAGCAGTACCTCGCGGGCTATCTGATCGAGCTCAGCCTGAGCGTGGACAATGTCTTCGTGTTCGCGCTCGTGTTCGAGCAGTTCGGCGTGGAGCCGGGCCGCCGCCGGCGCCTGCTCTTCTGGGGCATTGCCGGCGCCATCGTGCTTCGCTCGGCGTTTCTCGTGGCGGGGATCGGGGCGATCGGGCGCTTCAGATGGATCATTCCCATTTTCGGGGCGCTTGTCCTTGCGACCGGGATCCGGCTCGCCGCAAGCAGGGGCCGGCATCGATTCGACCCTTCCGGCAATCCCGCGATCCGGTTCCTGACGCGGCGCGTCCCGGCGGCCCTGGCGGCGCTCGTCGCCCTCGAGGCCGCCGACCTTGTGTTTGCTCTCGATTCGCTGCCCGCCGTGGTGGCGGTGACCCACGACGCCGCCATCGCCGTGGCGTCCAACCTGTTCGCCATCCTCGGCCTGCGCTCGCTTTTCTTCGTCGTCAGCGGGGCCATGCGCGCACTGCGCTTCCTGAATGCGGGAATCGCGGCCGTGCTTTCGTTCGTCGGAGCCAAGATGCTCGTCGAGCCCTGGTTCCCGGTCCCCACCACGGCCTCGCTCGCCGTCATCGCGACGCTCCTGGCCGTGTCGATCGGCGCGTCGCTCCTGTTCAGGGCGGGTAGTCGGGAATGAACCGGCTTGCCCATTCGGGCCTGGGAAGCGGTCGCGGCTTCCACTCGCCGAAGAGCCGGAACCTGAGCCTCGCGACGAGCCGGTAGCAGCCGTCTCGCAGCGCCCTCGGGATAAACCGGATCCACGCAAGCGCGTGCCCGGCGCCGCCGCAGGCCTCAAGGGCGGCGACGAGCGCGTCCGTCCTGAGGGAGTAGCCGCCGCCGACCCCTTTTTCACCGTTCCAGTCGCGGACAAGAACCATGCTGTCGAAATTGTCGGTGGGAAGACCGTGCGCACGCAGCCATGCCTGCGCCGGCGCCCCCTGGAGCGGGGCAAAGCGAAGGACGCCCCGCCGATCCATCCTCAGCAGGAGACGGACGGCGTGGTTGCAGAGACCGCATGTCCCGTCGTAGACCAGCACGGGGCCCGTCCGGTTCTCCTCTGGATCTGGATTCATTTCGGTAGGTGGGCGCGCGGCTCCGGAGCTTTCGGGGCGGGGCCAATCCTCGGCAGCTCGGTCCCCTCCGCAAACGCAAAAGGCCCGCAGCCCCAATCGGGCATCCGGGCCTCTGCGAACCCTGGCCGACCCCGTCGGTCCCGGGGTGAAAGGTCAGTTGACCGAGATCTTCCGCGGCTTGGCCGACTCGGCCTTCGCAAGCGACAGGTGAAGGATGCCGTCCTTCAACTCCGCACCGATCTTCCCGGCGTCGACCGTGTTGTCATGCGTGAGCACGAGCTCGAACGCGGCGTCCGACGACTCGCGATGGAGGGCGGTGACGCCCTCCGGCAGCTTTGGCGCGCGCTTGCCGGTGATCCGGAGCTCGCCGCCCTCGTCGGTGATCTCGAGCCCGTCCTTGGGGACGCCGGGCAGGAAAACCGTCAGGCCATAGGCCCCCTCGGTCTCCTCGACCTCGAAATGCGGCCTGCGCGACGCGCAGGCGACGCCGTCGCCGTTCGTGCCGGCGCGGCTGAGTGATGGGATGAGTGTGTTGAGTAGTGACATGGTATTTTTTCCTTTTGTGGGGACCCGGAGGCCTCAGTTGACCGACACGCTTATCTTTTTCGGCTTGGCTTCCTCTTTCCTGGGAAGCGTGACCGTCAGGATGCCGTTCTCGTAGGCGGCGAAGACCTTGTCGGCCTGGACCTCGTCAGGGATGCTGACCAGGCGGTTGAGCGACACGGCGTTTTCGCCCTCGCCGGATTTGGCCTTGCGGGAGGCCTGGATGGAGAGGGACCCGTCGACGATCTCGACGCTGATCGCATCGCGGTTCACGCCGGGAAGCTCGGCCCGGACGTACGTGTTGTCCTTGTCCTCGTAGAGATCGACCGGGAACTGTCCTGCGCAGGGCGTGCCGGCCAGGCCGGTGAGCGCCGCACCAAACAGCCAGTCGAGCTGGTTTTCAATGTCCGCTCGCGCGAACCGGCCGCCAGCTGCGGTGGCTGGCGCGACGCTGCGGGTGTTGGGAGTGTAATGTATGAATCGCATTGTAACCCCCCTACTGCATGCCTGATGCCGGACATGGCCGGATCACAAGGAACCCCGGGCCAACGGCTTAAATTTGCCCCACCCGGGCCCGGTGTGCAGTATCTTCCCAATGTGGGACACCCTGTTGCGCAGCATTAGCACACGGCCTGGGGCACCCAGGACAAATTCCTCTGCCGCGGCGGCCTTCCGGGGTTGGCTGGCCCAGGTGAAATTCAACGAATTCCCGCCGCTCGCGCTTCTCGCCGCGCTCATCGCGGGCTGCGCACACGTGACGCCGCCCGCGGCGGATGTGGCCGCCGGCCCGATGGCACGGCAGATCTCGCTGGCAAATTTTGACTATGGGCTGCTCGGAGCGGCTATCTTCGAGGAAACAAACCGCGTGCGCGTGTCGAACGGCCTGCACGCGCTCGCGCTCCACCCGGCCCTCGATGCCGCGGCCGCCGAGCAGGCATCCTACATGGCGCTCATGTTCCGGGCCCAGCACAGCAATCCCATCCCCGGCGAGCACACCGTGGTTGAGCGCGTCAACCGCGCCGGCCTATTCGGGCCGCATATCGCCGAGAACGCGATCATGATGCCCGCGCAACCCCCTGCCGGATCGCCGCGGCCGGACTACACCTATGCGGAGCTCGCGGCCCTGATCGTGGACAGCTGGCTGAATTCGCCCGCCCACCGAGCGAACCTGCTCGACCCGGAGTATACCTATCTGGGATGCGCCGCGCGCGCCGCGCACGGGGTGCTTCACGGTGACCAGAGGGTCTTCGCGACGCAGGTCTTCTTCGTTCCTTTTTCCAGGAACCCCGGCTGAGGAGGGGTCGCGGATGGGCCTCCGTGTTTTTCCGGCCAGATGGGGCTGTGCGTCAGGAAAGGACCGGCGGCCGTGATTGGCGCCGTCTCAAACAGCTCGCCTCGGCGAACCTCGGTGGCATAAGACTGCCGGATGGGCCTCACACGCTTTTCGGTGCCCCCGCTCCACGGGGTCACGCGCGAGCTTGCCGCGGTCGCGATGGGCCGCGAGCTTCCGGACCTCGTCGTCACGGGGGCCCGCATCCTCTCGACCTACACCGAGCGCTTCCATGGGGGGCGGGAGGTCTGGGTCAAGTGCGGCCGGATCGCGGCGGTCAAGCCCGCCGGCGCCTGCAGGCCGCCCAAGGGATCGCGGGTACGCTTCTTTGACGCAGGCGGCGGGATCGTCGCACCGGGCCTGGTGGACCCCCATATCCATATCGAGAGCTCGATGATGACCGCCTGCGCGTATGCCGAGCCCGCGCTGCTCAATGGAACGACGACGATCTTCTGCGACAGCCACGAGATCGGGAACGTCTGCGACACAAGGGGAATCGAGTGGATGCTCGAGGATGCGCGCCGGGCCCCGCTTTCGATCTTCCTCACGGTCCCGAGCACCGTCCCGGCGACGGGCCCGAGGTTCGAGACCTCGGGGGGCGACCTCACCCCCGCAAAGATCGGCAGAATCTTCGACCGCTGGCCCGAGGCGGTCGCGCTCGGGGAAAAGATGGATTTCGTGCAGGTGGCGATGGGCGACCGCAGGAGCCACTCGATCCTGGCGCAGGCCCTCAGGCGCGGCCGTCCCGTCTCGGGGCACATCTACGGGCGCGAATTCGTGGCGGCGGCCGCGGCCTCCGGCGTCTCGGACACCCACGAGGCGATCGACCGGGAGATCGCGGACGACTTCCTCGAATGCGGCTTCTGGGTGTTCCTGCGCGGGGGCCCGCCGACCACCCCGTGGAACTCCCTTCCCCTCGCCGTGAAGGCGGTCACCGAGCTCGGCGCCAGCCCGAAGCGGGTCTGCATCTGCACCGACGACCGGGACGCCGACGACCTCTTCCTCTTCGGCTTGGACTGGGTCGCGCGATCCGCCGTGAAGGCCGGGCTGCGGCCGGCGACGGCCTGGAGCCTCGGCTCGCTTCATCCCGCGACCCGCTTCGGGATGGACGGCGAGATCGGCGGCCTGGCGCCGGCGAGGCGCGCCGACATGGTGCTCCTCAACGACGCGCTCGAGCCCCAGTGCACGTGGCTTGGCGGGGAGCTCGTGGTCAAGTACGGCAGGGTGACGCCGGCCCTCGAGAGGGCGCTGTCGCGGCGCTACAGGTATCCCCGTGCGGCCTACGAGACGGTGAAGCTCCCGAGACGGCCCGTCCTCGTTCCCGAGCTACCGGGGGGCCCGGTGGAGGCGAACGTCATCCGGACCGCCCTCCACCAGATCATCCTCTTCCACGACCGGCTGTCCCTCAGGCCCCGTCCCGGCGAGAAATGGCCCGAGCTCCTCGCGCGACACAGGCTGTGCTTTGTCACCGTCGTCGAGCGGCACGGCCGGTCGGGCTCGGTGGCCCACGGCCTTCTCAGGGACTTCGGACTCAGGGACGGCGCCGTCGGCAGTTCCGTCGGCCACGACGCCCACAATGTCATCCTGGCGGGCAGGAGTGAGTCCGACATGCGCCGGGCGCTCTCCGAGATCAGGCGGATGCGCGGCGGGGTGTGCGTCGTGCGCGCCGGAAAGGTGGCCGCCAGGGTCGCCCTCCCGGTCGCCGGGCTCATCTCGGACAAGCGGGCGAGCGTCGTTGCGGCCGAGACGACAAGGCTCAAGCGCGCATGGAAGGCCGCGGGCTGCACGCTCCCCTACATGGGCTTCAACCTCATCCCCCTGTCCGTCATCCCCGAGATCCGGATCACCGACAAGGGGCTGGTCACCGTTCCCGGGATGCGGATCGTGCCGCTGTTCGAGGGCGCCTGAGCGGGCGCGCGCCCCGCGGGCGGCCCCCAGAATACATTCGGAATCCAATGGGCGATGTGGTTCGCTCGCCGCCCGATGACATTCAACTTCGACACGCCTCCCGACCGCCGCGGCACCGATTCGCAGAAATGGCAGAGGTACGCCGGCCGGGACGTGATTCCCATGTGGGTCGCGGACATGGATTTTGAGACCGCGCCGGCAGTCGTCGAGGCGCTCCAGCGCCGCGTGGCCCACGGGATTTTCGGCTATTCGCGGCCGCTCCAGTCGACGGTGGACGCGGTGGTCGCGGAACTCGCCACGCGCCACCGCTGGAAGATCGACCCGTCCTGGATCGTGTGGCTTCCCGGCCTGGTTTGCGGCCTGAATGTCTCGATCCTGGCCTTCTCGGACGCGGGCGACGAGGTCCTGAGCCTCTCGCCGGTGTATCCGCCCTTTGTCTCGTCGCCGAAGAACAGCGGCCGGGTCGCCAAGAGCGTCCCGCTTGTGCTCAATGCCTACGAGCCGCTGTGGGACATCGACTGGGATGCGCTCGAGGGCTCGATAACGGACCGCACGAAGATCCTCCTTTTCTGCCACCCCCACAACCCGCTCGCGCGCATCTGGAGCCGCGAGGAGCTCGCGCGGGCCGCCGATTTCTGCACGCGCTTCGACCTGGTCCTCGTCTCCGACGAGATCCACTGCGACCTCCTGCTGCGGCAGGGCGCCGCGCACGAGCCCATGTGCATCGCGGCGCCCGACGCGGCGGCGCGCACGGTGACGCTCATGTCCCCGAGCAAGACCTACAACATCCCCGGCCTGGGCACCGCGTTCGCCATCATCCCGGATTCCGCCCTGCGCGCCCGCTTTGCAAGGGCGGCCGCGGGCATCGTCCCGGAGGTCAACGCGCTCGGCTACGCCGCCTGCGAGGCCGCGTACAGGGCCGGAGCCTCATGGCGCGGGGAGTTGGTCGACTACCTGCGCTCCAACCGCGACTACCTCGCGGAATTCTTCCGGCGCGAGATCCCGGACATCGTCATCGAGGCGCCCGTCGAGGCGACCTACCTTGCGTGGCTCAACGTCAAGGGTCTGGGCATTCCCGGCCCGGTGAAGCATTTTGAGACGCACGGGGTCGGGCTGAGCGACGGCGTGCCGTTCGGGGCCCGGCCCGGGACCCATCTGCGGATGAATTTCGGATGCCCCCGGGCCACGCTTGTCGAGGCCCTCGCCCGGATGAAGGCTTCCGTCAGGCGATGATCCCTGCCGGGGCAGCGAGCCCGACCCTGCTGGTCCGCAATGCGGACGTCCTCGTCACAATGGACGGGCGGCGGAGGGAGATCCGGGGCGGCGGCCTGTTTGCGGAGGGCGGCCGGATCGTCTCGGTGGGGGACGCCGCCGAGCTGCCGGCGACGGCGGACCGGGTGCTCGACCTGGCGGGGCACGCGGTTGTCCCCGGCCTGGTCAACACGCACCACCACATGTTTCAGAGCCTGACGAGGGTCGTTCCCTCGGCCCAGGACGCCGGGCTTTTCGGTTGGCTTGAGGCGCTCTATCCGATCTGGGGGCGGATCACCCCCGAGATGATCCGCGTCTCCACGCTGACCGCGATGGCGGAGCTGATCCAATCGGGATGCACCACCTCGAGCGACCACCTCTATCTCTACCCAAATGGGTGCCGCCTCGAGGACAGCCTTCAGTCGGCGGGCGAGATCGGCATGCGGTTTCACGCCTCCCGGGGAAGCATGAGCGTCGGGCGAAGCCGCGGGGGGCTGCCGCCGGACGGCCTCGTCGAGGACGAGGCATTCATCCTTTCCGACATGCAGCGCGTGATCGAGGCGCACCACGATCCGGCGCGCTTCGCGATGAGGCGCATAGCCGTCGCCCCGTGCTCCCCCTTCTCGGTGAGCCGGGACCTCATGCGAGAATCGGCGAGCCTCGCCAGGGCCCTTGGGGTCTCCCTCCACACCCACCTGGCCGAGACCGACGGCGACGTCGCCTACAGCCGCGAGAAGTTCGGCATGACCCCGGCCCAATATGCGCAGGAGCTCGGATGGGTCGGGCGCGATGTGTGGCATGCGCATTGCGTCAAGCTGGACGAGGCGGGAATCGACTTGTTCGCGCGCACCGGGACGGGGGTGGCCCATTGCCCCTGCTCGAACATGCGCCTGGGTTCGGGGATCGCTCCGATCCGAAGCATGGTCGCAAAGCGGGTCAACGTCGGGATAGGCGTGGACGGGTCCGCCTCCAACGACGGGGGCAGCCTTCTGGCGGAGGTGCGCCAGGCCATGCTCCTTCAGCGCGTGGGGCTGGGTCCGGCCGCGATGACCGCGCGCCAGGCGCTCGAGCTGGCCACGATCGGCGGCGCCGCGGTCCTCGGGCGGGACGACATCGGCGTCCTCGCCCCGGGGATGGCCGCGGACTTCGCCGCGTTCGACCTGCGCGGCGCCAACATGGCCGGAGGCCTCCACGACCCGGTCGCGGCGCTCGTCTTTTGCGCGCCCGAGCGGGCCGAGTGGGTCGTCATCAACGGGCGTGTCGTGGTCGACCGGGGCCGGCTCGCCACGATCGACCTTCCGCCCGTCCTCGAGCGCCACAACCGCCTTGCCAGGGAGCTCGTCTCGGCCTGAACCACGCCTTTCCGGCGCGCGGCGGGACCAAGTTGCCGGTTGCGGCGCCCCCTGGGCATGGGCATCCTCCGCAGCCTGAAATGCGAATAGGCACGATCGGGATCGACTCCAACCTCTTCCTCTCGCCGCTGGCGGGCTACACGAACCTGCCGATGCGGCTGACGCTGCGCGAGCTCGGGGGCCTGGGCTGGGCCACGACCGACCTCGTCAACGCGCGCTCCCTCATCGAGCGCAACCCGGTCGCGCTCAAGCTGGTCGAGTCGTGCGCGGGCGACCGGCCCCTTTCGATACAGCTCTTCGGGAGCGTCCCGGGGGAGATGCGCGACGCGGCCGTGATCTGCGAGGACATGGGCGCGCAGGCCGTCGACATCAACATGGGCTGCCCCGTGAAAAAGGTGACGCAGATCGGCGGGGGCTCGGCGATGATGACCGAGCTTGGCAAGACCGCCGGACTTGTCCGCGGGATGGTCGGCGCGATCGGCATCCCCGTGACCGCAAAGATGCGCCTTGGCTGGGATTCGGAGAACATAACGGCCCCGGACCTCGCCGAGGCGCTCGAGGAAGCGGGCGTGGCGGCGATCTTCGTGCACGGGCGCACGCGGGCGCAGGGATTCGCCGGGACGGTGAACCTCGCCGGGATCCGCGCCGTCGTGGGTGCCGTGCGGTCGATACCGGTCATCGGCAACGGCGACATCACGACGCCGGAGGCGGCCCGGCACATGGTGGCCGAGACCGGGTGCGCGGGCGTGAGCATCGGGCGCGGGGCGTTCTACGACCCCTGGATATTTCGCAGGACGGATCACTACCTGAGGACGGGCGAGCTTCTGCCCGAACCCGGCTTCGGGGAGCGGATCCGCGTCATGAGGCTTCATTTCGACCGGTACTGCGAGTTCTATGGCGAGGCCCGCGGCGCGAGGCTCTTCCGGAAGGTCGCCCCCTGGTACGCGAAGCGGTTCGGCCCGGCGAAGCCGTTCAAGCAACGGGTACTCACGATCGAGTCGAAGGCCGACTTCGAGGCCGTGATCTCCGAGTATACGGGGTGGCGCGCCTCCTTCTGCGACCCGTCGGGCGAGCTCCTTCCAAAATACCGCCCCGCCCCGATGTCGCCGTCGTTCATCGGCGCGGACGACGAAGCGGGCGTGTTCAGCCGGGAATCCATCCCCGTGCCCCGCGGGCCAATCGAGACCTGGTGACCACGCGGGCGGGCGGCGGGGTCGTCAGTAGTTCTTGGAGACCTCGGCGCCGGTGTAGTCCTTGAAATAGATTATCTTCCTGCTCGCGTCGATGCGCTCAAATGCGATGCCGAGCGCGCTGTCCAGGACCTGGCCCTCGCGGGCGACCGTCCCGTTGATGAGGGCCTTTGCCGGGGACCCCTGGTAGACCCCGCCGACGTTGGCGTTTGCCACAAACGAGCGGAACGCGGCGCTCGCCGCAGGCGCGGCGTCGATCGGCGTGTTGCCGACCGTCACGTCCTTGCTGATGCTGGATTGGCCCATGACCGACTCCGCAATGGACGAAAGCGGAGTTGGCGTGGGGGTCAGGGTGGTGTCGTCGTCGCTCGATGCCCCCGCATCCACCTTGGGCACGGTCACCGTCAACGTCGAAGCCTTATCCCCCGGAACGCCCGCGGCCGAGCCGGCCTTCGCGTTGGCGTCCGTCCCCGCCGGCTTTGCGGTCCCGGGGAGCGCCGGCTTGATTGGGTTCAACCGCCTTATCCTCATGTCCGGAGTCTCGGCCGGAAAAAATATCCTATAGCTGTAAAAGCCGCCCACGCCGATCGAGATGATGACGAAGGTGAGGCCCACCTTCGCCATGCGGCTCAGCGCGGCCCGCTTTCGCAGGACCGAAGCCGTCTTTCCCGGTTTCACCATAATCGGCTTGCCGCCTATCTTCGGAAGGCCGTCCCCCACCTTGGGCGGCGGCACCTTCGGCGCCGAGGCCTTGTCACCGGGCGTGGCTAGGGAAAGACGCGGGATGGCACCCGGCGGCGCTGGCGCCTCCGCAAGGGAGCCCGGCTGCGGAGGCAGCGGGGCTGCAAGGATCGACATGGGCGGCATGGTCGTCACGGAACGCTCCTGGAGGAATTCCGGGATCGGCATCGGCTCCCCCTCCGCAGGAAGGGGCTCGGGCGGAGGAAACGCCTCGGCCGGGCCCGGGGGCGGCGCCAGGGGAGGCGGGGGCGGCGGCACCGCGCCGGCTCCCTTGGGCCTCAGCTTGAACTTCGGGGCGTCCTCCGGCTCGGGATCGGCAGCCGCAGCCGGCTCGGGCGGCAGAAACCCGCCGGATGTTGGTGGCGGGGGCGGAGGTGGCGGCGCGGCAAAGAGAGCGGGTGCATCCGCGTCGGGGGCGGCGTGCTTCGACGGGTCCTCCGGAATTTCCAGGCGCGGCTTGAGGCGAAGGCGGCCGGTGCCCTCCGCCGGGTCCGCACCCGGCGGGGCCGGAGGAGCCGGCGCCTCGGGAGGCGGCGGCAAACCCTCCGCCGAAGGCGGCCGCGGCTTAAGGCGCAAGGGTTGAGGCTCGTCGCTCATTGGGTGTAGCACAGCACCTAAACGAGCGAGACGAAACCAAAAAGATTCACTCGCGGTCCGACCCGCCAAACCCCACCCTGACCGAATCCCTCCATGAAACGCCTTGTTCCATTCCTACTGGTGGCCGCGCTGATGGCGAATTCGGGCTGCCATTTGTTCTCCAAGAAGAAGAACCCGGTGGCTCCCAAGGAGAGCCCGACGGTCGCTACCGATGTCGAAAAGGAGTTCATGCACCGCTGGGTCGACAAGCGGTCGAGCGAGCTCGTCTCCCAGGGAAAATCGCCCGCAGACGCCCAGGCGCAGGCCGTTGCCGAGTTCAAGGTGAAATTCAACTACACGGACGCGGCCCGGCAGGCGAAGTGATCAGGTATCCTTCTTGACCCCAAGGACCTCGATCTCGAAGACGAGCGTCGCGTAGCCCGGGACCAAGGGTGGGCTACCCTTCCGGCCATAGGCGAGCTCGGGTGGTATGATGACGGTCCACTTGTCGCCGGGGCGCATCAGCTGCAGGATCTGGTCCCAGCCGTCGATGACGATGCCGCGGTCGACGCGAAAGGTGAAGGGGTGCTTGTCGTCATGGTTCTGGTCGAAAACCTTCCCGTTCAGGAGCTTTGCCACGTAGTGCACCATGACCAGGTCGCCGGGCATGAGCAGCGGGCCTTTGCCCTCCCTTTCCACCACGTAGCGGATGCCCGTGTTCGACTTCTTGGCCTGCGGCCATGTCTTCTCGACGAAGTCGAGGTCGTCTGGGGGCAGCTTCTCGCGCTGGGCGTGAAGGAGCAGGGGGGCGGAGACCAGGGCGCACAACGCGGCGAGCAGCCGAAGGGATGACATGCCCGATTAACGTGCAAAGCCGGACCCGTGCGTCAAGAAACGAGAAGCGACGGCGGGATGCGACGCAATGAGCCCGAGCCCGCGCGAGAGCAGGGTGCTGCCGGGCTCCATCCGGTGCCAGGGGGATGCCCCCGAGGGATGCGGGAGCGGGATGCAGTCCGCCTCGCGTCCGGACAGGCGCACGCGAAAGCTTCTTCCGACAAGTTCCTTCAGCGGCGCGGGCTCGAGGAAACGCCCGATCGCAAGCCTGCCGACCGGGATCACAAGCTCGGTCCGGAGAAGGTCGAACTCGCGTTCGAGCCAGGGGGCGCAGGCGTCGATCTCGCCGGGCGAGGGCACGCGGTCCCCGCCTCTGGGAAGCTTTCCGGGAAAACACCGGCAGACCGCCGCGAAGTAGATCCGGTCGCGGACCTCGTCCTCGGTCCAGCCGAGGGCCCCTGAGAACCACCTGAAGAGCGTCCTGCCGGCGGTCCAGGCGAAGGGTCGCCCCAAACGGGGCTCCCTGTCGCCTGGCGCCTGGCCGACGAGCATGATCCGGCTGTCGACCGGCCGGCCTACAACGACGGGCTTGTGCATCCTAGGGCAGCGATCGCACCTCAGGAGCGACGCGAGGTGTCTCTGGATGGCCGTTGGAGTCATGGCAGAAAAAAGGGATGGAGGCCCGTGGGGGCTCTCCATCCCTTGCAAATCTTCTCGTTGCGTCAGGTTCAGTAACGGCGCTCGCCGCGGTCGCTGCGACCGCCGCCACCGCCGCCGCCGCCAAAGCCACGGCCGCCGCCACCGCCGCCGCCGAAGCCACGGCCGCCACCGCCGCCGCCGCCGCCGAAGCCGCCACCCGGGCGATCTTCCTTGGGACGGGCCTCGTTGACCGTCAGTTGACGACCGCCGAGTTCCACGCCGTTTACTTTCTCAGCCGCAACCTTGGCCTCGTCGGCCGTTCCCATGGTTACGAAGGCGAAGCCGCGGGGGCGGCCCGTCATTTTGTCCATAGCGACGTAAACGTCGGTAACGGTACCGAACTGGCCGAAATGCGAGCGGAGCTCGTCTTCGGTAGTTTTGAACGAGAGGTTTCCAACATATAGTTTGGAATTGCTCATGATGTGATGTTCGTAGAGCCACCGTCCGCTGCCAGTCCGTTCCCACCGTCGGGTTTCGAAATCATCACTTGAGCAAACCGCTCAGCCAACGACTCACCAGAAGCTGTCACCAAAACGCTATCTCTAACGATGGGTACAACCCTGCACGCCCGCGACGCGGGCGCAAGCCAAAATCGCTGGCCACCCTTCCGGGTCAGGCCTTTGCAAGGTTCTTAAGCTTCGAGCGGGCCCAGTCGCCGAGGATGTCCTTCTCGTAGCGAAGCGGGTCGCTGAGGTCGATGGTGACCCGCATCTGGAAATTCATGTCCCGGATATCCTCCGTGCCCTCCCGGACGATCCTGCCCGACGGGTCGGTCACGGAATAGCTGAACTTGAACGCCGGCGGATAGATCGCCTTCACAATGCGCACATCGTCGAACTGGGCTCCCCTCCAGGGCTCGAATTCCCCGGCGAGGTCTATGTCGGTGAACGTGATCGTCAGCTTGTAGCCGTCGGGAACCAAGGATTCGGTCCGATGCACCAGGAAGGACCGGATGTTTTCCAGGATGGCGTCCCTTCCCTTGTCGCTCGGGGTGTAGGAGTCCTTCACGTCGGTGAAGTTCTCCGGGTGGTCGAAGATAACCTCGGTGCGGGCGGGGGAATTGCCAGCCCCGTACAGCGCGCCGGCGGCTGCCAATCCCAGGACCGACGAGAGCATGCGTAAGGTTTTCATATGTGATGACTTGTTGACGATTTTCGTCCGTATCGTGTTCGTCCAAGACCTGTCTTTGCCAATGGGTCAGACGAACCATACCCCAAAAAGGTCCTTTTTCCACCACGAAAGCCGCGGGAGGCCGCTCGACCCGGACATGGCCGAAGGCTGCCCTGGGATCCTCCAAAATCCACGAATGATCTTTTTGGGCTTCGCCCGCGGGAGGGCCGGGACAAGATGACGGCGATGACACCGTCGCAGGCCGGCCAGGATCCCCTCTTCAACTGGCTCTCGGCGAGATCCGCTGGCGTGCTCCTGCACCCGACGAGTCTCCCGGGAGGACAGGGCGTCGGCACGCTTGGCGCGCCGGCGCTTCGCTTCCTCGATTTCCTTCAGGCCGCAGGGATGAAGTGGTGGCAGGTCTGCCCGCTGGGGCCCACGGGCTACGGCGATTCCCCCTACCAGTGCTTTTCCGCGTTTGCGGGCAACCCAAACCTCATCGACCTGCGGGGCCTTGCCGCCGGAGGCCTCCTGAAGGCCGACGAGATCGCCCCGCTGGATGCGAGCGGGGCCGGCGCGGTCGACTACGAGGCGCTTTCCAGGGTGAAGATGCCGCTCCTTCGGCTCGCCGCCGGGCGCCACAGGCTCGCCGGCTCGCCCGCGCTCGGGCCCGGGGGATTCGCGCAATTCAAGGCCGCCCAGGCCAGATGGCTCGAGCCCTATGCCATGTTCCGCGCGCTGAAGGACCACTTCGGGGGCGGCGCCTGGTGGGAATGGCCCGGCGAGGCGCGTTCGTACTCCTCGCTGCCGGCGAATCTCCGCAAGGCGCTCGGCGAGGAGGCCTACGCGCACCAGTTCTACCAGTATGCGTTCTTCGCACAATGGCGCGGCGTCAGGGCCGAGGCCGCGCGGCGCGGGATCGAGATCATCGGCGACATCCCGATTTTTGTCGCCGCCGACTCGGCGAACGCATGGGTGAGCAGCGAGCTCTTCGAGCTTGGGGCGGACGGACGCCCCACCGCGGTGGCGGGGGTGCCCCCCGATTATTTTTCCGCCGACGGCCAGCTTTGGGGCAATCCGCTCTATCGATGGGAAGTCCATTCGGCGAACGGCTACGCATGGTGGAAGGAGCGCCTCCAGGCCTCGTTTGACATGTACGACGTCGTGAGGATCGACCACTTCCGCGGCTTCGACACATATTGGCGGATCCCCCTTCCGGCCGCGAATGCCAGGTCGGGTGAATGGCGGCGCGGCCCGGGCCTGGACTTTTTCCGCGCCGTCAGGGAGGCCTTCCCGGCGGCAAGGATCATCGCCGAGGACCTCGGCCTGCTGACGCCTTCGGTGGAGGAGCTGCTAAGCGCCACCGGGCTCCCCGGGATGGCGGTCCTCCAGTTCGCGTTCGGCGGGGACGCGACGAACACGTACCTGCCCCACAACCTGCACCCCAACAGGGTCGTCTACCCGGGAACCCACGACAACGACACGACGCTCGGCTGGTACGCGTCCGCCGACGGGGCGACAAGGGACCATGCCAGGCGATATCTTCGGGTCAGCGGGGCCGAGATCGGCTGGGACTTCATACGCGCCGCCTACGCGTCCGTGGGCAGGATCGCCGTGATCCCCATGCAGGACCTCCTCAGCCTGGGAACGGAGGCGCGGTTCAATTCGCCGGGAAAGCCGCAGGGAAACTGGCGCTGGAGGCTCGCCGACGGCGATCTCGAGCGGGTCGGCCTGGGGGCGATCGCGGGCTACCTTGCCGAACTGGCCGTGCTCTACGGCAGGGCCCCCTCCCCCGCGGTAGGCAGGAAAAAATAGGCTCTACCCAAAAATTGAATCCTGCCCGCTTCGGGCGTAGGGTTCCCGCATCCCCATGTTCGCCGATTTCATACGCCTCTTCAACCGCCGCCCCCCCGTGGACTACGAGCGGAGTTTCGTGCGGGCCGTCCGCGTGAGCGACAGGCCGCCGCGGAACCGGCGGGTCGAGCGGGTGATCGCGGTCTGCTGGGGCGTCATCGCGGTCAAGTGCGTCGTGGTCGTGTGGCTGTTCAGCCGCTACCATGTGCCGGTGAGCGCGCTCTGGGTGATCGCGCCGACCGTCGTCTTCGCCGCGCTTTGCACCCTGGTCTACATGCTCCGGGAATAGCGTGACCACCAGGCGGTCCCCATGCCCCGCGTAACCGGCCTCAGGAGCCCCCATGCGAAGGTCGGGCGCGTCGTCCTGTTCGGCCGGATGCTCGACAAGGTCCGGCTGCGCGCGAAGGACGCGCTGCCGCCGGAGTACCAGGCCAACATGGGGGAGGCCAGGCCGACGCTGTTCGATGCCAGGTGCTGCCGCTTCCTGGGCGTCGACTATGCCCGGCTGCGCGCGCGCGCGCTCCAGGGGGGATGCGACGAGGAGATCCTTTCCTGGGCGCACGCGAACGGCGCGCCGCGGAGCGACGAGGAGTGCCTGATCTGGAACCGGTTTGTCACGAAGATGGGATGGAGGGACGACCGTAGCGACGTGCTCGTCGGGCGGGCGGCGGAATACGGCCTCGCGGGCCCGCGCCCTGAGACCTTCTGCGAGCTCATCGACCTCGACGAGGGGCGTCCCGCGGGGGCGACGCGCTCATGGGAGCCCCACCCCCTCTCGGCCATCATCGTGATGGGGGTCTCCGGATGCGGCAAGACGACGGTGGGCCAGGCGCTGGCCGAGGCGGCGGGATGGGATTTCCTCGACTCCGACGCGCTTCATCCCGCCCCGAATGTCGCCAAGATGTCCGCCGGCGTCCCGCTCGACGACTCGGACCGGGCGCCGTGGCTCGCCGCGATCCGCGGGGAGATCGGGTCCCGCGCGGCGCGGGGCGCAAGGACCGTCGTGGCCTGCTCGGCGCTGAAGGAGGCCTACCGCACCGCGCTCATGCCCGACCCCGCGCACGGGCGGTACGTCCACCTGCGCGGGGATTTTGTCCTCATCAAGCGGCGCCTCTCCAGCCGCAGCGGGCACTACATGGGCGAGTCGCTGCTCAGGTCGCAGTTCGCCGCGCTCGAGGAGCCGCTGGACGCGCTCGCGCTGGACGCCGCCCAGGCGCCTTCCGTATTGGTTTCCAGGATACGCGAGGTGCTCGGCCTCCCATGACGGCCAGGCTCGCCATGAGGCGCACCCTGGTCGCCGCGGGCCTGCTGCTCGCGGTCCTCCTGGCCTGCGGGGCGGCCGCGGGCCTCTGGCTGCGGGGCCGGATGGCCGCCAGCATGCCCCGGCTCGACGGGACCGTGGCGCTCCCGGGCCTCTCGGCCCCGGTACGCGTCACGCGTGATGCCCTCGGGGTGCCGACCGTCACGGGCTCGAACCGGCTGGACGTCGCGCGCGCGACCGGCTGGCTGCATGCCCAGGACAGGTTCTTCCAGATGGACGTCCTCAGGCGGCGCGGCGCGGGCGAATTGTCCGAGCTTTTCGGAAAGGCGGCGCTGCCCCTGGACAGGGAGGCTCGCCTGCATGGTTTCCGCCAGCTCGCGGCGGAGGTGGTCACGCAGGCGAGCCCGGCCCATCTCGCGCTCGTCGAGGCCTACGCGCAGGGCGTGAACGCGGGGCTCGCCGCGCTCGGCTCGAAGCCCTGGGAGTACGTCGTCCTGCGCGCGGAGCCCCGCCCCTGGCTGCCCGAGGACAGCGCCCTCATCACGTACGCGATGACGCTCGAGCTCCAGGAAGGAACGGGGCGCTATGTGCGAACGCTCTCGGCCATCCGCGACAACCTCGGCCCCGCGTCGCTGGCGTTCTTCGCCCCGCTCTCGGCACCCGGGGACGCCGCGCTCGACGCAAGCTCCTCGCCCGAGGCGCCGATCCCCCCAGCCTCGGAGGTGAACCTCCGCGCGGCCGCGCCGGGCGTCGGGGCCGGAATGGCCAGCGCCGCGGCCTTCGGAGGGATCCCGTGGGAGGATCGCGGGATGCCCGGGTCGAACAACTTCGCCGTTTCCGGCGCCGTCGCCGGTGGCTTCGCAATCGTGGCGAACGACATGCACCTGCACCTCGGCGTGCCCAACACCTGGTACCGCATGTCGCTTAGGTGGCCTGGACACGAGGAGACGGGGGTCACGCTGCCCGGGGCGCCGGCCATCGTCGCCGGCAGCACGGGCCGGATCGCCTGGGGATACACAAATTCCAACGGGGGAAGCGGGGACATCGTGGTGGTCGGCCCAAGCATCTCCCCCGACCTTTACCATGGGCCCCCGGGGAGCGGCCTGCTGCCGTTCGAGAGGCGGACGGAGACGGTGGCGGTGAAGGGATCGAAGCCCGTGCCGATGGAGTTCACCCGGACGATCTGGGGCCCGGTCGTCGGCGAGGGGCCCGACGGGCGTTCCCTCGCCTTCCATTGGACCGAGGATGATCCCGCCGCCACCAACTTCAATATTTTCGACCTCGAGGACGCGCCCGACGTGCGCGCCGCGGTGGCCGTCGCGCACCGCATGGGGATTCCCGCGCAGAACTTCGTCGTCGCCGATTCCGCCGGCCAGATCGCGTGGACGATCGCCGGCAGGCTGCCCAAGAGGGTCGGCTACGACGGCCGCCTGCCGGTCACATGGACGTTCGGGGACCGCAGGTGGGACGGATACCTCCCGCCCGGGGAGGTTCCCACCATCGTCTCGCCCGCGGGCGGGCGGCTCTGGACGGCGAACAACCGGACCGTCGGCGGGGCCTCCCTCGCGGCGCTGGGCGATTCGGGATACGACATCGCGGCCCGCGCGCGACAGATCCGCGACGACCTCGACGCGCTGATCGCCCGCGGGGCGCCCCTGGCGCCGCGGGACCTGCTCGCCATCCAGCTGGACGACCGGGCGATCCTGATGGAGACCTGGCACACCCTCCTCCTTGAGACGCTCCGTCCCGACATCGTCGCAAGAAAGCCGTCGCGCGCCCGGCTCCTCCAGGCGGTCCAGAAATGGGAGGGTCGGGCGAGCGTCGACTCGGTCAGCTACCGGATCGTCCGCGGGTTCCGGGTCTCGGTCGCCCACCGCGTGTTCGACCCGGTGTTCGCGCCGTGCGTCGAGAAGGACGCGGATTTCGCGTGGCCGCAGCTGAACTACGAGGCGCCCCTCGAGGCGATCATCAAGGCAAGGCCCGCCCATCTCCTGGACCCGGCCTTCGCCTCGTGGGACGACCTGCTGGCCGCCGCCGCGGACGATGTGTCCGAATCCTTTGCAAAGCAGGGCGTCGACCTGCGGACCGCCACGTGGGGCCGGCGCAACACGGCGCGGATAGAGCACCCGTTTGCAGGCAGCCTTCCCCGATGGGCGGCGTCCTGGCTCAGCATGCCCGCCGACCCGCTGCCCGGGGATTCGCACATGCCGCGCGTGCAGGGGCCCTCGGACGGGGCGAGCGAGCGCTTCGTCGTCTCGCCGGGACGCGAGGCGGAGGGGATTTTCGAGATGCCGGGTGGCCAGAGCGCAAACCCGCTCTCGCCGTATTTCATGGCGGGGCACGAGTCCTGGGTCCGGGGCGACCCCACCCCGTTCCTGCCCGGGCCCGCGCAGCACACGCTCGAGCTGCGCCCGTGACGCCCGGATGAATTGCATTGTCCGGGAGGCCGCTTCGCGGCTTAGTGTGGGTCCCGGGTGCCCATGAAGAAAAAGAAGCGCAGCCTCACCGTCTTCTTCGGCGGTGAGCTCTTCAACCTAAAGCACATCATCGGGAACGCCTACCTCGCGGAGGCCGTCTACGAGAAGTCGCACGGCCGATACCTGTGTGCCCTTCCCCAGGACTTCGATCCGCGCGGGACGGCCGCGCGCACGATCCGCGACCACCATATCCGCGCCCTCGTCGGGAGCGACCTTGCGCTCTTCAGCTTCGACGGCCCCGACCTGGACAGCGGGACCGTGGCCGAGTTCATGTTCGCGAAATTCGCGGACATCCCCTCGGTCGTCCTGCGGAGCGACCGCCGGGGGGCCGGCGATCGGACGTCGCAGTGGAACCTGATGCTGAACTATTTTCCCCGCACCCTGATCATCTCCCTGGACGGGCTCGCCGCCTACAAGGCGATCCTCAAGAAGCGCCAGCGCAGGATAGACGAGGTGATCCGGCTCGCGGGCCAGCACAGCTCCGCGGACGCCCAGCGAATGTGCGACGAGGTCGCGGCCGTGGTGGTGCGGGCCCTGGACCGCGTGCGCGAGGCCGAGCCGGTGATGCCGAGGCACCTGCGCGAGGAGGTCTACAACTGGATTCCCATGATGCCCGGGCTTCGCGGCAAGGAGAAGGCCCTCCGGCGGGAATTCGAGCACCACCTCGAGCGGAAGGTCCAGAGGGACCTCCTATGAACCCCAGGCTTCGCGTCCTCGAGCACCCGCTGGCCGACCACATCGTCACGCACCTTCGGGACAAGACGACGAAGCCGGCGACGTTCCGGACCCTCGCCTACCAGCTCACGCTGATGCTCGCGATCGACGCCACGCGCGACCTGGCGACCGAGCCGAAGGCGGTCGAGACCCCGCTCGAGCCGGCCACCGGCCGGGTGCTCACCCTCCAGCCGATCGTGGTCGTCGCGATCCTGCGCGCGGGGGTCTCGATGGTCCAGCCGTTCCTGGACATCTTTCCCGACGTGAGCGTGGGCTACGTCGGGCTGGAGCGCGACCACGCGACGGCGGTGGCCCGCAACTACTACTGCAAGCTGCCCCCGCTCGCCGGCCGGCGCGTCTTCCTCGTCGACCCGATGCTGGCGACCGGGGGCTCGGCCGCGCAGGCCATCGCGGTGGTGAAGCAGCACGGCGGCGCCGCGCCGCGGCTCGTCTGCATCATCGCCGCACCGGCGGGCGTCGAGGAGGTGTCGAGGCACCATCCCGACGCCTCGATCCACGTCGCCGTCCTCGACCGGGCGCTCGACGCGCGCAAGTACATCCTTCCCGGCCTGGGCGACTTCGGCGACAGGCTTTACGGGACGTGACCGGGGCTAGGGCGCCGTCGAGGCCTCGCCCCAGGTGAGCACCAGCCGCGTGAAGTAGATCGTCTCGAGCCTGCTGAGGTCCGCGACCGGCCTGCTGTCATAGTCGTTGGTCATGCCGAGGCTGAGCTTCCAGAGGGACTTGGTGATCGGTATGTCGTAGGAGAACTCATGGGTGACGATGAAGTTGCCCGGGTCCTGGAACGCGGGCACGAAGGCGATCTTGTCGTGCAGCTCGGCCTTCCGGAACTTCTTGCCGTACTCCAGCTCGAAGTCGGCGCCCGCGCTGCTGAGCGAGGCCGAGCCCGGGGCCGAGTACTCGTCGTACCGGTAGGAGACGCCCGCGCGCCCGGTGAGCGTCTGGTCCTTCTCCTTGATGAAGCTGTAGCCGTACCCGACGGCCGCGACGTCGTAGAAGGCGATGTCCTGGACGTGGTCGAACCCCCCCTCGTCGCGCGCATACCAGGACGAGAGCGGCGTGAAGTTGTCGGCATAGTCGACGCCGGCCTTCAGCTGGTCGGCCGAGACCTGGTTGTCGGTCTCCTGGCGCAGGTAGTTCGCATAGTACTGGAACGTGTCGTCAGGGCCGGTGAGCTTCGACTTGAACGTCAGCGCCGATCCGAGCTGCGTTCCGTTGCCGCTGCTGCCGCTGATGTCCACCCCGGCCTCGTAGCTCCACTTGCGCCGCCGCGCCACGACGTCCGGGTCCTCCTCGCCCGCGGCCCACGACGCGGCGATCCTGTCGACGGACGTGGCGATCGAGCCCGCGGGGCCCGAGACGTTCAGGCCGCCGCCGGGCGCCCGGGTTATCACCCCGGTGAGCCGCCTGCCCTCGGCCGTCCTTATGGCGACCGGATGGTCGGTCGTTATGGACGTCACCAGCTCCTGCTTCACGTTGATGTCGCCCGCGTAGTCGGTGGCGACGGTGACGACGCCCCCGTGGATCCTGGTCACCTTTCCGACAATCCTGGCCCCGTTGGTCGTCTCGACGACGTCGGCGCAAAGGCGGACCGCGCAGAACGCGGCGAGGAATACGGCCGCCCGGATGAGGGCGGCGGTCATTTTGCGGTGGTTCACGTCCGTGGATTTTTTCATGCCGGCTTAGATGAGGAGCGGTGATCTGATTGGCTGTCCGACAGCCAGTCAAATGCCGAGTTCGGCTTTTTTTCCGGGAGATCGAGCGGCCTCGCTCGCGTCTTTACATGCGGCGCGGCCGGCGATTGCCTCGGGTGGAACGCGACCCGATGCTCCCCGCCGTGCAACGACCCCAGCTCCTTGTCGCCGACCAATGGCGCGACTACCAGCTGGTCGACTGCGGCGACGGGATGAAGCAGGAGCGCTGGGGCCCGTACACCCTGGTGCGCCCCGACCCCCAGGTCCTCTGGCCGAGGCGGGGAACGGAGCCCGGCGCGCGCTGGGAGCACTGGGACGGGTTCTACCACCGCAGCGAGGCCGGGGGCGGACGCTGGGAGTTCAGGCGGCCGCTTCCCGAGCACTGGGAGATCCGCTATGACGCCCTCGGCCTCACCTTCAAGATCCGGCCGACCTCGTTCAAGCACACCGGGCTGTTCCCGGAGCAGGCCGTCAACTGGGACTGGATCGACTCGACGGTCCGCGCCGCCGGGCGCGACGTGAGCGTGCTCAACCTGTTCGGCTACACGGGCGCCGCGAGCTGCGCCGCGGCGCGGGCGGGGGCCTCGGTCTGCCACGTCGACGCGGCCGAGGGGATGGTCAAATGGTGCCGGGAGAACGCCGCCCTTTCCGGGCTCGCCGACGCGCCGATCCGGTACATCGCGGACGACTGCCTCAAGTTCGCCCGCCGCGAGGTGAAGCGTGGCCGGCGCTACGACGCGGTCATCATGGATCCTCCCACCTACGGCCGCGGCAGCACGGGCGAGCTGTGGCGCCTCGAGGACAACCTGTGGGAGCTCCTCCTGGAATGCCGCGCGCTCCTTACCGACGACCCCCTGTTTTTCCTCATCAACGCGTACACCGCGCGGCTTTCCCCCACAACCGTCGCCAACCTGCTCGGCCAGCTCCTCCAGGACCTTCCCGGCACGATCGCCGCCGGCGAGGTCGGCCTGCCGGTCCATCGCGACGGCAAGGTGCTCCCGTGCGGGATCTATGGCCGCTGGGAGGCCTCCCGCGGCCCGGCGTCCTGACACTCCTCACATGCCCTCACTTGCCGACACCTACTACGAGCGCGCGAGCGGGATGCTCGCCCGCGCCCGCGAAACCAACGGCCCCGCGATCGCCCGGCTCGCGCCCCTGATCGGCCAGTCGATCGCACGGGGCGGCGTCGTCCACACCTTCGGGAGCGGGCACAGCGAGCTCATCTCGCGGGAGATCATCGGCCGCGCCGGCGGACTCGTCTGCGTGACGGGGATCATCGACCCGACGGGCGGCTTCATCGAGAACCTTCCCGGCTACGGCGAAAGGCTGGCGGCGCGCTACGACCGGCAGTACCAGCTCAATCCCGGGGAGACCGTCATCGTCATCTCGAACTCCGGCAAGAACGCCTCCCCGATCGACGTGGCGCTCTATGCCAGGGCGAAGGGCCTCGCGGTGGCGGCCCTGACCTGCGTCGCCATGTCGAAGGTGACGCCCTCCCAGCATCCCTCCGGCAGGAAGCTCCCCGACGTCGCCGACCACGTCCTCGACAACTGCGGCGTCCCGGGCGACGCCATCGTCGACCTCGGGGGCGGGGCCAACGCCGGGCCCACGTCGACCCTCGTCGGCTGCTCCATCCTCAACTGGCTCATGCTGGCCGTCGCGGAATGGCTGAGGTCGAACGGCCACCCGCTTCCGGTGCTGCGCAGCCAGAACATCCCGGGCGCGATCGAGCACAACCGGGAGCTGGCGGAGCGCTACCGGGGTCGGCTCAGCCGCCAGCTCGCCTGACCGGCCGCAACACGCAATGGCCTGGAAAATCGGCGTCGACGGGGGCGGGACAAAGACCGAGTGCGTCCTCCTGGACCCGTCCGGCGCCGTCGCGGCGAGGCACACCGGCCCGGGCTGCAGCCCCAGCCTGGTGGGGATGGACCGGGCCATGGAGATCGCCGCGGAGGTCATCCGGGCCGTCCGCGCGGGCCACGAGTCGGCGCCGGTCTCCTTCACGCTGCTCTGCATGGCGGGGAGCCGGGCCTTCTGGAAGAAGTTTGGCGAGGGCCTGCGCGGCTGCGGGCGCATCGACACCGTCGACGACTCGGTCCCGGTCCTCGAGCTGGCGACCCGCGGGGGACCCGGGCTCGTGCTCCACGCCGGGACGGGATCCTTCATCGCGGCGAGGACGCCGGACGGGGCCACCCACTACGCCGGGGGGATCGGCTGGCGGTTCGGGGACGAGGGAAGCGGCTATGACCTGGGAAGGCGCGCGATCGCCCGCGCGCTCCTCGAGCTTCAGGGCTGGGCGCCCCCTTCCGGCCTCGGCCCCCTTGTCCGCGAGCGGACGGGCGCCGCCACGGCGGCGGCCGTGGCGGGGCACTTCTACCACGACCCGGCGACCAACACCGGGGTCGCCGCCCTGGCGCCGGACGTGCTCAGGCTGGCGAGCGGGGGGGATCCCGCTGCCGGCGAGGCCGTCTCGGAATCCGTGTGGCGGCTCCTCGAGCTCGCCGTCTCGGTTTCGAACCAGCTCTTCCCGGGAACGCGGCCGGACTCGTTCCGCGCCGGCGTCAGCGGGCACATCCTGAACCATCCCTTCGCGTACAGGGCCCTGTCGTCAAGGGCGCCGTTCCCGCTGTCCACGATCAGCGAGCCCCCGATCGAGGGCGTGAGGCTCCTGCTCGCGCGAAGCCCGGACTGACCTCCGCGGGCGCCCTCAGGCGAAAAGCCGCGAGGGGTATGCGCCCTGGCGGACAAGGGCGGCGATCGCCGCCGCCACGCGCGCCCGGTCGTCGCGATGGGTGATGCCGAACCACGCGTCCCCGCCCGGAAGGACCTCGACGGACGCGGCGCCGTCCCGGACAAGCGCGGAAACGGCCGCCGGCAGGTAGAACTCCGCCCCGGGGTCGGCAGCGTTCGCGGCCAGGAACTCCCGCAGGCCCGCCTCGAGCCCCGGAAAAACGGCCGGCGTGAATCCCCAGCAGTTCATCGAGACGATCTCCTCGCCCGAGAAGCGCCCCCCGGGACCCACGTCGGTGCGGCCGATCGCCCGCTCCTCGGAGATCGACAGGAGCAGGCCGTCCCTTTGCCGGCAGACGCCGCGGGACACCGTCCCGCCCTCGGAAAGCGTGTCGGCGAGGCGGAACCCCACGAGGGCGAACCGCGGACCTCGCGCCCCCTCCAGGAATCCCCTCAGGCGCGAGAATGACCCGGCGCCGTAGAAGTCGTCCGCGTTGATCGCGGCGAACGGGCCGTCCAGCGCGGCGCGCGCGCACCACACCGCGTGCCCGGTGCCCCACGGCCTCTCCCGGCCGGCCGGGACGGCGCACCCCCCCGGCAGGTCGTCCGTCGACTGGAACACGCATTCAAACGCGATCCGGCCTGAGAACTTGGACGCCACGGACGACCGGAAGGCGTCCTCGAACTCCCGGCGTATGACAAAGACCACCCGGCCGAAGCCGGCGCGGATCGCATCGAACACCGCATAGTCTAGCAGCGCCTCCCCCGACGGCCCGACCGGATCGATCTGCTTCAGCCCGCCGTAGCGGGAGCCCATTCCGGCGGCGAGTACAAGGAGCGTGGGGGCCATCCTGCTGCAACACGCCCCAAACCTCCCCGTGCGTCAAGCCGCAGGCGGCTAGACACGCGCGGGGCGCCGCGCCAATGTGCAGCCGTGGCCCGATCGCGAGCAACCGTCCCCGCCCCCATCCGGCCCCGGATCACCGTGCTCGCGACGGGCGGCACGATCGCGGGCGCCCAGTCGTCGGCCCCGGGGGGCCGGTACAGGTCCGGCGTGTTCTCGATACGGTCGCTGATCGCCGCCGCGCCGGGCATCGAGTCGCTGGCCCGGCTTGAAGCGGCGCATGTCGCGAGCATCGGCAGCCAGGACATGGGGGAGGCGGTCTGGCGCGCGCTCGCGCGCCGGGCCCAGTCGGCCCTGGACGATCCGGCGGTCACCGGGGTCGTGGTCACCCACGGCACCGACACGATGGAGGAGACGGCGTACTTCCTCAACCTGGTGGTGCGCAGCCCCAAGCCCGTCGTCCTTGTCGGGGCGATGCGGCCGGCCACGGCGATGAGCGCGGACGGCCCGATGAACCTGTACAATGCCGTCGCGACGGCCGCGCATCCCGACGCGGCGGGACGCGGCGTCCTGGTCGTGGCGAACGACGAGATCCACTTCGCCCGCGAGGTGGCGAAGACCAACACGACCCAGGTCGGGACCTTCAAGAGCACCCACCGGGGCCTCGCCGGGCTGGTGAGCTCCGCGCGGATCCACTTCTACGGCGCCCCGGTCCGGCGCCACACGATGGCGAGCGCGTTCGCGATCCCCGGCCGCGGCGCCCTGCCCCGCGTGGACATCCTCTACGCCCATGCCGGGATGGGGCGGGAGCTGATCGATGCCGCGGTCGGGGCCGGCGCCCGCGGGCTGGTCATCGCGGGGGTGGGAAACGGTAACCTCGGCTCCCACGCGCGCGCGGCGGCCGCGGCGGCCGCGGGGGCCGGGGTCGCCGTCGTCCGGAGCTCCCGGACGGGCGGCGGCATCGTCGAGCGGAACGTCGAGATGGACGACGACCGCCTGGGGTTCATCGCCGCGGACGAGCTCAACCCCCAGAAGGCGAGGGTCCTCCTCATGCTCGGCCTCACCCGCACCCGGGACCCGCTCCGCCTCCAGGAGATGTTCTACACGTACTGAGCGGCCGCCCGGTTACCGGGATTCCGGTAATGAGCGCGCTTCCCAAGGCGGCGGCGCGGCGCAAGACTGGGCTCCCATGAGAATCGCCATTGTCGAGGACGAGCGCCTCTTTCGCGATGTCCTCCGCAAGGCGTGCACGATGGAGCTCGGGCACGAGGTGGTCGGCGAGGCGGGGACCGGGCGCGAGGCCCTGCAGGTCGTACCCGCGGCGCTTCCCGACCTCCTGCTCCTCGACATCCACCTCCCCGACATGGACGGCCTCGATGTCCTCCGGGTGCTCCGGCGCAAGCGGGCGCTCCTCCGGACGCTCCTGATCTCGTCCTACTTCGATGAATACACCCTTTGCCGGATCGAGCAGGCGGCCGTCCAGGGCTTCATCGACAAGTCCACGAACACCGTGGCGGAGCTGGGGCTGGCGATCCGCGCGATCGAGGGTGGCTCGACCTATTTCCCGAGCCCATTCACGGAGGCGCGCCGCGCTCACAGCCGCAACCCGATGGCCTTCGACAAGATCCTGACGGACCGCGAGCAGGTCGTCCTGAGCCTGATCGGGGAGCCGCTGTCCGACGCCGAGATCGCCGCGCAGCTCAACCTCTCCCCGGAGACCATCGAGAAGCACCGGTTCAACATCATGAGGAAGCTCGGGCTGCGCTCGCGCGCCGAGTCCGCCCGCTTCGCCCGGCGCTGCGGGCTCACGCGGCCCGCGGCGCGGCGGCATTTCTCCGCGGTGAACTGATGGGACGGGATTGCAGATCGCCCAATCCGGGATAGCAAGGTCCGGTGCAAAGCGATCCGAATCCAGCCGCGGCCGAAGCCGGCGGTGCCCGCCCCACCGTGATGGGCATCCTGCTCGCGCTCAGCGCCTCGCACATGATCAACGACACGCTCCAGGCGCTCCTTCCCGCCATCTACCCGATGCTCAAGGTGTCGTTCAGCCTCACGTTCGCGCAGATCGGCCTGATCACCCTGAGCTACCAGCTCACGGCGTCCCTTCTCCAGCCCATCGTCGGCTCGTACACCGACCGCAGGCCCAAGCCCTTTTCCCTCCCCGCCGGCATGGCCCTGACCCTCGCCGGCCTCGTGTCCCTCTCGCTCGCCCGCACGTACGGGATCATCCTCTTCTCCTCGGTCCTTATCGGCATGGGCTCGTCCATCTTCCATCCCGAGGCCTCCCGCGTCGCGCACATGGCGGCCGGCGAGAGGCACGGGTTCGCCCAGTCGCTCTTCCAGGTGGGCGGCAACCTGGGCAGCTCGTTCGGCCCCCTCCTTGCCGCGCTCATCATCGTTCCGCACGGGCAGTCGTCCATCCTGTGGTTCACGCTGCTGGCGCTGGCGGGGATATTCCTTCTCGCGAAAGTCGGCGGCTGGCATGGGAGGAATGTCGCCCACTACCGCCGGCGGACGGCCTCGCACGCCAAACAGACCCTCCCGCGCCGGACCGTCGTCCTCTCCCTCACGGTCCTCCTGGCGCTCATCTTCTCGAAGTACTTCTACCTCGTCAGCCTCACCAACTACTACACGTTCTACGTCATCCAGCGCTTCGGCCTCTCGATCCGGGGCGCGCAGGTCCTCCTGTTCGTCTTCCTCTTCTCGGTTGCCGCCGGGACCATTTTGGGCGGCCCGCTCGGCGACCGGTTTGGGCGCAAGTATGTCATCTGGATCTCGATCCTTGGGGTCGCTCCGTTTTCCCTGGCGCTGCCCCACGTCGGCCTCGCGGCGACGGTGATCCTAACCGTGTTCATCGGCCTCATCCTCGCCTCGGCGTTCTCGGCCATCCTCGTCTATGCCCAGGAGCTGATCCCCGGAAGGGTCGGCCTGATCGCGGGGCTCTTCTTCGGCTTCGCCTTCGGCATCGGAGGGATCGCCTCGGCCGCGCTGGGCCGCCTGGCGGACCTCACCAGCATAGGCTTCGTCTTCAACGTCTGCGGGTACCTCCCGCTGATCGGCCTTCTCACATGGTTCCTCCCCGACATCGAGGGCGCCAGCCGCCGCGCCCGCCGCCTCGAAAGGGAGGCCGTCGATTCCGAATGACACGCCCATGAAACCCACCATGACCCGCGCAAAGCCGGCGTTCGTCTCGCATTCAAGGGAGACCGGCACCGATTACCGGATCTATGTCGACGCGCCCGACCGGGCGCGCGAGCCGGGCCCTTGGCCCGCCTTCCTCCTCATGGACGGGGATTTCTTCTTTGATGCCGCCGTCGAGGCGAGCCGCGACCTCCGGAAGTCGGGCAAGATCCCGCCCGCGGTCATGGTCGGGGTCGGCTACGGGGCGGGTTTCGGGGAGGCCGGCAACCATCGGGGGCGCGACTACACGCCCACCGCCTCGGCCGACGAGCCGTCAAGCGGCGGGGCCGGCCGTTTCCTGGCCTACCTGAAGGGTTCGCTCTGGCCCGAGCTGGCGCGGCGCTACACCCTGCGTGAATCCGGCCGCGGGATCGCGGGCCATTCCGTCGGCTCGCTGCTTGTCCTCTACGCGTTGTTCCAGGGCCGCCCCTTCTTCAACCTTGCCCTCGCGAGCGCGCCATCGATCTGGTGGGACGACCGGAGCATCCTGCGCGTTGCCGCAGTCCTTCGCGCCCGGAAGGCATCGCTCACGGGACACCTCTATCTCGGCGCGGGCAAGGACGACACACCCTCGATGATCGGCGACGTTGCCCTGCTGGATAAGCAGCTCAAGAAACGGCCGTTCAAGGGCCTGCGCGTGGACTCCGAGCTATTCGCCAGCCACGACCATTACGACGTGCTTCCCCACACGCTTCGGGCCGGGCTTGCCGCATTGCTCGGGCGAGGCTTCCCCGCGTCCGACTCAGGTTGATGCTACGGATCGGGGCGTTCCGGTTTGCCTCATGATCAGTCGACGCAACCATCCACGCTTCATCGCGGCAGTCATATGGAGGATCTAAAGGTACTCCAATGGCCGGGCCGTGTTTTTATAACATGAAGATACTCAATGTCCCATGAGCTTGGTTTAGCCGTTCGGCGTGGCATAACGAGTTTCATGCGTCCCAAATGCAATGGGCGCGATCCGGCATTTCCCAATGATATGCTGGCCAATGTCTAACAGGCCTGATTATGCCATCTATTGCGGTATAATCAACGTTCGGCGTTCTTAAACCTATGAACAATCGCGGCATTTTCTTGGCATTCGCATTGGTGACAGCGTGGCCAGTTTACGCTGTCGACGACTCCTGGCTTTCTGAACGGTATTCCGTACGCATCGGTCTCGGCTCGATCGATCTCGGCAGAATCGACGCACCAATTCCCGAGCGTGTTTCAACGCCACAATATCCTGCCGACCCGTTAAGGGCTTCGGTCTCCGGGAGAGTCACGCTCGATTTCACCGTTGGAGAAGACGGGAGCGTTTCCGAAGTACGGGTCGTCAATTCTACGTTCGACGGCCTAACCAATTACACAAAGGGCATCGTCG
>Ga0302226_10000501_pt1 | contig 32552 bp, 26 predicted proteins | sample II_Palsa_E3_3_FD_193524 | JGI IMG/M metagenome (GOLD analysis project Ga0302226, IMG submission 193524) | Peat permafrost microbial communities from Stordalen Mire near Abisko, Sweden - II_Palsa_E3_3 | ecosystem: Environmental > Terrestrial > Soil > Palsa > Peat permafrost | place: Sweden...
CTGTGCCCGTCCGCCGGGCTGTGCCCGTCCGCCGGGCTGTGCCCGTCCGCCGGGCTGTGCCCGTCCGCCGGGCTGTGCCCGTCCGCCGGGCTGTGCCCGTCCGCCGGGCTGTGCCCGTCCGCCGGGCTGTGCCCGTCCGCCGGGCCGTCCCCTGCCGCATCAGGGGCCGGAGAGCCCCCGGCGGTCTCGCCCGCCGGCATGAGTGCGGGCTCGGCCGGCAGCGGCTCGCCCAGCGTCCAGCCCTCATGGTGCTCCTGCAGGCTGGCGGGGAAGCGGGGTGCGCCAGGCGTGGCGGGGCCGTCCGGCCGCTGCGGCGCCCAGGGCGGTACCTCGGGCTCCCACGCGGGTACTTCGGTCCCCCACGCCGAAGGCTGAGCTGGATCCGTCATCGTCCCTCGTTGTACGTGCCTGCCCTGATCACGTTACTCGCCGGGTTCGGTTACAAAATCGATTAGCTCCTCCACCCGCCCCAGCAGCTCCGGTTCCAGGTCGGCGAAGGTGCGTACCGAACGAAGGATCCGTTGCCAGCCGACGGCGGTGTTGTCGTCCCAGCCGATAGCCTGCAGCACACCTTCCTTCCACGGTATCCCGCGCGGGACGTCGGGCCAGCGGGCGATCCCGACCACCGACGGCTTAACGGCCTGCCAGATGTCAATGAATGGGTGGCCCACAATCAGCACGCTCGGCTGCGCCAGCCCGGCCGCGATCCGGCTCTCCTTCGACCCGGGCACAAGATGATCGACGAGAACCCCCAGGCGGCGGAGCGGGCCGGGGCGGAATTCGGCCATGATCTGCGGCAGATGGTCGACGCCCTCGAGGTACTCCACGACCACGCCGACGTCGCGCAGGTCGTCGCCCCAGATCTTCTCCACAAGCTCGGCGTCGTGCCGGCCCTCGACGTAGATCCGGCTGGCCCGTGCCACCCGGGCTCGCGACGAGGGCACCGCCACCGAACCGGAGGCGGTCCGCGTCGCGGCCGGCGGGGCCGCCGCAGGGACCGGCCGCACCAGCGTCACGGGTTTGCCCTCGAACAGGAAAGCTGCGGGAGCGAGCGGGAACACCCGCTGGCGGCCGTGCCGGTCTTCCAGCGTCACGGCGGCCTTGTCGCAGCTCACTATGGCGCCGCAGAACCGGCCCTCGGCGTCCTCCACCACCAGCCCGTGCGCCGCTTCCAGCTGGGGGACCGGCGGCCGCCGGCGCCGCGGGCCCGCGGCGAGGACGTCGGATCCGTACTCCTGGCTTCGCATCGACACCTCCGCTAGGCCGGGACCGTACCCGATCGGGCCGCGGCCGGAGGAATCGCCACGCCGCACGACCCGCCGCGCCGTGCCCCGTTCGGCATGATCATCAGCGGCATCGATTCATGCCGCACCACTTCAGGCACGACGGCGCGCGTGGGACAATAGACTTAGCACTCGGAAAGCTTGAGTGCCAGGGGAGGTGAACACGTGCTGGACGAGCGGAAGCTTGCCGTTCTCCGCGCCATTGTGGAGGACTACGTGTCCACCCACGAACCGGTGGGGTCCAAGTCCCTTGTCGACCGGCACAACCTCGACGTGTCGCCGGCGACCATCCGCAATGACATGGCGGTGCTCGAAGAGCAGGGCTACATCGCCCAGCCGCACACCAGCGCCGGCCGGGTGCCGACGGACAAGGGCTACCGCCTGTTCGTGGACCGGCTGACGCACATGAGGCCGCTCTCCGCGGCCGAGCGGCGGGCCATCCAGACCTATCTGGCCCAGGCCTACGGGCTCGACGACGTGGTGATGCGCACCGTGCGGCTGCTCGCGCAGCTCACCCGCCAGGTGGCCGTGGTGCAGTACCCGTCGCTGACCCGCGCGGTGGTCCGGCACATCGAGCTGGTCCGGCTGGCGCCGGAAAAGCTGCTGGTCGTGCTGATCACCGACACCGGCCGGGTGGAACAGCGGACCGTCGACCTGCCGAATCCCGCTGATGACGAGGACGTCTCGCACCTGCGGGCGCTGCTCAACGCCAGCCTGGACGGGCGGCGGCTGACCGAGGCGGTCACGATCGTCGCCGGTCTCACCGACAGCGTTCCCCCCGACGGCCGGCCGAATGCGGAGGCGGTGTTCTCGGTCATCATGGCCAACCTGATGGAGCGGAACGAGGAGCGGATCGTCCTGGGCGGCACGGCCAACCTCGCGGCACCGGACTTCTCCCGGGGCCTGCGGGAGGTCCTGCAGGCCCTGGAGGAGCAAGTCGTGCTGATGCGGCTGCTCGGCGAGGCCAGCGACGAATCTCTGCTCTCCGTGATGATCGGCACGGAGAACCCGGTCGAGGGGCTGCAGACCACGTCGCTGGTGACGAGTGCGTACGGTTCAGGTGGGGAGACATTGGCGCGGCTCGCCGTGCTCGGCCCGACACGGATGGACTACCCCGGGACGATGGGAGCGGTAAGCGCGGTGGCACGGTATGTCGGCGAAATCCTGATGGAGAGCTAGTGGCGACCGAGTACTACTCCGTCCTCGGAGTCCGCCGCGACGCGGCGCCGGATGAGATCAAGCGGGCCTACCGCCGGCTTGCGCGTGAACTGCATCCGGACGTGAACCCGGATCCGCAGACCCAGGAGCGGTTCAAGGAGATCACGCAGGCCTACGAGGTGCTCTCGGATCCGGAGAAGCGCCAGCTGTATGACATGGGCGGGGATCCGCTCGGCCGGGCCGACGCCGGGTCGGCCGGGGCCGGCGGGTTCGGGCCCGGGTTCCCGTTCAGCGACATCATGGACGCATTCTTCGGCCAAGCGGCGGGGGGCACGGCCCGCGGCCCGCGCAGCCGCGCCCGCCGCGGCCGGAACGCGACGATCCGAGTCGAGCTCGACCTGTCCGAGTGCGCGTTCGGCGCGACCCGCGAGCTGACCGTCGACACCGCCGTGGTCTGCCCGACCTGCTCGGGTGAGGGCACTGCGCCGGGCACGCACCCGGAGACCTGTGATGTGTGCGGCGGCCGTGGCGAGGTGAGCCAGGTGGCGCGCTCGTTCCTCGGCCAGGTCGTGACGTCGCGCCCGTGCCCGCGCTGCGGCGGCTTCGGCACGCTGCTGCCCCGGCCCTGCCCCGAGTGTGACGGCGACGGGCGGGTCCGCACCCGCCGCACGATCAAGGTCCGCATCCCGGCCGGTGTCGAGGACGGCACGCACATCCAGCTGGCCGGTGAGGGCGAGGTTGGCCCCGGCGGTGGCCCGCCCGGTGACCTGTTCCTGGAGATCGCCCAGCGCCCGCACCCGATCTTCGAGCGCCAGGGCGACGACCTGCACTGCACGGTGACCATCCCGATGGTTGCGGCCGCGCTGGGGGCAACACTGTCGGTCGAGAGCCTGGACGGCCCGACCGACATCGACATCCGGCCCGGTACCCAGTCCGGTCAGGTGATCCCGCTCTACAACCACGGGGTCCAGCACCTGAACAGCTCCGGCCGCGGTGACCTGAGCATCCACGTGACGGTGGAGACGCCGGCCCGGCTCGACCCCGAGCAGGAAAAACTGCTGCGCGAGCTGGCTAAGATGCGCGGCGAGGAAGCGCCCCCGGGTAAGTTCTCCCCAGGCCAGCACGGCTTCTTCTCCCGGCTGCGTGACGCCTTCAACGGCCGCTGAGGCGTCGTGAATAAGCCGGTCCAGGCACCGGTGCCGCGGTGACCGCACCGGTGTTCCTGGCCGACGGCGCGGACCTGGCTGCGGATCTGATCGTGCTGACCGGGGCGGAGGGCCGGCACGCCGCTACCGTGCGCCGGATCCGCCCGGGTGAGCGCGCCGACGTGACCGACGGGCAGGGCCTGCTGGCCGAATGCGTGGTCACCGCGGCACGCGCCGGGCAGGTCGAGCTGCGTGTGCAGGCGCGGCGCGAGGTGCCGGTGCCGGATCCCCTTATCACCGTTGTGCAGGCCATCCCCAAGGGCGAGCGCGCCGAACTGGCCGTGGAGACCATGACCGAGGTCGGCGTGGACGTGATCGTGCCCTGGCAGGCCGAGCGCTGCGTGGCCCGCTGGCCGGCCGATCGGGCACCCAAGGCGCTCGGCCGGTGGCGCTCGGCGGCCCGGGAAGCGGCCAAGCAGGCCCGGCGGGCCCGGGTGCCCGAGGTGACCGGGCTGGCCTCTTCGGCCGATGTTGCGGCCCGGATCTCGGCCGCGGCATTCGCCATCGTGCTCGAGCCGGACGCCGGCGTGGCCTTGTCTCAGCTAGCCCTGGCCCAGCCAACCGGGTCCCAGCCAACCGGGTCCCAGCCAACCGGGTCCCAGCCAACCGGGTCCCAGCCGGGCGTGCCCGGTCCGGAGAAGCTGTCCCCGCCCCCGCTGCCGGTCAGCGGGGACATCATCCTTATCGTCGGCCCGGAGGGCGGTATCAGCCCGGACGAGCTGACGGCGTTCACCGACGCGGGTGCGACGTCGGCCCGGTTGGGTGAGTCCGTGCTCCGCACCTCTACCGCCGGGGCAGTGGCTGCCGCCGTGCTCATGACCGCGACCGGCCGCTGGTAGCCCTGGCCCGTCAGCCTGGGCTGAGCCTGGTTAGCGGGGCTGAAGCCGGTCAGCCCACGGTCTCCTCGTCACCCGGAGGGGCCTGCCGGCCGCCTGCCCGTCAGCAGTGCGTGGTGTCGTGGTGATGATGGTGCCGCTCGCCGCAGGCGTTCGCGATACTGCCCGCCTGCGATGATGCGGAATTCGCGGTACTGCCCGCCTGCGATGATGCGGAATTCGCGGTACTGCCCGCCTGCGATGATGCGGAATTCGCGGTACTGCCCGCCTGCGATGATGCGGGACTCGGACTCGGACTCGGACTGGGGCTGGCGCTGGGGCTCGCGCTGGGGCTGGCTGAGATGGAGGGCGTCGCTGGAGGTTTGGTGCTCTTCGCCGCGGCCGTCGGGCTGGCTGAACCGGTCTTGGTTGACCCGGCCGAGCTGGTGGTCGGGCTGGGCACTGGGTTCGTGGCCGGCGCCGATGCGGTCGGCGCGGCCGGCGCGGCCGGCAGCTCGGACGCCACGTTAGAGGCTGGTTCGGCCGGCGACGTCGTAGGCGGGGTCGGTCCCTGGCTGGTGCACGTCTTGGCCTGGACGGAGTAGTCACTGTCGGTCGCCTGGGCGCCCGGAATGGAACTCGCGGTGTCCGTCGGTGTGGGGACGGCCGATTCCGTGGGAGTCGGTATCGTCGGCACGGTGGTCGGAGCGAGCGTGGGCGACACCACTGGCGCGGGTGTCGTGGGCGCGACCGCAGGGGTCGACTGTCCCGCCGAGTGGCTCGGCGCCGTCGCGGCCGTGGGTGGCGCCTTCACGGCGGGCGAGCAGGTCGTGCTGGCGGATGGGTTCGTCACGGTGAAGTGCCCGTTCCCCTTCGAGCCGGTGCCCCCGGAGCCGCCGGGGATCTTCTGGCCGCTGCCGTTGCTGTTGGCGCCGCCGGTGCCGCCGGCCGGCGTCGTGTTCCCGGACGAGGACGAGCCAATGTTCACGATGGCGTGCCGGACGTCCGGCACCGCCATGGCGGTCCCGGCGAACAGGCAGACGGCAGCCAGCGCGATCACGGGCCGCAACCAGGCCGTACCGAACCGCTGGTAAGCGGATGAGACGCCGGAACCAGCGGCGGTCGCGCCGCGCTTGCCAGCGGTTACCCAATGCCGGGGCAGGACCCGCCCAATCTGCCCGGCCGGCCTAAAAATCCAGGAGAGGGTCTCTGCGGCTACATACCGGACCCGGTACCCGTAGCGCTCCGCGTCCACGCGGAGCCCACCCCACACGGGGGTGAATGGGCGCGACCTCAGCCGCCTGCGAATCTGGCTCAGGCCATCTTCGGCAGGCGTGATCCTATCTGCCTCGGCTCGGAGTTCCCGAGTCAGCAGCCAGTCGAGGTCGTCGTCAGACGAAGTCATGTTGCTGGTTCTCCGGTCATGCAGTCTGCTCCAGAACCACACGGAGCGATGACATCCCCCTCGCAGTGTGGCTCTTAACCGCACCCTTGCTGATCCCCATCATTTCGGCGATCTGTGCCTCCGACAGGTCGGCGTAGTAGCGAAGTACCAGCGCCTGCCGCTGCCGGTCCGGCAGCCCCCTCAGCGCCCTGATCACTGCGCTCCGCTCCAGCAGGGACATCGCGCCCTGCTCGGCACTCGGCATGTCCGGCGCTGGCTTCGGCGCGTTACGGTCGATGACGCTGCGATGCCGTAGCACCGAGCGAGCCCGGTTCACGACCGCCTGCTTCAGGTACGACAGCGCCTTGTCTTCCTCCCGGAGACGGTGCCAGCCGTCATGCATGGCGATGAAGCACTCCTGCACCACTTCTTCCGCCGTCGGCTCGTCCCGGACGAGCAGGGCCGCCAGGCGGACCAGCGAACGGTAGTGGATGGTGTACAGCTGTGTCACCGCCTCCTCGGCGGTCATCTCCAGCTTCGCAGGTGCCGTCACGATTTCGGCGCCGGCCACAAGGGTCTCGGTCACAGATATAGGACGCACATGCCCCCCGGCAGGTTCACCCGCGGTCATCGGTAATCTTCACCGCCGAGTTCCCGCCCCATCTCGATCCGCAGACAGTAGTGACTGCCCAACTAGCCCACCCCACCCGAGTTGGCGATCCGCAGCCGCCCCCCAGCGCCTCCCCGACGCCGGACGACCCCAACCCCGGGCGTATTGTGCCTGATCAGGATGCCGCAGAAGCTGGCATTCTTGGGCTCTCGCACAATACGCCCCGGTTTCCGTTACCCAGCCTATCGGGGCAGAACGACATTAGACACCGCGAGAACAGATCTAAGGACCGATCAAGCCTCGACTCGGGACCTTAGTCCCAAACCGGACAAAACCGCCCAGGCGAACCGGGCGGGCTGCCCGGCGGGGCCGCAGCATGTGGCGATGGAGAGCGAGGCGCCAGGCGCGAGGCGCAAGGTGCGAGGCGCTACGATCATTGGGTGCCTGAGTGCCTCTTCTGCGGTATCGCTTCCGGCGAGATTCCGGCCAAAATCGTTGGCGAAAGCTCACGGACTATCGCGTTCCGCGATATCGATCCGCAAGCCCCTATTCATATCTTGGTCATACCTAAGGAACATTATGTCGACGTCGCGGCGGTGGTTGCCGCCGGCGGCGGCGTGCTCGAGGAGATGGTGGCCCTGGCCCACTCCGGCGCGGTAGCGGAGGGCATCGGCGAGTCGGGCTATCGCGTGGTCCTCAACAGTGGCCCGGATGCCGGCCAGGATGTGCCGCACGTCCACGCGCACGTGCTCGGCGGCCGGCGGCTTCAGTGGCCGCCCGGTTAGTTCCGGGTCCCCTGGATGGTTCCACGCCTCGGCATCTCGGCCCCGGTCTCCCGCGGGCGGTCCCGTAACCGGCGGGACGGCCGGGGCGACCGTGACGTAGGTCGCAGGCCGGCGGCTACGATGGAACCGTAAGCCCCGTCGGAGCTCTGCAGGCCGGTCCGGGCTGAGCCTGGCTAAATAGTCCGGCGGGCGATCCGCCGGATCTTCGAGAGCGACCCATTGACAGATACTTCCAGCGAGCTCCGCGGCGACGGGCAGCCCGGGAACGGGCCTTCCCAGGTCCGGATCGTCATCCCGGCCGACCAGCCGATGGTCAGCCTGCTTGGCTCGCGCGACGAAATGCTACGTGTCATCGAGCGGGAGTTCGCCGCCGATATCCACGTCCGCGGCAACGAGATCACCGTAACCGGCCGCCCCGCAGAGACCGCCCTGGTGTCCGCCCTGTTCGAGGAGCTTATCGAACTGCTGGCCAACGGGGCCGAACTGTCGGCGGACGCGGTGGAGCGCGCCGCGGCGATACTGCGCCGCGAGCGGGGCGTCCGCCCCGCCGAGGTGCTGACCCTGGACATCCTGTCCGCGCGGGGCCGCACCATCCGGCCGAAGACCCTCAACCAGAAGCGGTACGTGGACGCGATCGACAAGCACACGATCGTGTTCTCGATCGGCCCGGCGGGCACCGGCAAGACCTATCTCGCCATGGCCAAGGCCGTGAAGGCGCTGCAGGCCAAGGAGGTCAACCGGATCATCCTGACCCGGCCCGCCGTGGAGGCCGGGGAGCGGCTCGGATTCCTGCCCGGGACGCTGTACGAGAAGATCGACCCGTACCTGCGGCCGCTCTACGACGCATTGCACGACATGCTCGACCCGGACTCGATTCCGCGGCTGACCGCGGCCGGCACCATCGAGGTCGCGCCGCTGGCGTACATGCGCGGGAGGACCCTTAATGACTCGTTCATCATCCTCGACGAGGCGCAGAACACCTCGGCCGAGCAGATGAAGATGTTCCTCACCCGGCTCGGGTTCGGATCGCGGGTCGTGATCACCGGCGACGTCACCCAGGTCGACCTGCCCAGCGGTCAGGTGAGCGGACTGCGGGTGGTCCAGGACATCCTGGAGGGCATCCCGGACATTCATTTCTCCCGCTTGACCAGCCACGATGTGGTCCGGCACCGGCTCGTGGGCGAGATCGTGGACGCCTACGAGCGGTACGACGCCCGCCAGGCCGGAGGCCAGCGCGGCCCCGCACGCGGAGGGGGGAAGCGCGGTCACTGACTGGCGCGCGAACCTGGTGAGCATAGACATCGCCAACGAGTCCGGCGTGGGGGTGGATGAAATCGCGCTGGCCGCGATCGCCCGCTACGTCCTGGACGAGCTGGGCATCCACCCGCTCGCGGAGCTTTCGGTGCTGCTGGTGGACGAGAAGGCCATGGCGGCGCTGCACAAGGACTGGATGAACGAGCCGGGGCCGACCGACGTCCTCGCCTTCCCCATGGACGAGCTGCGGCCGCCGCATCTGGGCGGGGTCAACGTCGGCCGCGCCGGCGCCGAGGTGCCAGGCCCCGACCCGAGCCTGCTCGGTGACGTGGTGCTGTGCCCGCAGGTCGCGGCGGCGCAGGCCCGCGGTGCGGGGCACAGCACCCAGGACGAGCTGGAGCTGCTCGCCGTGCACGGCATCCTGCACCTGCTCGGCTACGACCACGCGGAGCCGGAGGAGCGCGCGGACATGTTCGGGCTCCAGGACCGGCTGCTCGCCTCCTGGCGGTCCGGCCGGGCAGAGCAAGCCGGTGAGCCCGCCCCCGGCCCGGTGGACGCGGCCGGCCCAGCGGAGGGCCCCGCCGGGGGCGCTGCCGAGGACGCCCCGGCACAGCGCCTCGAAGGACGGGGCCCCGAAGGACGGGGCCCCGAAGGACGGGGCCCCGAAGGACGGGGCCCCGAAGGACGGGGCCCCGAAGGACAGAGCCCCGAAGGACAGAGCCCCGGAGGACAGAGCCCCGGAGGACAGAGCCCCGGAGGACAGAGCCCCGGAGGACAGGGCCCCGGAGGACAGGGCCTCGGAGGGCAGGAAGGTTCGGGGTTATGTCCCCCCAAGGCTGGCTTATCGCCGCCGCGATCGTGCTCGTCCTCATGGCCGGGTGGTGGGCCAGCGCCGAAGCCACCCTGGCCCGGCTGTCGGCCGTCGGCGCGGAGCAGCTCGCTGGGGCGACCCGGCCGGCGTCGAAGCGGCTGCAGGCCGTGTTCGCCGATCTGCCCCGCTACCTGAACATCCTGCTGCTGCTCCGGGTCACCTGCGAGACCTCCGCGACCATCCTGGTGGTGGCGGCGTTCGTGCACTGGTTCGGCGCGACCTGGAAGGCGTTCCTGATCGCGCTGGGGGTGATGGTCTTCGTGGGCTATCTCGTGGTGGGCATCAGCCCGGTCCCGCTCAGCCGCCGCGGCGCCGAACGCGTCGCGCTGGGCGCGGCCACCGTGCTGTACCCGATCGGCGTGCTGCTCGGCCCGATCCCACGGCTCGTGGTGGCCGCGGGCAACGTGCTCACCCGCGGCAAGGGGAACGCGGGGGGGCCGCTCGCCGGCACGTCCGAGCTGCGCGGCCTGGTCGATTTCCTGGAGCAGCGCAGCGTCATCGAGCCGGGCGAGCGCGAGATGGTCCGGTCGGTCTTCGAGCTGGGCGACACGATCGTCCGCGAGGTGATGGTGCCCCGCACGGACATGGTCTTCGTCGAGCGGGACAAGACGCTCGGCCAGGCCCTGTCCTTGCACCTGCGCAGCGGCTTCTCGCGCATCCCGGTAGCGGGCGAGAACGAGGACGACGTGGTTGGCATCGCCTACCTCAAGGACATCGTGGCCTGGAGCCACGAGCATCCCGGCTCCGGGTCGGTCACCATGGTCGATCAGGTCATGCGCACGGCCACCTACGTTCCCGACAGCAAACCCATCGACGAGATGCTCCGCCAGATGCAGGCCCTGCAGATCCACGTCGCGATCGTGATCGACGAGTACGGCGGCACCGCGGGCCTGGTCACCATCGAGGACATCCTGGAAGAGATCGTCGGCGAGATCACCGACGAGTACGACCAGGAGCAGCCGCCGGTGGAGTGGCTGTCTCCGGACGTGGCCCGGGTCACGGCCCGGCTGCCGGTGACCGAACTGGGTGAGCTGTTCGGCGTCACGATCGAGGCCGAGGACGTCGAGACCGTCGGTGGCCTGCTGGCCCACGCCCTGGGCCGGGTGCCGATCGCGGGCTCGGAGGGGACCATCGGCGGCCTGCGGCTGACGGCCGAGAACCTGTCCGGCCGCCGGAACCAGATCGGTTCCGTCCTGGTCGAGCGGCTCCCGCAGGAGGCCGAGCAGGAACAGGAAGCCGAACGGTTCTCGTCCTGAGCTCTCCGCCGCCCCTACACTCATCCGGATGAGCGACGCGCAGCTGGGCCCCGAGGACCAGAAGATCATCACGCTGGCCCGGTCGACCCGGGCGCGGGTCGCGGCCGCGGAGGGAGCGGCCGTCCGGGACGAGACGGGCCGGACCTATGCGGCGGCCGCCGTGGCCCTCCCCTCGCTGCAGCTGTCCGCCCTGCGCCTGGCCGTGGCCATGGCCGTGTCCAGCGGGGCGGCCGGGCTGGAGGCGGCGGCCCTGGTCAGCGACGCGGACGAGCCCGACCCCGGGGACCTCGCCGCCGTTAGGGACATCGGGCCGGCCGCCATTGTGTTCCTCGCCGCCCCCGATGGCGCCCTCCGGGCCGCTCTCCGCCCCCCAGCTCCATGATCGTCGGCTTTCCGCAGCTGCTGCGGAAAACCGACGCCTAACCGGCCTGCCCGGGCCAACCGCTCGCCCGATGCGCGAGAATCGGGGGGTGATGTCGTCGCAGGAGGCCGCGGGCGCGGGAGCGCACGCGGGCTTCCGCTCGGGCTTCGCGTGTTTCACCGGCCGCCCGAACGTCGGGAAATCGACCCTCATGAACGCGCTCGTGGGGGCCAAGGTCGCGATCACCAGCAGCCGGCCGCAGACCACCCGCCGGGTGATCCGGGGCATCGTGCACCGGCCGGACGCCCAGCTCATCGTGGTGGACACCCCTGGCCTGCACAAGCCGCGGACGCTGCTGGGGGAGCGGCTGGACAGCCTGGTCCGCTCGACGCTCACCGAGGTCGACGTCATCGGCTTCTGTATCCCGGCGGGCGAGGCGATCGGCCCCGGTGACCGGTACCTGGCCCGCGAGCTGGCCGGGATCAAGGGCACGCCGGTGGTCGCCATCGTGACCAAGACTGACGAAGTGTCCCCCGACCAGGTCGTCGCCCAGCTCGCCGCGGTGGACCGGCTGGGGGAGTGGGCCGACGTGGTGCCGGTGTCCGCCGTGACCGGGTTCAACCTGGACGTACTGGTCGAAGTGCTGGTATCCCATTTGCCCGAAGGCAGCCCGCTGTACCCCGAAGGCGAACTGACCGACGAGCCGGAACGGGAGCTGGTCGCCGAGCTCATCCGGGAGGCGGCGCTGGAAGGGGTACGCGAGGAGCTCCCGCACTCGATCGCCGTGGTCGTCGAGGAGATGGGCCCCCATCCCGGCCGGGAAGACCTCACCGACGTGCACGCGGAGCTGTACGTCGAGCGGCCCAGCCAGAAGGCGATCATCCTCGGCACCAAGGGCGCTCGGCTCAAGGACGTGGGCACCCGGGCCCGGAAGCAGATCGAGGCGCTGCTGGGCACCCGGGTCTACCTCGACCTGCACGTCAAGGTGGCCAAGGACTGGCAGCGTAACCCCAAGCAGCTGCGCCGCCTCGGATTCTACGACTGAGCCCCGGCCGAGCGGCCCCGCCGGGGCCGCTTCGCCCCAGCCGCTACCGCCGGTCCGCGGCCGTGGCTAGCTGCCGGAACATCAGCCGGCCCGCTACCTGGTAGCCGAGTGTCTCGTTGATGGCCACCATGTGCGCGTTGGACTCGGCGTTATAGGTCTCGATCCTCCCCATCCGCGGTTCCCGCTCCGCCAGCAGCTCGAGCATGGCCACCTTCAGCAGCAGGCCCAGCCGGTGCCCGCGATGGCCGCGGACTACCGCGGTCAGCTCCTGGTGGCCCCATTCGGGGTCCGCCGGGTCGATGGCTGCCTCGGTCAGTCCGGCCAGCTCCCCGGTCGCCTCGTGCCGGGCGGCCACCGAGTAGTGACGCAGGCCCTGCCGGATGGCGCGCCGCCCGGTCTGCCGGACCCGTTCGGCGTCCCAGCTCTGCCGTTCCTCACCGGCACTGCGCGGCGCGTCGCCCATGGCCTCGTTCAGCGCGGCTACGGCGTCAAGATAGGCCTCGGGCACCGGCCCGGACCACTCCAGCAGCGCGTACCCGGCCGAAACGGCCTTGATGGAGGCCCGTAGCTCGGCCAGCCGCGCGGCCGGAATCGAGCGCACGTCCAGCGTGCGGCGGGCCTCGGTCAGCTCGGCGGCCGCCCCGGCAGCACGCGCGAAGGCGTCACCGGGTGTCCCCGCCCGAACGTCGCCGGTTAGCCTGCTCCGCCCGAGCTCGCTGGCGCGGGCGCTGGCGTGCCGGAGCAGGGCCGCGCCCAGGCCGGCCCGGCGCCGTGCCGGCGCCACGACGATCCACAGCCCGCTGCGGTCCAGGTTCTCCCGGTCCGGCAGCTCCAGCGTGTAGCCGCCCACGATAGCGTGGCCGCCCGCTCCGGGCTCCGAGCGTGCCAGCCAGGCCTCCCGCGGCTCGCAGCACCAGCCCTGCTCCAGCATGACGCGGAACACCCCGAACGACATGGGCGGGCTGCCCGGTTCGTCCACCGGCGCCCCCGCCGCATAGACGTCGTACAGGACACGCGCCGCAGCAGAGTCCCCCGCTGCGTCAAACTGTTCAATACGCACGCCTCAGGAAAACATCCGACCCCCCGCGCCCGCACCAGGTTTTCTGTGCGGTGTCAGCCCGGGGGGGCGACCCTCCGGACGGCGTCCGCCCGGATTCGCTGGGCCCGTTACGTGCCTCGCCTTAACCCGGTCCTCTGATACTGTTGGTTCATCATGCTGCGCGAGCTGCTCCTCCTTAGCAGCCGCGGCGGGGGCCGTTAAGGCCCGCTCCCTCGCCGCGGAGTCTTCGCGTGACCGCTGGCCAGATCGCGGCCGACATCGGCCGGATCCTCCGCAGCCTCGACGAGGAGCAGCATCCATCATGAATCCGCAGCAGCCTGCGCCTAGCAGTACATCCACCAGTAAACAGGGCGAGCAGCCGCGCCCTGCCGTACGCCAGCGGTCCATCGGGGCCGAGGCCATCCGGCCGACACCCAGTGGCATGCCGTGTCACCGTTACGCGCCGTTCCAGGCCATCGATCTCCCTGACCGGACCTGGCCCACCAGGTCGATCACCAGGGCGCCGCGCTGGCTGTCCACCGATCTGCGGGACGGCAACCAGGCGCTGATCGACCCCATGAGCCCCGCGCGCAAGCGCAAGATGTTCGACCTCCTGGTCGGCATGGGCTACAAGGAGATCGAGGTCGGCTTCCCGTCCGCCAGCCAGACCGACTTCGACTTCGTCCGCGGGCTCGTCGAGGGCGGCCACATCCCGGACGACGTGCAGATCTCCGTGCTCACCCAGGCCCGCGACGACCTCATCGAGCGGACCGTCGAGTCGCTGGTGGGGGCCTCGCGCGCCACCGTGCACCTCTACAACGCCGCCGCCCCGCTGTTCCGCCGGGTGGTCTTCGGCGCCACCCGCGAGCAGACCAAGGCCCTGGCCACCGACGGCACGATATCCGTGCTCCGGCACGCCGAGCGTCTCCTGCCGGACACCGCCTTCGGTTACGAGTACTCGCCAGAGATCTTCATGGACACCGAGCTGGACTTCGCCATCGAAATCTGCGAGGGGGTCTCGGACATCTGGCAGCCCGAGGCCGGCCGGGAGATCATTTTCAACCTGCCCTGCACCGTCGAGCGGTCCACGCCGAACGTCTACGCCGACCAGATCGAGTGGATGAGTCGCCAGTTCTCCCGCCGTGAGCACGTGTGCCTTTCGGTGCACACGCACAACGACCGGGGCACCGCGGTCGCCGACGCCGAGCTCGCGGTGATGGCCGGCGCAGACCGGATCGAGGGCTGCCTGTTCGGCAACGGCGAGCGCACCGGCAACGTCTGCCTGGTCACGCTGGGCATGAACCTGTTCAGCCAGGGCATCGACCCGATGATCGACTTCTCCGACATCGACGAGGTGCGCCGGACGGTCGAGTACTGCAACCAGCTTCCCGTGCACCCGCGCCACCCTTACGCCGGTGACCTGGTGTACACGGCGTTCTCGGGCTCCCACCAGGACGCGATCAAGAAGGGCTTCGAGGCCCTCGAGACGGAAGCCGAGACGGCCGGGGTCCCGTTCGCGGACTACGCCTGGGCTGTCCCGTACCTGGCGATCGACCCGCGCGATGTGGGCCGCACGTACGAGGCCGTGATCCGGGTGAACTCCCAGTCCGGCAAGGGCGGCGTGGCGTACGTGATGAAGACAGAGCACCAGCTCGACCTGCCCCGGCGGCTGCAGATCGAGTTCTCCCGGGCGATCCAGGCCCACACGGAAGCCGGCGGCGGCGAGGTGACCCCCAGCGAGATGTGGGAGCTGTTCTCCGCCGAGTACCTCTCCGAAGGCCCGGTCGCCCTACTCGGGCACCGTTCCTCGTCGGTGGTCGAGTCCAAGCACGTGCTGACGGCCGAAGTGCGGGTGGACAGCCAGGCCAGGCAGATCGAGGGCTTCGGCAACGGCCCGATCTCCGCGTTCTGCGACGCGCTCAACGCGGTGGGGGTAAAGGTCCGCGTGCTCGATTACACCGAGCACGCCCTGTCCGCCGGGTCCGACGCGCAGGCCGCTGCGTACGTCGAGGTCGAGATCGACGGCGGCACCCTGTGGGGCGTGGGCGTGGACGCCGACACCACCGGCGCCTCCATGCGTGCCGTCCTCTCCGCCGTCAACCGAGCCCGCTGCGGTTGACCTGCCCGCTGACTGACCACCCGCTGACCGGCCGTTGTCTGACCAGCCGCTGACTCACCAGGCTGACTCACCAGGCCACCGACGAATCGCGCCGCTGACCGGCGGCCGCGCCGCTGACCCGCGACGCCCCGCCCGTCGGCCGCGCCACTGACCGGCTGCGCGCTGCTACCCGCCGCGCCGCAGCCCCGGGTTCCGCGGGGGACCGTGCCGACCGTACGGCCCCCGCGGGCCCGCACCCATGCCCCGAACGGCCAGCTGACCGCACCAGCCGCCGCCCGCACCGAGCATGTGGGGCGAACCACCAGTACAGGGGGCCAGCGGGCCGGGTGACCCGTACTCAGCAACGAAAGTTCGGATCTGGCTGATTTAGTTGCGCCGGGCGTCCTGGCCTTCGCCGATGGGGCGTTCAGGCTCAGGAGCGATGAGGCCGACCGTCGGGAAGTAGGTTCTGTACCGCGCGGTGTCCCGGGTCAGCAGCCGGTACCTGCGGACTGCAGCGTGCGCGCCGATATAGAAGTCCGGCAGCGGGGATCGTTTCTGGCCGCCTCGCCGGCGGTAAGCCAGAAATGCCTTGCCCGCTACGAAGGCCGCCTCGTACGGCAGCGCCTCGCGCTGGAAGTCCTCCGCGGGGAGGCTGTCGTCGAGGTCCTCGATCCGGTCGAATCCGGCCGATACCTCGGCGTAAACGATCGGGTTGATCACCAGCGCGCCGTTGTCCCGGGCCTCGGTGAGAGCATCTGCGGACCATTCCGCCCAGGCAGGATCGTCCGTCACTATGTCGAGGATGACGCTGGAGTCCACCAAAGTGACTGGCTGAGCGGTGCCGAAGCTCCGGGCCCGGAGCTCAATCGCCACGTAGCAGTTCCAGAAGCTGGTCGGTGCTCATGGTGGTGGTAGCCCGGCCGCGCATCTGGCCGACGAGCCGCTGCCCGCGGGTCGGGCTTCCCTCGGCCCGCACGATGCGCAAGGTATTGCCATCCTCGACGACGTCCACCTCGTCGCCCTCGTGCAGGCCGTACCGCTCTCGCAGCGGAGCGGGAATGGTCACCTGGCCTTTGCTGTTCAGCCGCATCGATACCTCCTGACACGTAATACTAGTAATACATCCTACTTGGTCATCCTGACCGGCGCCGCGCTGACTGTCAGCGGGGTGATGGAGGGGTTCGGTGGCCGTCCGGCTCGGGGGCAGCCAGTTTCGGGCCGGCCCAGCTGCGGTTCACTGGCCCAGGTACCGCGCCAGCCTGCACTGTCGTAGTAGTCCTGCCCGCGGCACCACTTCGTGCTGGCCTGGCCGAGCAGCAGCCGGCCAAGCGCTCATCAGCCCGCCTCTCGTTCGCCTCGCCGGGGCAGGGAACCCAGGTCAGTCCGGCTGTTTTTGCTCGCTCACGCCGCGGGCTTCACGAGCTGTGCTGACGTCAGCCATCGGCTCGGCCGTCAGCCGCCGGTAGGGCCGGGCCAGGGGCCAGCGACGGTCCTCCAGTACGGTGGCGGCGTCGAGCTGGCCGAGGGTCTGAATCAGGCGGGCCACCAGGCCGGTCCATCCGGTCTGGTGGGAGGCACCGAGCCCGGCCCCGTTGTCGCCGTGGAAGTACTCGTAGAAAAGAATGAGGTCACGCCAGTGCGGGTCGTCCTGGAATAGCTTGGTCCCGCCGTAGACGGGACGCCGCCCGTCCCCGCCGCGTAGGAAGGTACTGGCGAGGCGGCGTGACAGTTCCTGGGCCACCTCGAACAGCGTCATCATCTTCCCGGAGCCGGTCGGGCACTCAACCTTCAGGTCGTTGCCGTAGTACCGGTAGTGCTGGATCAGGGCCCGGATCAGCAGCAGGTTGATCGGGAACCAGACCGGCCCGCGCCAGTTGGAGTTGCCGCCGAACATTCCGGTGGTCGACTCGGCCGGCTCGTACTGCACTTCGTACTCGGTCCCGCCGACATTGAAGGTATAGGGATGGTCAAGGTGCCAGCGCGAGATCGAGCGGATCCCGTGCGGGCCGAGGAAGCGCTCCTCGTCCAGCATCCGGGCCAGGATGCGGCGCAGCTTGTCCTCGTTCACCAGGGACAGGATCCGCCGGCCCTGCACACCGGGCACGGTCGGGTCGGCGATATTGACCAGCAGGTCCTGGTTGCGCTCGAGGAAGATACGCGCCTGCCCGGCGATCTCCGGATAACGGTCGAGGAGGTCGGCCTCGATCACGGTGATGGCGCAGATGGGCAGCAGGCCCACCAGGGAACGCACCTTCATTCGCGTCCCGGTGCCGTCGGGCAGCCGCAGCACGTCGTAGAAGAAGCCGTCCTCCTCATCCCACATCTCGTCGGGGTTATCGCCGATCGGGTCCACGGCGGCGGCGATCCAGAAGAAGCGCTCGACGAACTTGAGCACGAATTCCTCATAGGTCTTGTCGTACGGCAGGAGAGCCAGGGCCATCTCGAGCATGTTCTGGCTGAACATCGCCATCCAGGCCGTGCCGTCCGCCTGCTCCAGCCGCCCGCCGGTGGGCAGGGCCGCGCTGCGATCGAACACGCCGATGTTGTCCAGGCCGAGGAAGCCGCCTTCGAACACATTGTGGCCGGAGGGATCCTTGCGGTTCACCCACCAGGTGAAGTTCAGCAGCAACTTCGCGAAGCTCTCCTGCAGGAACGGCAGATCCACGTCGCCGAGGTCAGCCTCCAGATTCTGCAGGAACAGAGCCGCGAAGGCGTGCACCGGGGGGTTCACGTCGCCGAAGTTCCACTCATAGGCGGGCATCTGGCCCTAGGCCGTCGTGCTCTCCTGCCGCCCTCGGAATGATGCGGGACGGTGCGGCGGCGCGCGATTGTCACCCGGGTGCGCGACAATGGATTGCATGCAGCTGTACCGGGACGACGGGGTGGTGCTGCGCACGCAGAAGCTCGGCGAGGCCGACCGGATCATCACCATCCTGGCCCGGAAGACCGGGCGCGTCCGGGCCGTGGCCAAGGGCGTGCGGCGCACGAAGTCCCGGTTCGGCGCGCGGCTGGAGCCGTTCACGCACGTTGACCTGATGCTGTACCCCGGGCGCTCGCTCGACGTGATCACCCAGGCGGAGGTGATCCGCCCGTACGGCGCGGCGCTGACCCCGGACTATCCGCGGTACACGGCGGGCGTCGCGATGCTGGAGACGGCCGAGCGGTTCACCCCCGAGGACAAGGAGCCGTCGCTGCGCCAGTTCCTGCTGCTCGTCGGCGGGCTGCGCGCCCTCGGCGAGACGGCTCGTGATCCCCGGCTGGTGCTGGACGCCTACCTGCTCCGCTCCCTGTCGGTGGCGGGGTACGCGCCCGCGCTGGAGGAATGCGCCCGGTGCGGGACGCGGGGCCGGCTGCCCGCGTTCGCGATCCCGGCGGGCGGCATGGTGTGCGGGTCCTGCCGGCCGCACGGGGCGGCGGCGCCCGGCGCGGGGACCGTGGCCCTGATGGCCGCCCTGCTCCAGGGGGACTGGGATAGCGCGGACAGCAGTGAGCGACGGCACCAGGTAGAGTGCAGTGGCTTGGTGGCCGCCTATCTGCAGTGGCACCTGGAGCATTCGATTCGTTCGCTGCGTCATGTGGAGCGTGTTTGACCGTCCGGCCGCCCAAACCCCATCCGAGTGGTGCCCGCCCGCCCGCTATTCCGCGCGACCTCGTACCCCGGCACGTGGCCATCGTCATGGACGGCGACGGCCGGTGGGCCAAGCAGCGCGGCCTGCCCCGCACCGAAGGCCACAAGGTGGGCGAGTCCGCCCTGCTCGACGTGATCATGGGCGCGATCGAGCTGGGCATCCCGTACCTGTCCGCGTACGCCTTTTCTACCGAGAACTGGCGGCGTTCCCCGGACGAGGTCCGGTTCCTGATGGGCTTCAACCGCGATGTCATCCACCGGCGCCGGGATCTACTGAACGAGATGGGCGTCCGGATCCGCTGGGCCGGGCGCCGCCGCCGGCTATGGCGCAGCGTCATCAGCGAGCTGGAGGAAGCCGAGCGGATGTCGGCCGGTAACTCCGTGCTCACCCTGCAGTTCTGCGTGAACTACGGGGGTCGGGCCGAGATCGCCGACGCGGCCGCCGCGATCGCCGCCGATGTGGCCGCGGGCAAGGTCCGCCCGGACAAGGTGGACGAGAAGCTGTTCGCCCGCTACCTGGACGAACCGGAGATGCCTGACGTCGATCTGTTCGTGCGCTCGTCCGGCGAGCACCGGACCTCGAACTTCCTCATCTGGCAGGCGCACTACGCCGAATTGGTCTTCCTGGACACGCTGTGGCCCGACTTCGACCGCCGGCACCTGTGGCAGGCCTGCGAGATCTACGCCAGCCGGGACCGGCGCTACGGCGGCGCCATCCCCAACAGTGTTTCCCCCGGGGGGCGACCCCCCGGAACCCCCCGCGACGCCCCGATAGTGGTGCCCGCCGACAACACCGCCGCGAACGGGGCCTGAAGGCCCCGTCCGCTGGGCCGGTCACCGGCGGCTTGCTGGGCTGGAATGTTCCCTTTGTCTGGCCTATCCGCATTGCGGGCGCCATGTCTGAAGCCTCGGCAAATTTCGGTCAAATTAATTTTCGCTGACCGGCGCCCGCAAGGCCAGTAAAAAAAGCACCCCTTTATCCGGTTTTCGCCTTCTGCTTATCTCTGAGTTGCCCAGAATGCCACCAGGCGCGCCGAATATGGCGCCCGGTGTGCCCCGATGACGGGCTTGACCGGATTTAAATTCCAGACACGAAAAAATCAGCATGACTACCCGTGTAAATGGCTGGGCAGAACGTTGTGTGGCGCCGTCCGTAATTACCCGACAGGGGCACCGGCCTGCCCGGAGAAATCTGCACGGGCGCTCGGCCAGGTGAGTCATAGATGGGGGGGCGTAGATGCGTCGCACAGCAGTGGCCGTCATTGGCTTCGGATGCGCGGTCGGGGTGTTCACGGCGGCAGGCATGATTCCGGCCAGCGCACGTGCGGCCGACCGGAACGTGGCCAGCGGTAGCGTGCCCGGCGCCGGCGCGCCGGCGAGCAAGCTGACCACCATCGACTACGACGGCTATTCGATCACCGTCCCATCCAGCTGGCCGGTCTTCCATCTCAATACCGATCCAGGTCAGTGCGTACGTTACGACATCAACGCCGTCTATCTCGGCAACCCTGGCGCCAACCAGAACTGTCCTCCGGCTCTTATTGGCCGCGTTCAGACCATCACCATTAGCGACGCCGGCGTGCCGGGCCCGCCGCAGCCGGAGTACCAGCGGGCAGCGGTCGCGCAGGGTGGCCTGGGCGCCGCGCCGCCGCCCAGCAGCCCCGGCAGCCGCATCGCGTCCGTCCCGTCCACGCTGAGCAGGCTCGATCAATACAGCCAGCTGCACGAGTTCCAGGGCGCGGTGTCCCACTCGCACCTGTCGGTGACCGGTACCTACGGGGCCAGTTCGGCGCCGGTCGAGAACATCATCCGGGGCCTGCGCAAGCTGGGCGGGAGCCGGCCGACCGGGACCGCGGCAGCCGGTTCCCAGGCCTGGACCAGCGCGGCGACCGCGGACACGCCGGACCGGCCCCAGGCGTCGAGCCTGAAGCCGGACATCCCGTCCTCGCCGCTGAACGGCTTTGACGCCTGCACCGCGCCGTCAGTCGAGGCGATGAAAGCGTGGAAAGCGAAGTATTCCGCCATCGGTATCTATATCGGCGGCCAGAACATGGCGTGCGATTACGGCAACCTGTCCGCATCCTGGGTCAAATCGGTCCACGCGCAAGGCTGGTCCCTGCTGCCGCTGTATGTCGGGCTGCAGGCCCCGTGTAATAGTTTCCCGGCCCCTATCAACACGGCCAATGCGGCAGCTCAGGGGAGATCCGCCGCGAACACCGCCGTCGCTGACGCGGTCAATTTTGGCCTGGGCAGGGGGACGCCGATCTACTTCGACATGGAGTCGTACAGAAACTCGAATATGAACTGCCGAAATACGGTGCTCACGTTCCTGGATACCTGGACTCGTGAACTGCACGACCGCGGCTATGTGTCCGGCGTCTACTCCAGCGCCTCATCCGGCGTGACCGACCTGGTGACGAATACGGTCATCGGCGGGCACGCCCTCGCCGAGCCGGACGCCCTCTGGTTCGCCCTGTGGGACAACAGCAATAACCTGACCGGCACGCCCTATCTGCCGGCCACCCGCTGGCCCTCGGATCGGGTGAAGCAGTACGCGGCCAATGAGACCCAGAAAGTCGGGGGTTACACCATCAACATCGACGTTGACCGGATCCACGGGGCCGTCTCGGGGCCTTAGCCCGGCCGCGGCGCAGTTGATTCGCATTGGGAGGCCGGTGGCCCTAGGCTTAGGGCCACCGCGCGCCTCCCTTGCCCGGTTGTAGCCGTGCCCGCGCGTGTCACCGGGGGAAGTGCCCACGAGGCACCGGCCCCCGGGACGGTCCGTTACGCGGCGCCCGCGCCAGCGAGGACGAGCCCTACAGCCCCGGCCGCCCTGGCCGGCTGGAGACTCCCGTGGAGGCCCGGGCCACAGCAGAACGACGCCGACCGCCAGCCGGATGGAGACCTCGATGGCACTGCGCAGTGACCGCCTGGACACGATTATCAGTCTCAGCAAACGGCGGGGATTCGTCTTCCCGTCCAGCGAGATCTACGGCGGGCTGCGGGCTTCCTGGGACTACGGTCCCCTCGGCGCGGAGCTGAAGAACAACATCAAGCACCAGTGGTGGCGCTCCATGGTTCAGGAGCGGGAAGACATCGTGGGCCTGGACTCCAGCGTGATCCTGGCCCGGGAGGTCTGGGAGGCCAGCGGTCACGTCACCGAGTTCGCGGACCCGCTGACCGAGTGCATGTTCTGCCACAAGCGGTTCCGGGCCGATGACCTGATCGAGGCCTACGAGGAGAAGCACGGTCACCCGCCGGAGGGCGGACTGGCCGGTGTGAGCTGCCCGAACTGCGGGAACAAGGGCACGTTCACGGAGCCGCGGATGTTCAACGGCATGCTCCGGACCTTCCTCGGCCCGGTGGAGGACGAGTCCGGGCTGGCCTACCTGCGGCCCGAGACGGCGCAGGGCATCTTCATCAACTACAAGAACGTCCTGCAGACCTCGCGTAAGAAGCTGCCGTTCGGCATCGGCCAGATCGGCAAGTCGTTCCGTAACGAAATCACCCCCGGCAACTTCATCTTCCGGACCCGCGAGTTCGAGCAGGCCGAGATGGAGTTCTTCGTCCGCCCTGGCACCGACGAGGAGTGGCACCAGATCTGGATCGACACCCGGTTCGCCTGGTTCACCGGCCTCGGCATCCAGCCCGAGAACCTGCGGCTGTACGAGCACCCGAAGGAGAAGCTCTCCTTCTACTCCAAGCGGACGGTCGACATCGAGTACCGGTTCGGTTTCCAGGGCTCGGAGTGGGGCGAGCTGGAGGGCATCGCCAACCGCACGGACTATGACCTGACCACGCACTCCAAGGCGTCCGGGGTCGACATGACGTACCTGGACCAGGAGTCCGGCGAGCGCTTCGTCCCCTACGTGGTCGAGCCCGCGATGGGCGTGGACCGGACCGCGCTGGTCTTCATGCTCGACGCGTACAACGAGGACGAGGCGCCGGACGCCAAGGGCAACCTGGAGAAGCGGACCGTGATGCGGTTCGATCCCCGGATCGCGCCGGTCAAGGTCGCGGTGCTGCCGCTGTCCCGTAACGCCGACCTGTCGCCGAAGGCCCGCGACCTGGCGGCGGAGCTGCGCAAGCGGTGGAACACCGACTTCGACGACGCCAGCGCGATCGGCCGCCGGTACCGTCGGCAGGACGAGATAGGCACCCCGTACTGCGTCACGGTCGACTTCGACACCCTGGACGACCAGGCGGTGACGGTGCGGGAACGCGACTCGATGCGCCAGGAGCGGATCGCCATCGGCCAGCTCGTGGCGTACCTGAGCGAACGCCTCCCGGTCTGGTAAGCCGCCCCGGGTCTGGTAAGCGGCCGGCGGCGGGCCGGGCCGGGGCCGTCAGTGTTCCGGCAGGGCCTCGATGACCAGCTCCACCAGGTCACCCGGGGCGGTTTCGGCCAGCGCGGCCGGCTCGCGCCGGGGTGAGCGGCGGAAGATGTCCGCGGCGGCGAGGTGGAAGCCGTCCGGCAGGCCGGCGGCCGCCATCGCGGCGGCGATCTCGGTCATCTCGGCCTCCCAGCGCCAGCCCTTGGCCACCGCCGAGCGGGCCGCGTGCTGCAGCCGGCGCACCAGCTCCGGCTGGGACAGCGCCCATTCCTCCAGCAGCGTGCCTTCCACCCGCTCCTGGTGCGCGAGCGACCGGGCGGCCAGCAGCAGCGCCGCCGAGCCCTTGGTCCACGCGGCGTAGGCCACCTTCACCGCCGACGCCGCGCCGATGCCGCCGTTCACGACCTGCGCGCCGACCGGCGTGCCCGCGAACAGGGCCGCGACCTCGGCCGCCGACTCGCCCGCCAGGTACAGCCGGGTCCCGTTCCTGGCCGCCGGGTCCGCGCCCGGCTGCGGCGGCGGCCCGATGATCCCGCCGTCCGCGAACCTGGTGGCCCCGGTTCCGGCCGCCCCGGTTCCGCCTGCGCTGAGCACAGCCGCCACGGACCGCGTGGTCTCCGGCGCGATGGCGTTGGCGTCTACGAACAGGCCGCTGAATCCCGCTACGCTCCGCGCGACCTCCAGCGCGGCGTGCGGCGGGCAGACGGAAAAAATGATCCCCGCGCGGCCGGTCAGCTCTGCCACAGTGCCCACGTCGGTCAGCCCCGCGGCCGCGGCGCGTTCCGCGGTGGCTGGGCCGCGGCCCTGGGACGCCCACAGCACGGTGTGCCCCCGCGTGGTGAGGCACCGCCCGATGGCGGCCCCCATCTCGCCAGGATGCAGCAGGCCAACGATCGCCTCGCTCATGTGTTTTATGCCTCCCTCGTGGGCACGGGTGCCCCGGCGTATCCGGGGCGCCCGGGACGTGAGGTCCTCGCGGGTCTAGCGTGTCACGCCGGACTAGACCGGTTCCTGGGAGGGGACCATTGGCCACTGCGGCGCTGGCTGCCGGAACGGTAGAGTCCGAACCAAATAAAGAGATGAATATCAGCTACGCCGTACGAGGAGCGTTCAGTGCCGAAGCTCGTTTATGACTTCACCGAGGGTAGTAAAGACCAGAAGGACCTGCTGGGCGGCAAGGGAGCGAACCTGGCCGAGATGACCAACATCGGTCTTCCCGTCCCGCCCGGCTTCATTATCTCCACCGAGGCGTGCCGCGCCTACCTGCGCGACGGGAGCACGCCGCCCGAGCTGGACGCGGAGGTCACCGAGCACCTCACCCAGCTTGAGTCGGCGATGGGCCGCAAGCTCGGCGACCCGGCCGACCCGCTGCTGGTCAGCGTGCGGTCCGGCGCGAAGTTCTCGATGCCGGGCATGATGGACACGATCCTCAACATCGGCCTGTCCGACCGGGCGGTGGAGGGGCTGGCCAAGCAGGCCGGCAACGAGCGGTTCGCCTGGGACTCCTACCGCCGGCTGATCCAGATGTTCGGCAAGACCGTGCTGGACATTGAGGGTGAGGCGTTCGAGCAGGCCATCGACAACGCCAAGAAGGCCAAGGGCATCAAGAACGACCTCGACCTGGACGCCGCTGACCTGCAGCAGCTGGTCAGCGCGTTCAAGCAGATCGTGCGCGAGCACACCGGGCGCGACTTCCCCCAGGAGCCCCGCGAGCAGATGGACCTGGCCATCAATGCGGTGTTCAACTCCTGGAACTCCGACCGCGCCATCCTGTACCGCCGCCAGGAGCGGATCCCCACCGACCTCGGCACGGCCGTCAACATCGTCGCGATGGTGTTCGGCAACATCAGCGACGACTCCGGCACGGGCGTCGCGTTCACCCGCGACCCTGGCACCGGCCAGCAGGGGACCTACGGCGACTACCTGCAGAACGCCCAGGGTGAGGACGTGGTCGCCGGTATCCGCAACACGGTGCCGCTGCAGGACCTGGAGCAAATCGACAAGGCCTCCTTCGACCAGCTCATGCAGATCATGCGGACGCTGGAGAACCACTACAAGGACCTGTGCGACATCGAGTTCACGATCGAGCGCGGCAAGCTCTGGATGCTGCAGACCCGCGTCGGCAAGCGCACCGCCGCCGCCGCGTTCCGCATCGCGACCCAGCTCGTCGGGCAGGGCCTGATCGACATGGACGAGGCGCTCACCCGGGTCAGCGGCGAGGAGCTCGTCCGGCTGATGTTCCCCCGCTTCGACACCGGTACCGGGGCCAAGAGGATCGCCCAGGGGATCAGCGCGTCGCCCGGCGCAGCGGTCGGCAAGGTCGTCTTCGACTCCGCGCGCGCCGTGGAGCTGGCCGACCAGGGCGAGGACGTCATCCTCGTCCGCCGCGAGACCAACCCCGACGACCTGCACGGCATGATCGCCGCGCGCGGCATCCTGACCAGCCGGGGCGGCAAGACCAGCCACGCCGCCGTCGTCGCCCGCGGCATGGGCAAGACCTGCGTCTGCGGCGCCGACGAGCTGGAGGTCGACACGGCCGGCGGCCACTTCACCGCCCCGGGCGGCGTCAGCGTCTCGGAAGGCGACGTGATCTCCATCGACGGCACATCCGGCGCCGTCTACCTCGGCGAGGTGCCGGTCGTGCCGTCACCGGTCGTGCAGTACTTCGAGGGCGGCCTGACCCCGGAGTCCGACGAGCTGGTCGCGGCCGTGCACGCGCTGATGACGCACGCCGATACCCGCCGCCGGCTCGGCGTCTGGGCCAACGCCGACACGGGTCCCGACTGCGAGCGGGCCCGCCGGTTCGGCGCGGGCGGTGTCGGGCTGGTGCGGACCGAGCACATGTTCCTCGGCGAGCGCCGCGAGCTCGTCGAGCACCTCATCCTGGCCGAGAACGAGTCCGAGCAGCAGACGGCCCTGGACGCGCTGGAGCCGCTGCAGCGCGGGGACTTCGTGGAGATCCTGGCGGCGATGGACGGCCTGCCGGTGACGATCCGGCTGATCGACCCGCCGCTGCACGAATTCCTGCCCGACCTCACCGACCTGTCGGTCAGGATCGCCCTGGCCGGCGACGACGTGACCGACAAGGACAAGAAGCTGCTGGAGGCGGTCCGCCGGCTGCACGAGGAGAACCCCATGCTCGGCCTGCGCGGGGTCCGGCTCAGCCTGGTCATCCCGGGCCTGCTCGACATGCAGGTGCGGGCGATCGCGCACGCCGCGGCCGACCGCAGGCAGGCCGGCGGGAACCCGCGTCCCGAGGTGATGATCCCGCTGGTCGGCGCGGTGCAGGAGCTGGAGATCGCCCGCGAGCGGACCGCGAAGGCCCTCGCCGAGGTCGCCGAGGAGACCGGCACCGACGTGCACACGCTCATCGGCACCATGATCGAGGTGCCCCGGGCCGCGCTCACCGCCGGGCAAATCGCGGAGGCGGCCGAGTTCTTCTCCTTCGGCACCAACGACCTGACCCAGATGACGTGGGGCTTCTCCCGCGACGACGTGGAAGGGGCGTTCTTCAGCCGCTACATCCAGCTCGGCATCTTCGGGGTGTCGCCGTTCGAGACGATCGACCGGGAAGGGGTGGGCCGGCTGGTCCGCCTCTCGGTCGAAGAGGGCCGGGCCACCCGGCCCGACCTGCAGGTCGGCGTCTGCGGCGAGCACGGCGGCGACCCGGACTCGGTGCACTTCTTCCACGACGCGGGCCTGGACTACGTGTCCTGCTCGCCATTCCGGGTGCCCGTCGCCCGGCTGGAGGCCGGCCGCGCGCAGGTCGAGTCCGATCGGGCCGCCGCGGGCGGCGCGGGCGGCAGCGACAGCAGGTGAGCTGACGACCGGAGCACATACCGAAACCGGTTACGACGCGAACGCCAGGGCCCGCTGGGTAGCAGAACCGCCCAAGCGGGCCGGGCGGAGCGCGTTCGAGCGTGACCGGGCGCGCGTCCTGCACAGCGCGTCGCTGCGCCGCCTGGCGGCCAAGACGCAGGTGGTAGCGGTCGGGCTCGCCGACTTCCCGCGGACCCGGCTCACCCACTCGCTGGAGTGCGCGCAGATCGGCCGGGGTATCGGTGCGGCGATCGGGTGCGACCCCGACCTAGTGGAGACCGCGTGCCTGGCGCACGACATCGGCCACCCGCCGTTCGGCCACAACGGTGAGATGGCGCTCGCGGAACTGGCCGCAAGCTGCGGCGGATTCGAGGGCAACGCGCAGACCCTGCGCCTGCTGACCCGGCTGGAGACCAAGGTGCTGGGCGCGGGCCTGAACCTGACCCGGGCCTCCCTGGACGCGACGCTGAAGTATCCGTGGCCGGCCCCGCCCAGCGGCGCCGCGGTGCTGCCGGACGGGCTGCCGATCGGCGACGCCCCCGCCCCGCCCAAGTTCAACTACTACGCCGACGAGGCACCCGCCTTCGAGTGGATCCGCCGCGGCGCGCCGGGCCGGCGCCGCTGCCTGGAAGCGCAGGTCATGGACTGGGCCGACGATGTGGCCTACTCGGTGCACGACGTGGAGGATGGCCTGCACGCCGGGCTCATCACGCTGGCGTACCTGCAGGATGCAGCCGAACGGGACCTGGTAGCTCAGATCGCCCTGCGTTACTACGTCGCGCCGGCCTGGGTGACGACGGCCGAACTACGCGAGGTGTTCGACAACCTGATGGCCCTGGGCTACTGGCCGAAGAGCTTCGACGGCGGCCCCGGTGCCCTCGCCGCGCTGAAGAACCTGACCAGCGAGCTGGTTGGCCGGTTCTGCGTCGCGGCCCAGGAGGCCACCTGCGCCGCCTGCGAGGCGGCCGGGCCGGGGCCGGGGGCGCGGCTGACCCGGTACGCGTGTGACCTGGTGGTGCCGCGCACCCAGCGGCTGGAGTGCGCCCTGCTCAAGGCGGTCGCGGCGCGTTACGTGATGACCCGGGAAGGGGCGGCCGCGGCGCAGGCCCGCGAGCGCGACCTGATCGCCGAGCTCGCGGCCACCGTGCAGATCGGCGCGCCCCGGACGCTCGACCCGTTGTTCCGGCCGGCCTGGGCGGAAGCGCCCTCCGACGCCGGGCGGCGCCGGGTCGTGATCGACCAGATCGCCTCGCTCACCGACACCTCCGCCATCGCCTGGCACCGCCGCCTCTGCCGTACCCAAGCCTTAGTCTCCGTTGCCCCCAGAGCTTGAGCCCCGTCGCTCCCCCTCCCCCCGAGCCTGAGTCCCCGTTATGGGGAGCATTTTCAGCGCATAGCACTGAAAATGCTCCCCGTAACAGCCCGGGAGGGGTTTTCCACAGGGGGGCGAAGGGGGATCGCCAGGGGAGGAGGGCCCGGGCCACCCTGAGTATGTGCGGACAGCGATACCGGATACATGCCGCGACCTGGCCGGCCGGCAGCGCGGGGTCATCGGGCGTCAGCAGGCGCTCTCTACCGGAATACGGCCCGATGTCATCGACGGCCTGTTGCGGACCGGTCGCTGGCAGCGCCTGGACCAGGGGGTCTACGCGGCCTTCACGGGGGAGCCATGCCGTGAGGCACGGCTGTGGGCGGTGTTGCTCCGTGCGGGCCCGGATGCCGCCTTCAGCCATCGCACGGCTGCGGCATTGTTCGGCCTGACCGCCGACCCAGGCGCCGCGATTCATATCGTCGTGCCGCGCGACAGCCGCCCACGGCGGATTCCGGGCGTGGTCATCCACCGGGTTGAGCGGGCCCGGGACGCGCGGCATCCCGCTCTCCTCCCGCCGCCGACCAGAGTCGAGGAGACCGTGCTGGATCTCGCCGCGACGGCCCGTTCCCTCGACGACGCGTTCGGCTGGATCTTCCGTGCGACGGGGCAATGGCTGACCAGTGCGGAGCGGGTTCGCCGGGCCCTGGCCGCGCGGCAGAGGATGCGCTGGCGAGCTGAGCTCGCGGTATGCCTCGACGACGTTGACGAGGGTGTCCGGTCGAACCTTGAGCACCGTTATGTCGGCCAGGTGGAGCGCCCGCACGGGCTACCGCGCGCCGTGCGGCAGGCGCGCGTTATCCGCTACGGGCGAGTCTCTTACCTCGACAATCTCTACGAGGACTACCTCGTCTGCGTCGAGCTGGACGGGCGGGCGGCGCATCCGTCCGGGGAGCGCTGGCGTGATTACCGCCGGGACAATGCCGGTGCGGAAGACGGGATCATCACCTTGCGGTACGGCTGGTCCGACGTCACGGGACAGCCGTGTCGGGCTGCGGCCCAGGTCGCCGGTGTGCTGCGCCAGCGTGGCTGGAAGGGTACTTCGTGCAGCTGCGGCTCTCGGTGCTCGCTGAGCCGCTGACCGATCCGGGCGGCTCCCGGTCGGCCGCGCTGATCGGTCAGCGGCGCAGGCGGCCCGCGTCATTTCCACGCGAAGACAGGCTGCTCGAAGTGGGCCACCCGGGTCCCGGCGCCGTGCAGGGCGACCTGGCAGAACTGGTAGATGATCGCCGCGGTCGGGGCGTGCAGGTAGCTGCCGAGCAGCGGCAGCTGGATCACGGGGAACTCGGACTCGGGGATGGTGATCAGCCGCGGCGGCACGTCGAAGTCGGCCAGTGGGATCACGTGGATCTGGGCCACCTCGGTGGCGGGCCCGTTCATCGCCGCGGTGACTGGGCCGCCCCAGAAGACCACCGGGGATATCACGTATCCCGACCGGCTGACGTAGTCGTCCAGCACCCCGAGCACGTCGTCCGCCATGACCTCGACGCCCGTCTCCTCGCGCAGCTCGCGCCGGGCGGCGTCCTCGATCGATTCGCCCGGGTCGCGGCGGCCGCCGGGCAGCGCCCACTGCCCGGCGTGGTTGCGCAGGCCGGCCGCCCGCCGGGTGATCAGCAGGGATGGCACCCCGTCCGCGAGCACGACGCACACCGCGACGGAGGCCGCCGTCAGGCCCTCGCCCTGGGCCACGTGACGGCGGAAACCAGTGATATTCGCCGCCATCGCCGGCCGATCATGGGCGGCGCCGGACGTCACCATCGCGCAGCGTCCTTTCTGCCGTCCGGGCCGTCCGGGTCCTCCGGTCCCGCCGCGGTCATGCTGGTCCCGGGCACAGTGCTCGCCGTGACAGCGTTCCCCGTCACCGCGGCCAGCACGCCCGCGGTGCTGGTCAGGTTCGGGAGCACGGCGTGCGCCCCGGCGGCGGCCAGGTCCGCTTCGGGGTAGCTGCCGGTCGCGACGCCGACCGCCCGCGCGCCCGTCGCGAGCGCCGCCGCCACGTCCAGCGGGGTATCGCCAACCAGCACGGTGGCCGCACCGTCGAACGTGGTGCCGAACTTCGCGGCGGCCTGCTGGCGGGCCACGTGCACCAGCTCCCAGCGGCTGGAGTGCATGTCGCCGAACGCGCCGATGTCCAGGTCCAGCAGGTCGCTCAGGCCCAGCACGGACAGCTTCACGTCGGCCAGCGGGCGGATGTTGCCGGTCAGCACCGACTGGTGCACCCGCCCGGCCCCGTCGAGCGCGGCCGATGATCCGAGAAAGCTCAGGGCCTCGGCCGCGCCGGGCAGCACGTGCCCATGCCGCCTGACCCGCTCGCCGAAGGCCGGCGCCTGCTGGGTCAGCCCGGCAATGAACGCGGCCACGTGCCGGGCCGGGTCAGCGATCCCGGCCGTCGTCAGCGTCTCGGCGATGATGGCCCGGTCCGTGCGGCCCGCCATCGGGGCCACCTGGGCCAGCTCGCGGCCGAACAGGTCGGCGAACACCAGCCCGTACAGCTGCCCGCTCAGCCCGCGGCCCGCGTCCAGCAACGTGTGGTCGACGTCCCACAGGAGCAGCAGTTCGGGCAGGGCCATGACAGTCAAGGTTACGGGCGGCCAGGAGGCCGGCCCGCCGCGGCGGCTGGGCGGCAGCAGAGGTCACGCGCCGGCGCCACTAGAATCAGCCGGCAGACGCGCGCCGCGAATGCGGAAGGCCAGGACGTCCGCAAGCGATAATTTAGCGGGGGATACCCCAGAAGGTCCTGCGCCGGGCGGCAAGTTCCGGGCCGCGGCGCCGGTCGCCCGCGCGGCAGCGCGGGCAGGCTCCTCCAGGTCGGCGGGCAGCCCAGACGGTCATTACAGAGCGGAGGCGGGACGATGGCAGGCCGAATCCGCGATGAGGACATTGCGGCGGTCCGTGAGCGCTCGCCCATCGACGAGGTGATCGGCGAGTACCTGCAGCTGCGCAGCGCGGGCGGTGAGTCGCTGAAGGGCCTGTGCCCGTTCCACGACGAAAAGACCCCCTCGTTCAACGTGACCCCCTCGCGTGGCCTCTTCTACTGTTTTAGCTGCGCCGAAGGCGGCGACGTCATCAAGTTCGTGCAGCTGATCGACGGCTTGACGTTCGTCGAGGCGATCGAGCGGCTGGCCGGGCGGGCCGGCATCGACCTGCGGTACGAGCAGGGCGGGTACGTTCCGGGCCAGGAGCAGAGCCGGCGCCGCCGGCTGATTGACGCACACCGGGCCGCGGCGGAGTTCTACGCCGAGCAGCTGCAGGGCCCGGGCGCCACGGCAGGGCGCGCCTTCCTGTCCGAGCGCGGGTTCGAGCGTTCCGACGCCGAGCGGTTCGGCGTTGGCTACGCGCCCGCGGCCTGGGAGGAGCTGACCCGGCACCTGCGCGCGCGGGGCTTCACCGACGACGAGCTGATCGCCGGGGGGCTGGCCCGGAACGGCCAGCGAGGGGCACGGGATATGTTCCACGGCCGCTTGATCTGGCCTATCCGCGACCTGTCAGGGGACGTTATCGCATTCGGCGCGCGCAAACTCAACCCCGATGAGGACGGACCGAAGTACCTTAATACCCCGGAAACACCGCTGTTCCGGAAGAGCACCGTGCTGTACGGAGCCGACCTGGCCAAGCGGGAGATCTCGCATCGCCGGCAGGCGGTCATCGTCGAGGGCTACACCGACGTCATGGCCTGCCATCTGGCCGGCGTCCCGACCGCCGTGGCCACCTGCGGTACCTCGTTCGGCGAGGAGCACATCAAGGTCCTGCGCCGGCTGGTCATGGACACCGACGGGGTGGTCGGCGAGGTGATCTTCACCTTCGACGGGGACGCCGCCGGGCAGAAGGCGGCGCTGCGCGCGTTCAGCCTGGAAGAACGGTTCGTCACGCAGACGTTCGTGGCGGTCCAGCCCGACGGGCTGGACCCGTGCGACCTTCGGCTCGCGCACGGGGACGCGGCGGTCCGTGACCTGATCGCCCGGCGCGTACCGCTGTTCGAGTTCGCCATCCGCGGCGCGCTGGCCAACCACAATCTGGACACGGCCGAAGGCCAGATCGCCGCGCTGGACGAGGCGGCCCCGATCGTGGCCCGGATCAAGGACTCCGGGCTGCGGGCCCGCTACGCCGTCAACCTGGACCGCTGGCTCGGCCTGATGGACGAGCGCTTCGTGCTGGCCCGGATCCGGGAGCACGGGGGCGGCGTCCCGGGCGATCAGGGCCGCGGCGGGCGTCCGGCGCGGCGGGATCCGGCGCGG
>Ga0302226_10000504_pt1 | contig 32490 bp, 22 predicted proteins | sample II_Palsa_E3_3_FD_193524 | JGI IMG/M metagenome (GOLD analysis project Ga0302226, IMG submission 193524) | Peat permafrost microbial communities from Stordalen Mire near Abisko, Sweden - II_Palsa_E3_3 | ecosystem: Environmental > Terrestrial > Soil > Palsa > Peat permafrost | place: Sweden...
GTCCTCGCTTTTGATCAGCGCGTGATAGTCGGCCATGAAAAAAAACGCATCGACATCGGCGCGCCGGCTGGCTTCGATGGCTGGGCGAATCGCACCCACATAATTGCCCAGGTGTGGAGTGCCGGTGGTGGTGATGCCGGTCAGTACGCGAGTTTGCATGGTGTTCGCTTGTGGTGTTTGCGGGTCAGCGGATGAGGGTGGATTTGCCGAACAGCGACTCGACCAGATCCACCGCCAGTTTCGCGGTCTGGTTGCGCTTGTCGTACGCAGGATTCAGTTCGACGATGTCCAGCGACGCCAGGCGTCCGGTGTCGGCGATCATCTCCATGCACAGCTGCGCCTCGCGATAATTCGGGCCACCACGTACGGTGGTGCCAACACCCGGTGCGATGCTGGGGTCGAGGAAGTCCACATCGAAGCTCACGTGAAGATGGGTGTTTTCGTCGATGCCCTCGAGCGCCTCCTCCATCACGCGCTTCATGCCGACCTCGTCGATGTGGCGCATGTCGAACACGCTCATGTTCGCCTCGCGCACCAGCCGCTTCTCACCCTCGTCCACCGAGCGGATGCCGATATAGCGGAACACATCCGCAGTAGTCGCCGGCGTGTCGCCGCTGAGTCCGATGAGCGCATCCGGGCCATTGCCGCACAGGCAGGCCACCGGCATGCCGTGGATGTTTCCCGATGGCGTGGCGTTTGCCGTGTTGAAGTCGGTATGCGCATCCAGCCAGAGCACACGAAGCTGCTTGCCTTCATCGTGGCAATGACGGGTCACCGCAGAGATCGAGCCGATCGCCAGACAGTGATCGCCGCCCAGCATGATCGGCACGCGGCCGGCTTGCAGCTCCTGATGAACGGCCGTATAGACGGCTGTATTCCAGGCCACGACTTCGTCCAGGTGGCGATAGCCATCCTGCGGCGGCTGCCACGGATTGAATGGTCCGTGCAGGTTGCCACGATCGATCACCTTGATTCCGCGACGCTCCAGCCGCGCCGCGAGATTGGCCACGCGTAGCGCTTCCGGGCCCATCGAGGCGCCGCGATGTCCGGCACCGATATCGGTCGGTACGCCTATCAGTGAAACGGTCTGTTCGCCCATATCCTGCCTACCTGCCTGTTGCACCCCGGCAATCGCAGGCCAGAGCCATCGTGTGTGCGGTGGATGCTGTATTGCGACATCCGATGAAGAGCGGCGCGCGCCCAAGTTTCCAAACGAACTGCCGCCATGCCAGCGAGAGATCGCACGCACGACACATTCGCCCGCGAAGTTGTTGAAGTTTACCGGAATGGGGCCATTCACGCCGCGCGCAGCAGCCCCCTGAGGCTTCCAAGGCGGCACTGGCTAGATGGCTGCCAGCACCGGTGGATGATCGACCTATGCCGTCCAACGCGCCCGGAGCGTCATTGGCCTGCGCAGACCATGTGTCGCACCCGCGATCAGGGCAGATCGAATGAATCTCGACCTCGCGCCGTTTTGGGGGTCGATGGGTATCCCTCGTGCCCCAACCTTTTTCTCCCATCTGGGGACGGTTGGCAAAGCTCTTGCTTCACTCGCGATCATGTCCGAGAGAAAACACCCAGATCCACTTGTTGAAGCGCCCATGGCTTTGCGCCAGGCCGCTGCCTCGCGCCATTCCACCGCGCAGCCGCAGCGCAGAGCCTCACATCTCAACCGCAGCAAAGTAGGGCGCAGAACGTCACAAGTGGCTCAACCAAGCGCGTCCAGTCGTGGCGCAGGGCCAATGGAGCGGGCAAGTCATTCCATGGCTGCAGGCACGCGGGGCTGGAGATCGTTCCGCCCGGTACATCAGCTCGACGGCAGTTACGAGATACCCGCTCACTTCCTGGCGAAGTATCGCGGTGGCTGTGAAACACTTTTTCTTAATGCAATGGGTTTGGGGGAAACATGGCTTTGATCGTATGCCTGAACTGCGGGAGCGACGTCAGCAGTCACGCCGCGTCTTGCCCTGGCTGTGGCTCCGCGATAAGGAAAGACAGCTATCTCGCATGGCCCTCATTCCACATCGCCGCCGGGGCATTCGCCATCGCCATCGCGGCACCATTCCTGTCATCCACTGGGGCGGTGTGGCTGAACATGCTCAGCATGGTTCTGCTGGCGTTGATCACGATATGCATGGTCTGGATCATTCCAGCCGTCGTTGACGGTAAACGGCGCCAGCAAAGATCGACACGGTCCGCCAGCAGCCGGGAGTTCGTTCCAACCAGATCCCGGTGATGACTTTGCGCGCCGTGGCGCAGTGCATGCGACACGACTAGGCCCCCGCTCACTTGCACCGGCCTGCAATGGGGTCACGCCAACCGCCAGGGCACAAAAAAACCCGCTAGCGTGCGGGTTTTGGTGGATTCCTCGGGCCTTGCTTGAATGGCCTGGGATAATCGTCTGGTGCCGGCACCCGGATTCGAACTGGGGACCTACTGATTACAAATCAGTTGCTCTACCAACTGAGCTATGCCGGCGAAGGTCGGGGATTCTAACAGGCTCGGAGGTCTGACGCGCGCTCAAAAACAGCTGGTGCTGTGTGAACCGACTCCGCTGCCGTGAACGCGGCTGCGCCAGTCGAAACGTGCGCTGTCGGGCACCACCAGATCCAGCCAGTATTCGGGCACGCTCTCGCTGCGCTCGCTCATGCGGGCGGGAAAGCCGGCGGCGACCACCTCGTCGCGGCGCTTGCGCGCATTCGCTGGATCCTTGAACAAGCCCAACGAAATGGTATTGGCCTGATCGCCGGAGCTACCGGCCACGAAGTAGTCATTGATGTTGTGCGCACCGAGCTGTCGCGCCAGCGCCAGCGCCTGCGCGCGGGTGCCGGCGGACGGCAGATACACCCACCAGCCACTGGTCTGGTTGGCCTGCTCCTGGCGTGAGCGCATGCGGGTCGCCTGGGCTGCCAACGTCTGCCGTGCATCGCGCAGGTCCTGCGGGGTGGCGAATGGGCCCAGCGCGACGCAGGTGTAGCTGATGGCCTGTTGCGGCGTGGTCGCCGCCGGGCCAGGCACCGTATGGGGAGTCGAGGCTGCGGCGGCAGGTTCAGGCAACTCCGACAACAAGCGCAATTCCGCAACCTCGGGATCGCTGGCACTGCCGCCACGGGCATACGGCTGACCCAACAGCAGCCAGGCACCTACCGCGATATTGAGTGCGCTCAAGAGTACAAACAGCAGACGCAGAAACATCGAATCCCCATCATCACAGGCAACCGCCCATTCTAACCAAGCTGTCGCGAGACACTTTAAGTTTGTGCGAGCCATGGATGGCCCGCCGATCCGGCCTCCATTGCTTCATTCGATTTAACCGACGCGGACCTCTGCCGGACTCGATAGGGTCGGCGCAAGTGAAGTGCTACAAGGCAATCCTCGACCTCAGGCTACCCGGGCGGTGACGTCGCCACCTGCGCATTCGCCCACACCGCCAGACCGCGCAGCACACCGTCCTGGCTCAGTTGAGCCGGCAGCGACAGCAACGGTGCCAGTTGCGCGGCATCGCCGCCGCCCAGGATAAGCGTCGGCGCACCACCGAGTCGCTTTGCCATACGCGTGGCAAAGCGCTCGACCAGTGCCGCCGCCGCCTGCCAGCAGCCCGAGGCCACCGCGTCGGCTGTGTTGTCGGCGAAGTCCAGAATGTCACCCGGACGTTCCGGCCTTACCCGCGCCGTCGCGTCCAGCAGGGATTGCTGCATCAGCTGCGGTCCCGGCGCGATCAGGCCGCCCAGATGACGTCCGTCGGCAGCCAGCGCATCCAGCGTCAACGCGGTGCCCACACTGGCCAGCACGCAGGGCGCGTGACCATCGGCATAGGCTGCCACCATCGCCAGAAATCGATCCACACCAAGCCGCTGCGGCTCGGCATAGGCATTGCGTACGCCGCAGGCACCGGCCGGCGTACGCAGCCAGGTCACCTCACGCCAGAATTGGCCGGCAACACACGTAGCAGTTTGCTGCTCGCGCGCAGCGTCCACCACCGAAGCGCCATATACCGCTGTTGGCTGCGGCAATGCGGACCAGGCGTCGGAAAGCACGTCCGCCAGCTGCTTATCCCGCGCCACCTCATCCCACGCGACCGAGCCCTGCGCCAGCCAGCCGTCGCCCTGCTGCAACGCCCACTTCAGACGCGTGTTGCCCAAATCGAGCAGCAACTTCATGCGCGGCGCACCGTGACATCGGCGCTGTCGACGAGGCGCACGCTGCCATCGACCATGCGCACCTGCAGCGCGCCACGGGCATCGACACCGGCGCCCACACCGTCGAAGCCACCGAGCGCGCCGCTCAGTTGCAGGGATTGATCACGCAGCAGATCGTGCCGCGCGTAGTCCGCCACGAAGCCGGCGAAACCATCGCGCTCGAACTGCCGCAGGCCATCGACCAGTGCAGCGATCAAAGCTGCCGCGACGCGATTGCGATCCGGCGGCGTGCCGCCGGCTAGCGTGGCCAGATCGCAAGCCGGCTGCCCGGCCTGCTCACGCAGCTCGGTGGTCAGCCGCAGGTTGAGGCCGATGCCGATGACCGCCGCACATGGCCCCTGATATTCGCCGCTAAGCTCGACCAGGATGCCGCCTAATTTGCCACCTGGGCCACCTTGGGAATCGGTAATGGCCAGCAGGTCGTTAGGCCATTTCAGGCCCGCCCCGGCGATGCCCAGGCTCTCCAGCGCGCGCAATACGATCACCCCGATCGCCAGCGACAGCCCGGCCAACGCTGCAAAGCCCTGCTCGAAGCGCTTGAGGCAAGACAGGTACAGGTTCAGCCCCGGCGGCGACAGCCACTCGCGGCCACGACGGCCGCGGCCGGCCGTCTGGGTTTCGGCCAGCAGCACGCTGAAATCGGCCGACTGGGCACCCCGTCGCAGCAATTCACTGGAGGTTGAATCGAGCTCCCAATGCACCTCCAGCGCACCCAGCGAGCGAGCAAGCGATACCGGCAAAGCGGCGCGAATCTGCCCCTCATCCAGCATCTGTAGCGGCCATGGCAATCGATAACCCGCCGCGCCCCGCGCCTCGATCGGCACGCCACGGGCACGCAGCGCTTCAATCTGTTTCCAGATCGCCGCGCGGGTTACGCCGGCCTGCACGGCCAGGCCGGCGCCGGAGAGTGGCTCGCCCGGCGCCAGCGCCGCAAGCAATTGCGCCGGCTGCATCAGCGAACCTCAGCTGCAAGGGCGGCATTCGACGCAATGGCGTAGTCCAGCCAGCGGCGACGGGCAAACAGGAAGCGAGGCAGGATCGGCATCGCCGAATTCTAGCCCGGCGAGGGCATTCTGAGACGTCGAGCGGGTTACTTGGGGGCTCAAAAGCAGCACTGGCATCCCATCGGCGTTTCTGACAGGATTGGGTCTTCGCTTGCGGGTCAGGGAGTTGGATCACCATGCGTGCCAAACTTTGGCTTATTGGCTGCGTCTTGTGCGTCGCGGGGACCGGCAGCGTCGCCGCGACCGGCATGTGCGCGCAGGATCAGGACACCTCCTCCCACGGAGCGGCCGATAGCGCCAACTCGCACGATGGTGGCAACAGCAACACCAGCGGCGATGCGTTGGGGCTGAGTCGCGACGGCACCGCACGCAGCAGCAGCGTCAGCGACACTTCCAGCAGTGCCTCCAACAGCAGCAACAATAACGATCACTCCGGCGGCGGTGTTGCACCCACGCCCGCGCCTTCCCATCAGCCGCGCCTTGGCTGGCAATCGCTGTTGCCCGGATCCATCCAGTAAGCGTTCGGCGTCATGCCGGGGCATTGGTGGCAATCACTGCGAACACGCCTCGAACCACCGCAGGTTGCCGACCCACTGTGGCGGCGCGCGTTGGCTGCTTGCCCGTTGGCGCGCCGGCTGGATGCCGAGCGGCAGCAACGCCTTCGCCAATTGGCCTCTTTGTTCCTCGTACGCAAACACTTTCATGCGCTCGCCGGTGCCGTGCTGGATGATTACTGGCGTCTGCTGATTGCGATGCAGGCTTGTCTGCCGGCGTTGCAGCAAGGTCCCAGCAGTCTGCGCGGCTGGCGTGAGGTGCTGATCTATCCAGGCGAGTTCAAGGTGCGCCGCAGTCATCATGATCACCACACCGGCGTAGTCAGCGAGAGCGATCAAGCGTTGCCCGGCGAAGCCTGGCAACTCGGCCCGCTGGTGCTTTCGCTGGCCGATGTGCAACTGGATCTGGAGCAGCCGTGGGACGGTTACAACGTCGTCGTGCACGAGATGGCACACAAGCTGGACATGCTCGACGGGCCTGCGGATGGCGTACCGCCGCTTACGGATATCTCGCGGCGGCACTGGGTCGAGCAGTTCCAGGTCGCTTATGACCGCCTCGTCGACATGCCGCACGATCGCGGTAACCCGATCGATCACCATGCGGCGCAGAGTGCCGGCGAATATTTTGCAGTAGCCAGCGAGCTGCACTACTCGCAGCCAGCCTTGTTGCGCCATGCCGAACCGGCGGTTGCCCAACTGCTGGAAGCGTTTTACGGCCGTTCGCCAGCCGAAGGCTCCGAACCCGCCGGATCCTGCCGCTCTCGTTGAGTCGGATCGACGCCGGGAGCTCAGTGCCCGCTCAGGTTTTCAGGCCGGAATCAACCGCACGCTGAAGCGAGCGCCGCCGAATTCCGGCGAGCGGTCCACAACCAGTTCGCCGTTGTACGCATGCACGATGTCCTGCACGATCGACAGGCCGATGCCGTGGCCCTGTACGCGCTCATCGCCGCGCACGCCACGCTGCAAAACACGTTCAATCTTGTCCTCGGCGATGCCTGGGCCGTCGTCTTCCACACTCAGGTGCAACCCGGTGCGCTGACGTCCGGCCGACGGCTGTGTCTTCACCACCAGCAGCACGCGATGACTAGCCCATTTGAACGCGTTCTCCAACAGGTTGCCCATCAACTCCAGCAGGTCGCCCTGTTCGCCGTAGAACACCGCGTCGTCATCGATATCGAACTCGCACAACACGTTCTTGGCCGCGTAGACCTTCTCCAGACTCTGCACCAGGTCCTCTGCATGACCGGCGATCGGTACGGCGCTGGCAAAGGTCTGCCGACCGGAAGTGGCTGCCCGCGATAATTGATATGCGACCAGCTCGTCCATTCGGCGCACCTGATCGAGCACGCCACTGCGTCGCGAAGGCTCTTCGGCAGTTGCCGATTCCAGCTGCGAGCGGATCACCGCGAGCGGGGTTTTCAGGCTGTGCGCGAGATCAGCCAGGGTGTGCCGGTAACGGGTGCGTTGCTCGCGCTCATTGTCGATAAATGCATTGATGCGTTCGGTGAGGCCGGTCAGCTCCAGCGGGTACTGGCTGTCCAGATGCGCGCTATCGCCGCGCTCGACCCGGCTCATGTCGCTAGCCACCCTGCGCAGCGGGGTCAGGCTCCAGCGCAGCAGCAACTGCTGCAGCACGACCAGCATCACCCCGAGTATCGACAACCCGATCAGCACCACCCGCTGATATACCGCGTTCTCGCCTTCGAGCTGATCTTCGGTCTGCGCCACCGAGATGGTGAACCGCACGGACTTCTTTTCCGCCGTATCCAGTGCCACGCCATAGCTGTAGTAGTACAGCCGGCCCATGCGCGTATCGATCGGACCGACGAACTGGCTCTGACCTGGCTCCAGCGGCGTGAGGAAATTGAAATCGAGGCCAATCGCCGACGACGATGCCCAGCGATAGCCGTGCTCACCCTGCGCTATTGCGTACAGCCCTGAGCCGGGCCGCAGGAAATTCGGATCGGGTGACGTGTCCGGTGGCAGCAGCTTGCCATAGCGGTTGACGTCGAAATTGGTGATGTAGGCAATGGCGTCATTCTGCAGACGCTCTTGCAGCCCGCTCAACGCGCGCTCCTTGTTCGCTTGAGACAGGGTCAGGCCGACCAGCCCGAGAAACCCGGCCAGCACGAATCCGGTCGCGATCGCCGCGCGCGCCGCCAGAGAAGGCGGACGGCGCGGCGATGCAGACTCATTCGTCGTCGCCGTCGGTGCGCGGGATGGCAAAGCGGTATCCGCGTCCACGTACCGTCTCGATGGGCTTGAGGGTGCCTTCCGGGTCGAGCTTGCGCCGCAACCGGCCGATGAATACTTCGAGCACGTTGGAATCGCGATCGAAATCCTGCTGATAGATGTGCTCGGTGAGGTCGGCCTTGGAGACCAGCTCGCCCGCGTGCAGCATCAGGTATTCCAGCACCTTGTACTCGTAGCTGGTCAGGTCGACCAGCTTGCCCTCCACCGTCACCGTCTGCGCGGTGGTGTCGAGCTTGATCATGCCGCAGGCCAGGATCGGTTTGGACCAGCCGCTGGCTCGACGCACCAGCGCGTTGATCCGCGCCAGCAGCTCTTCCACATGGAAGGGCTTGACCAGATAATCGTCGGCGCCGTACTTGAGCCCCTCGACCTTGTCCTGCCAGCTACCGCGCGCGGTCAGGATCAGGATCGGATAACGCTGGCCATGCTCGCGCAGCGCCTTGACCAGATCCATGCCGGACATCTTCGGCAGTCCCAGATCGATGATCGCCAGATCAAACGGCACTTCGCGGCCGAGGTAGATACCCTCTTCGCCATCCTGCGCCGCATCGACAGCAAAACCGTCCCGCTTCAGGCGTGCCGCCAGCGTCTCGCGCAACGGCGCCTCGTCCTCCACCAACAGGATGCGCATCAGTGTTTCTCCTTGCCGCCTGCGCGTTTCACAGGCAGATTCTTGGTTGACTGACTGGTGGCTGGATTCTTGCCCGGCTCGGACGAAACCACCAACTTCTGTACATGCCCATCCGGCGTGAGCACTTTGATGAAATACCTTGTTTTACGGTCAACCGAGTACGGCTCGGCCGACAACACCCTGCCACCAGTTTCCCGCTGCACGTTCAATACCGCCTGATTCAGCGTCACCGGTGGCTCAGCGGACTGCGCCGATGCCGCCGCAGCAACGCCCAACCATAGCGATGCGAGCAGAACGGAGATGAAATTTTTGTTGGTTGGCATGCGTGTTGGTTCCGCCCGGCACTCGCCGATACGCTTAGCCTAGGTAATCAGGGCTGAATACTGACCGGACGGCGGTCGGCTGTCACGCCGCTACCGAATATGGCGCGAGCGCCCGCTCGATCAGATCCCAGCCCGCCCCGGGCAGATGCGCCCCCTCGCTGATCGTGCGACGGAAACCGCGCGCGCCCGGCTCGCCCTGGTACAGCCCCAGCAAGTGCCGGCTGATGTGCTTGAGCGCGGTGCCGCGCGCCAGCTCGGCCTCCACGTAGGGTTGCAGGCGGCGCAGCACGTCGTCGCGCTGCGGCAGTGGCTCACCATGCAGGGCCGCCTCGATCTGCGCCAGCAGATAGGGATCGTGATACGCCGCGCGGCCCAGCATCACGCCGTCCAGCTGCGCCAGGTGCGCCTGTACCTCGGCGACTGTTTTAATGCCGCCGTTGATCACCACCACCAGCTCGGGAAACTCGCGCTTGAGCCGGTACACCCGCTCGTAGTCGAGCGGTGGAATCTCGCGGTTCTCTTTCGGCGAAAGCCCCTGCAGCCATGCCTTGCGCGCATGCACTACGAGTATTTCGACGCCTGCTTCCAGCATCGTTTCGGTGAAGTGCTGCAGACCGGCGTAGTCGTCCTGATCATCTACGCCGATGCGGCATTTCACCGTTACCGGCACGCTCACCGCATCGCGCATCGCCTTCATGCAGTCGCCGACCAGCGCCGGCTCGCGCATCAGGCAGGCACCGAAACGGCCCGATTGCACCCGGTCCGACGGACAACCCACGTTGAGATTGATCTCGTCATAGCCAGCCTCGGCGCCAAAGCGCGCTGCCTGCGCCAGCTCCCGCGGGTCGCTGCCGCCCAGCTGCAGGGCGACCGGATGCTCCTGCTGGCTGTGCTCCAGCAACCGTAGTTGCTTGCCACGCACCAGCGCTGCGCTGGTCACCATCTCGGTATACAGCCGCGCCCGCGGCGAAAGCAGCCGGTGGAAATAGCGGCAATGCCGGTCAGTCCAGTCCATCATCGGCGCCACGGATATGCGCCAATCACTGGAGTTCAGCGATTTCTGGCTCTGCACGTGGCTTTCTTTGATCTTTGTGACGCTCACATTCTCGGACATTTCTGGCAATTTTCGGATGTTTTGAGTGCTACGGCGAGACGATAATTCCTACGTCGGCGGCCCTATATATATGGGCACTATCGTCCAGCGCCATCGAAGCAACGGCAGCATAGGGTACACCGGGCAAATCAGGCTCAAGCGCGACGGCATCTTGCTGCATGGCCAAGCCCAGAGCTTTGGAAAGCAAGCGCTCGGCACGAAATGGCTCTGACGGCGCGAATCCGAACTCGATCAACACAGAGCCTGTGGCGAGCCGCAGGGGGACCAACATGCGCTCAAAGAACTCTTCGACTGATACCTCACAGAGGCCAAGCCGTCTGCGAGTGAGGACGAAGAGAGCCGCCAACCTCTCAGTCGCGGACTACCTGCAACACACTGCCCAAAGGCGAGACGAAGACGCAGGACCGGCAGCTTGGGAAACGACTTCACAACTGTCGTCGAGATACGTGACATGCGATGGCGCTTTGCCCGATTGGCGAAGGCTGCAGCGCAGCCGCTGGCGACATCACCCACGTGCGGACTGATGGAGCTGGACGCGACGGCGGCTTGACCGTCGACGCCAGCGAGACGGACAACCTCCGTGCAGACTTGCAAACGGAACTCGCATCCACCCGGTCTTATCCGGAGGCGGCCATAGCCACCCCCTTGGATGAGTGGTCACCCATCCCACGCACACCACATCCGGGTGGGTGCAGTGCGCAGCGATAGAGCCATCCGTGGCGTGGTGCTTTCCTTAGAAGTGCTTGGTGAAGCCGAGCGTCAGTGCGTTGTCGTGCAGGCCGCTGGCAAACATGCCCTGGTAGTCCAGGTACAGATTCCACGACGTGCCGGCCTCGGCGGTGATGCGCGCTCCGGCGGTGGCCACACCACGGCCCAGCATGGCGCCAGGCAGCGCGAACAGCGTGCCGTCCTGCGTGGTGACGTTCACCGTCGGCGGCGTCGCCCCGCGAGTGTCGTAGCGATAGCCCGCACTGAAGGCCGGGACATAGTTGATGTCCTGGAACTGGAACGTGCTGGTGAACGACAACGCGGCATACGGCTGCAGCGAGGTATACGTGCTGCGTGCGCCCTCGACTTCAAATGCCGAGGCCAGCGGATTGCTGCTGGTCAGCGTCTCGCTGAAGCTATCCAGACTCTGGTGCTGGTACAGCGCACCGAGCTTGGGGGTCAGCTGCCATTGCGCCAGCGACAACGGCCACGCTGCCTGCAGGCCGGCCGAGATGCTGTTGCCATCGGGATCAGCCGAGGCGTGACCGACACCGGTGATGCGACTCACCTGATAGTCCGCATGGGCCGCATCAACGCTACCCGACAGCACCAGCGGACCGGTCTGCGCGAAGGCGTACAGACCGGCATGCGCGGTATCGGCATGACCGTAGCCGCCCAGCGGATCATTGGCGTTGATCCGGCTGACGCCGGCTTCCACGCCCACGTGGGCCACACCCAGATCACGATCGGCTCCGCCGAGCAGGCCGAAACTGGTCGCATTGAGGCCGTTCGATCCATCCACCGACAGACTCGTACCGGTGCTCTGCAGCCACACCCCGGTCGTGCAGCCCGGTGAAGTCGCGTTCGACGCGGCGCTCGCTCCGCCGTTACCGCACGTAGCCGGCAGTGCGGTGTCCAGCACCGAGCTCAGCGTCTGCTGGCCGGCCAGGTTCAAGCTGCGCATCAGGTTGCCGTACAGTCCGCCGTCTTGTGGGGCGACCCGCACCGGTGTCGGCGGTGTCGGCGGCTGCAAGGGCGCCGTCAATTCCAGATTGGCCTGCGTGCCGGTGTAGGCCACCGTGGAATTCAGTGCGGTCGGCACTGCACCCGTCGCATTCACTGTGCTGAAGGTGCCGCTGAGCGCCTTGGCCTGCACCAGGGTGTAGCTGGCGGCGGTATAGGTGCCCGGCGCATAGATCAGATCCAATGCACCGGCCAGACTGGCATTGCCGTTGACCACCAGCTCCGACGCCTGCGTCGGCGTCAGGTCGATCTGCAGGCTGCCGTTGGCACTCTGGGTGTAGTTGCCGTTGATCGTCAGCACACCGACCGAACCGCCGGGGCGGACCAGGCCATCGCTGGTCACATCACCGTTGATGCTGCCGTGGCCGCGCAGGGTAGCCCCGGCATCGACGGTGACGTCGCTCTGGATCGAGGCCGTGGGATGCGTGATGTCACCAACCTCCAGCGTGCCGCCGGTGAGCGTGGTGGCGCCGGTGTAGGTGTTGATGCCATCGAGGATCAGCGTGCCGCTGCCCTGTTTGATCAAGGAACCACCCGCACCGGTGAGAACACCGGCGTAAGTGGTGTCGTTCGCCGTACCCACCGTGAGCGATGAGGATCCCAGACCGATGCTGCCGCCAGTGCCGGCAAGGTCGCCCATGGTCGTGCTGCCGGGGAGGACCAGCGTGCCCTGGTCAATGATCCACGCGGCGATTGCCGTCGTACTGCCGGTCAGCGTCCAGGTGCTGCTGCCGGTTTTCGCGTAGGCGTTGAAGCCCTGGTACTGCGCAGTGCTACCGACAGCACCGACCTGTGAAAGGTTGAAGCTGGCGTTGGTGCTGCCGCCCAGCGCCAACGTGTCGCCACCCTGGGTGGTGCCGCTGGTGCTCACCACGTTGCCTTTGATGATGGAGCCAGCCTCGATCACCAGGGTGTTGCCACCGCCGGAGAAATCGATGGCATCAGCCAGGGCCGCTGTGCCGCCGCCGCTGATCGTGCCGGCATTGATCACTGTGGCATTGCCCGTCGCGACGATACCCACCCCGGCAGCGCCGACGCTGCCGACACTGCCGGCGCTGCCGTTGTGGCCGGCGCTGCCGCCGCTGCCACCGCTGCCGGCAGTACCACCGGGGCCACTGTTGCCACCCAGGCCACCGTTGCCGCCCACGATGCTGCCGTTGTTGGTCAGAGTGAAGCCCGAACCGCTGACACCGCTTCCACCGTTGCCGCCATTCCCGCCGTCGCCACCGTTACCACCGTTGCCACCATTGGTGCCGTTGCCACCATTGCTACCGAAGGCATTGCTTCCGTAGCTGCCGTTGCCACCGTTGCCGCCAGCAATGCTGCCGCTGTTGGTGAGCGTGAAGCCCAAACCGCTGACACCGCTGCCGCCATTGCCACCGTTGCCGCCGATGCCGCCGTTGCCACCGTTGCCGCCATTGCCGTCAACACCGCTGAGGCTGGTGCCACCGCCCCCGCCTGGAGCGCCAATTGAGCCGTTACCGCCGTTGCCACCGTTGCCACCACTAATGCTGCCGCTGTTAGTGAGGGTGAAGCCCGAACCACTGACACCGCTGCCGCCGTTGCCACCGCTGCCGCCGTTGCCGCCGTTGCCGCCATTGCCACCGCTGCCACCGGGGCCAACAGCGGCGCCGTTGTAACCGCCCTGGCCACCGTTGCTGCCGTTGACCCCGCTACCGCCGAAGCCGCCGTCGCCACCCGTGATGTTGCCGCTGTTGGTGAGGGTGAAGCTCGAACCGCTGACACCGCTACCACCATCGCCAGCATTACCGTCGTTGCCGCCGGTGCCGCCGTTGCCGCCGACGCCGGTGCCGCCGTTGCCGCTGCCACCGGGGCCGGCGGCGCCGCCGTTGCCGCCGGTGCCGCCGAAGCCGCCTGTGATGGCACCGTAGTTGGTCACGATAAAGCCCGAACCGCTGACCCCGCTACCACCTGTGGCGCCGTTGCCGCCGGTCCCGCCGGTGCTGCCATTGCCACCGTTACCGCCGTTGGCGCCGCCGGTGCCGCCGGCGCCAGCGTTGCCACCCGAGCTGCCGTAGCGGCCCCCGCCACCAGTGATCGTGCCCGTGCTGTTATTGATGAGCGAGCCACCTGCCGCAAAATAAACACCGCTACCGCCGGCACTACCGTTGCCGCCGCTGCTGCCGGCGCCGCCGTTGCCGCCGGTCTCGCCGCTGACGTTGGGCATCGTGCCGTTACTGCCGCTACTGCCCCAGCTGCTATAACCGCCGCCGCCGCCATTGATTGTGCCGCTATTGACGAGTGAGCCGCCGGCCATAAAAGCGACGCCCATTCCGCCGGCGCCACCCACACCGCGAGTACCGCCGGTGGTGGTATTGGCGTGGCCGCCACCGTTACCGTAATCGCCCTGGACCGAGCCGTTGTTGATGAACACGCCACCTGCGAGGAAGGTGACGGCGTTGCCGCCGGCACCACCGTTGCCAGCGATACCGCCGGGGCCGGCGTCGCCGCCGGCCGAGCCCGCCCCGCCCACGATCCTTCCGTTATTGGTAAGCGTGCCCGCTGCGGTGAATATCACGCCGGCGCCGCCGGCGCCGCCGTTGCCGCCATTACTGGCGTAGCCACCGTAACCGCCGACGCCACCCTCGATGTGGGCGCCGCTACTGACAATGAGCGAGCCCGTTCCATTGAAGACCACGCCGTTGCCACCCGCGCCGCCCGCGGCGCCAGCGCCATTGCCGATACCGTTTCCGCCGTATCGATAGTTGCTGCCGCCACCATACCCTCCGCGAATGTTGGTGCCCGAGAGCGTCGCCGTACTACCGGAGGCGCCGGTCAGGTTCACCGCATCGCCGCCGACACCGCCGCCACCGCCGCCGTTTGTGCTGGCGCTACCGGCATAGCCACCTGCGCCACCATGGCCACCCGTGTAGTTCAGCCCAGCCGTCAGCCCACTGGCCGTGCCTACAAAACCATCCGCGCCGCCGCCGCCACCGCCGCCGCCGCCGTCGGTCGCGCCGACAGCATTCCCGCCGGCTAGACCATCGGCACCCTGCCCATTGGTGGATCCCACACCGGCCGCTCCGCCGGCCCCTCCCGACGTACCGCTGCCATTGCCACCGGCGGCGGCGGCGCCACCACCACCACCACCACTGCCGTTGGCACCGTTGCCGCCAGCCACGCCGTAACCGCTACCACCGACACCGCCGGGGGTGCTGGGGGTGCCACTGCTCGCGCCACCATTGCCACCGGCGCCGCTACCTGGCGTCGCAGGCGGACTGGATGGCATCGCGTGCGCCGGCACGGCGCCCAGCATCAATGCGATCGCGGCGCTCAGCAGCAATGGCCGCAAGCGCTGACGGCCGGATGACGCGTTATCTGCGCCAGCAGCACCCTGGCCGTGGTTCGAGGCCAATTCCGAAGCGACTTGCAGCACGCGCAGCGTGCGGTTCCAGACCAGCCGGTAGGTGTGATTCATCAAGTTTCCCCTGTATGAGATGGCGGATGTCATCGATGTGAGGCGCACCCCGGTGTGGCGCGATGCCGCCGGAGCCATGGCTATGACGTGATGGGATGCGTGCTATCGACGCATCGACGTGTTCAAGGCAGGCCCTCGCCGCTGGCGAGGTGATGCGTTGCGAAGCAAGCTCCCTTGATGCCCGTTTCTGTCATCCACAGCCCTACCCGAATCGATGAAGGTGAAAAGATTCGGTACCCACGAGCGGGGCGGCGCGGCTGGATCACGCGCAACCGCGCAGATGACCCAAACACGCGAAGCAGCGGGCCACGCCATCCCTGTAGCCATAAGCGAGGTGCTGCTCGTTCAACGGGCAACCTGGCGGACACCCGACGAACCGAGTCTTCCCGCGATTATTGCCGCAGAATTTCGGCGGGCTTGACCGTCCGTCTCACTTTCAAAAATAAGCTTTCGTGCCTGGGCCTGCCTTCTCCTGAGGCCAGAGCACACGGAAGCAGGGCCGGGTTAGCACAACAGGTGGACGCCCGCGCGAGTTCCAGCGGATGTCGATTGCGCACCAGTGCGGGAAAGAAGGGGTCACCATTTCGCCGTCCGGGTCAATAGGCACGCATAACCCCGACTCTGGACGGCGAAATGGTGACTCCTTTGGCTTCCCAAAGCAGATAAGACGCGGTCCAGAGCCACAAAGCCGGCACCCGGGTCTGAACCACGGTTTGCTAACATGGTCGGCTGCCCTCCGACGACTTGCCAAACATGGCCCCGAGAAACGCTTACCTTCCCTATATCGATGGCCTACGTGCAGTAGCCGTACTCGCTGTCGTCATCTACCACCTGCATGCCGGGTGGCTACCCGGTGGCTTTGCGGGCGTGGACGTCTTCTTCGTCATCTCGGGCTTCATCGTCAGCGCCTCGGTGGGCAACCTCGACCGCATGGGCCTGCACCGCTTCCTACCCTTCTTCTATGCCCGCCGCATTCTGCGCATCGTGCCGGCGCTGCTGGTGATGCTCATTGTCACCACCTACCTGTCCGCCCTGCTCATCCCCGAAGCCTGGCTTAGCCAAACCAATCAGAAGACGGGCCTGTATGCCTTCTTTGGCCTGAGCAACCTTGTCCTGGCGGGCAGCAACAACGACTACTTCTCGCCCCTGGTCGATTTCAACCCCTTCACCCACACCTGGTCGCTCGGCGTCGAGGAACAGTTCTACCTGGTCTTCCCCCTGCTGTTCTTCGCCTGGTCCTACGGGCCCCGCTTGCGCAAGTTCACCGCGGGTGTCTACGCGTGCGCCTTCGTTGCCTCGCTGGTCATGGCCATCTTGCTCGGGCTCACCAACAAGACCTCAGCGTACTACCTCATCACCAGCCGCTTCTGGCAGCTGGCCGCAGGCATCCTGTTGTACCAAGCCATGGCCTTGTCGGGGCGTCGATTCGACATCGCCGACCAACCATCGCCAAGGTGGTGGAGCGGAGCGGCATGGGTGGCGGCGCTCGTGCTCATCTACGGCCTCGTTACCAGCCAGCCCGCGCAGTTCCCATTCCCTGGCGCCATCCCGGTGGTGATCGGCGCCCTAGGCCTACTCGGATTGCTCCACGGCAAGACGGTTAGCCATCCGCTCGTGCGGGTCCTCACATGGCGCCCGGTCTTGTATCTAGGGCGCATGTCCTATTCGCTCTACCTCTGGCATTGGCCCATCGATGTCCTTTTCCGCTGGACCGTGGGCATCGACGCACCGTGGCAGCAGTTCCTGGCACTTGCTCTCTCTCTGGGCTTCGCAGCCCTGTCCTATCGCTACGTGGAAACGCCCGTCCGGCAGTTCCGAAGCTTCAAGGCGATGCCGCGCATGGCTGTGGTGGCCATTGGCCTGCTCGTGATCGGCGGCACGGCTTGGGGCGCTAGTCGCATCAACGACGCGCAGCCGCACATTTCCCGCACGCGTGTTGCCCGCGACGCCAACGACTGGTACCCGAATGCGCCCGATACCAACGCATCCCAGCCTGGCTGCGCGGTGGCGACCGGTGGTGGCGTGCTCGACCACGGCAACTACATCACCTATTCGCGTGTTGGCTGCCCGGGTGCCGCGACCGCACCCGATGTCTTCGCGATCGGCGATTCCCATGCGCTTGCCTTTGTCGGCCTCTACAAGCGCTACACCATTCAGACGGCAGCGCACGTTTCGCTATACACCAACGGTGGCTGCCCTTTCTTGAACCTCAAACCTGGTGAGAGCGCCGACTGCAAGGCCAACGCCACCAGCGCACTCAATGACATGCTCACGAAGGTAAAACCCGGCGACGTCCTCTTCCTGCCGTCCCTGCGCATGCCGCGCTTCGCCGACCAGTATGTGCGCTACCCAGACAGCCTGGTGCAGGATCAGCTGTTCTCAGCCCAGGCCGTAGCCGCGCGCGCGGCGGCGGTGGTGATAGGCAAGGACATCGTCGACGAGTTCACGGCAAGGGGCGTTCGCGTGGTCCTGGAGGCCCCGCTGCCGATCTTCAAGTCGCCGACCTTTCGCTGTGCCGAGCACTACAACAGCTCCAACCCGATCTGCCACGACGGCCACACGGTGGCGCGCGACGAACTGAAGCGGCTGCGCGAGCCGGTCGTCAACAGCCTGGACGAGATCGCCAGCCGGTCGCCTGGTGCCTCGGTCTGGGATCCGTTCCTCGTACTCTGTCCGCACCCGACTTGTTCCGCGCTGGACGGGAAGCTTCCGTTGTTCTTCGACGCCGACCATATCAGCGGCTACGGCAGCGGACTCCTCGTACCATCCTTCACCCGCTTCGTACGCGGGCTGCCTAGCCAGCCCGCGACGCCGGCAACCGCGCAAGGCCCTGCTGCTCTCCCTTCTGACGGCCATGCCTTGCTGCACTAACGCGGGTCACGCCTTTCTCGCACGGGCGGCCTATGGCCGCTCACCCGCCGGCCGCCACCATGGCGGCTGGCGCAACTCGGTGGCCATTGGCGAGCCCTTCCGAGCCGAGCGCCGAGTGCGTACGGCCGATGGCGGCTATCGCTCTGGTTGGCCCAAAAAAAGGTCGAGTTCATTGTCGAAGTCACCTCATCGACCCTAACCCTTACAACGCAATGAGTCACGCCACACCACTTAAGCGCGGCCCTCCTGTCCACAAGGGACTCTTCCGGTCACGGGAGCGATTCGGCTGCGATAGCTGTGGTTTTACGTCTCTTCTTAAAGATTTTCACCCTCGTTCGCAGCACGCGCCGCTGGCTCTTCAGCCTGCCCCGAAGCTCGAAGGAACGTGAAGTTCGGCGCAACTCGTGTGGGAGTTTTCAGGACACCTCGAATAGTGCGTTGCGCGGCTCGTCATTCCTGCCTTCGCAGGAATGACGAGCAAAAATCAGCTCTTCGAGGCTGCCTTTGCCAACGCAGCTCTTAAGGTTGGTCGATCGGCCGAAGATCGATCGCGACTGAAGTCGCTCCCACCAACTCACAGGCGAAACAGCAAACCAAAAGCAGAGCGTTGCGGCTGGAGCTCGTCGTAACTCCAGGAGAACTACAATAGGTGTGCACTCGTGTGAGGCAATGGGGTCGAAGGGCACACGGGGGCCGTCCGACCTGTTCCTTCCCTCCAACGCTTGTTGTCGATGCTCAAGATTCCAACGGCGCAGTGCCATGCGCTGGCGTCACACCAGCCTGCCGTCGACCTTCCGGCTGGTTGACTTGAACGCGGCACAGCAGGAAGTGCGATAGCGCGGGGATCAAGACGAGTGCACCGAGCATGTTCCAGACGAACATGAAGGTCAGCAGGATGCCCATGTCCGCCTGGAACTTGATCGGTGACCATGCCCATGTCATTACCGCTGCGGCAAGCGTGACCCCGATCAGCGCGATCACCTTGCCAGTGAAATTGAGTGCGTCGTGGTAGGCCTCTTCCAGCGAGAGACCCTGTCGCTGCAAGGTCAGCTGGACGCTGAGCAGATACAGTGCATAGTCGACCCCGATGCCAACCCCCAACGCGGTCACCGGCAGCGTCGCCACCTTGACGCCGATGCCGAGCATGACCATCAACGCCTCGCACAAAATCGACGTGATGACGAGTGGCACGATGGCGACCACCACTGCACGCCAGCTGCGGAACGTGATGAAGCACAGCATGGCCACCGCCGCATGCAGTCCGAGCAGCAGGTCGCGGTGTACGGCGACTATGCGTTCGTCGTCAACAACATCGCAGCCGAGCAAGCGCCGCCGTCCGCCTTTTCCTACTACGTGAACATCCTGCTGGGCGCTACTCGCCCCGCCGGCGCCGGTGCCGCGACGTTCGCCTGGCAGCAGGCCACGCACAGCTGGAAGCAGCTGTGGTCGCGAGACGACGTCACGTCGACCTCGATCGTGCCCATGATCAGCGGCGGCAGTCACATGGCGATCATCGACGGCTACTTCACCAAGCAGTGGAATGACCGTTACCACATCGGCCTGGACCTGGACACCGGCAAGACGGTCATGACCATCCGTACCGGTACCGATCCGACCTTCAACGGCATGTACTCGCCGATCAAGGTCGATGCGCAGGGCCATATCCTCTATGGCATGGCGTTCGGCCTTGTGCGCATGGACACGGCGAAGATGAAGCGTGTCGACAGCGGCAAAGACATGACTCCCGCGAAGCAAAATTGATGCTGCGAACCGTTTTGAATGCCGGCGCTTACAAAGGCCGGAGTAGAAAAGGCGGATGTTTCTGATGAGATAGCTACATCCCTGGTCCTGCCCGTCCGGCAGGACCAGGTTCGTCGGCGCATGGCGATACCGAGAACGCTACACCTAGGGATGAACCCAATCAGTCGACCATCCTGGCCATTCAATGGACTGAACTCATCGGCAGGAAGGCGTCGGCATACGGTTCGCGAGGAAGTTGAGTCGCGACCGTCACTTTCCGAAAGATTCCCCACGCACCGTCGTGTGGAACGGACGTGTTTAAACAGAAAACCGTTCTTCCGAGTAGCGAAAAACCCTGAGGTGCATCACGGGTTGAACGACACGACGCGTCCTCGATTCCAATGACCTCTTTGTCACCTAGCGTGTAACGAGCTGACGCACATCCTGCTTACCTAATTGGCGCCGTCCCGGCCGGGATCGAGGCGGCGCCGGTCTGATCAGAAGCTGACGTTCAGCGCCATCCTGGCGCCCTGGTCGGTAGCATCGCTCGCAAACTGACCGTGGTAGCTCGCATCGACCGAGACGTTCTTGCTCAATGAGAAACGCATCCCGAGATCGACCACGCCGGCATTCATCGACACCGGCAGACCGGCGACGCTGAAGCTGTCGCTGCCGCCCACAAACTGCTGCTGGTTGATCGACTGCAGGTCACCCCAGGCGTGCTGGTAACCCACGCTCGCATGGAACTGCAGGCCCGGCGATGGCTCAAACACACCACGCACGCCGGCGGTCCCGTAATTCACGCTGCTGCCGTTGGCCTGCACATCCAGCGCGGCCGCATTGCCGCCTTCATTGATCGCACCCTGATGGATCCACACACGCGCCAGATCGACGAACGGAGTCAGGCTGCTGCGTGCAAACGTGAACTGATAGCCGCCATCGACATAGGTCTGGGTGACGCCATTGTTGTAGCGGGCGGTCTCGGAACTTTCGAGGCCCGGCACATCGATCTGACGATGGCTGCGCGTCGTATACCAGCTATGCGCTGCCCCACCCTGCAACTGCCAGGCACCCAGATCCACTCCGGTGTACAGACCCAGCACGGTGTCGGTGCTGTGCGCATCGGCGCCGGCACCTGCGGTGCTGCTGTTGGATAGCTCACCCGAACCCGCCACCGCACCCAGACGCCACAGGCCCAGATCACGATCCGCACCCACCAGCACGCCACTGCCGGTGCTGCTCATCGCGGCGGCATTGCCGTCGCTATCCTCACTGCCGCCATGGCCCCAGGTGCTGACCCAGACGCTACCCTGATCATCCTGCTGCACCGTTTCACTGGTGCCCTGCGCGCCCTGCAGGTGGTTGTTGATCGCATCACGCACGTAGTGGCTGTCGTCGACGATCGCGGTGCGTGTGCTGGCCAGGTTGTCGCCCGCCAGGCTGGCAAACGCCGCCTGTGCCGGACCGGCGGCCAGCGGCAACACGGCGTTATAGATCGCGTTGTTCGCACCGAATGCCTCGATCGCGCTGCCCGCATGGATCTGGTTGGGCGTTACGCCGACCGAGGGGAAGGTCACGTTGTTACGCACCAACGTCAGGTACGCATCGTCCGCGTCGTAACTCAACGTCGGGGTCAGGAACGCGAAGTTGGACGTCGCACCACCGAACGTGCCGCTGACGCCGTTATTGGCAGTAAGGATCGTGTACTTGGTCGTGGCGCTCCAGTTGCTACCCGCTTCCAGCGCAATCACCGAGGCCCCACCGAGCGTGGCAGTACCGGTCGCGTGGATCAGATCGCTGCTGCCGGTGTCGGTGGCATTGACCTGATAGCTCGCGCCTGAGGCCAGGCTCAGGTTGCCGTTCACCGTCAGCGTGCCGATGCCGTTGCCGCCCGGCGATACCAAGGCACCGCTGACGATCGTCATGCCGCCGGTGCTGCCGGTGCCAGTCAGCGTGGCGCCGTTGTCGACACTGACGCTGCTGGCCAGGCTGCCGACTACTTCAAGGGTACCGGCCGCCACTTCGGTGCTGCCGGTATAGGTGTCCGCACCGGTCAGCATCAAGGTACCGGCGCCGGTCTTCACCAGATCGCCCGCCTGGGTACCGTTGCTGATGCCGCCACTGAGCGTGGTGCTCAGGCCGGCGCCCACGTTGACGGTGGGGTCACCAGACAAGGTGATCGCATTGGCCAGGGTGAAACCGCTACTGAAACTGAGCGTCGTGCCCGCGGCCATTGCCAAGGTACCGCTGCCGATTGCCGATCCGTTGCCGAGCACCAGCGTGCCAGCCGCCAGTGAGCTGCCGCCGGTGTAGCTGTTGGTACCGGTCAAGGTCAGGCTATCCGCCGCGGATTTGAGCAGGCTACCGGTGCCGGAAACGACACCCTCGAAACTCACATCATCGGCATGATTGAAGGCCAGCACACCGTTGTCGGTGACGTTACCGATGATCGAACCGGTGGTGCCACCGTTGCCGATCTGCAGCATGCCCGCACCGATCGCAGTGCCGCCGATGTAGGTGTTGGCACCGGTCAGAACCAAGCTCCCCGAACCGAGCTGCGTCAAGCTACCGCTACCGCTGATGACATTACCAAACGTCACATCGTTGGAGTGATCGAAGGCCAGCACGCCGCTGTCAGCGACGTTGCCGGTGATCGAACCGACGGTGCCACCGTTGCCGATCTGCAAGGTGCCTGAACCGATCATGGTGCCGCCGGTGGAAGTGTTGGTACCGGTCAGGACCAAACTCCCCGAGCCGGCCTGCGTCAGTCTACCGGTGCCGCTGATGGCGCTACCGAAGGTCACCGTATCGGAGTGATCGAAGATCAGCGCGCCGTTGTCAGCGACGTTGCCCACGACCGAACCGGTGGTGCCACCGTTACCGATCTGCAGCGTGCCAGCAGCGATCGTGGTGCCGCCGATATAGGTATTGGCACTGGTCAAGATCAAGCTACCCGAGCCGGACTGCGTCAGGCTGCCGGTGCCGCTGATGACATTGCCGAAGGCAACATTGTCGGAATGATCGAAGGTCAGCGCACCGTTGTCGGCGACGTTTCCGATGATCGAACCCGTAGTACCGCCATTGCCAATCTGCAGCGCACCCGCCGCGATCGTGGTGCCACCGGTATAGGTATTGGCGCCGGTGAGGATCAGCGTGCCGTAGTCGGATTTGACCAGACCATCGGTGCCCGCCAATACGTTCTCGACGGTGGCGACATCGACGGCACCCGTCCCCGTGCCGTTACCGACGCGGATGGCCGGAGCATGTCCACTTCCGTCGGCGACCAGCGTCAACGCATTCCCATTCAGCACATAACCGTTGGCGTCGAACTGCACGCCAGTTACCACCACCGCACCGGCGCTGTTGTCGACGGTCACCGCACCTGCGGCACCGCCAAAAATCGCGAAGGTGGGTTGCGGCTGCATAGCTTCTGTCACGCCGCCCGTGGCATTGGTCCAGTTCGGAGAAGTGACCGACCAGGTGCCGCTGCCACCACCCATCTGCGCACCCGACGCCTGATCATTGGCATTCCAGAAGTTGAGCGTTGTGCCGGTCGTGTTGATCAGATTGATCTGCTTGCTGCCGGTGAGCGTCTGGATACTGAGCACGTCTCCCAGCGGTATGTTGCCGAGGCCGATACCACCGTTGGTCTCGGTCAACGCGCCGCGGTAAGAGAACACGGTGTACACGCCCTCGCCAAAACCTGGATTGGCGTTGACGTTGAGCGTGGCGCCGTTGAGCGACAGATTTCCGCCCACGTTGACTTGATCACCGGTACCGGGGTGGCTGTAGTCGCTGCCCGGCGCGCCGAATGCATAGTCCAGGATGCCGCCCTGCGCCACGCTGAGGTCGCCACCTATCGTCAACGTGCCGATGCCACCAGCACCACCGGGAGCCAGATGCGCACCCGTGGCGATCGTCACATCCCAACCGATGCTGCCGTGGCCGCCCAGCGTCGCGCCAGCGTCAACGCTGACGTCGCCGAACAACGAAGCCGTAGCGTTGGCTACGTCGCCGACCAGCAGCGTGCCATCGGCGACCGTGCTTCCGCCGGTATATCCATTGATGCCATTCAGCACCAGCGTACCGCTGCCGATCTGCAACAGCGCACCGGTGCCGCTGATGGAACCGGTGTAGATCACCGTACCGGAGCGATCGAATATCAGCGCGCCGTTATTGAGAATGTCGCCCGTGATCGACCCGTGGCTGCCGCCGCTGCCTAACTGCAGCGCGCCCGCAATGATGCTGGTTCCGTTGGTGTAATTGCTGTCGCCCGTCAGGACGAGCAACGCGCCGCCGCTCTTGGTCAGCGACCCGTCGCCGATAATCGCGCCAGCGTAAATGCCATCGCTTGTCTGGTTGAACATGACGCTGGCCGTGCCGCCGATGACCGGTGCAAAGGTCAGGTTGCCGACCAGGCTGCTGCTGTCACCTGCCAGCGTACCGTCAGCAATCGTCCATGCCTCGCTGACATTACCGGTGCTCGTTAGCGTCCAGGTGCTGGTGCCCGACTTCACCAGGTTGGCGAAACCCTGGTATTGCACGGCGCTACCTACAGCGCCCAGCTGCGTCGCGTCGAAGCTGGCGGCGGTGCTGCCGCCAAGATCGAACGTATCGCCACCATTCGTGGTGCCGCTGGTGCTTACCACGTTGCCAATGATGTTCGAGCCGGCGTTGATTTCCAGCGTGTTGTTACCGCCGCTGAAATCGATCGCGTCAGCCTGCGCACCGCTGCCGCCGTTGGCGGAGCCGCCCGCAATCGTGCCGGCATTGACCACCGTCGCGTCGCCCGCAGCGACAATGCCTACGCCACCATCGCCGGCGTAACCACCACCGCTGGCGACGCCACCAGCGCCACCGACAATTCTGCCGCTATCGGTATTGGTCAATGTGAACGCCGAACCGCTGACGCCGGCACCGCCGTTGCCACCATTGCCGCCGCTGCCGCCATTGCCGCCATAGCCGCTACTCCCGCCGAAGAAGCCAGCGCCGCCATTGCCGCCGCTACCGCCGGCGCCACCGTCACCACCACCGCCGCCAGCGATGACGCCGGCATTGGTCAGGGTGAAGGCCGAACCGCTGACGCCCGTGCCACCATCGCCGCCGTTGCCACCATCTCCGCCACTGCCGCCACCGCCGCCTTGGCCGCCAGAAAAATCGACATTACCGGCCCCGCCGTTGCCGCCTAAAGCGCCCGTACCGCCTGCACCCGCAGCCAGAAAACCATAGTTAATCAGGCCAAAACCCGACCCACTGACCGCCGCGCCGCCTGCGCCGCCGGCTCCCGCCGCGCTGCTGTTGCCGCCCGCGCCGCCGCTGTAACCGCCGCCCCCACTCTGGCCACTTTGGCCGCCCGCGCCACCCGCGCCCCCGCCAACAAAGCCGTAGTTGGTCAACACAAAACCCACACCGCCAATGCCCACGGCGCCGGCACCACCATTGCCGCCGGCGGCGCCACTTCCGCCGATGCCGCCAGCACCGGATTGAGTGCTGTAGCTGCCACCTCCACCGAAACCACCGTTACCGCCGGTGCCGCCAGCACCGCCGATCACGTTACTGTTGTTGGTCAGTGCAAAGCCCGACCCGGTGATCGCCGCTGATCCGATACCGCCATCAGTACCCGCAACGCCATTGTTGGAGCCGTCAGGGTTGTTGTAGTAGCTGCTGCCGTTGCTGCCGCCGCTGCCTACTGCACCGAAGACACTCACGCCGGCACCGGTGCCGCCGACAACCATCGTGGTGCCACTGGCCATCGTGAAGCCACCGGTGAAGGTGCTGCCGTTGCCATCCAGATCCAGCTCACCGCCGTTGATCGACCACGGACCGCTGACATTCGCCGCACCGATCAATGCCCAGGTGCTGGTGCCGGTCTTCTCGAATTGATTGAAACCCTGATACTGCGCGCCCAACTGCGTAACATCGAAACTGGCGTCGATGTTGCCGCCGAGGTCGAACGTATCGCCGCCGTTGGTCGTGCCGCTGGTGCTGACCACGTTGCCAATGATGATCGAGCTGGCATCGATCTCAAGCGTGTTGCCACCACCACTGAAATCGATCGCATCGGCCTGCGCGCCGCTGCCGCCGTTGGCAAAGCCGCCCGCGATCGTGCCGGCATTGATTACCGTGGAGTTGCCCGTGGCGACGATGCCCACGCCGCCGTTGCCAGCACTGCCGGCAGTCCCACCGCTGCCATTCGGACCGCTACCGCCCCTATACCACCATATCTGGCTGCCGCCGCCGCCACCACCGCTGCCGGCGCTGCCGGCCGCACCACCATTGCCGCCGACGATCGTGCCGGTATTGGTCAGTGTGAAGTCACTGCCGCTGACCCCTGCGCCGCCGTTGCCACCATTACCGCCATTGCCGCCGTTGCTGCCACCACCGCCATTGCTATAGCGACTATAGCCACCGTTGCCACCGTTGCCGCCATTGCCACCGTTGCCACCCACACCGCCAACAATGCTGCCGTTGTTGGTTAGCGTGAAGCCCGTCCCCACAACTCCCGCAGCACCCGCACCACCACTCCCGGCAGCGGCGGCACCGCCTCCATTGCCACCACCGCTGTAGTAACCCCAACCGCCGGTACCGCCACTGCCAGCGGCACCGCCGGCGCCACCGACGCCACCAACAATGCTGCCGCTATTGGTTAGCGTAAAGCCAACACCCGCGACTCCCGCAGCGCCAGCGCCGCCATTCCCGCCAGCCGCGCCGTTGCTGCCGTTGGCGCCATTCCTGTAGTAGCCCCAACCGCCGGTACCACCGTTGCCACCAACACCACCAGTACCACCGGCTCCGCCTGTAATGCTGCTGTTGTTTGTCAGCGTAAAGCCTGACCCGGCGACCGCTGCGGTTCCCGCACCGCCATTCGTGCCAGCCGTGCCATTGCCACCCGTGGTGCGGTAACCGTAGTAACCGCCGTTGCTGCCGTTCGTAGCGCTTCCGCCTGCAGCGCCGGTAACACTGACGCTGGCAACGGCGCTACCAAGCACCGCAGACGTGCTATTGAGCGTCATGCCGCTGGTCAGGCTGGTGCCCTCGCCCGCAAGGGTCAACGTGCCGGCACCGGTCAAGGTCACCGGTGCGTTGCTGAGCAAGGCGCCGTTGACGGTCACGTTGCCGGCATCGTCGATGCTGGTCGCCGTGCTGATCGTGGGCAGCGGACCGCTGACGTCGATCGTGTTGCCAGAGGCGAGCACGATGCTGATGGTGCTGCCCGGCGTAAGGTTGGCCTGCTGGATCGCCCAGCTCAGCGTGTTGGGGGTAACGCCCGTGCCGTCATCGGTAGACTGGGTAACCGCATAGATGCTCGGCAGCGGCTGCGGCGGCTGGGGCGGCTGGGGCGGCGATGCGAACGCGGGTGTCGCGGTCAGCAACGCCATGCTGCCCAGCGCGATCGGCGCAAGCAGGCCAAACAACGCGCGCGGAAGAGAGCGCAACGCGATACCCGGCAAGCGATCCGCTGCACTGGCGACGTTGCCGCCCTGCGGCGAACTCGCGAATTCAGAAGCGACTTGCAGGGCGCCCAAGGCGCGGTTCCAGACGAGACGATAGATACGGTTCATTGAGATGACTTCCCCGAAAGATCGCGCGAGGCAGGCCCGCGCGAGGTGAATCGACATGACTTCGGCGTGGTCGGCGCGCGGTTATCCCTCGCGTCGTACCGGCGATATGAAAAAAAACGGAAAACGGAAGACGAACCCTGAGTGATCGCTCAGACCACTCGTACCCCGCGCAGATTGAGTTGTGGGTCGCGCCAGAACGCGTCGTTCTCGAAGCGCCGGAACACGTCCGGCGGCAGCACGCTGGTGCGTTCGCGCACGGCGATCTTGCTGCGTACGGTGTGCAGGCCTGGCGTGCCGGCACGCGTGTCAAACTCGTCGGCGTCGTAGCTGACGTTGTCGAAATCGTGGGTGAAGGCGGGTTCGCCGATGAAGTCGTAGACCGCTTTCAGAGCGGCGGCCGGATCGCTGACCAGCGTCTCGTACTGCAGCAGCATCAGGTTCGTGGTGTCCTCGCCGTAATACGCTTCCTTCAGCGCGTTGTAGGCAAAGCCGACCATGCCGTCGCCGTTGGCGAGGCCCTCGCTGCGCGAGTACACGGTGCCACCGGGCTGGTAATTGAAGATGGCCGAAGGCTGGAACGTGTTGCGGCGGATCAGCTGCTCGATGCTGTCGATGATCCACGGCACATGCCGCACGCAGGCAATCACCTTCGCCGCAGGAAACAGCTCGTTGAGGCTGCGCAACTTGCTGCACCAGATGCGGTTCGTATCGAACACCACCTCGGCGGTGAATTCAGCGCCGTAGTACTCGTCAAACAGGCCCTGCAGAATGCGCCGACGCTGCGTATCGGAAATGAACACTGCGTATTCGTTGCGACCACTCATGTCGCCTTGCAACGTGTTGAACAAGCCGCCGACCGGGCCGCTCATGCCGGCATGCAAACGGGGGTTCTGGCGTAACAGACCGGCGAGCAGGGTCGATCCGGACCGGGGTAGGCCCGAGATGAAGTGAACAGGCCGCAAGAATTTCCCCTGATGGATTTCGCTTATCTACAACGCAGCAACGAATGTGCCATGTGTTCGCGAAATCGTGCATTGGGTCTCACCCTGCCCGGACAGACGATATTGCAGCAAGCACCGAGCTGTGGCCGCGACACAACGGCACCTTGTGACGCGGCCAGCTAAATGCGCGTCACAATTTCACGAATGTCAAGACGCGGACATTCCGGATGTTTCGCCATTACCGGCCCCTTCAACATCGAAGCTTCACGGCGGAATGGTGCGGAACGTCAAAGTTGATCGCGCCATCGCATCACGCACCGGCATTCACGCATGTCAGCCCCGCACGTGATGTCCAGCCTGCCGTCAATGGCATAATGCGTGGCCTCGCAGTCGCTGTGGCGACCTCAGTACTTCCCCGCATGCTTCGTATCCGACCTCCAACGAAGCATCTGCCGGGCGATATCCTCAACTTTCGACGGTTACAACCATGGTGGCAATGGCGACCGAGCACGTGATTGACGTGCAGCACTGGAACGACACGCTTTTCAGCTTCCGCACCACGCGCGATCCCGGCTTTCGCTTCGACAGCGGCCAGTTCGTGATGATGGGGCTGGAAGCGGATGGCCGTCCGCTGATGCGTGCCTATTCGATCGCCAGCGCGAACTGGGAGGAGCACCTGGAGTTTTTCTCGATCAAGGTACCCCACGGGCCGCTTACCTCGCGCCTGCAGCACCTGCAACCGGGTGACCCGGTGATCGTCACCCGCAAGCCCACCGGCACGCTGGTGCTGAATGATCTGAAGCCGGGCAGGCATCTGTACCTGCTGGCCACCGGCACCGGCCTGGCACCGTTTCTGAGCATCGTGCGCGATCCGGAAACCTATGAACGTTTTGACCGGATCGTGCTGGCCCACGGCGTGCGTCACATCGACGACCTGGCCTACCGCGACCACCTCGAACGCGAACTGCCGCAGCACGAATACCTCGGCGAGCTGGTGCGCAAAAAGCTGATCTACTACCCCACGGTGACACGCGAGGCGTTCCGTCATCGCGGCCGCATCACCGACGCGATCGTCGACGGCGTGATGAGCGAGGCTATTGGCCTGCCTCTGCTGAACCCCGAAACGGACCGCGTGATGCTATGCGGCAGCCCAGCCATGCTGGACGACCTTTGCGCGCTGCTTGATGGTCGTGGCTTCCATGCCTCGCCGCGCACCCGCGAGCCAGGCGACTACGTGATCGAGCGGGCGTTCGTGGAGAGATAGGCACTGCAGGAGCGCACCCTGCTCCAACTGGTGATCTCGTTCGTCCTGGTGGGCCTGTTCGGGCTGGCCCTTCTGCGCCACGACCTTCGGCACATGGTTCTGTATGGCGCTGTCGCCTAGGCTGGGGTACCTCATAGGGAGCCTCATCCATGTCCAACCGTCTCGTCATCGCCGTGGCGACTGCGCTGCTGGCCACCGCCGGCTCGGCGCACGCCCAAACCGCCGCCGCTTCGCCAGCCTGGGTCGTACGCAGCAATGCCGACGCCCAGGTCGTTCTCGACACGCTGGCTCGCTTCAATCCGGAATTCGCGTCCCAGGTCGGCATTCCGGGCTATGACGACAAGGTCATCGACCTCAAGCCGGACGTGGATGCGCGTTCACGCGCGGAGTTCCTGAAAGCGAAGGGGCAGCTGGAAAAAATGCTGGCGAGCGAGCACGACGCCAATGTGCAGCAGGACCTGCACATCATGATCGATGCGGTTGACCAGCAGGTCGAGGGCATCGATCTCAATGCGAAATACCTGCTGCCGGAGCAGGATATCGGCCAGGTGATTTTCGGCGGAGAGTTCAACCTGCTGAAGGACGGCGTCGACGCCAAGCGGCACCCAGCTGCGCTGGCACGCCTGCAGTGCTACATCGGCAAGGCGCCCGGTTGCACGCCGATCATCCAGCTGGCTGAAGCACGGACCACCGAGCGACTGGGCAACAAGACTCTGCTCGGCCCCTACAAGGGTCAGGTCGATCAACAGTTGGACAACACGTCGCACTACGTCGACGGTATTCGCCAGCTGTTCGCCAAGAACAAGCTCGACAGTGCCGAAGGCAAGGCAGCACTGGATACGCTCGCGCAACAATTGAAGGATTACGACAGCTGGGTCCGCAGCACCGTGCTGCCGCATGCGCGCACCGATTTCCGCATGCCCGAGCCGCTGTATGCCTATACGCTGAAGCAGGTCGGCATCGACATTCCGCCGCAGGAATTGATGAAGCAGGCAGAACTTGAGTTCGTCGAGATGCGCGGCGCGATGCAGATGATGGCGCCGGTGGTGGCGAAAGCCGAAGGTATCAACGCCACCGGCTACCAGGCGGTGTTTCAGGCACTGAAGAAACAGCAGCTACCGAAAGATCAGGTCATGCCGTGGTACCACGAAGTGCTCAGCAAGATCGAGGCGACCATCCGCCGCGAGCGCATCGTCACCCTGCCCAACCGCCCGATGCAGATGCGCCTGGCCTCGGATGCCGAGAATGCACAGATACCGGCGCCACACATGGATCCGGCGCCGTTCATCAACAATCACGGTGAACAGGGCACCTTCGTGCTGAGCACTGGTCACCCGGCGAACAAGGGCGACAACAGCCAGAGCTACGACGACTTCACATACAAGGCAGCGGCCTGGACGCTCACCTCGCACGAAGGTCGCCCCGGCCACGAACTGCAGTTCTCCGCGATGATCGAACACGGTGTGTCACTGGCGCGCAGTCTGTTCGCCTTCAACAGCGTCAACGTGGAAGGCTGGGCACTGTATTCGGAATCCGAGATGCTGCCGTATGAACCACCGGCAGGTCAGTTTGCCGCACTGCAAGCTCGCTTGATGCGTGCCGCGCGTGCGTATCTCGACCCGATGCTCAACCTTGGCCTGATCAGCAAGGAGCGCGCGAAGGACGTCCTGATCCACGACGTCGGCCTGTCCGAGCCGATGGCGCGCGAGGAAATCGACCGCTACACGTTCAACAGCCCGGGCCAGGCCGCTTCGTATTTCTATGGCTACATGCGGATCCAGCAGCTGCGCCTGGAAACCGAGCTCGCGCTCGGCCCGAAGTTCGATCGCATGGCGTTCAACGACTTCCTGATCGGCCAGGGCTTGCTGCCGCCGGCACAGCTTGCCGAAGCGGTGCGCACGCAGTTCATTCCGGCTCAACAGAAGCGCTGAATCCCGCGTCGGCGGCAGGCTCCCAGCTGCCGCCGACACGGCTTTACGACATCAGCTACGCGGACGTCGCGATCGGGATTGGCTGGCGCGCGCCCGCGCACTTCTGGCCAACCAGTCCGCCAGCTGCACCGTGTCATGACATACCGCCGCCGGGACGATGATGTAGTGCCTACTTGGCGCTGCGCCCGGCTTGGCGATCAGCCGCGAGGCGCCCGCCAGTTGCAGCAGTGTCAGCTGGTCAGGCGGCGCCAGTTTCAGGGCCAGCCCGCCGGGCGAGAGCCATGCGCAGGGCTTTTCATCGAGATACGCGATGAGGCCGCCGAACATCGGCTTGAAGCGAAGATCATGGGGCTTGCCCAAGTGTGCGGCGGCGTCTTCCAGATCGCGACGCATGGTGTCGAGCGCAGCCGGCATGCTCACACCGTCGCGGCGGGAATCACGTACAGCAGCACGGCGAGGAAATGCAGCACGCTACCGGTCAACACGAATGCGTGCCACAGCGCATGGTGATACGGCAGCCGGCGCCACAGATAGAACGGCACACCCAGCGTGTAGGCCACGCCGCCACCGATCAACAGCAACATGCCGCCCGTTTGCAGATGCTCGCTCAAGGGTTTGAACGCGATCATGCCGATCCAGCCCATGCCCACGTACAGCAGCACGGAAAATTTGCGATAACGCCTGAGCACGCCCAGTTCCAGCGCGCTACCGATCAGCGCCAGCGCCCACACCCCCGCGAACAGGCTCCAGCCCCATGGACCGGGCAACGCGATCAACGTGAACGGCGTATAGGTGCCGGCGATCAGCAGGAAAATCGCGATATGGTCGAGCGTGCGCAGCGCAGGCTTTGCGGCAATGACGGAGATCGAGTGATACAGCGTCGATGCCGTATACAGCAGGATCAGCGTGGTGCCGTACACCGCGCTGGCTATG
>Ga0302226_10000507_pt1 | contig 32461 bp, 20 predicted proteins | sample II_Palsa_E3_3_FD_193524 | JGI IMG/M metagenome (GOLD analysis project Ga0302226, IMG submission 193524) | Peat permafrost microbial communities from Stordalen Mire near Abisko, Sweden - II_Palsa_E3_3 | ecosystem: Environmental > Terrestrial > Soil > Palsa > Peat permafrost | place: Sweden...
CACGTTTCTACAGCGTCGGCCCGTCGATCAGCTTGCCGATCTTTGACGGCGGCCGCCTGCGTTCCAACCTCAACGGCTCCGATGCGCAGTACGACCTGGCCGTTGCGCAGTACAACCAGACGCTGGTCAGCGCACTCAACGAAGTGTCCGACGACTACGACGCGGTGAATTCGATCCAGCTGCAGGTGGAAGCCGAACAGCGCGCACTGGATGCCGCCAGCGACGCCTGGAAACTCGCCGAGCTGCGCTACAAGGCGGGCATTGGCAGCTATCTGGAAGCGCTCAGCGCGCGTCAGCAATTGCTGGTTGCCGAACAGCGCATGGCGTCGCTGCATGCACAGCAAACCGATATTTCGGTGCAACTGATTCAGGCGCTCGGCGGCGGCTATCGCCCGCAAGCCGATGCCGAACTTTCTTCTCTTACATCCCATCGTTCCTGAGGCAGCCCCATGTCCAGCCAGAATCCCACCGCGGCCGACAACGCCACTGCTCAGAGCGGTCCCGCCCAGAGCACGCCACCGCAGAGTGCTGCCGTCCCGCCCCCCACGAAAAGCTCGCGCGGCATGTTGTTGCGCGTGCTCGTGCTGATCGTGCTACTCGGCATCATCGGCTGGGCGCTGTGGTATTTCCTCGAGGGCCGCTGGTACGAGGGCACCGACGATGCCTACGTCAACGGCAACGTGGTGCAGATCACCCCGCAGATCGCCGGCACGGTGGTCAGCATCGGCGCTGATGATGGCGATCGGGTACACACCGGCGACGTACTGGTGCAGTTCGATCCCAGCGACGCCGACGTGGCATTGGCCGAAGCCAAGGCCAACCTCGCCAACACCGTGCGCAAGGTGCGCGGGCTGTACAGCAGTGTCAACGGTGCTCAAGCCGACGTAGCTGCGCGCCAGACTGCGGTGGACAAGGCGCGTGCCGACTACAACCGCCGTCGCGATCTAGCCAAGTCTGGTGCGATCTCGGCGGAGGAGCTGTCACATGCCAGCGATGCGCTGAACACGGCCGAAAGTGGCCTTATCACGTCCCAGCAGCAGTACCAGACCAGCAAAGTGCTGGTCGACGCTACCGTGGTTGCCTCTCATCCCGACGTACGGGCCTCCGCGGCAAAGTTGCGTGCCGCGTTCCTCGAAGACGTGCGTACCACCCTGGTCGCTCCGGTAGACGGCTATGTGGCCAAGCGCTCTGTGCAGGTCGGCCAGCGCGTGCAGCCGGGTGCGCCGCTGATGGCGGTGGTTCCGCTACATGGTGTGTGGATTGATGCGAACTTCAAGGAAACCCAGCTTGCCAAGATGCGCCTCGGCCAGCCGGTCGAAATTGATTCCGATGTCTACGGTGGCTCGGTGAAGTACAAGGGCTCGGTGGAGAGTCTCGGCGTCGGCACCGGCAGTGCGTTCTCGCTGCTACCGGCGCAGAACGCCACCGGCAACTGGATCAAGATCGTGCAACGCATTCCGGTACGCGTGGTGTTCACCGATCCGCGGGAACTGGACCAGCATCCGCTGCGCCTGGGCATGTCGCTGAAAGTGGACGTCAACCTGCACGATCAGAGCGGCCCGACGCTGGCACAGCAATCGCCGACGCAGCCGCTATTCAGCACCGACATTTACAAGCAGCAGCTGGCGAAGGCGGATGTGGCGATCGCGCAGATCATCCAAGCCAACATGGGTAGCGAAAAACAATAAAGCTCCCTCTCCTGCTCGCAGGGGAGGGTTGGGGTGGGGTGCTCTTGATCTTCCGCGCAAGCTCGGACAACCCCCTCCCAGCCTCCCCTGCCAGCAGGGGGAGGAGCCAAATCACCAAGCAGTACAAACCCCCTCACTGACCGACGCTCATGACCGTTCAATTCCGTCCACCCAACCTGGTACTGGCCACGATCGGTCTTTCGCTGGCCACCTTCATGCAGGTGCTGGATACGACGATTGCGAACGTGTCGTTGCCGACCATCGCCGGCAACCTCGGCGTCAGCAACGACCAGAGCACGTGGGTGATCACCTCGTTTGCGGTGAGCATGGCGATCTCGCTGCCGCTGACCGGTTTTCTCACCCGCCGTTTTGGTGAGGTGAAGTTGTTTGTCTGGTCTACCCTGCTGTTCGCGCTGACGTCGTTCCTGTGCGGCATTTCGCAAAGCATGAGCATGCTGATCGTGTTCCGCGCGATCCAGGGCGCCGTCGCCGGCCCGATGTATCCGATCACCCAGAGCATGCTGATCGGCATCTACCCGCCGGCCAAACGCGGCATGGCGCTGGCACTACTGGCAATGGTCACCGTGGTGGCGCCGATCGCCGGCCCGATTCTCGGTGGCCTCATCACCGACAATTATTCGTGGCCGTGGATCTTCTTCATCAACGTGCCGATCGGCATCTTCGCCAGCATGGTGGTGGCGAACCAGATGAAGGGCCGGGTGGAGACGACCACACGTCCGAAGGTCGACTACGTCGGATTAATTACTTTGATCATCGGTGTCGGCGCACTGCAGATCGTGCTGGACAAAGGCAATGACGAGGACTGGTTCAACTCGACTTTCATCATCATCACCAGCATCGTTTCGGCAATCAGCATCGCGGTCTTCCTGATCTGGGAGTTGACCGACAAGGATCCGATTGTCGACCTGAGACTGTTCCGCCATCGCAACTTCACTTTTGGCACGCTGGCGCTGGTGTTTGCCTACGCGGCATTCTTCGCGATCGGTTTGCTGGTTCCCCTGTGGCTACAGCGCAACCTCGGTTACACCTCCACTTGGGCCGGTTACGCGACCGCGCCACTGGGCATCATTCCGGTGCTGCTGACGTTCATCGTCGGCAAGTACGCGACCCGAATGGACCTGCGCGCGGTGGCATCGGCGGCTTTTATCGTGATGGGCGCGACCTGCTTCCTGCGCTCAGGCTTCTATCTGGATATCGATTTCTACCACGTGGCGATGGTGCAGCTGTTGCAGGGCCTGGGCGTGGCGCTGTTCTTCATGCCGATCCTTACGATCCTGCTGTCCGACCTGAAGCAGAATGAAATCGCCTCCGGTTCCGGCCTGGCCACGTTCCTGCGTACGCTGGGCGGCAGTTTCGCAGCGTCGATCACCACCTTGCTGTGGGATCGTCGCGCGGTACTGCATCACGAACGACTGGCCGAACAGATCACCCCCTACAGCCCCACCACACAGGCAGCGATGAGCCAGCTCGGCCAGGGCAATCCTCAACTCGGTGGCAGCGTCATCGACGGGATGATCACCCAGCAGGGCTATCAGATCTCGTTCAACGAGGTCTTCCACTTGCTGGGCTGGGTGTTCTTCGGACTGGTGTTTGTGATCTGGCTGGCCAAGCCGCCATTCGTCGCAAAAGCCGGCGCTGCTGCCGGCGGTCACTGAGCGAGCAGATCGGCAGCACATTCGGCGCGAAAGGGTCGGCTGTAGAGCGCGTTGGGACGAACGCTACAGATCGAAACCGATGCCCACCAGCGCCATCGTCTCGCCGCGATTGGGGACGTGCAGATCCCCATTGGAGATGTGGCGAATCTGGAAGCTGAAACGTCGCCCCTGCCAGCCCAGCGTGGTGACGAATTCGTAGGGGCTGCTCAACGCCTGCGTGCGCGCGCTCTGCACGGCTGGCTGAAAGCTGAAAAACAGCCGTCGATACCAGTTGTCCGCGTCGCCGTAGTGAAAGCGTACGCCACCGGCCAGAATCCATGCATCTTCCCTGGTGGACGGATCACTGTAACGATAATGGGCGATGTCGCGACCGTTGATCCAGCCTAGTGAGGCATCAGGCGACCAGCTGAATCGGCTGCCGCCGATATAGTGATCGTCGAACACGCTCTCGACAAACACTGTGTTGCTGCCATAACTATCCATGTAGCTGCGCCCACCCTGGATTTCCAGGTGAGCGGCAGCAGCAGGTAACGACAGCGAGACTAGGGAGATCCAACATAGAGCGCCGCCGATGGCGGCGCGAGATTGCTTGGCAGGCAGGCGCATAGGGAGCCTATCGAGCTAGGGTTAATGTTGTTTGTGTACCCTATAGTTCACTAAGTCATGTTGCGAGTAAGTGAAGCCAATCAGGGACATGCACAATGCGGACCAAGCCTCCGCATGACGCGGTACCTGCGCGGGAACGTATTCTGCATACCTGGTCGCAAGCGCTTCAGCGCCCTGCGGTTTATTCAGCACACTCTCAAGCACCTCCGGATCCAGACGCATGCCACCTACTGCTGCCAGCAGGCCTTCACTGACCGAAGGACCGATCGCTCGCACGCTGCTGCTGTTCTCGCTGCCGATACTCGGCGCCAACGTGCTGCAGTCGCTGAACGCGTCGGTCAACATGGTGTGGATCGGCCACTATCTCGGCGAAGCCGCGCTGACGGCGAGCGCGAACGTGAACCTGGTGCTGTTCTTCATGCTCGGGCTGGTGTTCGGCATCAGCATGGCCAACACACTGCTGGTCGGTCAGGCGGTTGGCGCGAAGAATATCGATCAGGCCAAACGCGTCGTCGGCACCAGCGTCGGCTTCTTCATCGCGCTGTCGCTGGCGGTGGCGATATCCGGTTACCTGTTCACGCCACAGATTCTCGCCGCCATGGGCACACCGGCAGATGCTCAGCCGTTTGCGATTGCGTACATGCGCATCATCTTCCTGGCGCTGCCGTCGATGTACTTCTACAGTTTCCTGATGATGACGCTGCGCGGCGCCGGCGATTCGCGCACGCCGTTCCTGTTCATGCTGCTGTCGGTAGGGCTCGACATCGCGCTGAACCCGCTGCTGATCTTTGGCATCGGCCCATTCCCGAAACTCGGCATCGCCGGCTCGGCCACCGCGACGCTGATCGCGCAAACCGTTGCCTTGGCGGCACTGATCGCCTGGATGTACCGGCGCAAGCATTTTCTCTGCCTGCATCGTGGAGAGCTGCACTATCTGAAACCGGATCTCGCGATATTGCGCGCGCTGGTGCTGAAGGGCCTGCCAATGGGTCTGCAGATGGTGGTGATCTCCTCCGCCGCGCTGGTGATGATCAGCCTGGTCAACGCCTACGGTTCGCAGACCACCGCCGCCTACGGCGCCGCGCAGCAGTTGTGGACCTACATCCAGATGCCCTCGCTGGCGATTGGTGTGGCGGTGTCGGCCATGGCCGCGCAGAACGTGGGAGCGAAGCGCTGGGACCGGGTGTCGCGGATTGCCATCGTCGGCCTCGGCTACAACGTGTTGCTGACCGGCACCCTGGTAGCCATCATCTATCTGTTCAACCACGGCGCGCTCGGGTTGTTCCTGCCCAATGATGGCGCCGCGATCACCATCGCGCAGCACCTCAATGCGATCGTGATCTGGTCGTTCATTTTCTTCGGCTTGAGCTTCGTGCTGTTCGGCGTGGTGCGCTCCACCGGCGCCGTGATGCCACCACTGGTGATCCTGATCATCGCGCTGCTGGGCGTGCGATTGCCCTTTGCCTGGCTGCTGCGCGGCTACATCGGCGCCAACGCCGTGTGGTGGAGCTTCCCACTGGGCTCGCTGGTGACCCTCATATTGACCGTGGCGTATTACCGCTGGGGCGGCTGGCGCAAGGCGCACATGCTTGGCACCGATGGAGCGCAGGTGGAATCGATCACGGCGGCATGAAGCCGGAGTTGTATTGATGCCTTGGTCATTGTCCGGATACGGGCAATGAACATGCATATTTCGGCACCGCTTCAGCGGAAGCTGGGTCGCCGACGGACCAATCAATCGTCCAGATTATTGGGTTCGCCTTTCCAATGACCGATGGCCAGATGGAGCGCAAGCAAGCCAAAGACCAGTTCCAGACTCTTGAACGGATGCGCGAGCTCTCGCACATACGGGGATATGCCGAGAAAGCTGGCGAACAAGGCGATGTCGACCGACCACCCTTCCCAGGTCAGTGGTTGCCTGTAACCCCACCCGTAGGCTCTGGCTGCGTACCAGTACCGATGTTCATCGGCCATGCGTCACCCTCTGTTGTGATCTGACGCCTAGGTCAAGGCGCGGCAGTCGGCTTGAATTGTAATTCGGGGTTGGCTCACTGCGCCGCCCCGCAGACCAGGGTTTGATGCCTTGTTTCGTAGCAGAGCCCTATCGCTCCTGCTCGCATAACTCGAGGTGCAATGTCAGCACGAGGCACAGTAGATCTCAGGCAATGCCTATTGGCCTATCTGTGCCGCCGCGTTCTTGAGCGGCAGGCCGGATACGCAGATCACTCCGGAATACGGTGTGTCGAGTTCGAGAATCAAGAAGATGGATCCGGCGAAAACCAGTGCGGGCAGAGACAGTGCCACCCTCACGGACCGGTTACCCACCGAGAACACACCCAGCCCGATGAAGATCAGCACTACCCAGGATGTCATGACGACAATCATCGCGGTCGGGAGGGAATGCTCGCCTTGTACCGAGGTGAGAACTCGCTCATGGCTGAGTTCGGAGCTGAGCTCCAGCGCACGTGCCTGGAACCATCGTTGTGAATCGTTGGCCGGCGTCAAAGCTAAAATCGTGGACTGCAATTGTCCAATCAGACTGAGATTTTTCGATGGCGCTTTCACCGATTCTCGAAAAGTGGAGACCCCATTCATATCGCCGTTGGATGCAACATGACTTGCCAGGCGCGAGGCGAATTCGCGAAGTTCGAGTCGCGCCGGTTTCGCAGCATCACCGTAACCAGACAGATTTCGATCCATGAGAATGATCGATGTCGACACATCCACAATTTGATTTGCAACCTCGTCAAATGAAGATTTGGCTGAGGTGATCATCAGGCCAAGCACGACTGCCGCGAGCGTTGCCATCATGTTGATACCGATATGCGCTGAGCTTCTTGCCTCGCTTTCCACGTGCTCCCTCGGCAGTCTCGACTCCAGCCACGCACCCAGCTGCAGTCCTGCGCAAGCGAGTAGGAATACGACGATGCTAGTGACGGTCTCACTCATGATGACCTCCGCCGAATTTGTAGCTCGATGCAGCAAGTATGTCCCAAAATCCCTTTAAACCGGCGGCCCCGCCCCGACGTGCGTTCCAACTAACCAATTGTTGGCCGGACCCGGCACAGATAAGCTCCATCCATAACGCTACGTTTGGACTTCCGAACATGGCGGCGGATGTATAGCCGGACCCAAGGTCCGTATATCAGGCAGTTCGACGGCTGGATTTCGGGGGGCACGAGTCGCCATGGACTCTTCAGCAATTGCCGGTTGGTCAGGGTTCCTGACTGCCGCTGCAGGTTCCGCCGCGGCTCTGGCTGGCCTCTTGTTCGTTGCAATCTCGATCAATCTCGCTCGAGTCATTGAGATTCCGGGTGTGTCTGGCCGTGCCGGTGAAGCCATCATCCTCTTGTCGGGAACGCTTGCATCCACGTTGGCAGCGCTCATCCCGCACCTGTCTGCCATGCAACTCGGGATCGCCCTCTTGGTCATTGCAGTCCCCACATGGTTCGGGCCAGTGGTTATGCAGGCTCAGTCGATTCGAACTCGAACATACTTCCGCCCTTCATACGCAGTCAGTCGCGCACTACTGCATCAAGCCGCTACGGTTCCAGGAATTCTTGCAGGTCTCTCGCTGATCGGCCTGTTACCTGGAGGCATGACCTGGCTGGCTGTAGGGGCGATCTTTTCGATGCTTGTCGCCATTCACAGCGCCTGGGTTTTGCTGGTGGAAATTTTGCGCTAGCGCATGGTCATGGAGCAGCCTGACAGTTCCGCTCGGATGCGCGTACCGCGTTCAAGCTGCCGACTCAGCACGACTGGCGCATGGGTGAGAATGCGTCGTCTCACGTTCTACGGTGATTTCGGCGCTCGTGTGGGACTGTCCCTCATGGCTCGGCGACAATAGCCTTGCGAATGAAGGACCACGCGGCATCCCGATCGCGTTCTGCCTCATCACACAACCAGTCGCGAAATTTGCTGATTTTGCTGCTGTTCTGCCGAGCGACGGGAAAGGTAAACCAGAACGATCTGCCGTCGCCCGCGACGAAATCGTGCGCGGGCACCAACCTGCCAGCCTCGATCTCGTTACGGAACAGGATCGGCGACCCGATCGCGATGCCATGGCCTGCCGCGGCGGCGGCGATGTCGAGATACTCCGCAGACAAATGGGTGCCAAAGCTGCCGGGCAGCACGACATCGCTGAACCCGAGCGCGCGATACCAGCGCATCCACCAGTCGGAGCGACCGAGCAGCGGAACACTCAGCGGGCGACCTGGGTCAGCGATGTCCGCCGCGGCGGCTTTCAGCGCCGGTGCGCATAGCGGCATGAAGATACTGGGGAACAGTTCAATGGCGCTCAGCCCTGGCCAGTGGCCGTGTCCGTTGCGAATGGCAGCGTCGAAACGGCCCGTGCTCAGGTCCTGAGCATCTGGCGACAAGTCGAGGTCGATCTCGATCTCTGGATGCTTCGCGCGAAACTTGCCGAGCTTCGGCGTCAGCCAGCTTGTACCGAGGGTCGGCAGCGTCGTCAGTGAAAAGCGCGCCTCGTCCACGTCTGCCGCTTTGATGAAGCTGGCGCGAAGCGCTGCGAAGGCGTTCATGGCTTCGTGGGCGACGAGTTTGCCGGATTCGGTGAGCTCTACACGCTGCGGATAACGCAGAAACAGTCTTACGCCGATTTGTTCTTCGAGACGTCGCGCGTGATAACTGACTGACGCCGACGTAGTATCGAGTTCTTGTGCCGCCTTGGCGAAGCTGCCCAGACGGGCCGCTGCCTCGAAGGCGCGGATCGAAGCAAGCGACGGAAATCGGCGATGGCTGACCATAAGTTTGGCTTAGCCTGCAGGATGATCTTCGAGTGGTCAATGGCCTGCCCAGTTCGCCAATATTCGGATGCCTCCCTTCCCTGGCCCGAGCTCCCCCATGACTCGATATCTTTCCAGCCCTCTTTCCCGCCGTGACTTCATCAAGGCCCTGACGATGGCCGGCGGAGCCGCCGCGCTTGGCCTGCCGGGATTGGCCTTGGCGCGATCCGGGCAGTCTGCAATGACTGCGGGCTCAGCCCCCGACCCTGCTGCCCACACACGCGACTGGGATTGGCTGGTCGGCAACTGGGATGTGTGGCACCGACGTTTGAAGGAGCGCCTTGTCGGTGACACCCATTGGGAAGAATTCAAGGGCAAAAGTGCGCTGTGGCTCGCCATGGGCGGCCTGGGAACGATCGACGACAATATTGTCGAGCTGCCGGGCGAAACTTATCGGGGGCTTACCCTTCGCGCGTTCGATCCCGGTACCGGCAAGTGGTCGATCTGGTGGCTCGACGGGCGCGACCCGACCGACATCGAGCCGCCCGTCCATGGGGGTTTCCACGGCGACATCGGCACGTTCATGGGCCGCGATACCTTCAAAGGTCGCCCGATCCTGGTGCGATTCCGCTGGCAGGACATCCACGGAGCGCGGCCATGGTGGGAGCAGGCATTCTCGGTCGACGAGGGCGCGAGCTGGGAAGTTAACTGGCGCAACTACTTCACGCGCACAGCGGCCGAACCGACGCCATTGCCGGCACTGGCGGATGCACCGCGCGACTTCGATTTCCTGGTTGGAAGCTGGAGCGTGCGACACCGCCGTCTCCAGCACCGCCTGGTCGGCAACCACACGTGGGATAGCTTCGATGGAACGTTGGTCAACTGGCCGGTTTTGGGTGGGCACGGCAATGTTGGCGACAACGTGATGGCATTTCCCGCTGGCGAGGTTCGCGGGGTCGGCCTGCGTGCCTTCGATCCGAAGACGAAACAATGGCTGGTTTGGTGGCTCGACAGCAGGACGGCATCGACCATTGCTCCGCCCGTGCACGGCAATTTCGCGGATGGTGTGGGTACCTTTCTCTCCGATGACAGCCTGGATGGCCGGCCGATCAAGACGCGTGTGGTCTGGTCGCGTATCACTCCGCGCTCGGCGCGCTGGGAGCAATCCTGTTCGGCTGACGGCGGCGCAACGTGGGAGCTCAACTGGGTCAGCGACTTCACTAGAAAAGCCTAGGAGCGCAGGTGGCGGAAGCGGCCGGCAATTGACGAGCCATCACTGTGGTGGCTTTCGCTTGATTGACCGTCAGAAAGTGAGCCAGCTTTAGAGCCTGGGGCAGATTGCACGTGCCTCGGTATTGGATCCTGGTTTCGTTGACGATGCCGAATATCGACTGCACTTTGCTGCGGCGTCACTTTGATATTGATCCGGCACGAGGTGGTTGTGCGCGATGCCCTTCGACTTCGCTGCGCTACGCTCAGGGCGAACGGAAAAAATGGGACGAGCGGGTCGAACGTAATGGTGGCGCGCCGCATCGATAGTGGCGCTCAGTTCGCCAGCGGCTCGGCCAACATGGGCTGCTGCACGCTCAACGCTGTACCGGCCGCCGCCACAATGATCGTCGCGATGGCCAGCCACTGCAGCACAGTGAGCCGTTCGTCCAGCAATGCCACGCCAGCCAACGCCGCGATGGCCGGCTCCAGGCTCAGCAAGGTGCTGAACGTGCGCGCCGGCAGCCGGGTCAGCGCGACCATCTCCAGCGAATACGGCAGCGCCGAGCTGAGCACCGCCACACCCAGCGCATACGGCAACAGCGTCGGCGACAGCAGCGCGCTGCCGGCGTGCACGACACCGAACGGGATCGCCAGCAACGCACCGATCGAGGTGCCCAGCGTCACTGCATCCGCGCCGTAGGCCGCCCCCGCCTTCTTCCCCAGCACGATGTACAGCGCCCAGCCCACGCCCGCGGCCAACGCGTACATCACGCCAACCGGATCGAGCGCTTGCATCTGCGCGCGCAGCGGCAGCAACAGAGCCAACCCGGCCACCACCAGCGCGATCCAGACGAAGTCCAGCAACCGACGCGACCCGAACAGCGCCAGCGCCAACGGCCCGGTAAATTCCAATGCCACCGCGATGCCCAGCGGGATCGTCCGCAGCGACATATAGAACACCATGTTCATCGCGCCCATCGAGAGTCCATAGCCCCACAGCGCGCGCCAGTCGCGTTGACCGCCCGACCGGCGCCACGGCCGCCGCCACAACAGCAACATCAGCGCGCTAAGCCCCAGTCGATAGGCTGTGGCGCCCTGCGCGCCGACCAGCGGAAACAGATGCTTGGCCAGCGATGCACCGCACTGGTACGAGACCATGCTGATCAACAGCATGCCGACCGCAAGCGCAATCGGAGCAACCGAGGAACGTGATGACATGAGCGCAACCGCAGCGGGAGAACAGTCCGCCCATGATGCCCGTAGACCCAGATGAAACCCACCGGCAAAGGAGATTCAGATGAAGTCTTTATCGAGGATGGTTTAGAAGCACAGCTTTATGCCTGCTTTTAGCTGCGAGCGGTCCTTGTGCCGTCGACGGCCAAGCGGCAATCTCGGGATGCCCGTTTGAGACCGCCACCCGAAGCAGACATGGCCAACGGACTTCACATGAGGCCAAATAGACACCTTTCCCGGCCTCGTGTGCTTAAATCGCCGGGACGTGGCACCAATAATCAATTACGACAGGGGACACAAGCGTGTTTCAAAAAACTTCCTGGCAGCGCCTTGGGACGCCTGTCGGTCTGCTTGGTGCATGCCTTGCACTCGGGTTGACCGGAGTTGCACATGGGTTAGATGACCCAGACAGCATTTCATCTCTCGCAGGCATCTATAGTTCGGCGCATACCGTCAAAGTCAACAGCCTACCGGACCCCACATTTGGCTACATTGAAATCGATAGCGACGGTCGTATCACCGCTTACGAGCAAACGGGTGAGGGTCCCGATTCTATCGGCAGTGGATGCTATATGTTGGCATCCGGAACAGCGACTAACGCTGGCTTGCAGTCGCGCACTCTAAAGTTAGGTATTACGCTTCAGGGCGCTGCCGCTTATGTGACTCAAGCCGGCGACAACGATACATTTGCCATTCTCGCTGCGCCTGCCGCGAGCGGGAACAGGGTCTGGTACTTCCATAGCGGACGCAATGACAAGAGTATCACCGTCAACGGCACAAATAATCTCGTTAATGCCGACTACCGGGCATCCTATTCGATCAGCTTTCCGGCCCTGGCGCATCCGACACACAATGAGCTGCGCGACAAGCTTTGTCCTGGACAGTAGTGATTTCAAACCTGGTTAGCGGCTATCTACGACACGTCGAACTAGTCAGCTAACGATCGGGAGAGGCAACCAAAGGTACGCCTTAGACGGCGATCTCAACCGGTCGATGCAACACACTGAAGACTGCGGCTCTTGTTCACTAAGATTGGCCGAACGGACGATGGATCTGACCGTACAACACGGGATAGGGGTTGCCCACGATGTTTAAGGACATTTATCAGAAGCGATGTCGTGCTGTCTTAGCTATCGTGCTCCTTCTTGCCGCGTGGGTGGCCCTATTCATCGGGTGGAATGACTTTTTCGTCCGATCTTTTGGGGTTCTTGCGTGTATGGCCAGCGCATACTTCTTCCGGACCTCGAAAGTCAAAGGCCGATCCGATGAAGCAGTCAAAAATAGTATTGATGCGAGCCACGAAACGACTATTGGTCCAAGCCGGCTTTTGTGGGTTTTGAGTGGCGTTTGTGCGCTGGCGGTCGTCGGATCGCTTGCCTATTTGTACAAGGACGCGCTCGACGGCTATCACGAGATATTGCCGGTATATGTGTTCTCCGGAACGGTCGTTGCAGGAACCCTGGTCTGGTCATATCTGGCGGCGAAGCTTTCACGTTAGAGGTCCCACACTCAATGCAGGGATTGAGAAATAGCTAACGTCTGGTTTTGGCCGAAACGGCCCTTAGCGCCATCGCGACATCGATCTTTGGAATTGCTTAACATAGAGCGGCGGGTTTCGTGGCCCGGTGCGAAGGGATTTGCCAATGCAGACTAAGTCTGGCGGCTCGGTGTTCGCCAATCATAATTTCAGGTTGCTGTTTGGTGGCAGCACGATCTCGGCGATCGGCGATCAGTTCACGCTGGTCGCGTTGCCGTGGCTGGTGCTGAAGCTCACTGGTGATCCCGCTGCGCTTGGCCTGGTGCTGGCGACGATGGCGCTGCCGCGAGCTGTGTTTATGCTGATCGGCGGCGCGGTGGTGGATCGCATGTCGCCGCGACGGGTGCTGCTGGGCGGGCGTGCGGTCAATGCGCTGTTGGTCAGCCTGCTTGCCGTGCTGGTGCTGGCTGGGGCGATCCAGATGTGGATGATTTACGTGATTGCGCTGGGGATAGGCGTGTCTACCGCGTTCTCGTATCCGGCGGGCTCGGCGATCCTGCCGCAGTTGATGCAGCCGCAACAGTTGCAGCCGGCCAACGCGGTGTTCATGGGCATGCGCCAGTTGAGCATGATCATCGGCCCGGTGATCGCCGGACTTCTGATTGCGGTCGGCGCGCATGCTGGTCACGACAAGGGCGTTGCCGACGCCTCCGGACTCGGACTCGCGTTCAGTGTTGACGCGGTGAGCTTTCTGTTCTCGCTGGGTTCGCTGATGCTGATCCGCATCCATAGCGACTACCACCCGAAGGCACCGGTCGGCAGCGTGCTGGCCAACGTGGCGAGTGGTATCCGAAACATCTGGGCCGACTTGCCGTTGCGCGCATTCATCCTCTATGCCGCGGTAGTTTCGGTGTTTGTCGGTGGCCCGATTCAGGTCGGCCTGCCGGTACTGGCCAATACCCGACTGGATCTGGGTGCCGCGTCGCTGGGCATCCTGATGACCGCCAATGGCAGCGGCATGCTGCTGGGCAGTTTCCTATCCGGCTTCGCAAGCAAGCTGGTGCGTGGCCGGCTTGGCCTGATGGTGTTGAGCATTGACACGCTTGCAGGCGTGGCCTTGGCCACGCTGGCGCTGGTCCATTCGACGTTCGGCGGCGCGGTATTGCTGACCTGCACCGGCCTGCTCGGTGGCATTGCGCAAATCGCCATCGTCACCTGGATTCAACGCCGCGTGGCGCCGGAAATGATGGGGCGCACCATGAGCGTGCTGATGTTTACGTTCATGGGACTGGGCCCATTGTCCGCTGCCATCGCTGGCAGCCTGTTGCATGTCGTCTCGCTGACCGCACTGTTCACCGGCGCGGGCCTGACCCTGACTGTCATCGCACTCAGCTGCATGAGCAACCCGGCGCTGCGCAGCATCGGCGCGGCGCGGGTGGAGACGGCGCCGGCCAGCTGAAGGCACACGTGGCGCGTAGGTTTGGGTGAGCGTCAGCGAAACCCCAACCTGCGCCGCTGAGGTCACCCGAAGCAGCGGGCAGCCTTTGCTCCTCCCCTGCAAGCTGGGGAGGGGGCACACCGCGTAGCGTAAGCAGCCGTTACTTCGGCAGCGCCGGGATCTGCTGTTGCAACGCTTTCTGGCGTTTGATTTCCGCGCGCAGCTGCTTGCGTGCGGCCTTGCGTTCGCGACGGTCGTGTTGCCACAGATAGATCGCTGGCGTACTCAGCAGTGTCAGCAGCTGGGATACCAGCAGGCCGCCGAAGATCGCGATGCCTAGCGGCTGGCGTGTTTCGGCACCGACGCCGAAGCCGACCGCCAGGGGCAACGCGGCGCCCATCGCGACCAGGGTGGTCATGGTGATCGGGCGGAAGCGCACCAACGCCGCCTGACGGATCGCATCCGGCGCGGACATCCCGCGTTGGCGCTCTGCAACCAGCGCGAAGTCGACCATCAGGATCGCGTTTTTCTTGACGATGCCGATCAGCATCAGGATCGCGATGATCGACATTATCGTAAGCTGGGTCTGCGTGATCAACATGGCAAGGAACGCGCCCATGCCGGCGGCGGGCAACGTGGAGAGGATGGTCAGTGGATGGATCAGGCTCTCGTAGAGGATGCCGAGCACGATATACATGACCAGGATCACCGCGATGAGCATGAAGCCGGCGTTGGTCGCCGCCTCCACCAGTTGCTGGTTGTTGCCGGTGTAATCCTTCTGCATGCCCGCGGGAAGTTGCGCGGCGGCAATCATCTGATCGACCAGTTTCAGACCCTGCAGCTGAGTCACGCCCTTGGCCAGGTTGTAGTTGATCGTGGCCGACTCGAGCTGGTTGAAGTGGCGGATGCCGACCGGCGCAATGCTGGGTGCGATATGCGCTAGAGCGGACAGCGGGATCATCAGCCCCTTCGTGTTGCGCACATAGGTGTTCAACAGCGTCTGCGGGCTCAGCGAGCGCTCGCCGGATGCGGTCAGCACAACCCGGTACTGGTTGATATCCGAATAGATGATCGAAACCTGGGCCTGGCCGAACGCTTCGTACAGCGCCGTATCGACCATGCCCATGGTGACATTCAGGCGACCCGCTGCCTCACGATCCACCGTCAGCATCTGCTGTTTGCCAATGCTGTCGAAACTGGTGCTGATGTCGCGAAAATCCTTCATGCCGCGCATCCGCTGCGCCAGCTTGAGGGTAGGCTCCTGCAGGCTGGTACCGGCACTGCTGCTCAGCTGGAACTGGTACTGGCCCTGCCCCGCCTTGCCGCTGTTGCTGCCGCCGATGAACTGCAGCGGGGTCAGCGATATGTCGAGATCGGACAGCTTCTTGTATTGCTTGTCGAGCCGCTCGATCACCTTCTTGACGCGATCGTGGCGATCCGTCGGCCCGTGGCCATACGGCTTGAGGTCGACGAACATCGTGGCGTTGTTGCCAACCGCACCAATGCCGCTGTTGCCGCCCAGGATGGTGGTGACGTCCGCCACCGCCGGGTCGGCCTGCATCACCAGGGCCACCTGCTGCGCGCGCTCGGCAAGCAGGGTGGGCGAGATATTCGCTTCTGCGCTGATATCCGCCTGCATCATGCCGATGTCTTCTTCCGGCATGATGCCGCCACCCGCTGTTTTCGCCACGGCCACCGCCAGCACGGCGGTCAGCACCAAGAGAATCGGCGGCTGCCAGCGCATGAGCCGGCGATGGCGCATGGCCCAGTCCAGCGCGCGTTCGTATCGCTGCAGCAGGCCGCGATCGAAATGTTCCAGTGCCTGCTGCAGGCGATTGGGCTTGCGCCCGTCCGCATGCTCCAGCGTGAGATAGCGCCCACACAACGCGGGCGTCAGGGTCAGCGACACCACCGCGGAAATCACTACCGCCGCGGTCAGCGTCACCGACAATTCGCGCATCAGCGCGGTAAAGAAGTTGTTGCCGAACAGCATGGGCGCGAACACCGCCACCAGCGAAAGCGTAATCGAGATCACTGTGAAGCCGATCTCATCCACGCCGATCAGTGCGGCCGGGAGTGCCGGCGTACCCTCTTCCATGTGGCGCACGATGTTCTCGATCACCACGATCGCGTCGTCCACCACAAAACCAATACTCAACACCAGCGCGATGAGCGACAACGTGTTGAGCGAGAAACCAAGCGTCCACATCACCACGAATGCACCGGCCAGCGACAGCGGCACACTGAGCATGGCGATCAGCATCGGCCGCCAGCGACGCAAGAACACCAGCATCACCAGCGCCACCATGAGGATGCTCAACAGCAACGCCACTTCCACTTCGTGCAGGGCTGACTTTGCGGTCAGGGTGAGGTCGAAGATCGGGGTGACCTGCACGTCCGCTGGCAGCAGATTGCGAAGCTCAGGCAATTTGGCACGAACCGCCTCGGCCGTGGCCACCGCGTTCGCCTCCGGTCGCTTGCTGATCTGCATGGAGACCGTGCGGCTGCCGTTGAACCAAGCGGCCTGGTACTCGTCCTGCTCACCACCGGTGACCTTGGCCACGTCGGATAGGCGCACCGGCGCGCCGTTCTTCACTGCAATCAGCAAGCGAGCGAACTCGGCAGGGTCCTGCAACGCATCGTTCGCGGTCACGGTCATCTGCGTATGGCCGTCGCTCAGCGTGCCCTGCGGCGAGGTGACGTTGGCGGCGACCAGCGCATTGCTGACATCGTTCGCCGTCAGTCCCTTGGCGGCCAGCGCATTGCTGTTCAATTCGATGCGCACCGCATGCGGCGTACCGCCGAACACCTGTACCTGCGCCACTCCGGGAATCCGCGCCATAGCCGGTTGCAGCAGCGTGTCGGTGAGGTCGTACAGCTTGTCCGGTGGCAGGCTGGTCGAAGTCAGTGAAACCAGCAGCACGGGAATTTGCGAGGTGTCGAACTTGAAGTACTGCGGTGGACTCGGCATCGCCGGGAGATCCGGTGCTGCGTCGTTGATCGCTGCCTGCACCTCGCGCACCGCCGAGTCGGTGTTGATGCCGAAATTGAACAGCACCTGGATCTGCACGGCGCCGTCGCTGGCGTTGCCTACCATCTGCTTCACGCCGGGGATGCGGCCGAGGTGGCGCTCCAGCGGCGCCATCACGGTGCTGGCCATGGTCTGCGTATTCGCGCCCGGCAACTGCGCAAACACCACCGCGCCGGGAAACTCCAGCGATGGCAGTGCGGCCACGCCCAGCAGCAGATACGCCCATATCCCGGCCAGCATCAGGCCGATCGCGAGCAGCGAAGTACCGGCTGGACGGCGAATCAGGGTGGCGAAGATATTCATGGCGCTTCCGTGATCCCCAAGTCCGTTGCTCGCAAGCATACCGATGAGTGGCCCGTATCAGGCAGACCCACTGGAGACGACAGCGTGGCGGCGGCAAAGGTCTCGGTCATGCCAGCTTTATGCCCCTCTATACAACGCGGCGTATGTGCCTGAAGTCCACACCCTGTCGAAAGGCACGGGTGAATATCCCGTCCTGAAGTCGTGTGAGGGGTCGGGCCGGGCAACCGGATTCCGTCGACGTTGCTCATCAACGCTCCACTGGGACGCACCGATAACACCGTTCGGGCTGAGCGTAGCGCCGCAGGCGCGAAGTCGAAGCCGCGCGGCGGACTCCCTTCGACTTCGCCGCTATGCGGCTACGCTCAGGGCGAACGGTGGGTGGGTGCCGGAGTCGAGGACAGCCACCACCAAAAAGCTCGCAACCAGCACGTAGGTTGGGATGCGTGTTATGTGCCTGGTCTGAGGGGGTTGGGCCGGGCAACCGGATTCCGTCAACGCTGCTCGTCAACGCTCGATTGGGACGCGCCGATAACACCGTTCGGGCTGAGCGTAGCGCCGCAGGCGCGAAGTCGAAGCCGCGCCGCGGAATCCCTTCGACTTCGCCGCTACGCGGCTACGCTCAGAGCGAACGGTGGGTGGCGAGCGGTGGGTGGTGGGTGGCGGAGGCGCGGGTCGCCACCACCAAAACACTCTCCCAGCCTATGTCGCCAGGAAGCGTAGGTCTGCCCGTCTCGCACCTCCGGTGCGAGGTAGCGCAATTGTGCGACGACTCAAGCTGGGCTGCTGGGGGCCATGGCACCGGGTTTCAGCAGGCGTTTTTCCGCGCGGCGGGCACGCCGTGCGGCCTTGCGGATCTTGCGGTCGTAATTCCACAGATAGATCGCTGGGGTGCTCAGCAAGGTCAGCAGCTGCGATACCAGCAGGCCGCCGACAATCGCTATGCCGAGCGGCTGGCGCATTTCCGAGCCTACCCCGAAACCGATCGCCAGCGGCAGCGCGGCGCCCATCGCCACCAGCGTGGTCATGGTGATCGGACGGAAGCGCACCAGTGCAGCCTCACGGATCGCGTCCGGCGCGGACAACCCACGCTCGCGCTCGCCGACCAACGCGAAGTCGACCATCAGGATCGCGTTCTTCTTGACGATGCCGATCAGCATCAGGATTGCGATGATCGCCATCAGCGAGATCTGCGTCTGCGTCACCAGCATGGCGAGAAACGCACCGGCACCGGCGGCGGGCAGCGTGGAAAGAATCGTCAGCGGATGGCCGAGGCTCTCGTAGAGGATGCCCAGCACGATGTACATCGCCACGATCGAGGCGATCAGCAGCACCATGCCGTTGGACTGTGCCTGCTGCAGGCGCTGGTTTTCGCCCGTGAAATCCACTCGCATGCCATCGGGCAGCCCGATAGCAAGCGCGGCCTGCTGCACCAGCTTGATGCCGGCATCCTGCGCCACACCCTTGGCGAGGTTGTAGTTGATCGTGGCGGCTTCCATCTGGTTGTGATGGCGAATACGCAGCGGGCTCATGCTCGGTTCGATATGCGCCAGCGCGGACAGCGGAATCATCTGGCCGCTATTGCTGCGCACACGGATGTTCAGCAGCGCTTCCGGGCTCAGCATCTCGGTCGGGCTGGCATTGATCACGACCCAGTACTGGTTGAGATCCGAGTAGATCTGCGACACCAGACGCTGGCCGAACGCGCTGTAAAGTGCTGAATCGATGGTGCCCACGCCCACTTGCAGCTGGCTCGCGGCAGCCCGGTCGATGCGCAGCATCTGCTGCTTGCCGACCAGGTCGAAGTTGCTGGTGATGTCGCTGAACTCTTTCATCGTGCGCATCTGCCGTTCCATCTTCAGTGCCCACGGCTGCAGGTCGCCATCGTTGCTGTCGACCAGCTGGAATTCGTACTGGCCGGCATTGTCGCCGCTGCCACCGCCGCCAAGAAACTGCACCGGTGTCACTGCCACTTTCACGTTGGGCAGTGCGTCGTATTTCTTGGACAGTCGCTCGATGACCGCCTTGATGCCTTCTTTGCGCTCACCGGGCCCACTGCCGCGCGGCTTGAGGTCGACGAACATCTGCGCGCCGTTGCCTACCGCACCACCATCGCCACCGTTGGTACCCAGCAGGGTCAACACATCCAACGTGGCCGGATCGTCCATCATGACTTGCGCCACATGTTGCGCGCGCTCGGCCATCAGGGTCGGCGCGATGTTTGCGTCGGCGCGGATCTGCACATCCAGCTGGCCGGTGTCTTCTTCGGGCATGAAACTGCCGCCGGCCGTCTTGGCCGTGGCAAATGCAAGCACGCCGGTGAGCAACAGCAGCACCAGCGGCTGCCAGCGCATGATCCGCCGATGGTGCATCGCCCAGTCCAGCGCCCGTTCGTAGTTGCGGTGCAGGTTGCGGTCGAAGCGCTCCACGGCCTGTTCCAGCCGACCCGGTGGCGGCGGATTTTCCGGTTCGCGCGACAGCAGGTGCCCGCACAACGCCGGCGTAAGTGTCAGCGAGACCAGTGCGGAGATCACCACCGCCGCAGTCAGCGTTACCGAGAACTCGCGCAGCAGCATGATCAGCATGTTGTTACCGAACAGCAGCGGCGCGAACACTGCGACCAGCGACAGCGTGATCGAGACCACCGTGAAGCCAATCTCGCGCACGCCAGTCAGCGCCGCTTCCAGCGGTTGCTGGCCATGCTCCATATGGCGCACGATGTTTTCGATCACCACGATCGCGTCGTCGACCACGAAGCCGATGCACAGCACCAGCGCCACCAGTGAGAGAGTGTTGAGCGTGTAACCAAGCGACCACATCACCACGAATGCGCCAGCCAGCGACAACGGGATGCTCAACGTGGCGATCAAGGTCGGACGCAGCCGGCGCAGAAACACCAGCATCACCAGCACCACCATCACGATCGAGATCAGCAGCGTGACCTCCACTTCGTGCAGCGCCGACTTGGTGGTCTGGGTCAGGTCGAACGTCGGCGTGATGGTTACGCTCGACGGCAGCGAGGCGCGCAACTGCGGCAGCTTGGCGCGGATCGCCTCCACCGTGGCCACGGCGTTTGCTTCCGGGCGCCGGGTGATCTGCAGGCCAACCGTGCGGTCCTTGTTGAACCAGGCGCCCTGGTATTGATCCTGCTGGCCGCCATAGACCTTTGCCACATCCGACAGGCGCACTGGCGCCCCGTTCTTCACCGCGATCACCAGTTGGGCAAACTCTGCCGGCTCGTGCAGGGCGTCGTTGGCGTCGACCGTCATCTGGGTATGGCCATCACTCAACGTGCCCTGCGGTGAACTGACGTTCGCCGCGCGCAACGCGTTGCTGACGTCATTCCCGGTCAGCCCCTTGGCCGCCAGCGCATTGCTGTTCAGATCGATGCGCACCGCATGTGGCGTGCCGCCAAACACCTGCACCTGGGCCACCCCAGGGATCTGCGCCACCACCGGTTTGAGCAGCGTGTCAGCGAGGTCGTACAGCTTGTCCTGCGGCAGCCCGGTCGAGGTCAGCGTGATGAAAAGGATCGGGATCTGCGAGGTATCGAACTTGAAATACTGCGGCGGACTGGGCAGCGACGGCAGGTCGACCGCAGCAGCATTGATCGCCGCTTGCACGTCGCGCGCCGCGCTGTCCGCGGTGCGCGAAAACTTGAAGCGTACGCTCACCGAGGCGACGCCCTCGCTGGCGTTGCCGTACATGTCATCGATGCCTGGAATCTGGCCCAGATGGCGTTCCAGCGGCGCCAGCACAGTGCTCGCCATGGTTTGCGCATTGGCACCAGGCTGGCTGACCGTTACATACACGCCGGGGAAATCCAGCGATGGCAGTGCGGCAACGCCGAGCAACATATAGGCGATGAAGCCAGCCAGGGTCAGGCCAATCGCCAGCAGCGACGTGCCAACCGGGCGACGAATCAGGGGCGCAAATATGTTCACGGGGCTCCGCGGTGTGGCCGGTGTGGCCGGCATTCCATTGCTGTGTCGCGAACCACACGCATCGCGCGACGGAAGGGTCGCGAGCGGTTCGCAAAATCATGCGTGCTTTATGCCAGCCGCGCAAGATTTGCGAATGTGCCAAGAGTCTGCCCATGCCGAAAGGCACGAGCGAGCAAAGCCGCGCCGCCGTTCCCTTCTCCCACTGGGAGAAGGTGGCGCGTAGCGACGGATGAGGGTTTGGCCTGGCATGAAACACCACGCTCCCACCGAACTCTCACCCTGGGGGAACAGGGGTTTCAGTCGCGGGCAACGCCGGCGATCCAGCTCTGCTGCACGTGGTAGTCGTCATCCAGCACCACCAGATCGGCCTGATAGCCAGCGGCGATACGGCCGTGGCTGTCGCCGAGGCCGAGAAAATCTGCGGGATAGGTACTGGCCATGCGCACGGCTTCGCCCAGCGGCAAGCCGAGCATCTGAACGGCGTTACGCACTGCGCCGGCCATATCCAGCGCCGAACCAGCCAGCACACCTTGCGCGGTCTGGCAGATGCCGTCCTTCGCCGTGATGGTTTCGCCGTTCAACACGAACACGGGATGATCCGCGCCGACGGGCGGCATCGCATCGGTTACCAGCAGCATCTTGCCGCGCGGCTTGGCGGCGATCGCCACGCGCAGGCTGGCCGGATGTACGTGATGGCCATCCACGATCACGCCGCACCAGCTGTCGACATCTTCCAGTGCCGCGCCGACCACACCTGGTTCGCGGCTGCCGAGCGGAGTCATCGCGTTGAACAGATGGGTGAAGCCGCGCACGCCAGCGGCCAGCGCGGCATGGGTCGTTTCGTAGTCGGCTGCGGTATGACCAGCGCAAACAATCACACCCGCAGCAGCAAGCGCGCCGATGCTGGCCAGCGGCACGCACTCCGGTGCCAGCGTGAGCAGGCGTACTCCGCGGTGCGGTGCGCACAGCAGCGCCAGTTCGTCGCTGCCGGGCGCATGGAAATATTTCGGGTCATGCACGCCCTTGCGCGCGGGGGCCAGGTACGGGCCCTCCAGATGCACGCCGAGCACGCCGGGCACGCGCTCGGCCAGCGCCTGCTCGACCGCGTCGAGCGCCGCACGCATGACCTGCACGTCATCGCTGATCAGCGTCGGCAAAAAACCGGTGGTGCCGTAACGGCGATGCGCCGCACCGATCTGGCGGATGGTTTCCACGGTGGGCGCCTCGTTGAACAAGACGCCACCGCCACCATTGACCTGCACGTCGATGAAACCCGGCACCAGCCGGGCGCCCTGCAGATCATGCTGCGGCGCGTTGCGCACGCGGGGATCGTCGGGCGCCAGTAAATCGGCGATACGCTCGCCTTCCAGCAGCACAGCGAGATTGTTCTGCCAGCCGTGTGCTGTGAGCACGCGACCGTTGATGAGGGCAAGAGTCATGGCTGGTTAGCCTCGGGCAAGCATGGAATCGAATGGTCGTGGCGCAGCGGCGAAAACGTCGAGGGTTGTTGCTCGTCTCTCGTGCCTGCTTTCAAACCGTCCCCGAACTCAAACTGTCTCGGTAACCTTATTGAGATGCGGCGGCACGTCCGGATTGAAACCGCGGCGCAACGCCAACTCGCTGGCAGCGCGATAGAAACTCTGGATGATCAGCAGCGGCGTGCACAGCGCTGGCAACCCTGCCAGCACCGGCAACATGCCACTGCCCTGCATGCCGGGCGCGGCCACGAAAACTTTTGCGCCACGTCGGCGGAATTCGTCGGCCACTGCCAGCGTACTGGCGAGCGTGTCGTCATCCTGGGCAAAAAACAGCACGGGGAATCCCGGCCCGACCAGCGCCATCGGGCCGTGTTTCACTTCGGCCGCACTGAACGCCTCGGCGTGCAGACCACAGGTTTCCTTGAATTTCAGTGCCGCTTCCAGCGCGATGCCGAGGCCGAACCCGCGACCAACCACAAACAGGTTTTGCGCATCGACAAGGCCATCGGTCAACGGCGACCAATCAGCATCCCATCCGGCACGCAGGGCATCGGGCAGCGCGTGCAGCGAATCAACCAGCGCACGGTCGCCGCGCCAGCGGGCACACAGATGCAGCACCGCGGCCAGCGCGGCGAGATAACTCTTGGTTGCAGCGACGCTGCGTTCGGGCCCGGCATGCAGCGGGATCACCGTATCGGCGATCGCCGCCAGCGGCGAGTCCTCGACATTCACCATCGCCACCACTCGCGCGCCAGCCAGCTTGGCCGCCTGCGCGTTGCGCACCAGATCGGGACTCTTGCCCGACTGCGAGATCGCGATGAACAGCGCGCCCTCCCATTGCTGCGGAGCGGCGTAGACCGAGGTAACCGATGGCGACACCGATGCCGTGACGATGCCCAGCTGCGTCTCGAACACGTACTTCGCGTACGCCGCGGCGTGATCGGAACTGCCGCGCGCGCAAGTGACGATGAAGCGCGGCGGCTGCGCGCGCAGTGATTGCGCCAGCGCCGTCACCACACTGTCGTTGGCAGCGAACTGGCGCGAGACGACGTCGGCCGCCTCGTGCGCTTCTTGATACATCAAAGTGTCGCGTGCATGCATGGCGGGTGTGTTCAAAGCTGATCTCGATACAGTGGTACCAATCGGGAGTGTTCGATCGGCGATAGTCAATCGGGGGATGGTCAATCGGTCTGGAGTTCGGCAACGAAGTCGTAGATGTCACCGCGATACCAGGAGCAGGTGAACTCGACCACGCGGCCATCGTCCAGAAAGCTGCGCCGTTCGATGCTCAGACCTGCACTGCCTGCAGCGACGTGCAGCAGGCGTGCCTGTTGCACGTTCAGCGATACCGCACGCAAGCGTTGCAATGCGCGGCGCGGGCGACAGTTCACACGCTCCAGCGCTTCGTACAGCGAGTCGTGTACCAGCATCGGATCGCTCAGCATGCTCGCCGGTACCACGCTGCGCTCGATCGCCAGCGGTTCGTCCTGGCCATAGCGCACGCGATGCAGCCGCACCACCAGCGAGCCGGGCGACAGGTTCAGCGCCATCGATTCTTCCGGCGTCACCTCGCCGAGGCCGCGCTCAAAAAACTCCGAACGCGGGTGCAGACCGCGCTCGCGCAGGTCCTCGGTAAAACTGCTCAATCGCGACATCGGCTTGATGATGCGTTCGGCGATGAAGGTGCCCGCGCCGTGGCGCTGGGTCAGCAAACCTTCCTCGACCAGACCGGCGATCGCCTTGCGCACGGTGACCCGCGACAGTTTCAGTGCCTGCGATAAATCACGCTCGCTGGGCAGCGCCTGACCCGGTTCGATGTCGCGATGCTCGACCACGTTGCGGATCGCACGGCGCAGCCGCAGATAAGCCAGCGGCTGATGCGTGGCCGGATCACGGCAGATCCGACTGTATTCGTTGGCTAGGGCACTTTCCATAATCATAAAGATACCAATAGCAAACCACTAAGCGCAAGCCCACCCCGAAAGGGCTACAACGCCGCGACAGTCGAGGGACAAAATCGGGACAGCAGCCCATTTCTATGAATTCGTATGCATATGGGTGGCCGATCTGGTATTTCACTGGTACGATCAGCGACAACCCGGGCAGTTGCGCCTTTCGCCTTCTGCCTGCCATCCGGCATCGTGTCGAGGTGAATGTGTGAGTCCTTCTTCCCAACCGGTCGAACCGTTCGACCTGGTCATCTTCGGCGGCACCGGCGACCTCGCCGTGCGCAAGCTGCTGCCCGCCCTGTTTCATCGCTTCGTCGACGGCCAGATCCCCACCAGCAGCCGGATCATCGGCATTGCCCGCGAGGCACTGGACGACGACGGTTATCGCGGGCTGCTGCGCACGGCGCTGACCGGCGCCGTCGACGCGGTTCAGCTCGATGCGTTCCTGCAGCAGGTCGCCTATCGGCCGCTGGATGCGCGCAAGGACGAGGGCTGGGCGGATTTCGCCGAGCTGATCAAGGGCCAACCCGACCACGTGCGGGTGTTCTACCTGTCCACCTCGCCGGAGTTGTTCGTCGACATCTGCGCGCGACTGGGCCAGGCCGGACTCAACAAGGGCGCGTCGCGGGTTGTCATGGAAAAGCCGATCGGCCGCGACCTGGCCAGCGCGAACCAGATCAACGACGCGGTCGGTCGCGTGTTCGACGAATCGCAGACATTCCGCATCGACCATTACCTCGGCAAGGAGACAGTGCAGAACCTGCTGGCGCTGCGCTTCGGCAATGCGCTGTTCGAGCCGCTGTGGAATGCCGGGCACATCGATCACGTGCAGATCACCGTGGCCGAGACAATTGGCGTGGGCCATCGCGGTGCGTATTACGACCGTGCCGGCGCGCTGCGCGACATGGTGCAGAACCACATGCTGCAACTGCTGTGCATGGTGGCGATGGAACCGCCGTCGTCGCTGGTACCGGATGCGGTGCGCGATGAAAAGCTGAAGGTGCTGCACTCGCTGAAAGCCATTGACGACAGCAACGCCGCGCAGCTCACCGTGCGCGGCCAGTACCGTGCCGGCGTGGCCGAGGGCGCCAGCGTGCCCGGTTATCCGGACGAGCTTGGTCACGGCAAATCCAATACCGAAACGTTCGTGGCACTGAAGGCAGAAATCGCCAACTGGCGCTGGGCCGGCGTGCCGTTCTATTTGCGCACCGGCAAACGTCTGCCGGACCGGGTGTCGGAGATCGTGGTCGCGTTCAAGCCGGTACCGCATTCGATCTTCGATGCCGCCGCCGGTCCGCTGGCACAGAACCGGCTGGTGTTGCGCCTGCAGCCGGATGAAGGCGTGAAATTGTGGCTGACCATCAAGCACCCCGGTCCAGGCGGACTGCGCCTGCGTCACGTGCCGCTGGACATGAGTTTTGCCGAGGCATTCGGCGTGCAACAGCCGGATGCGTATGAACGGCTGCTGCTGGACGTGGTCCGCGGTAATCCCACCCTGTTCATGCGCCGCGATGAAGTTGAAGCCGCATGGCGCTGGGCCGATCCGATCCTTTCGGCATGGGCAGCCAGCGGTGAGCCGCCGCGGCCGTACGCGGCTGGCAGCTGGGGTCCAAGCGCTGCGGTGGCGCTGATCGAGCGCGATGGCCGCACCTGGAATGAAGACAGTGAATAGCCGGCCATCTTTACCGTCGCTTCACTTGATCGTGCCGATGCCTGCGGCAGACTTCGCTCCCCTTCCCCAAAAGAGGCGCGCCTGCATCGCCTGATGCGCCGGGCACGTCACCATCGACCATGACCAATCATTTGAACGTCACCACCCACAGCTTCACCCATTGCACCGCACAAGCCCAGGCGCTGGCCGAACGCGTCGCCGAGCGTCTGCGCATCGGGCTGACCGAGCGCGGTTACGCGGTGCTTGCGGTTTCCGGCGGCACGACACCGAAAGACTTCTTCAAAGTGTTGTCGCGCGAGAAGCTGGACTGGACCAATGTGCAGGTAACCCTGGTCGACGAACGCTGGGTACCGGAGAGCGACAAACGCTCCAATGCGCAACTGGTGAAATCGGCACTGCTGCAACATGCCGCCAGCGCCGCGCAGTTCGTGCCGCTGTACACCGGCGCGCCGACGCCGGAGGACGGACTCGCCGCCGCCAGCGCGCTGATTGACGCGCTGCCGCTGCCATTCGATGCTGTGGTGCTTGGCATGGGCGACGATGGTCATACCGCTTCGTTCTTCCCGGGTGGCGATCATCTGGCTGAAGCGCTGGATCTCAACGGTGGCGCCCGTGTGTTGCCGATGCGTGCGCCCGCTGCCGGCGAGCCGCGCATCACGCTCAGCCTGCCCACGCTGCTGGATACACGCGCGCTGTTTCTGCTGGTCACCGGCGAGAAAAAGCGCGACATGCTTGCCGATGTGCGCCTTGGCCTCGGCGCGTCGCAGGACTATCCGGTGCATGCGGTATTGACCCAGCAACGTGTCCCGGTAGCAGTCTACTGGTGCCCGTAGCCGTCACAGCCAACGGGTTTTCGCGCACAGGGTGCGCTCCTACACACACGGAATGAATCATGAGTACGCTGCACCCTGTGGTTGCCGAAGTCACCGAACGACTGCGCGAGCGCAGCCGCGAGACGCGCGCGGCGTATCTGCGCCGGATCGACGCGGTCGACCGCGGCGGTCCGCAACGGGAACATCTATCCTGCGGCAATCTCGCGCACGGCTTCGCCGCCTGCGGCACGGAAGACAAGGCGGCATTGCGCAGCGGTCGGCGCGCCAATCTCGCGATCGTCACCGCGTACAACGACATGCTCTCCGCGCATCAGCCGTATGAACGCTACCCCGCGCTGATCCGTCAGGTCGCGCGCGACGCCGGTATCACCGCACAAGTAGCTGGCGGTGTGCCGGCGATGTGCGACGGCATCACCCAGGGCCGCGCCGGCATGCAGCTGTCGCTGTTCTCGCGCGACCTGGTAGCGATGGCGACCGCCGTGGCGCTGTCGCATGACATGTTCGACGGCGCGCTTTACCTGGGCATCTGCGACAAGATCGTGCCGGGCCTGCTGATCGGCGCGCTGAGCTTTGGTCACCTGGCTGGCGCGTTCGTGCCATCCGGCCCGATGCCCAGCGGCATCCCGAACGAGCAGAAATCAAAAGTGCGGCAGGCATATGCCGACGGCAAGGCGAGCAAGGCCGAGTTGCTGGAAGCGGAGGCGGCTTCGTATCACGCCGCCGGCACCTGCACGTTCTACGGCACCGCGAACTCCAACCAGATGCTGATGGAGATCATGGGCCTGCACCTGCCCGGCGCCAGCTTCAGCGCGCCGGACACACCCTTGCGCGATGCACTCACCGCCGATGTAGTGCGTCGCGTCGGTTCGCTTAGCGCACTGGGCGAAAGCTATCTGCCGATCGGTCACATTATCGACGAGCGCGCAATCATCAATGGCGTGATCGGTCTGCACGCAACCGGCGGCTCCACCAACCACCTGCTGCACCTGGTGGCCATTGCGCATGCTGCCGGCATCGCGCTGCGCTGGGATGATTTCGATGCACTGTCCGGCGTGATCCCGTTGCTGGCACGGGTGTATCCGAACGGCTACGCCGACGTGAACCAGTTCCATGAAGCGGGCGGCATGGCGTTCCTGATCGACCAACTGCTCGGCGCAGGCCTGCTGCACGGCGATGTGAACACCATCTTCGGCACCGGCATGGATGGTTACGCGCAGGTGCCACAACTGAATGCTGCCGGTGAACTGCACTGGCAGCCGGTGTCGAAGCAGAGCGGAAACCGCGGCGTACTGCGCGGTGCCGATGAGCCATTCCGCGCCGATGGCGGCCTGCGCATGCTGCAGGGCAATCTCGGTCGTGCCGTGATCAAGGTGTCGTCGGTACCTGAGGATCGACTTGTGATCGAAGCGCCGGCGATCGTGTTCCAGGATCAGGATGAACTGCCTGCCGCATTCAAGCGTGGCGAGCTCAATCGCGACTTTGTGGCCGTGGTGCGCTTCCAGGGTCCGCAGGCCAATGGCATGCCGGAACTGCACAAGCTCACGCCAACGCTGGCGCTGCTGCAGGATCGCGGCCATCGCATTGCACTGCTCACGGATGGCCGCATGTCTGGCGCCTCCGGCCGCGTGCCCGCGGCGATCCACGTGACGCCCGAAGCGGTGGCTGGCGGCAATATCGCCAAGATTCGCAACGGCGACATGATCCGCCTGGATGCAGTGAACGGCCGTCTGGACGTCCTGATGGAAGCGCATGAGCTGGACGCTCGCCTGCCGCATATTGCCGATCTGTCTGCGCAGCACAGCGGCATGGGCCGCGAACTGTTCGGCCTGTTCCGGCAGGCATCGACGACCGCCGACCTCGGCGCCGGCGTGCTTTAGCTTTGCTCCCTCCCCTGCTCCCCTCGAAGAAGAGACTCCCTTCGATCGCAGGGTGGCGCGTTCTTGACCTTGTCGCCAGCACGAGCAACCCCCTCCCAACCTCCCCCTGCATGCAGGGGGAGGAGCCAAACACCTGGAGCGTGACGTGAGCAGCATCGAACACAAGCAGCAAATAATCGAAACCACGATGCGGCTGGCGCCGGTGATCCCGGTGGTGGTGATCGACGACGTGCGCGCCGCGGTGCCGATGGCTCGCGCCTTGGTGGCTGGTGGCACTCCGGCGATCGAAATCACCCTGCGAACGCCCGCCGCACTGGAAGCGATCCGCGCGATTGCCGCCGAAGTGGAAGGTGCCGTGATCGGCGTCGGCACCGTGCTCAGCGCGCGTGACCTTCACGCAGCACAGCAGGCTGGCGCGCGCTTCGCGGTGTCACCCGGAGTATCGCCGCACCTGCTCGATGCCGCTGACGACTGCGAACTGCCGCTGCTCCCCGGTGTCGCCACCGCCAGCGAGGCAATGAGTTTGCTGGAGCGCGGCTATCGCCATCTGAAATTTTTCCCGGCGGTACCGGCCGGTGGCCACAAGCTGCTCGGTGCCTGGGCCAGCCCGCTGCCGCAGTTGCGCTTCTGCCCTACCGGCGGCATCAGCCTCGCCAACGCAGCTGACTTCCTCGTGTTGCCAAACGTGATCTGCGTCGGCGGCTCATGGCTGACCCCGGCCGACAAACTCGTTGCTGGCGACTGGGCTGCTATCGAGCTGCTCGCTCGTGAGGCGGCTGGATTGCGTTCGATCGGCTGAGCTGCTCGCTCGTACAGCCTCCAGCGCATCTCCCGATCAGTGCTGAATGCAGCCGCCTCACACCGTTCGCCCTGAGCGTAGCTCGCGCCAGCGAGCGAAGTCGAAGGGGGAGGCTGAGGCGGCCCTTCGACTTCGGCCTTACGACCTACGCTCAGAGCGAACGGTGTGAGGGCAACTGAATTTTTGTCACTTGATCAGGTCTTGCTTCGCAATGAACCGGTCAGTTGCCCGAAGCTGCCGCCCTCACCGGCTTCACGTACGTGTTGAACAGCTCGTCGATGCGGCGGTATTCGTCGTACCAGGAGTCGGGGTGCTGGAAGCCGTGGCGTTCCAGCGGGTATAGCGACATCCAGAAGTTCTGCTTGTGCAGCTCGACCAGACGCTGGTACAGGCGGATCGAGTCGCTGCTCATCACGTTGTCGTCGATCAGGCCGTGTTCGATCAGCAGTGGATCGCGCAGGTTCGCTGCGAATTCGATTGGCGAGCTGGTCTCGTACGCGGCGGGATCCAGCTTCGGATCATTGAGGATGTTGGAGGTGTATTCGTCGTTGTAGCTGGTCCAGTCCGATGGCGCGCGCAGCGCAGCGCCGGCGGCGAATTCGCCCGGCGCACGCAGCAAGGCCATCTCGGTCATGAAGCCGCCGTAGCTGCCGCCGTAGATACCGACGCGCTGCGGATCGACACCGTGGTTCTTCACCAGCCACGCCTTGCCGTCGAGTAGATCCTCCAGCTCCGGATGACCCATCTTCTCGTAGATCGACGTGCGCCAGGCGCGGCCGTAGCCTTCGGAAGCGCGGTAGTCCATGTCCAGTACCACGAAGCCCTGCTGCACCAGCAAGTTGTTGAACATCTGCTCGCGGAAGTAATAGGTCGAGGACAGCGTGACGTTCTGCAGGTAGCCGGCACCATGCACAAACAGCACGGCAGGACGTGAGGCTGCAGCCTGTTCATCGGCTGGGCCGTAGTACTTGGCGTAGATCACGCCGGCACCGTGCGATGACGGCACCTGGACGATCTTCGGCTCGATCCACGCATGGGCGGTATACGCCGGCTGCATGGTGTTGGTCAGTTCACGCGGGTTACCGCCGGCAGCATCCTGTACCGCCAGTTGCGCAAAAACGTAGGGCGATGAATGCAACACGGCGAGCTGCTTTCCATCCGGCGACAGCTTGAAGTCGTCCATGCCCTGATAGTTCGTGACCCGGGTCAGCGCACCACCCGTAGCCGGCAGCCGATAGACGTCATAGCTGTATGGCGCGAGCTGGTTGGTGCGCACGTAGAACCACTGGCCGTCATCGGTGAGCAGCGGATGGCTGACTTCGAACTTGCCGGAAGTGAGCTGCTTCGCCTTGCCATCCAGCGGCTTGATGTAAAGCTGCGAATAGCCGGTTTCCTCACTCATGTACCACAGCGTGCGGCCATCCTTCAGCCAGCCGAAATCGTTGAAGTTCCAGTTGATCCACGCCGGATCCGTGAGCCGCTGCTGATTGACCAGCACATGCTGGTTGAAATCGACGTTCGCGATCCAGCGATCCTTGTTGTCGATCGCACGCAGTTGCACCGCAAGATGGCTGCCGTCATCGCTCCACACGATGCCGCCGCCACCGCCATCTTCGGCATTGGCGATGATGCGTATGGGGCGCACATCGGGTGCCTTCAGCGCCTTCGCCTCATCCTGCTTGCCGGCTTTCTCCAGTGCGGCGACTGCATCGCTGCGCAGCGCCTTGAGCGGATCGCCCTTGATGCCCGGCAGCGTGTCGGTCTTCAGCGGATAGGATTTGTGATTGACCAGATCCAGCAGCAGCAGCGATTGCGGCGCCGGGTCATTGCGGCCCACGTAAGTGCGCGCATTCTGCGGCTCGGTGTAGCCACTGTCGGTGACGTAGTGAATGACCTTCGGCGCTTCGCCCTTGGGGTCATCCTTCGGCGCGGTGATCACCAGCATCCAGTGGCCATCCGGTGACAGTTCGGTATCCATCAGCCTGGACTTGTCACCCAGCCAGAATGGCTGCGGCGCACGACCGGGATCGGCTGCTGCCAGCGCCTTGTCCTCGTCGTGCAGAGCATCCTTGTCGGCCTTGATCTCGCGCAGCGTCTTGAACAGCTTGAGCTGCAGGTCACCCAATTCGTCGGGCTGCTTCGCCTGCGGATCGTCGGCGAAATTCAGCACCGCCGCTGGTGCGGCGACGCCGCTGACGAGGTCGTAGCTATACCAGTTGTTGTCGTCACGGTACTGCAGCGCGCGGCCATCGGCGGAAAACCGCGGCGAGGATTCCTCCTGCGGCGTGCGCGTTACCTGTACCCGCCGGCCGCTGGCCAGATCCACCAGAAACACATCGCCATGCAGGATGAACGCCGCGTGCTGATGCGCACGATCGAACACCGCAGGGCCATCGGCCCGCGCCATCGCGGCGGGGTCCAGCTTTACGCTTTGCCCGCTGGCCGGATCGACCCGATACAGATCGCGCACCGGGTTGCCGTCGTGCTTCAGCGAGTAATACAG
>Ga0302226_10000511_pt1 | contig 32242 bp, 23 predicted proteins | sample II_Palsa_E3_3_FD_193524 | JGI IMG/M metagenome (GOLD analysis project Ga0302226, IMG submission 193524) | Peat permafrost microbial communities from Stordalen Mire near Abisko, Sweden - II_Palsa_E3_3 | ecosystem: Environmental > Terrestrial > Soil > Palsa > Peat permafrost | place: Sweden...
CCCATGGATCAGCCACCCACCCTCGCCGCACCGCGCCACCGGGCCGCACTCAACTTCATCTTCGTCACCGTCATGCTCGACATGCTGGCGTTCGGGATCATCATTCCGGTGCTGCCGCATCTGATCGTGCAGCTGATCGGTGGCAGCATTTCGCAGGCCGCGGTGTGGTCGGGCACGTTCGGCGCGATGTTCATGCTGATGCAGTTTGTGTTCTCACCGGTGCAGGGCGCATTGTCCGATCGCTTCGGTCGGCGCACGGTGATCCTGATCTCCTGTTTCGGTCTGGGCGTCGATTTCATCGTGATGGCGTTGGCGCCAATGCTGTGGCTGCTTTTCATCGGCCGCGCGGTATCCGGCATTTGCGCGGCAAGTTTCTCCACGGCGAACGCCTATATCGCCGACATCACGCCGAAGGAAAAGCGTGCCGCTGCGTTCGGCACGTTGGGCGCGGCCTTCGGCATCGGTTTCATCGTCGGCCCTGCGCTGGGCGGTTTTCTCGGTCATCTGCATATCAGGCTGCCGTTCTGGGTCGCCGCGGGGTTGTCGCTGATCAACTTCGCCTACGGTTACTTCGTATTGCCGGAATCGCTGCCGAAGGAAAAGCGCAGTGCGCGTTTCGACTGGCGTCATGCGAATCCGTTCGGCGCGGTGGTGCTGCTGCGCAGATATCCGCAAGTGTTCGGGCTGGCGACGGTGTTTTTCCTGATCAACCTGGCGCAGTTTTCGCTGAACTCCACCTACGTGCTGTACACCGATTATCGTTACGGTTGGGGACCGCAGGCGGTGGGCTATACGCTGGGTCTGGTGGGACTGTGCAGCGGGTTGGTGCAGGCGGTGCTGGTGCGCCGGCTGATGCCGAAGCTGGGCGAGCAGCGGATGATCATTGCCGGGCTTTTGCTATGCATCGTCGGTTACATATTCTTCGGTTTCGCCTCAGTCGCATGGATCTTCCTGCTTGGCATTCCATTCCTGTGCCTGGGCGGGCTGGCCGGGCCGCCAGCGCAGGCGATGATGACCCACCAGGTCGATCCGCATGAACAAGGGCGGTTGCAAGGTGCACTGACCAGCCTGGCCAGCTTGGCCGGCATCTTCGGTCCGGCGTTGTTCGCGAATCTGTTTGCGCTGTTCATCAGTGACCATGCGCCGGTGCAACACCTGCCCGGCGCGGCATTCGTACTGGCCGCGCTGCTGCTGTTCGCAGCCGCCGTGATCGCCATGCTGGTGATTCGTCGCACGCCGACTGTAGCGCCGTTGGCAAGTGATGCGATCGTCCCCATGATGGCGTTCAACGAACTTTCACCCGAACCGTCGCGGCACGATTCCTCCCAGTTCGATTCAACCACGCACGACCCACTACCCACCGATTCACCGGAGCATTTCCCATGACACTTTCCATGTATCAGGCTTCCGTCCCCGTTTTTGTCCGCGCGCTTGGCAATCTCACCCACGTGCTGAAAAAGGGCGAGGCACACGCCAAGTCCAAGAACGTCACCGACGAAGTACTGCTGCAGACGCGCTTGATCCCCGACATGCTGCCGCTGATCAAGCAGGTGCAGATTGCCGCCGACATGGCCAGCCGCGGTGCTGCACGCCTGGCCGGTGTGGAGCCGATGTCGTTCGAAGACAACGAAACCACGCTGGAGCAGGTCTATTCCCGCATCGACCGCGCCGTCGAATACATCAAGACGTTCAAGCCCGAGCAGATCGACGGCAGCGAAACCCGCACGATCGTGATGAAGACGCGCACCGGCGAGATGACGTTTGAGGGCCAGGCTTACCTGCTGGGCTTCGTCGTCCCGAACCTGTATTTCCATTGCGCAACCGCGTACAACCTGCTGCGCAAAGCCGGCACCGAGATCGGCAAGAACGATTTCATCGGCGAAGCCTGATTGGCGCTGGCGCCACGGTCACGGCCGTGGCGCCACTCCCCAGCACGATATCTGCGAAAATCCGCCGGGTTTACCCTTCAATCTGGACTCTCGGCGAATGTTGCGACTGACCGACCTCAAACTTCCGCTGGATCATCCCGAAGACGCGTTGCGCCGGGCGATTCTCAAACGGCTGGATATCGATTCCGCGTCGCTCACCGCCTTCACCGTCGCCAAGCGCAGCTACGACGCACGCAAGCGCGGCGCGATCTTGTTGATCTACGCGTTGGATATCGAAACTACGCGTGAGGCGGAGTTGCTGCAACGCTTCGCCGATGACACGCATGTCCAGCCCACGCCGGACACCGACTATCACTTTGTCGCTCGTGCGCCGTCCGAATGGAAGCTGCGTCCAATCGTGATTGGTACCGGCCCATGCGGACTGTTCGCCGGCCTGCTGCTGGCGCAGATGGGCTTTCGCCCGATCGTTCTCGATCGCGGCAAGGAAGTGCGCGAACGTACCAAGGACACCTGGGACCTGTGGCGCAAGCGCAACCTGCATCCCGAATCCAACGTGCAATTCGGCGAGGGTGGTGCTGGCACATTTTCCGATGGCAAGTTGTACAGCCAGATCCGCGATCCGCTGCATCACGGCCGCAAAGTGCTCGCCGAGTTCGTCAAGGCCGGCGCGCCGGAAGAAATCCTCTACGTCAGCAAGCCGCATATCGGTACGTTCCGGCTGGTGACGATGGTGGAGAACATGCGTGCCACGATCGAGTCGCTGGGTGGCGAAATCCGTTTCGGTCAACGCGTCGATGACTTGCAGGTCGAGACCGACGCGAGCGACCAGCGCCACGTGCGCGGCGTGGTACTGGCCAGTGGTGAGGAAATTCGCTCCGACCATGTCGTACTGGCGGTCGGCCACAGCGCACGCGACACGTTCGAGATGCTGCATGCGCGTGGCGTGTATCTGGAGGCCAAGCCTTTTTCGATCGGCTTCCGCATCGAGCACCCACAGTCGATCATCGACCGGGCGCGCTTCGGCCCGCAGGCCGGTCACCCTTTGCTTGGCGCTGCCGACTACAAGCTGGTGCATCACTGCAAGGGAAGTCACAGCGGCAACGGACGCTCGGTCTACAGTTTCTGCATGTGCCCAGGTGGCACCGTGGTGGCTGCCACCAGCGAACCGGGACGAGTGGTGACCAACGGCATGAGCCAGTACTCGCGCAACGAACGCAACGCGAATGCGGCGATCGTGGTCGGCATCGAGCCGTCCGATTTCACGCCCTACGATGACAGCGGCAGCCCGTTGGCAGGCATTGCATTGCAGCGGGCGCTGGAAAGTCATGCCTATGTACTGGGTGGTGAAAACTACAACGCACCAGGGCAGCTGGTCGGCGATTTCATCGCGGCACGCGCCTCCCAGGAATTCGGCGACGTGCAGCCCTCGTTCAAGCCCGGCGTGACACTAGGCAGTCTCGACAGCGCGTTGCCCGATTACGCGATCGCCGCGATCCGCGAAGCGTTGCCCGCGTTCGATCGCCAGATAAAGGGTTTTGCTCTGCGTGACGCCATTCTCACCGGGGTGGAAACCCGTACTTCTTCACCGGTGCGGATCAAGCGTGACGAGCGTCTGGAAAGCCTCAACACCGCCGGCCTTTATCCAGCCGGCGAAGGCGCAGGCTATGCGGGTGGCATACTTTCCGCCGCCGTCGACGGCATCAGGATCGCCGAGGCCGTAGCCTTGAACATCGCAGGAAACTGAGCGGCTCGCGGCACCAGCGATTGATTGTCAGCCGCCGGGACCGCATATGGTGCCGATGCCCAGCGACGCATGTCGCGCTCATCGCCAAGAGGATCTCTCATGCCTAATGAAGTCACGCCCACCCCACTGCGGATCGATTTTGTCTCGGACGTTTCCTGCCCATGGTGTGCGATCGGCTTGACCGCGCTGGAGCAGGCACTGGCGAACCTGGGCGACGAAGTCACCGCCGAAATTCATTTTCAGCCGTTCGAACTGAACCCTCAGATGCCACCGGAAGGTGAGGATTCCACCCAGCATCTGGTCAACAAATATGGCAGCACACCCGAACAGATCGATGCCAACCGCGAAGCTATCCGTGCCCGCGGTGAATCGCTGGGCTTCACCTTTCGGATGGACCGCCGCAGCCGCGTCTACAACACGTTCGATGCGCATCGACTATTGCACTGGGCCGAACTGGAAGGCCGACATCTACCGCTGAAACACGCGCTGCTGCGCGCTTACTTCAGCGACGGCGAGGATGTAAGCGCGCATGAAACGCTCGCGCGTCTGGCTGGCGGGGCGGGACTGGATGTTGCTCGTGCACGGCAGATTCTTTCCAGTGACATGTATGCCGACGAAGTGCGCGCGCAGGAAAAGCTTTACTCGCAACGTGGTATCCACTCGGTACCGGCGACTATCATCAATGACCGCCATCTGATTTCCGGCGGGCAGCCGACGGCAGCGTTCGAACAGGCATTGCGACAGATAGCAGCGACGCCGCTACGCTGACGACATCGGCTCACTGCGTTTCGGCGTGAGCCTGCAGCCAGTGGGCGATCGGCGACGGATGTCCAAGCAAATAGCCTTGTCCCAGTTCGCAGCCCATCGCCAGCAGTGCGCTACGCTGGGCTTGCGTTTCGATGCCTTCGGCGATCACCTGGATGTTCAAGGCTCGTGCCAGCGCGAGAATGGCCGCCACCACGGTCGTACTGTTGGTGTTGCGACCTTTGTCCAGCTCCTCGACGAACGCGCGATCGATTTTCAGCATGCGCAGCGGCAGCGAATGCAGATAGCTGAGTGACGAATAGCCGGTGCCGAAATCGTCGAGCGCCGCACCCACGCCGACCAGACGCAGCCGATCGAGGGTGGCGCGGACGCGCTCGGGATTGTCCAGCAGGGCGCCTTCGGTAACTTCCGCCACGAGGCGCGAAGCAGGCAAGCCGCAAGAGTCGAGCAGCTCGATCAGCCGCGTATCGAAATCAGCGTGGCGCAGGTGCAGTGCTGACACGTTGAATGTCATGAACGTGTCAGCCGGACCATGTTGCGTGAGCAGGCGGCAGCTGAGCTCGAAGATGCGCCAGTCAATCGCCTCGATCAGCCCGCTGTCCTCGGCAATCTTGATGAAATCCGCCGGCCTGAGCAGGCCGCGCTGTGGATGGTTCCAACGGATCAGCGCTTCGTAACCCACCACTTGGCCATCATCGAGCCGACAGATCGGCTGGAAGTACGGCTCAAATTGATCGTTCTGCAGTGCCTGGCGCAATTCGACTTCCAACGCCAGCACGTCGACCACGTTTTTTGCCAGCGTCTCGTCGAACAGTTCAAAGCGTTTGCGTCCGAGATCCTTGGCGCGATACAACGCGATATCCGCGTCACGCAGAACCTCGTCGGCTGCCTGGTAGTGACTATCGCCGATGGCAATCCCCACGCTCGCGGTCGGCTGTAACTCTTTACCGGCCACCAGCATAGGTGCACCGAGCGCATCGAGTACGCGCTGAGCTACGGCGGTAACATCGGCCGGCGCCTGCACGTCCTCCAGCAGAATGGCGAACTCGTCACCGGCCAGTCGCGCCACCAGGTCGGGATGGCGAACGCAACCGGAGAGTCGGGTGGCGACTTCTTTCAACACCTCGTCACCGGCCAGATGCCCGAGGCTGTCGTTGATGATCTTGAAGCGATCGACATCCAGATACAGCAGCGCGCAGCGCCGGTGCGTCTCGTGCCTGATCGTGGAAAGTACGCGGTCGATACGGTCGCGCAGATAGCCACGGTTGGGCAGCCCGGTCAGCGAGTCATGCATGACCTGATGCTTGAGTTGATCCTGGATGCGTTCGCGTTCGATGATCTCCTTGCGCAATGCCTGCGTGCGCTCCTCCACCCGATGCTCGAGCTGTTCATAGGCACGCTGCAAGGATTCGGCAGAGCGTCGCCGGGTAAGACTGTTGGCGATCTGCGAGGCGACAAAACTGAGCAGCTCCTGATCGGCCAGCCCATAGACGACCGAAAGGCTATAGCTCTGTACGGTGACCAGTCCGATCGTTTCGTCTCCAACGATCAACGGCACGCCCAGCCAGCACATCGCCGGGGCGCCCAAGCGCCCCTGTGCGATTTCACCCTGTCGCACAAGCTCTTCGATACCCGCGTTATCCGCACGCAGGGGTAAGCCACGACGCAGCACATATTCGCTCAGGCCACGCCCCAATGGGCGCACGGCCGGCGGCAATTTCACTTCGTCCACGGAGTAAGGAAACGTCAACTGCTGACGATCGTCGGAAAGCAGCGCGATAAAGAAATTTTCCGCATTCAGCAACTCACCGACTACCGCGTGCACGCGTCGATAGAACTCTTCCTGATCAATGTCGGCGGTAGCGAGCTGGGCGATCTGAAACAGCGCGGCCTGCAGGTGCTCGGCGCGCTTGCGCTCGATGATTTCAAGCTGCAGCCCGCGATTGGCTTCCGCCAGTTGCAAGGTTCGCAATCGCACGCGTTTTTCCAGTTCCTCCTTGGTCTGCTTGCGTTCCAGGGCAGTGAGGATGTGGCTGCCGACGAACTCCAGCAGCGCCAGATCTTCGTTCGAGTAACCGATGTTCTGCTGGTAGCTCTGCACGACCAGTGCGCCACCGGGTTCGCCGTCGCGCAACATCGGCACACCAAGCCAGTCGAAGCTGTCGGAACCGATTAGCGCAATCGGCCCTGCTACCTGACTGCGCAATTCCTCGGTACTTCCCATGAGCGCCTTGCCTTCGCTGATCACGTACCAGGTCAGCGTATGCTCGATCGCGCTCGTCGGCAGATCCTGGCCATCGCCAGGGGGCGCCGGGTCCTCGACATCGACGAAATACAGGAAGCGGATCGTATCCAGCTCCGCGTTGTGCGTCACGATGAAGAAATTTTCCGCGTACATCAGCGTGCTGACGATGGCATGGATACCGCGCAGCATGTCCGGCATGTCGCGTTCGGAGCCGGCCAGATCGGATATCGCGAACAGCGCACGCTGCAACGCTTCTGAACGCTCGAGCTGCTGATGCGAGTGCTCCAGCTCGAACCACTCCAGGGCTCGCTGCAGATGCTGACCGGCGAGCTGCAGCGCCGCTGCCAGTTCCTCGAGAAAATAGCCGCCGTCAAGGTCCGGCTCGAAGTCCAGCAGCAACAGTGCGGGCTCGGGCTGCTGACATAGACGAATCGCGACGCGGTGCTGATTCGCATGCCACTGCGGGACGTCTGTTTTGCTGGCTTCATCCAGCCACGGGCCATCGCTGGGATCGATCCGCGTGGGCGGAACGCTGTTATCCAGCCCCCACAGCACGCAAGCGGCATGGCAGCCCGGCCGGCTCTGCACCAGACTGGCGATGACCGCCGCCACTTCTTGCGGGGTGTGGGCCGCCGTCAGGTGGGCCAGCCATGTCAGCTGCAACGAGCCATCGGACAAGCTCGACTCAACAGCATCCACATGCTTCATTGATAGAGCTCCCCCAAGCCCGGCTCCGCCAGCATCCGGCATCAGCATACCTCCTCAATGTGTACGACATGCCCGGCTCAAGCACCAGGTGAAAGCCTGTCGGAGACGCAATACCGATAAACTCCCCTTTCTGCATCCAGCCTTGCTGCACTCCGGCACGCCGCTGCCCATGCGCCGACGCACCCGGCGACGCGGCATGCGTGCCCGTGTTTCATGCATAACCCGCGCCACAGGTTTCTTCCACCATGCTCGCCGACATCACCAAAGACGCCATCCGCGCCGCCTATGCTCGCCTGAAAGATGGCCTGCCCGGCTTTCGCGCACGCGCGTCTCAGGGAAAGATGATCGCCGAGGTCGCCAGGGCGCTCGGCCGTACCGGCGGGGTGGCCGTCATCGAGGCGCCCACCGGCACCGGCAAGTCGATGGCCTACCTCATTGCCGGCGTCGAAGTGGCGCGCTTCCAGAAGAAGAAGCTGCTGATCGCCACCGCCACCGTGGCACTGCAGGAGCAACTGGTGCAACGGGACATTCCGCTGTACCTGAAGCTCAACGGCATCGAGGCCAAAGTGGCGCTGGCCAAGGGCCGCGGGCGCTACCTGTGCCCACGCAACCTGCGGATGGCGGCAAACAGCCTGAACGACAGCGGGCAAATGGGCCTGGCCGGCTTCGATGCGGACCTGGCGATATGGCTGAAGCCGCCGCAGCCGCGAGACAAGCAGGCACTGGCAAGATTGAGCGCCGCGTTCGACAACGGTGAATGGAATGGCGACATGGACAGCGCGCCGGAAGCCGTTAGCGACCTGCTGCGTCCGATGGTGACCACCAGCGCCGGTGGCTGCACCGGTCGCAAGTGCGGCCAGTTCATGATCTGCCCGTTCTTCGCGGCACGACGTGCGGTGGACGACGCGGAAATCATCGTGGCGAACCAGGACCTGGTGCTGGCCGATCTGACCATGCCGGGCGAAGACGAAGGCTGGGGCGGCGTGATCCTGCCGCGACCGGACGAAACGCTGTACATCTTCGACGAAGGCCACCACGTGCCCGGCAAGGCGATCGATCGCGGTGCCGCCGAGGTCTACATGAATGTCACGGTACGCCAGCTCAGCCGGCTCGGGCGACAGGTGCATGCGGCGTATTCGCTCACCGACAAGCCGAGCCTGGGCAAACTTTCGCTGGATGCCGGCGATGCGAAGCTGCAGGAACTCAGCAACGCGCTGGAGGAACTGGAAAAGGACGTTCGCCTCGGCTGGCTACCCGATCCAGCCGAGGCCGAGCCGATGTATCGCGGATCACTCGGTCAATTGCCGGAACCCTGGGTGGAGCATGCGCGCTTGCTCAGTGCATGCACCGGCGAAGTACAACGCTGGCTCACCGCCGTGCGTCGCGCAGTGGTGGAAATGACCGATGGCGGACCGACCCAGGAAGCGCTATCGCGCGAATTGGGCATTGCGCTCGAACGCATCGGCAAGCAGGCAAGCACCTGGCGTGCCTGGTCGAGCGACGATGCGGACAACGCGCCACCGCTGGCGCGCTGGGTCACCCTCAGCGGCGATCAGCAGTTGGTCTGCCACGCGTCGGCAGTGTCCGCCGGTGGCCTGCTGCGCAGCGTGCTATGGGGCAACGCCAGCGGCGTGGTGATGACCTCGGCCACACTCAGCGCGGGCGGCAACTTTCGCGGGTTCGCCGATGCCGTCGGGCTGCCCGATGACGCCGTGACACTTAGCCTGCCTTCGCCGTTCGACCTCGCCGTGCAGGCACGCCTGGAAGTGCCGGCGATGCGCACGCTGCCGGATGCGCGCGAAGCGCATGCCGAGGAAATCAGCGAATGGCTGGCAGAAAATCTCGACTGGGATGCCGGCAACCTGGTGCTGTTCACGTCGCGTGCAAAGCTCGAGCGTGTGCTGCAGAAATTACCCATCGCACAGGTACGCAAAGTGCGCGCGCAAGGTTCGCTAGGCAAGTCGCAACTGGTCGCCGAACACATCGCCGATATCGAAGCCGGCAAGGGCAGCACCCTCTTTGGGCTCGCCTCCTTCGGCGAAGGCCTGGATCTGCCCGGCAAACTATGCGAAACGGTGGTGATCACTCAGCTGCCCTTCGCGGTACCCACCGACCCGGTCGGCGCAACATACGCCGAATGGCTGGAATCGCGTGGACGCAATCCATTCATCGAAGTCAGCGTGCCCGAAGCGACACGACTATTGACCCAGTATTGCGGTCGATTGATCCGCAATGAAACCGACCGTGGTCGCATCGTTCTGCTTGACCGTCGCGTAGTGACCAAACGCTACGGCAGCGGCATGCTGAAGGCCTTGCCGCCGTTTCAACGCGTCATCGAGAGAACTGCATAATGCAGCCCACCCTGAGCTTTTCCCCATGAACTCCTCCATCATCCGCGCAAAGGATTGCCTGCCGCAACCGTGGAAGAATGGTCTTGGCACCACGCGTGAGATAGCCGTCCATCCGTCCGGCGCCAGCAGCGAGGATTTCCTGTGGCGCGTGAGCATCGCCGAGGTCGACAGCGCTGCGCCGTTCTCCTCGTTCCCCGGCATCGACCGGCATATCGCGCTGCTCGATGGCGCCGGCTTTACGATGACGCTGGACGACGGCGGCACGCACGCTCTGACGACGCCGCTGGCGCCATTCGCGTTTGCCGGCGAGCGCAAGGTTGCCGTGACACTCGCCGACGGTCCAACCCGCGATTTCAATCTGATGGTGCGCCGGACAAATGCTCGCGGCGAAGTGAAGGTGTGGCGACAGTCGGGAAGCTATCGGCTCGATCCGACGATCGTCCTCGTCTATACCGTCCGTGGCGAAATCGAGACCGACGCCGGCACGCTGTGCGCAGGTGATGCATGGCTGGCACCTGGGCTCGCCAGCGCTCATATCACGTTGCGGGATGGTGCGCAGGCGTTCGCCATCTGCATTCAGCACGTGGCCTGACGGACGTCTATACTCGCCGCACCGATGCAATGAGGTGACCCATCATGCTGATCCTGATCCTCGGCTTGTTGATCTTCCTCGGCGCGCACTCCCTACGCATCTTCGCGGACGACTGGCGCAACCGGCAGATCGCGCGGCTCGGGCTGAAGCGCTGGAAGGGTTTGTTCGCACTGGTTTCGGTGATCGGCCTGGTGCTGATCTGCTGGGGTTTCGGGTTGGCGCGTCAGCAGCCGGTGCTGCTGTACGTGCCGCCACTTTGGCTGCGTCATCTCAACGCGCTATTCACGCTGATTGCGTTCGTGCTGTTTTTTGCGGCACGTGTGCCGGGCAATCACTTCAAGGCGAAACTCGGCCACCCGCAGGTACTGGCGGTCAAGGTGTGGGCGTTCGGTCATCTGCTGGCCACCGGCATGCTGCATGACGTCGTGTTGTTCGGTGCTTTCCTGCTGTGGGCTGTCGTGCTTTTCGCGGTATCGCGCCGACGCGACGGGCTGGCCGGCACCACCTATCCGGCCGGTACGGTCAGGGGCGATACACTGACGCTGCTGAGCGGCGTGGTGGTATGGGTCATTTTCGCGTGCTGGCTGCATTTGTGGCTGATTGGCGTGAATCCGATGAGCTGAAGCCTGAACCGGCTTTGTGGGGGTGGCGTAGGTCATCTACGCACACGCTGCAGCGTGCGCTAGAGTCCGTTTATTCCACCTCTGCGAGGTCATCCCATGGTCGGTTTCCTGCTCTGGTTGTTGCTGCTGGTGTTTTGCTGGCCGATCGCGCTGTTGGCGCTGGTGCTGTATCCGATCGTGTGGCTGCTCCTGCTGCCATTTCGTCTGGTCGGAATCACCGTGGGCGCCGTGTTTGCGTTTCTCGGGGCGCTGCTGATGTTGCCGGCGCGTGTATTGCGCGGTCGCCCCGCCTGAGCGACAAACCGCACTCTGCGTCGTGCGAGCGCAACCGCGAACCGATTCTCGCGGTATTGCGTGATTATCTTGCTGATAGCCAGCGCGTGCTGGAAATCGGCAGCGGCACTGGCCAGCACGCCGTACATTTTGCCGCCGCACTGCCGCAACTGATCTGGCAGACCTCCGATCGTGAGGAAAATTTGCCAGGTATCCAGGCGTGGCTGGACGAGGCCGCGTTGCCAAACACGCCGGCACCGCTGGTGTTCGATGTGGCAGGCACCTGGCCCGACGCCACCTTCGATGCCGTGTTCAGCGCCAATACGCTGCACATCATGACCTGGCCCGAAGTGCAGCTTTTGTTCGCCCGGTTGCCGCAGATCACCCGCGTCGGATCCATGTTGATCATCTACGGGCCGTTCAACTATCGCGGCCTTTACAGCAGCGACAGCAATGCCGCATTCAACCAATGGTTGCAGGAACGCGGCCCCCACATGGCGATCCGCGATGCCGAAGCGGTGGACGCTCTGGCGGCCAGTACCGGCTTCGCACTGCTCGACGATATCGCGATGCCTGCCAACAATCGCTGCCGCGTCTGGCGGCGCGACGCCGCTTGAGCGCCGACCTGCAGAATGCCGCTGAAGCGGGTACAAAGGCGGCATGAAGTCAATCGATACGCTAACTCCCTGCCCCTGCGGTAACCCCTCCGGTTACACGCAATGCTGTGGGCTACTGCATGACGGTGCGGCGGCGGTATCGGCCGAGCAACTGATGCGTGCGCGCTACAGCGCCTATGTACTCAAACGCGAAGACTATCTGCTGGCAAGTTGGCAGGCCGATACGCGACCGGCATCGTTACGGCTGGCTGCACAACAACCGGCGCCCACCTGGCTGGGCTTGGAGATTCGTCAGCACCATCGCATCGACGATGACCATGCCACCGTGGAATTTGTCGCTCGCTTTCGGCTCGGTGGTGGTCGTGCGCAACGTCAGCATGAAATCAGCCGCTTCGTACGCGAGCATGGCCATTGGTACTACGTCGATGGCGAGCTCAGCGGCTGAGCGCAACCTCGGGGCTCTATCAAAAACCCTGTACACCGGCGGCGTGCAGCCGTGCAGCCTGCGCACGTAATTCGGGATGAGCAAAGAACTCGACCAGACGCTCTGCGCGAGCGGGACCGATGCCGTCGATCGCTTGCCAATCCATCGAACTGCGCGCGCATAGGGCCCCCCATTCGGGTAACTCGGCCTTGCCTGCGGCGGGCATGCCGAGACCACGCAGCCAGCGTGCAAATGACCGCTGGCGTGCCGTGGCGAATGTCTGCATCAACGCATCGGCGCGTGCCGGCCCGATGCCCCGTGCGGTAGCTAGCTGAGCGGGCGTCAGATTCATCCAGTCGAGCAGATCGTGAATCAGGCCCGCATCGATCAACGCCTGCCAGGTACCCGCGCCAAGGCCATTCAGCTGCAAGCCCTGCTTGCCGCTCAGCCACAGCAAGCGCGCACGGAATTGTTGTTCGCAACCGGGGATAAACTGCCAGCAACTTAGTGGATCATGCGCCTGTGCATCCGGCGCTATCACCACGGCACGTTGTCTTGTACGCCACACCACCGACTGCAGTCGCGGGATCGTAAGCCCCGCAAGTACCACCTCGACCTGATCGCCCGGTCGGATATCCAGTTGGCGCCAGCGCGCAAGCGAACCCACGCTGACGCGTTGCACGCGATGATCGTCCAGTTGTACGGGCACCAGTTCGAGTACCGGCGTGATACGCCCGCTGCGGCCGGTCGTGAAGGTCACGGCGCGCACCTCGGCCAGCGCCGATGCCGCCGGATATTTCAAGGCGACAGCCCACGTGGGCGGCGTGGCCTGCCAGGTCGTTGCGGGCGGTCGATGTCCCTGACGAACGACGGTGCCATCGGCGGCGAATGGCATCGCGTGCCGATACCATTGCTCCCGCCAGCGTTTCACATCATCCAGCGTCTGCACCGGCTGGGTGTAAGTGACACTGTCGTTCAGACCCATGGCCTTGAGGCCAGCCAGCCGTGCCGGCATATCTGCCGGACCACTCGGCCAGTCCCAAACGAACAAGCCGATCTGCGCAGCCGTATCGGCATCCAGGGTTTCGCGCGCGAGCGCGCCAGCCACCGCGGACCGCGCGTTGACACCACCATCGTTCGCCTGCACATGGCCGGGTACGCGCCAGTAGATTTCTCCCTGCAGTACCGCTCGTGATGGCGCGTTTTGCAGGTGCTTGGGAATGGCATCGATAAGTTTCGCCCTGGTTGTCCAGTCCGCGCCGCGAACACCGTCGCCTCGGCTGGTTGCCTGGCGCAATTGGCCGTCCAGATACAACAGGGTAACCGCCACGCCGTCGGCTTTCGGCTGCACCCAGAGATCCTGTTGAACGCGCGCATTCATCCACGCCTCCAGTGCCTCGACATCCGGGAGTTTCGCCAGGCCGGTCTGCGCTATGGGAGAGCGGACGTCGCCACGGGCATCCGCAAGAGCTCCGATGGCCTCCGGTGCTTGCGCTGGAAAACAGCGACGCCAGCCGGCAAAGCGCTGCAATGACTGATCATAGACAGCATCATCGACGGGTGTCTGGCCGTTGGCCCGGTACGCCTCGTTCCACCCAGCGAGCCGATCGTGCAGCGTGCCGAGTTCCTGCGTTGCCTGAGCTGCCGACCAGTCGGGGCAGTCGCCCGCACTCGCCGCACCGGCAAAGACCAGCATGCCCACCATCAACCCTAGCCATTCCATGCGCATGTAGCTTCCCGTCCGTGGATGTTGTCGGCAGGCTAGCGGGCTGCTCGCGGCATGGGCAGACGGCGATGTCACTGGTAAACGTAGGGGCCAACCCTGCGAGGACTAAGAAATGGGCGGCGATGAGGGCGCGATCGGGATCGTCGTCTCGCCCTCGAAGCGGCCGTTCGGTCCAAAGCGTCGTTCGATGATCACGCCCATGCCGTCGTGACCGATCGCTACGAGCGTACTGGCACGGGTACCGTACTGTGCGCCACGAATGAACGCGGACGACAGCCAGCGCTCGCGTTCAAGCCCTACGCCGGTATCCGGCAACTGCGGGTCGGGCGCGATCTGCTCGTCCGCCAGCGCATCGAACAGCGGGGCGAACGCATCCTCACCACCGGCGTCGATCCAGCTCTGCAGACGTTCAATCAACATGCGCGTTTTCGGCCATGGTGCGTTGAAATCCGCGTTCGACAGACCGTGCACGCCATGCGCCGCGGCTTGCGTATGCGGTTCGGCGCGATTGCCCAGATAGAACGCGTCGTGTGCGTCGAAGGTGAGCAGATTGAACGGACGGTAATCCGCTGCGGTACGCAGCAACTGTTGCGCATGCGTTCTCGCGTCCGTGTGGCCGACCAGAAAATCAGTGGCGAGCATTCCACGCGATACACCCAACTGCGGATCGCGCGGATCGCGCACGTTCGTCACCACGCAGCAGCGCCCGGCATCGGTCACGCCCAGCCAGGTGCCGCCGGCCTGCAGGTCGCGACCACCGATGATGGGAGCATTGTCCCAACGCGCCAGCGGAGCACTTGGTCGCGCATGAAACTCGTCGCGGTTACCGACCAGCAGTAGACGCCAGCGCGGGTGCACATTCCAGGCAAAGGCAATCAGACACATAGGACGGATCGTACAAGAAAGCTGACCGAAGCCAGCGTGCCCAGCTCAGGCGACGTGCTCGATCTCGGTCACCGCCAGTTCGTTGAGCATCTGTGCGATCGATACCGCCGCCTCGCGGCCGTCGTATACCGCGCGCACGACCAGGTCCGCTCCGCGCACATTGTCGCCGCCAGCGAAGATGCGCGGATGACTGGTCTGCAATGGCAACGCGCCATCGGCACCGGTGATGACGCGGCCCGACGGTGCCAGCTTCACACCATGCGAGGTGAGCCAGTCTGGTGGACTGGGCAGGAAGCCGAACGACTGGATCACCACATCCGCGTCGATCTCGCATTCGGTACCGGCGACGTTGCGCGGACGGAGCCGACCAGCACCGTCATCGACCAGCGCCGTCTCGATCAAGCGCACGGCGCGTGCGCCGCCGTGCTCGTCACCGAGAATCTCCAGCGGCTGGCGATGGAACATGAATTCCACACCTTCTTCCCGGCTATATCCCACCTCGCGTGCCGAGCCCGGCATGCTGGATTCGTCGCGGCGATAGACGCAGGTCACCGAAGCCGCACCCAGGCGGATCGCGGTGCGATTGCAATCCATGCCGGTGTCGCCGCCGCCGAGCACCACGACGCGCTTGCCCCGGAGATCGAACGCGTGCGGCGGAGCCTCATCGCGCAACAATCGTTCGGTATTGGCAATCAGGAATGGCAACGCATCATGCACGCCACGTAGTTCGCGACCTGGCAATTGGCCGTCCACATAGGTGTAGGCGCCGGTACCGACGAACACGGCGTCGTAATCGTCGACCAGTTGACCAAACTCCACGTCGCGCCCCACCTCGCGACCAAGCAGGAACCGCACGCCCATGCCTTCCAGTACTTCGCGACGCGTGCGCACCACGGCCTTGTCCAGCTTGAATGGCGGAATGCCGAACGTGAGCAGGCCACCGATCTGCGGCTGACGGTCGTAGACATCGGCGGCAATACCGACGCGGCGCAGCCGATCCGCGCAAGCCAGTCCCGCGGGGCCCGCGCCCACGATAGCCACGCGTCGGCCTGTCTCGCGCACCGCGGACAGATCCGGTCGCCAACCCTGGCGCAAGGCTTCGTCGGTCACCCAGCGTTCCACGCTGCCAATCGTCACCGCGCCAAACGCGGTTTGCTCGAGTGTGCAGGCGCCTTCGCACAATCGGTCTTGCGGACATACCCGGCCGCAGATCTCCGGCAGGGGATTGGTTTCGTGCATCAAGGTGGCCGCTTCCATGATGCGGCCTTGCTGCACCAGCTTCAGCCAGTTCGGGATGTAGTTATGCACCGGGCAGACGTGCTCGCAGTACGGATTGCCGCAGTCGATGCAGCGCTCCGCCTGGGTCGCCACACTCGTGGTATTGAAATCGCCACCGATCTCGCCATAACCCAGCACACGGATCGCCACCGGCACAGTGCGCGGCGGCTGTCGCGGCTCGTTGAGAAACTGGAATAGCTTGTCGCTCATGCCGCCACCCTCAATTCGTCGGCTAGTGCGGCAAGGCTCGCTGCCTTCGGTTTCACCAGCCAGAACTTGTATTGCAGACCGCGGAAATCGCGCAGGATCTGCCGTCCCCAGGCGCTGCCGGTAAGCTCCGCGTGCCGAGTGACCAGTCCGCGCAGATGCTGCATGTAGTTCTCCATACCCTCAGGTGAAATGCGCAGGATGTCGACCAGTTCGTGGTTGTAGCAATCGACAAAGTCACGTTCGAGATCCAGCACATAGGCAAAGCCACCGGTCATGCCCGCACCGAAATTGAGGCCGACCTTGCCGAGCACGGCGACCACGCCACCGGTCATGTATTCGCAGCAGTGATCGCCCGCGCCCTCGACCACCGCCATCGCGCCGGAATTGCGCACTGCAAAACGTTCGCCCGCGCGACCCGCCGCAAACAACTCGCCGCCGGTGGCGCCATACAGACAGGTGTTGCCCACGATCACGGCGTCCTGGCTGGCGTACGGCGCATCCAGCGGCGGACGCACGACGATGCGACCGCCCGCCATGCCTTTGCCGACACCATCGTTTGCTTCGCCGGTAAGATCGATGTGCAGGCCACCGGCATTCCACGCCCCAAGACTCTGACCGGCCGCGCCTTCCAGGATGAGGCTGATGGGATACTCGTCCATGCCGTGGTCGCCATGCTGGCGCGCGATGGCGCCGGACAGTCGCGCACCGATCGCGCGATCGGTATTGGCAATCGCATAGCTGAAGTGGCCACCTTCTCCAAGCTCCACCAGCGGCGCCGTGTCCACTGCAATGCGCGACGCGAGCGCGGCATCGTCGCGCACCGGATTACGCGCCAGCGTGCAGGCAAAATCGCTGCTCGCACTCAAGCCTGCGCCATCGATCAGCGGCGTGAGATCGAGCTTGTGCTGCACTGGCGTAGTGCCCGCGATCTGTTCCAGCAAATCAGTGCGACCAACGATCTCGCCCAGGCTGCGCACGCCCAGTTGCGCGAGATGAGTTCGCACGTCTTCGGCGACGAAGCGGAAATAATTCATCACCATTTCCGGCAAACCAGTGAAATGTTCCTTGCGTAGCACCGGATGCTGGGTCGCCACGCCGGTAGCGCAGTTGTTGAGATGACAGATGCGCAGATATTTACAGCCCAGCGCGACCATGGGGCCCGTGCCGAAGCCAAAACTTTCGGCGCCCAGCAGTGCAGCCTTGATCACATCGAGGCCGGTTTTCAGTCCGCCGTCGGTCTGCAATCGCACGCGACCGCGCAGGTCGTTGCGACGCAGCGTCTGCTGCGTTTCGGCGACGCCCAATTCCCATGGCGTGCCGGCGTACTTGATCGAGGTGAGCGGGCTGGCGCCGGTACCGCCATCGTGACCGCTCACCGTGATCAGATCCGCGCCAGCCTTCACCACGCCGGCGGCAACGGTGCCGACGCCCGCGTGCGACACCAGCTTCACTGAAATCAGCGCGGTCGGATTCACTTCTTTCAGATCGTGGATCAGCTGGGCCAGATCCTCGATGGAATAAATATCGTGGTGCGGTGGCGGTGAAATCAAACCGATGCCCGGCTTGGCATAGCGCAATCGGGCGATGGTGGCGTCGACCTTGTGGCCCGGCAGCTGGCCGCCCTCGCCGGGCTTGGCACCCTGCGCGATCTTGATCTGCAGCACTTCGGCATTGACCAGGTACGCCGGCGTGACGCCGAAACGGCCTGAGGCGACCTGCTTGATCTTCGACATCTTCTCGGTGCCGTAGCGCGCGGGATCCTCACCGCCTTCGCCTGAGTTGCTGCGGCCACCCAGGCGATTCATGCCGATCGCGAGCGCTTCGTGCGCTTCCGGCGACAAGGCGCCCAGCGACATACCGGCCGAATCGAAACGCTTGAGGATGGCCTCGATCGGCTCGACTTCGCTCAACGCAATGGGTGACGACGCCGATTTCAACCCAAGCAGATCGCGCAGGGCCGATGGCGGGCGGTGATCGACGTAATCGGCGTACACACGGTAATCAGCCGGATTACCGGTACGCACCGCAAGCTGCAAGCTGGCGATCACGTCCGGGTTGTACATGTGGTACTCGCCGCCGTAGACGAACTTGTACAAGCCGCCCGCACGCAGCGGCAACGCCTGATTCCACGCCTCGGCGGCAAGCAGACGTTGTTCGTGTTCGAGCTCGGCGAAGCCCGCACCACCGATGCGTGAAGGCGTGCTGGGGAAGCACAGCTGCACCACTTCCGGCGCCAGTCCAACAATCTCGAATAGCTGCGCACCGCGATAGCCGGCAACCGTGGAGATACCCATCTTGGAGAGAATCTTCAGCAGTCCCTTGCGAATGCCGCGCCGATAGCTGCGGCCGATTTCCACGCGATCGCCATCGATGTGACCTTCGCGGCCCAGCTCGAACAGACTCTGATAAGCCAGCCACGGATAGATCGCGGTAGCGCCGAAGCCGACCAGGCAGGCGAACTGATGCGGGTCGCGCGGCGTGGCGGTCTCCACGACGATGTTGCATTGACAGCGCAGACCCTGGTCGATCAGGTACGCATGCACCGCACCGGTCGCCAGCAGCGCATGGATCGGCAACTGCTCGCGCCGAGGGTAGCGATCGCTGAGGAACACCAACGCGCAACCGCTGCGCACCGCCTGCGCCACTGCTTCGCACAGCGTGCGCAGCGCTGCCTCAAGGCCTTGCTCGGGCGCATACATCAGGTCGAAGCGCGGTGTGCCGACAAACTGCGGCAACGCCAGCAGCTGCCGCAGTTTGCGTTGCGACAGGATCGGCGAGTTGATCAGCACCTGCTTCGCGTTCTCCGCCTTCAGCTCGAACACATTGCCTTCCGGTCCGATCTGCGTCACCAGCGACATCACCAGCTTCTCGCGCAGCGGGTCGATCGGTGGATTGGTGACCTGCGCGAAACCCTGGCGGAAACGATCGAACAACGGGCGCACCTGGCGCGACATCGCCGCAACCGGGGTGTCGTCACCCATTGAGCCGGTCGCTTCGGCCTCAAGCTCTGCGATCACCTTGAGTACCGTCTCGCGTTCTTCGCGCGACAGCCCATAAAGCTTCTGATAGCAGTGCAGTTCGTCAGCGGGCAGCGGCTCGGCCGCCAACGTAGGATCGATCAGATCCGATTCCAGATAACTCACGCCGGCACGCAGCCAGTCGCGATACGGCGCCCGCGCCCGGTTGATCTCGTCGATGTCGGCTTCGCGCAGCAGTCGACGCTGAGAAAAATCCACGGCGATCATCTCACCCGGCGCCAAGCGCCCCTTCGCGATCACGCGAGCGGAAGGCATATCCCACAGGCCCGCTTCGGAAGCGACGATCAGATGATTGTCGTCCGACAACGCCCAGCGCGCGGGCCGCAAACCATTACGATCCAGCGTGCATGCGGCATAACGTGCATCGCACATTACCAGTCCGGCCGGGCCGTCCCAGGGCTCGCTATGCAATGCGTAATACTCATAGAACGCGGCAAGGTCCTCATCGATGTTTTCGCGCGCGGCAAATGCCGGCGGTACCAGCACGCGCATCGCGGCGAGCAGGTCGAGGCCACCGGCCAGCAAGATTTCCAGCGCATTGTCCAGGCTCTCTGAATCGGAACCCTGCTGGCGCACCAGCGGGCCAATATCGGAAAGGTCCACCCGCGGCGATCGCATGATCGATTCGCGCGCCTGCATCCAGCGCCGGTTCGCGCGAATCGTGTTGATCTCGCCATTGTGTGCGAGCAGGCGGAACGGCTGTGCCAGCCGCCACTGCGGCGTGGTGTTGGTGGAGAAGCGCTGATGGAACACCACGGCGTCGGCAGTCAACGCCGGATGACTCAGGTCGGCGAATACTTCGCGCAACCGACCCGGTGCCGCCATCGCCTTGTAGCCGATCACAGCCGCGGACAAAGTCACCACATAGAACTGGGAATCATGGGCCAACGCTGTCTCGGCACGGCGGCGCGCGCGGAACAACGCCAACTCGAAAGCTTCGTCGTCCATCGCCGAACCGGCGTCGACGAACACCTGGCGCACGCGTGGTTGCGCGGCAGCGGCGAGTGGACCGCAGGCTTCGGCGTTCACCGCTACGTCGCGCCAGCCTGCTACATGCACGCCTTCTTCAACGAGATGGCGCTCCAGCACATGGGCTGCCTGATCGTCGCCCGACGGATCAAGGAACACCACACCGGCCGCGAAGCGTTCAGTCAGCGCGATATCCGATTCCCCCGCCAGCGCACGCAGCCAATCGTGTGGCTTGTGCAGCAACACGCCGCAGCCATCACCGCTGACTCCATCAGCATTTACCGCACCACGATGCGACAGTTTTGCCAGCGCATCGAACGCGGTATCGACCACCCAGGCGCTGGCGCGGCCATCGATCTGCGCAACCAGGCCGAAGCCACAGCTGTCGTGTTCAAAACTGGCGTCGTACAGACGCGGCGCAACTGACATGACCGAAACCCTCTTCACTGGCTGGCGATATGCGGAGGCGCAAACAGCCTGCCGCTACAAAGGCGGCAAGCAGCTTGTGGAAGGCTTGCGACCCGACTTTACGCACATTTTGTGCGCCGCGTCAAAGCCATTTAGGCGTCCAAATGAAAATCCATCCCGGCGCTGTAACAGCGCGCGCTAACAAACCGGCACGCTTGGCCAGGGTGAACACCGCGACAGGGCGCCATTTTGACCGTCTCGCCGCCGCCGCAAACCTCATGGATAATCGGCCATATGCCCAAGCCCAAGCCATTCCCGCGTTCTCTTCTTTCCGGCTTGATCGCCGGCGCAGTGCTGACTGGCACAATCACCCTGCCGGCGACCGCCCAGCAAGACAACAAAAGCCATGCCGAGCAAGCCGCGGCAGAGCAGAAGCTCGCCGATGTACGCAGCAAGATGGCTGCGCTGGCGAAACAACAGGCCGACACCGCAGCCCGCCGCGACAGCGTCAACGCTGCGCTGGCCGCGCAGGCTACGGCGCTGGCCGTTGCGGCACGGGCAGTGCATCAGACCGATACCGACCTGGCCGCAAAGCAACACGACCTGGATCAGTTGCAGCAGCAACGCAGCGATCTGCAGCAAAAACTGGACAGTCAGCACGCGGCGATCGCGGATCTGTTGAGGGCCACTTATGCGCTCGACCAGGGTTCGGATCTTCGCTTGCTGCTGGGTGACGAAGACGTGGCGCGCATCTCGCGCGCGCTGGTGTACTCGAAGTATTTCCAGCAGGACCGGGTACAGCGCGTTCAGCAGCTGATGGCCGACCTGGTCAAACTGCAGGATCTGGAAAACGCCATCACCAGCGAGAAACAGGCGCTGGAGGCGACCCGGCTGCAGCGCGAGCAACAGGCCAAGACGCTCACTACACAGCGCGCGGCACAGCAGAAGCTGGCGGCTGAAACCGACGCGCAATACAACGATCAGGCGCAGCGGCTGGCCGCACTCAAGCAGAACGCCCAGTCGCTCAATCAACTGGTCGACAAGTTGCAGAAGGCGATCGACGAAGCCGCACGCGAAGCAGCAGCCCGCGACGCCGCCGCACGCGCGGCAGCACGAAAGCAGCATCCCGGCCACAACGTGCCACCGCCGCCACTGTCCGTCGGCAGCGCCACAGCCGACATCCGCGGCAACCTGCCGTGGCCGGCCAGCGGCGTAGTCAACAGCTATGGCAACGGCGTGCTGATCAAGGCCAACGGCGGTAGCGAGATTCACGCGGTGGCCCGCGGCCGGGTGATTTACGCTGGTTTCCTGCGTGGCTACGGCATGCTTTTGATCGTCAACCACGGCAACGGCTGGATGAGCATGTACGGCAACAACGAAACCCTTCTGCGCGGTGTCGGTGACCAGGTCGAGGTGGGCGAGGCGATCGGCACCGCCAGCCAACCCACTGGCACCAATACCGGGGTGTATTTCGAGCTGCGTAAAGACAGCCAGCCAGTCGACCCACGCAGCTGGCTGAGCCAGCGCCGCTGACCCCATCGTTGACGCCGTCGACACCGAATCGCCGGCCAGGAGCGTAATCTGCAGCAATCAGCGGTGTACTTCGCAGGAATTGCACTGACGTTCGGTTGTCATAGCCCCTAGTTGATCCGTCGCGCTTCGGCGCGACACTGTCTTTTGCATGGAGTCCCCAGCATGCGTTTTTCTACCTGTAGCCAGATCACCCTGCTGCTGGCTGCCCCGTTACTTTTCGCCGCGCCGTTCACGCACGCGCAAACCACGCCTGCCGCTGCCACCAGCGTGGTCGCGCCGCCGACTGATCTGCCGGCAGTCGCCAGCAGCGCCAGCGTGCCGGCCCATGCCACTTCCATTTCCGATCAGGTCGACCTGGACGACATCCGCAATTTCAGCCGGGTCTACGAAGTGGTGCGCCAGGCCTACGTGGAAAAAGTCGACAACAAGACCCTGATGAAGGCGGCAATCACCGGCATGCTCAGCGGCCTCGACCCGCACAGCGAGTACCTGGACAAGGAAGGCCTGACCCAACTCAATGAAGACACCACCGGCCAGTACAGCGGCCTGGGCATCGAGGTGCTGCAGGAAGATGGCGGTTTGCGCATTATCTCGCCCATCGACGATACCCCGGCAGCACGCGCCGGCATCAAGGCGGGCGACAGCATCGTCAAGATCAACGGCACCATCATCGACCCGCAGAACGTGGACAGCATGTTCGACCAGTTGCGCGGCAAGCCCGGCAGCAAGATCACCCTGACCATCGTTCACGCCAACAGCGACAAACTGATCGACCTGCACCTCGTGCGCGAGAACATCGCGGTCAGCAGCGTCAAGGTGCGCGAGCTCGAACCCGGCTATGTGTATGTGCGGGTCAGCCAGTTTCAGGATGACACCACCAGCGACCTGGACAAGAAACTCGGCGAGCTTATCAAGAAGAACGGCCCGCAAAAGGGTGCCGTACTGGACCTGCGCAACAATCCCGGCGGCCTGCTTACGGCAGCCGTTGGAGTAAGCGATGATTTCCTCGACTCGGGCGTCATCGTCACCACGCGCGGCCGGCTGCAGGACTCGAACATGAGCTTCAGCGCGCATTCGGGCGATCTGCTCGATGGTGCGCCGATCGTGTTGTTGACCAACAATGGCACGGCCTCGGCCGCCGAAATTGTCGCCGGCGCGCTAAAGGACAACCATCGCGCGCTGATCATGGGCCAACGCACATTCGGCAAAGGTGTGGTGCAAACCGTACTGCCACTGGACGCGGACCATGCCGTGAAAATAACCACGGCTCGTTATTACACGCCGAACGGCACCTCGATTCAGGCCGAAGGCATCAAGCCGGATATCGCGCTGGCCGATCTGACCGTGAACAAAGCCGACAGCGCGCCCACCCTGATCAGCTCCGAAGCGGATCTGCCCAATCATCTCGCTAACGAAAATGGCAAGGTCAACACCAACATCAACGACGACGGCAGCGCCGCCGATGCGAAGCTGGCGACCAGTGATTACGAGCTGTCGCAGGCATTGAACGTGCTCAAGGGAATGGCGCTAGGTCATAGCACGACCGTCCATCGCTGAGCGTCCGTCGAAGCTCTATTTTGTAGGAGCAAGGGAGGATGTTGAACACAGGCTCCTGCCTTGCTTTGCCACCAACGCAAACGGCCCCTCGCGGGGCCGTTGCTTATTGCAGATGATCCAGCTGCAACTCAGGCGGCAAACAGTCCGCGCATTTTCTTCATGGCATTCGCTTCGACCTGGCGGATGCGCTCGGCGGAGACACCGTACTCGTCGGCCAGATCCTGCAGGGTGGCCTTGTTGTCGTCATCCAGCCAACGCCGCTGGATAATGTCTCGAGAGCGTTTATCCAGATGGCTCAACGCATCCGACAACGTATCCATCTGGTTGTCGGCATAGTCGGCATCGGACACGTTCTCGTACGGGTCGGCGCCCTCGTCGATGAGGAACGCCGCCGGCGCCGGCTTGGCGTCGTCGTCGGCATCAGCCGGCGCTTCGAAGCCAATATCGCGACCGGACAGACGTGACTCCATCTCGCGCACCGTCGCTTCGGGTACGCCCAGATCCTTCGCCACGACGCGCACTTCCTCGGCGTTCATCCAACCCAGGCGCTTCTTGCTCTTGCGCAGGTTGAAGAACAGCTTGCGCTGCGCCTTGGTCGTAGCGACCTTGACGATGCGCCAGTTCTTGAGGATGAACTCGTGCATCTCGGCACGGATCCAGTGCACTGCAAAGCTGACCAGACGCACGCCCTGATCCGGGTCGAAGCGCTTGACCGCCTTCATCAGGCCAATATTGCCTTCCTGGATCAGGTCGGCCAACTGCAGGCCGTAACCACTGTAACCACGGGCCACATGCACCACGAAGCGCAGGTGCGACATCACCAGTTTCTTGGCCGAAGCCAGGTTGGCATCTTCGAGATAATCGCGTGACAGCGCCTGTTCCTCGTCCTGGCTGAGGACGGGGATGCGGTGAACCGCGGAAATATAGGCATCCAGACTGCCCACCACACTAGGTAGCGGCAGGGTGGCGGTCACCAGGGCTTGAGACATGGATGAAACCTCCGGAATGGATTTGTCAGGTTAGCACTCGGGTACTTCGAGTGCTAAGTGTCGGGATAGTTCCGGCACTTAATGAACTGTATCGTACAGATATTTGAGGTTGAAGTCCAGTCCCCTTGAGGTGACCGACATGAGGGCCGAAAAGCGGCATTCAAGCGGGCGTAAAACCGCCCTGCAATGCCGATCGCGGCGGCAGCGACCAGTCGATCGGCGCCTGCCCGTGGGCGGCCAGATAGTCGTTGGCGGCGGAAAAATGGCCGCAACCGATGAACCCCCGATGCGCCGACAGAGGCGACGGGTGCACTGAACTCAGCACGCAGTGACGGCTGCTGTCGATCAGCTGGCCCTTGCGTTGTGCGTAAGCACCCCACAGCAGGAACACCAGACCCTCGCGCTCGCGGTTGAGGGCGTCGATCGCCGCATCGGTGAAACCTTCCCAACCTTTGCCCTGATGTGAGCCGGCGCGCCCGTCCTCGACGGTCAGCACGCTGTTGAGCAGCAGCACGCCGCGGTCGGCCCATGGCGTAAGGCAACCATGGTCAGGTCGGGGTATGCCCAGATCTCGCTGGATTTCCTTGAAGATGTTTTCCAGCGAGGGCGGTACACGCACGCCCGGACACACCGAGAAGCACAGGCCGTGCGCCTGCCCGGGGCCGTGGTAAGGATCCTGACCCAGGATCACCACGCGAACGGCGTCGAACGGGGTGTGCTCGAACGCGGCGAAGATCTCCGGGCCCGGCGGATAGATCCGCTTGCCGGCCCGCTTCTCCTCGCGCAGAAAAGTCGCCAGCGTCTGCATTTCAGGACGCTGCAGATAGTCGCCCAGCCGCAGCTTCCAAGACGGCTCCAGCTTGACCTGCTGCTCGCTCATGCGTCGCTCGTGTGTTTGCGCAGATGCCGCGCCACGCGCAGCTGGAACAACAGCTTGGTAATCAGCAGTGCTTCCTCGACCGGCTTCTCCACCAGATCGTTCGCGCCGGCTCTGATCAGCGCGGCCTGATTCGCCGGATTCTCATCGCCGGTCATCACCAGCACCGGCAACTTGCCCTTGCCGTAGCCGAACTCGCCGCGGATCCGTTTCAACAGATCGCCACCCGTGAGCTCGCCTTTCAAGCTGACGTCGGTAAGCACCACATCGGCGCCGACCTGACCCTGCACGCGATCGGTCTCCAGCATGGCCAGCGCATCTTCCACGCTGACCACATGGCGCACGCTGAGGCCGATTTTTTCGAGCATGCGGCGCGTCGCCAACGCCACCACGCGGCTGTCTTCGACATAAAGCACGGTACCTTCCGCGCTCACCTGCGGGCTCACGTAGCCGCGGATGAATTCGGCCAGCGCCTGGAAGCCCAGCGCCTTGTCGAAATAATCGGTGACATGTTCACCCAGCGTGCGGCTGTGCAGGCGACCATCGACATCGCCGGACACCACCACGATCGGCACATAGGCCTGCGGCGCCGACTCGCGCACGAAACGCGCAAGTTCCAGCCCGTCCATGTCGGGCAGGCGCAGCGCGATCGTAATGAAGTCGAACACGCCCTCGCCGAGCACCTGCTTGGCATCGGTGCCACTGGCGCAACCCACCACCTCGACGCCGGGCAGCTCGGCCTGCAGCACACGGGTAATCAACTGTCGCACCACGCGCGAGCCGTCGACCACCAGCACCCGCGGTGCCTCGGTGAGCAGACGTCTGCTGATATTTGTGCTCATTCCTACTCATCCACATGGCCTGTGGCGATCCTTGCCGATGAACCCGCGACCACACCCCTTGCGCCCGCTTCACTACCCATAGTGCACTGACCGCAGCATCGACGCCTGCGATACGGTTCACTCTGCAAGAGCCTGCTCAGCTCTCAGGAAGGCCACTCGATTCACGCCGCCTTGCGCAATTGCCACGCACTGACCAGTCGCGCCCCCAGCCACCCCAGCGCAGCAGCCGCCAGCGGCACAGCCAGCAACAACCATGGTGGCAAGCCGCCGACCTGCAGCTTGCCATCATAAGCGCGACTCAATTGCGCGACTGGGTCGGCCAGCGCAAATTCAATCAGTACCGCCAGCAAGGCTGCAAGGATGCCGCTGAACAAGCCATACCAGAGCCCGGCATAGAGATAAGGCCTGCGCACGAACGCGCCGCTGGCACCGACCAGCAGCAGCACGCCGATTTCCTCGCTGCGGCTGGCGATATCCACGCGCACCGTGTTGCCGACCACCAGCAGTGCGGCGAGCGCCAGCAACGAAGCCAGCACCAGCACGGCACGATTGCCGACACCGAGCAGCGCGTCCAGCCGCTGTCGCCAGCTGCCACTGTCCTGCACCAGATCGACGCTGTGCATCGCGCGCACGTCGGTCGCCAGTTGCTCGACTTCGCCAGCGCTCAACCCTTCACGTGGTTGCAGCTGCAACACGTACGGCAGAGGGTTGCTATCCAGCGTCTGCAACGCGCCGGAGAAACCTTGCATCTTCGCCAGTTCGTCCATGCCTTGTTGTGGTGTTTTCACGATGACCGAGGCGACCTGGGGGCGATCGGCAAGCTGCTTGGCCAGCAACTGTGCCTGCTGCGCACCTTCTCCAGGCTGCATGAACACGCTGATCGCCTGGCTTTGCCCCAGCGCCTCACCGAGCTTCTGCACATTGCCCAGCAACAGATAGAACGCGAGCGGCAACGCCAGTGCGAGCCCCATCACGGTAATCGTCAGCAAGCTGCCCAGGGGACGCGAGGCAAGTCGGCGCAGGCTGGCTGCAGCGCTCCAACCGTGATGCTCGTGCCAGCTGGCGACGCGACGACCGCGGCTGTGTTCATTGCGCGGCGGCGCTTCGGGGGTCGGCGCATGCGGTGTCGTGTCTTCGATGGGCATGTTCACAGCACCTCCTGCGCTGCCAGATCGGCGACGAGGCGACCGTGGTCCAGCACGATCACCCGCTTCTTCATGCGCTTGATCAGCGGCAGGTCATGGCTGGCGATCAGCACGGTCGTGCCGACCTGCTGAAACTCACCGAACAGGCCCATGATTTCCATGGCCAGTTGCGGATCGAGATTGCCGGTGGGTTCGTCGGCAATCAGCAGGCTTGGCCGCGCCACGATCGCACGGGCGATGCCTACGCGTTGCTGTTCGCCAGTCGACAGGGTGGCGGGTAGCTGACGCTCGTAGGCGAGCAGACCGACTTTCTCCAGCGCCGCGCGCACCCGCTTCGCGCGCTCGCTGCGGGCGATGCCGGCGATTGTCAGCGGCAACTCGACGTTCGCGAACACCGTGCGCTCCATCAGCAGGCGGTGATCCTGGAACACCATGCCGATGTGCCGGCGATATTTCGGAATGCCGCCACGACGGATCTTCGCGAGGTTCTTGCCGTCCAGCTTGATCTCGCCATGCGAAGGGCGCTCGATCAAGCCGAGCAATTTGAGCAAGGTGCTTTTGCCGGCACCGGAGTGACCGGTGACGAAGGCCATCTCGCCAGTCGGCACCTCGAACGAAAGCTGCGACAGCGCCTCGTGGCCGCCTTCGTAGCGTTTGCTGACTTCATCAAAAAGGATCACCGCGTATCCCCACACCTGCATGCCACTCCAGTGGCAAGGATAAGGGAAGCCGACGTCGAGTTGAGAACTTTCCGCGCCGGCATGATCGCCGTGGATTCAGGCCACGGCGATCGATGCACGGGAAGTGGTCTCAACGGCCGGTGAACAACCGGCTCAGTCGACGGAACAGGCCGGGCTTCTTCGGGTGGGCATGCTCGCTGGCTGCGCCGGCAGTCGCTGCCACCTGCCGTGACGGCCGGTTGCTGTTGCCGGTGGATTCCGTTCCGTGCGATGGACGGCGTTCGCCGCGCGGTGCGCGGTTGCCTTCCGCCGTTGCGCTGTGGCCATTCGTCTCGCCACCCTCGACCGGACCGCCCTCGCGACGGCGATTGCGCCCACCACGTCGACGACGTGGCTTGCGCACGCCTTCGGCGCCGGCAGCATCGGTGATACCGATGGCAGCGTTGACGGCGATCGTGGCAGGCGCAGCGACCACTTCCACGGCAACCTCAGTCACTACCGGCTTGCGTTCACGCGGCGGCCGTGTGCTGGAACGGGCAGCGCCATTGCTGCGCTGGCCATCACGGCTGCTGGAGCCGTGCGAACGGCGCGGCGCCTCGCCCGGACGCGGCGCCACCACATCGCCAAACGCAGCGCTGTCGGCAGCGGCATTTGCCACAAACTCGGCATCGATCGCGCGCGGCTTGGGCATGATCAGCAGGTCCGCATCCATGCTGGCGACCGGGATGCTCTGGCCGATATAGGTTTCGATATCCGGCAGCGACATCGCGTAGAGGTCGCAGGCAAAACTGATCGCATCACCTTCAGCGCCGAGTCGCGCGGTGCGGCCGATGCGATGCACGTAATCTTCCGCATCCTGCGGCAGGTCGTAATTGAACACGTGACTGACCGCCGGGATGTGCAGGCCGCGAGCGGCCACATCGGTGGCCACCAGGATGTCCAGCTGTCCGTCCTGGAAACGCTGCAACAGCTTCTGCCGCTTCAACTGCGGCACGTCGCCGGAGATCGCGCCGACGCGGATACCGTGGCGCTTGACGCGCTCGGTGATGCGCTCGGCGGCCGCCTTGGTATTGACGAAGATGATGCTGCGCTCGGCCTTGGTGCGCTCGAGCAGGTTGAGCAGCAGCGGCATCTTTTCTTCCTTGGCGGGGAAGTAGACCAGCTGGCGCACCTTGTCGGCGGTGACGTTGTCGCTCTCCACCACCAGCTTCTCGGCGTTGTGCATGTGCTCGTAGGCGAGCTCCAGCACCCGATGGGACAGCGTGGCGGAGAACAGCAGCACCTGCCGCTGTTCGCGCACCGGCAGCCGGCGGAAAATGAAGCGCACGTCCTTGATGAAGCCCAGATCGAACATCCGATCGGCCTCGTCGATGACCATTACTTCGACGCCGTTGAAACCGAACACGTTCTGCTTGTGGTAATCGAGCAAGCGACCCGGCGTGGCGATAATGATGTCGCAGCCATCTTTCAACTGCTGGCGCTGCTTGTCGTAATCGACGCCGCCGTAGATCAGCGCGATGCGCAGGCCGGTGTGACGACCGATAGCCTTGGCGTCCTTTTCGATCTGGATCGCCAACTCGCGCGTCGGCGCGATCACCAGCGCACGCGGGTCGCTGTCCTTGCGCTCGGCAACGGCGGGATGGGTCAGCAGGCGATTCATCAACGCGACCAGGAACGCGCAGGTCTTGCCGGTGCCGGTCTGCGCCTGACCGGCGACATCGCGGCCGGCCAGCGCGAGCGGCAGGGTCATCTCCTGAATTGGCGTGCAGCGAGTGAAACCGCTGTCGTCCAGACCCTGCTGCAGCAACGGATGCAAATCGAAGTTGGTGAAAAAAGTATCGGTGAGTACGGTTTGTGACATATGCGGATTGGAAACCTTGCCAGACGGCGGCGAAATGCGCTGTGCCGCTCAGACGCCGAAGGTCGGCGGAGGGCGGTGCAGGACGGGTGCGCGATGCGCAGCGAAGCGGTTCAGCGTCAGGGCCAGCAAGGTCGCGCCGCGGTGGGCGGCGTCGGACGTTGTCGTCGATCTGACGGGTGGCTGTGAAAGCCGCCCTTGAATCGTGCCCTGAGTTGCGCTGGAATGAAGGTATGCCGCCTTGGCACTCCCCTTCCTTCCGGCCCGACTCGCGCTTCATGGGCGCCTGAGTGTAGCTGATGACGGCCCGGGAGTCTGTCAGGTCGAGGGCAATCCAGGCACCAACCTGGTTTGACTACCTCCAGCGGCAGGCTTTACACCTTGTTTTTTCGCGTTTGCCACCCCATTGTTCCATCCTCGCGTTTTCGCCCGAACGTTTTGCGCCCCAGCCACGGAGATACCGGTGAGCGACCTGATTACCCATGTGAACGACGACGCCTTCGAGCAGCAGGTGCTCAAGTCCGAAACCCCCGTCTTGCTGGATTTCTGGGCGGAATGGTGCGGCCCGTGCAAGGCCATGTCGCCGATGCTCGACGAGCTGGCCAAGCAGTACGAAGGCAAGCTGCGCATCGTCAAGGTCAATATCGACCACAACCAGCAGACCCCCCGCACCTACGGCGTGCGCGGTATCCCGACCCTGATGGTGTTCAAGAACGGCAAGGTCGAAGCGACCCAGATCGGCGCCGTCAGCAAGGGTCATCTGACCCAGATGATCGACAAGGCCATCTGAACTATTTTGCGTAACTGCCTGCCGCATGCTTTACGGCTGCATGCGGCGGGTGCTAGATTGCCTGCGTCCGTCGGGACAGTCCTGTCCCTGAGCGCCTTTCCGCGCGACGCACACCCTCCCTCCTGTAATTCAACGGCGCCCCGCGAGGATAGCCCGTGTCCGATACCGATAACACAATCCCGAACGACGCCACCGGCGCCAAAGCCAAGCCAGAACCGCGCCCACGCGCGCCGCGGCGAACGGCAGCAGCGATCGCGGCAGCCCATGCCGAAAGCGCGTCGAAACCCGAGAAGACAGCGCTCGCCGAAAGGCCCGCCATGCCGATTCTCCCACCCGCGCCGGCACAGCCTGTTGCCGAACGCAGCGCCCCGACTACGCCGGTAACGGCAAACCCGGGGTCATCCGTACCACCCTCTTATAACGAAGCATCGCCGCAGCGTGCGCCGCATGAATCGCGCGAGCCGGGTTCCAGCCAAGGTCAAAACCTGGATCAGGGGCAGTCCCAGCATGCTGGCCAGGGCCAGAACCAGGGGCAGAACCCCAACCAAGGGCAGAACCCGCCGCCCTCGCAAAACCAGGGCCAGGGCCAAGGGCAAAATCAGGGTCAGGGCCAGAATTCCGGCCAGAACCAGGGCCAGAACCCGAACCAGGGCCAGAATCCAAACAACCCCAATCGCGAAGCTCGCGACGGCCGCGGTCGGCGTCGACGCAATGAGCGTGGCGGCCCGAACCCGCAGCAGCGTCCGCAGGGTGGCGGCAACCCACGACCGAACCCGAACGGGTTGCCGGTAGATGACGACAACGCCGATCCGGGCAGCAACGATCGCCTGATCAACCTGACCGAGCTCAAGCGCAAGAACGCGATCCAGCTGCTGGAATTCGCCGAGTCGCTCGGTGTGCACGAAGGCGTCGCCCGTGCCCGCAAGCAGGACGTGATCTTCAACGTGCTCAAGGCGCACGCCCGCTCCGGCGGCGGCATCTGGGCCGAAGGCGTGCTGGAAATCCTGCAGGACGGCTTCGGCTTCCTGCGCTCGGCGGATGAGTCCTACCTGGCCGGCCCCGACGACATCTATGTGTCGCCCAGCCAGATCCGCCGCTTCAACCTGCGCACCGGCGACTACATCACCGGTCGCGTGCGCCATCCGAAGGAAGGCGAGCGTTACTTCGCGATGCTTCGTGTCGACGACATCAACGGCGATCCGCCGGAAGCGTCGAAGAACAAGATG
>Ga0302226_10000514_pt1 | contig 32094 bp, 23 predicted proteins | sample II_Palsa_E3_3_FD_193524 | JGI IMG/M metagenome (GOLD analysis project Ga0302226, IMG submission 193524) | Peat permafrost microbial communities from Stordalen Mire near Abisko, Sweden - II_Palsa_E3_3 | ecosystem: Environmental > Terrestrial > Soil > Palsa > Peat permafrost | place: Sweden...
GGCCGCTACGCGCCGGTGCAAATCGATACGTTCTGCGAGTCGCTCGAACTGTTTTCGATCGGCTGGAGCTGGGGCGGGGCGCACAGTCTCGTGGTGCCGTACGACATTGCTTCGATGCGTACGGAGGCGCAGTGGCCGCATCGCGGCACGCTGGTGCGCTTCTATATCGGGCTGGAGGAAGAGTCCGATCTGCGCGCGGACATCGAGCAGAGTTTGAGTACGTTGGCTTAGATATCTCTTGCGCCGTCGGCGCTTGTTTATTGCAGGGTACGCGGTTGGAAGAGGCCCATCGGGATACGGTTCCGATGGACTTTTTTACGTCTGCAGCTTGTGAAGTTGGGGCGACGCGTGTCGTCCAATCGGCCGAGTATTCCGGAGTTGAAGTTGCCGCTACGATGGAGCGCTGGCGTATTCAGGAGAATGAGATGCTCAAACTACTTCGCTTCGTAGAGTCGCCGGAAACCGCCGACCGGGTTATGACCTGGTGTTGCTATGTGGGGTGCGGGTCGTGCACTGTAGCAATGGTCGTCATGTGGATCGTCATTTTTCTTGAGCATCGCTAAGCATCCGGGCGGCGGGCGATTCGACATATGGTTGGTCGCCCCTCGACTAGAGGGACGCAAGCTCCTCAAAACAACCGCAACACCCCGTCCAGCCCAACATGGTTAAACGCGACGCTTGCCGCTTCGCGCACCACAGGTTTCGCACGAAATGCGACCGATAGCCCGGCTTCGGCCATCATTTTCAGATCGTTCGAGCCGTCGCCCATCGCGATCGCCCGGTCCGGCTCTATGCCGAGCTGGGCACAGGTCTCGCGCAGCGTGCGCGCTTTGACTTCGGCATTCACGATCTCGCCCGTCACCTCGCCGGTCAGCTTGCCTTCGACGATTTCGAGCGTATTCGCGTGCGTGAAATCGAGGCCGAGGCGGGTCTTCAGCCTGTCCGTGAAGAACGTGAAACCGCCCGACACGAGCAAGGTTTTCAGACCCGCTGCCTTTGCCCCGGCGAGCATCTGCTCCGCTCCAGGCGAGAGGCGCAGCCGCTCGTCGTAGACGCGTTCGAGCGCGCTGGCGTCGAGGCCCTTGAGCAGCGCTACCCGGCGCGTGAGGCTTTCGTTGAAGTCCTTGATTTCGCCGCGCATCGACGCCTCGGTGATCGCTGCGACCTCGGCCTTCAGCCCGCAAAAATCGGCGATTTCGTCAATACATTCGATCGTGATCAGCGTCGAATCCATATCCATTGCTACCAGGCCGAAGTCGCGCAAGTGCCGGTCGGGTTCGACAAACGCGAAGTCCAGCGCGTGCGTGTCGCAGTAAACCTCCAGATCGGCGCGTTGGGCGGGGTTCGCATCGGCGATGCGGATGGCGTGCGCGTCGATGACGGTGGCGCGCGATCCGCGCGCAAGCGCGACGAGCGTCTTATGGTGATCGGCGGACAACGGCGCGGAGCTTTGGATGACGAGGTTCATGTCGACGCAGGATAGAGCGCGCGGCGCGCGCGGAAAATCTGGCTATTGTAGCGGGTCGGCAGGAGGCTGCCCGCGGCGCCGCCCAACCGTAGCTTTTGCCGATCTTACGCAAGAGTTACAGGGCGCTCAGAGACGCGCCGCAGGGTCGCACGGGCACTGGCGCGGCCTGCCATAGCGCGTCCCTCCGTGGCACGCTTGCTGCTTCGTCAAAGATCCCGGCCTTTGTGGAGCGCACGATGTCACACATGATCTGGAAAGGCGCGATCAGCTTCGGCCTCGTGCACGTGCCGGTACAACTGTATCCGGCCACACAATCGGAAAAAGTCGGCTTCAATCTGCTCGACAAGCGGTCGATCGATCCGATCGGCTATCGGCAGATCAACAAGCGGACTGGGAAGGAAGTCACCCGCGATAACGTCGTCCGCGGCTTCGAGTACGAGAAGGATAAGTACGTTGTCCTGTCCGATGACGAAATCCGCTCGGCGAATCCGGAATCGACGCAAACCGTCGATATCCTCGCGTTCGTCGAGGCACCCGAGGTTTCGTTTCTGTACCTCGATACCCCGTATTTTCTGGCGCCCGACCGCAAGGGCGAGAAGGTCTACGCGCTTTTACGTGAGGCGCTGAAGGCGTCCGGCAAGATTGGAATCGCGAGCGTAGTGTTGCACAACAAGCAACATCTGGCGGCGCTCATTCCGGTGGGTCCGGTACTCGCGCTCAACACGCTGCGCTGGGCCGACGAAGTGCGCGACTACGGTGAGTTGAAGCTGCCGTCGGAGGATCCCAAAAAGGCGGGGGTGAACGCGCGCGAACTCGATATGGCGAAAAAGCTGATCGACGACATGAGCGACAGTTGGGACCCGTCCTCCTACCACGACACGTTCCGCGACGACATCATGGCACTTGTCGATCGCAAGGTTCGGGCCGGCAAGACCGAAGAGGTCACCGACGTGGAGACTCCCAAAGAGTCGCGTCAGTCCGCAGAGATTCTCGATCTTTCGGATCTGCTCAAGCGTAGTCTCGGACGTGGCAAGGGCAAGACGCGAGGGCGATCGTCCGCTGTGCAGGACGATGATGCGGAGGAGGCGGCCGAACCGCCACGCCGCAAGACTGGTACGACGCGGCGTGCGGCTAGCACCGGCGCACGCACGGCTGCCTCGCGAAAAGAAGCCTCGCCGCGCAAGCGTAGCGCTGCGTAGGTATGCTTTTAAAGCACTGCTATGGCTGACCGCCTTGATCCCTATCACCGCAAGCGCCGCTTCGACGAGACACCCGAGCCGTCGGGCAAGGGCGCGCCGAAGGTTGCGCGTCGCAAGGCGTCGTCGCCCGGACAGGCGCACGCACTGTCCTACGTGATCCAGGAGCATGATGCGCGTCGCCTTCACTACGACTTTCGCCTGGAGCTCGATGGCACGCTGAAGTCGTGGGCGGTGCCGAAGGGACCGAGTCTGGACCCGTCGGTGAAGCGGCTTGCCGTTCATGTGGAAGATCATCCGCTGGAATACGGGTCGTTCGAAGGCGAGATACCTCCCGGCAATTACGGAGCGGGTTCCGTGATCGTGTGGGATCGCGGCACGTGGGAACCGGACGGGGACCTTAGACAGGCGCGCGAGGCCTATCAGGCAGGCAAGCTCAAGTTCACGCTGGCGGGAGATAAGCTGAAGGGCGGCTGGATGCTGGTGCGCAGCCATATGCGCGGAAGTGGAGACAAGGAGCAGTGGCTGCTGATCAAGGAGCGTGACGACGCGGCACGCAGCGAGGCCGATTTCGATGTGCTCGCCGAGCGTCCGGGCAGTGTGCTCGATGCCGCAGCCTCGTCTCGCTCACGCAAGGGCGCGGCGCGCAAAACTGCCGAAGGAAGAACCGCTGCCGGAAAAGCTGCAGAGAGTCCCGCCGTAGAGACGCATACCTCACCGAAGCCAGCCACCCGCTCCAGCAAGACAGCTACCGTCGGGCGGAAGTCCACATCGCACGCGCATGCGGCCGACCCGAAGAAAACCGATATCGTCGCCAACCGCAGCGCGGAGTCGCTGCGCACGCTCGCAGCATCGCCGGCAATCAAGGGCGCGGCGAAAGCCACCTTGCCCGCCACGTTCAAGCCGCAACTGGCGACGCTGGTCGACGCTGCCCCGCCAGGCGACGAATGGTCGTACGAGATCAAGTTCGACGGTTACCGGGTACTGATGCGCATCGACCATCGCGCCTCGAAGCATCCTGTACGCATCGATACGCGCGCCGGCAACGATTGGAGCGCGAAATTCAGCAAACAGGTCGACGCGCTGGCGCAACTCGAACTCGACAGCGCGTGGCTCGACGGCGAAGCAGTCGTACTCGATCACAATGATGTGCCAAACTTCCAGGCACTCCAGAATGCATTCGATGCGAATCGGCCACAAGACATTGTGATCTATCTGTTCGACGTCCCGTATCTGAACGGCTACGACCTGCGCGCGGTGCCGCTGGTGCAACGCCGCGCCATTCTGCGCGCGCTGCTCGAAGGCGTGGACCAGCGGGTCCTGCGCTTTTCCGAGGACTTTGCCTTCAGCGCAGAGGACCTGCTGAAAAGCGCCTGCGACATGGCGCTCGAGGGCATCATCGGCAAACGGCGCGATAGCCATTACGCGTCGGGCCGCACATCGACGTGGATCAAGCTCAAGTGCCGGCGGCGCCAGGAATTCGTGATCGGCGGCTACACGGAGCCTGCTGGCAGTCGGGCGGCGTTTGGCGCGTTACTGCTCGGCGTGCACGACAGCAAAGGCAAACTGCAGTATGCGGGCCGGGTCGGTACGGGTTTCGATGCGGCGCTGCTGCGCTCGGTGAAGAAGGAACTCGATGCGCTCGAGACCTCACGCATGCCTTTCGCCAGTGCGCCTCGTGAACGCAGTCGCACGCCGGTTCACTGGGTCAAACCGTCGCTCGTGTGCGAGTGCAATTTCGCGGAGTGGACCGACGAGCGAATCGTGCGACAGGCATCGTTCGTCAGCTTGCGACACGACAAACCGGCGCGGCAGATCGTCAGGGAAACGCCGCGCGAAGGAGCCGATGTGCAACCGAACCCAACTGAACATTCCGCCGCGACAGCCGCAAATCCGGGCGTTTCGAGAAAACGCACCACCAGGCAGGACACGACAGCGAAGAGCGCAACGGTCAAGGCTGCAGCGTCCAAGGCTGCGGCAGCTAAGCCCGCACCAGCTAGCGCACCGCGCGGCAAGAAGGCCACTGCAGCCGATGCGCCGTCATCAATCGCCGGAGTGCGGATCTCTCACCCAGACCGCGTCATCGACAAACAGACTGGCGCCCGCAAGATCGATCTCGTGCAGTATTACGAATCGGTGGTTGACTGGATGTTGCCGCATCTGAAGGATCGGCCAGTCTCGCTGGTGCGCGCGCCGGAGGACATCGGCGGCGAGCTGTTTTTCCAGAAGCATAGCCAGAAGCTGGCGATTCCAAATGTCACCCAGCATCCGGGTCTCGATCCTGGCCATCCGCCGCTGATCTCGATCGACACGATCAAAGCGCTGATCGGCGCAGCGCAGATGGGCACGGTCGAACTGCATACTTGGAACGCGCTTGCTTCGAACATCGAAAAGCCTGACCGGATGGTGTTCGATCTCGATCCCGACCCGGCGCTCGGTTGGGACAAGATGATCGAAGCCGCCCAACTGACTCGTACGCTGCTCGACGAGCTCGGACTCGAATCGTTCTGCAAGACAAGCGGCGGTAAAGGCCTGCATGTCGTCGTACCGCTCGCGAAGCAGGCTGGCTGGGACGAAGTGAAGGCATTTTCGCAGGCCGTTGCACAGCACATGGCGGCCACGTTGCCCAAGCATTTCGCCGCGAAGATGGGCCCGCAGAACCGCAAGCGCAAGATCTTCGTCGACTACCTGCGCAACAACCGCGGCTCGAGCACGGTGGCCGCTTTTTCCGCGCGCGCACGACCTGGCCTGGGCGTGTCGGTGCCGCTCGCGTGGGAGGAGGTTGCCAGCACCACAGCCGGCGATCAGTGGAACATCGCCAACCTGCACGAACGGCTTGAGTCGCTGCGACACGACCCTTGGGCGGATTACGCGAAGACGCGGCAACGCATCACCGCCGCAATGAAGAAGCGCCTCGATGGCGCGAAGCCCGATTGAACCGGCGCACGGTTTTCGCCGGCACGGTCAGAACCAACTGGAACGGGAGGACGCAATGAAGACATCACCTCAAGTGTCGCAAGCTGGCGACAAGCAGCAAAAGCATGGCAAAAGCGCTGACCCGCACGCGAGTCAGGACGCCCGTTCGTTGCAGGATGAGGCCGCTCCATTGCCGCACGAAACCGACCAAACCCCGGAGTCGCAACACGAGGACGATCCTCGTCGCGTGGGCAAGCAGGCCCATAGCGATCTGCAGCGCGGTCTGAAGGACACGGACCGGCGCGGAGGCGACGAATATCAGCAGAAGACGCAGAACGACGCGCATAGCAATGCGAATTCCAGCGGCAAGGGTAAGTCTGGCGGGGGCAACAAGCACTGAGTGTGGGTGCGCGCTGAATGGAGGCGAACTTTGCGCCATTGCACACCGCCGGTATGCTTAACGGCGGCGTGCGTTGCGCAGAGCCGCGCTCTCAGCGTCTCAGGACTCAGCGGCGGCTGCGTCACGCGGCTCGTCGAGATCCCAATACGGTGGATCGCCGAAGTGCTCTGCCAGAAAGTCGATAAACGCCAACGTCTTGGGCGGCACGAATGCGCGGCTCGGATAAACGCCCCAGATCGCCACCGTCTCGGCGAGCGGATAGCTGTCCAGAATCGTCACCAGCTTGCCGCTGCGCAGGTAAGGCGCGACATCCCATGTCGATTTGAGCGCTATGCCGAAGCCGGCCAGCAGGGCATCGCGGATGACCTCGCCATTATCGGTGGCGAGGCGCCCGTTGACGCGTACATCAAGCGGTCCCGCCGGCGTCTCGAAAGCCCACGTATGCTGGTCCGACAGAATCACGCATTCGTGTTGTACGAGATCGGCCGGATGATGCGGCGTGCCGTGCTTTGCCAGATAAGCGGGGGAGCAGCAGATCACGCGCCGGTTCACCGCCAGACGTTTCGCCACCAGCGTCGAATCCTTCAGTGCGCCGAGCCGGATCGCCAGATCGACCCCGGCGTCGACGAGATCGACGATATGGTCGGAGAGGCGCAGATCGACGCTCACGCCCGGATAGCGGCGCAGGAATTCGGGGACCACTGGCGAGACATGCTGGCGTCCGAACGACGATGTCATCGACACCCGCAGCCGTCCCTGCGGCTCGGTTTGTGCCCGGCCAACCGAGGCACGGGCGGCCGCCGCGGCATCGAGCAGCGTCTGGGCGCGCATCATGAAAACCTCACCGTCCTGCGTCAGGCTGATACGGCGCGTGGTCCGGTGCAGCAGACGCGCGCCGAGCAGCCGTTCGAGCTGCGCGAGCCGGGCGCTCGCCACCGCCGCCGACAAACCGAACTCGCGGCCGGCCGCCGATACGTTAGCCAGCAGCGCGGCCCGTACGAACAGCGCGACGTCGAGCAGATCTAGCCGTTCGCGCTCATTGACGGCAGGTGATGGAGAAGCGGCAGCAGACGTCATTATTCCGATTTTCAAGAAAATGTTTAAGCCATTATGCCTGTTCTGAAAGAGGACGGATCGTCCTAAGATAACGACCAGTCGATCGATACTGGGCCGTTCAGGGCGCCAGCGTCGAAGCGAATGTTTAACCCCGCCCAATTGACGAACGAATCAGGAGTTGCCATGAAAGCTGTCGGTCTTTATCGCTATTTGCCCGTCGACCATCCCGAAGCGCTGCTCGATGTCGAGCTTCCCAAGCCGGAAGCCATCGGCCGCGACCTGCTGGTGAAGGTCGAGGCAATCTCCGTGAACCCGGTCGATTCCAAGGTGCGCTCGCCGAAAGACACGGTCGAGAAGGCGCCACGCGTGCTTGGCTGGGACGCGGCTGGGACCGTGACGGCAGTCGGCCCCGAAGTGACGCTTTTCAAGGTCGGCGATCCGGTGTTCTATGCCGGCAGCATCACCCGGCCGGGCGCGAACAGCGAGTATCACCTCGTCGACGAACGCATCGTCGGCCACAAACCGGCCTCGCTCGACTTCAGTCACGCCGCAGCGTTGCCGTTGACCGCCATTACCGCGTGGGAGGCGCTGTTCGATCGGCTCGGCGTGTCGCCGCAAGGCGCGGATAAGGGGCGCTCGGTGCTGATCATCGGCGGCGCGGGCGGGGTGGGTTCGATCGGTATCCAACTGGCGAAGCAGCTCGCCGGACTGACCGTGATTGCGACGGCCTCGCGTCCTGCGTCGGCGAAGTGGGCGACCGAACTCGGCGCGGACCACATCGTCGACCATTTCGGCGACATGCCGGCGCAGTTGAAGCAGATCGGTTTCGAGCAGGTGGACTACGTGTTGATTTTCAACGACACGGACAAGCACTTCCCGGCGGCGGCAGCGGTGATCAAACCGCAGGGCGGTATTTGTACGATCGTAGAAAACAGCAAGCCGATCGCGGTCGAGTTGCTGAAGGCGAAGAGCGCCGCGTTCCACTGGGAATTCATGTTCACGCGTTCTATGTTCGGTACGCCCGACATGATCGAACAGCACAAGCTGCTGACCGAAGTGGGCCGTCTGGTTGACGCGGGCACGCTGCGCACCACGGTTGGCGAGGACCTCGGCAAGATCAATGCGCAGAACGTGCGACGCGCGCATCAACTGCTGGAAGAAGGCCGTGCGATCGGCAAGCTGGTGTTGACCGGGTTCTAGGCATATCCAAGCTAAGGGACGCTCTTAACGCAAGCGGGTTAACACCCAATCCGCGCGAAGCGTTTTTGGGTCCGCTTGGCGGTAGACTGACAGGGCTCCATGCAAAGTCGCTGCGCGTCTCGCGACGCGAGCGTGCAGCGGCACAACGACGAGGTGACCGTATGAGCCCCTGCTTCAGACTCTCCGCCATGTCTATGGTCGCATCTCTCGCCTGCGCTTTGGTCCCGGCGGCCCATGCCGTCACGCCGATCACGGTGACGTCGCAAGCCGCGACTGACGGGCCGATCCGCTACACCGTCAAGGTCACGTCGAAGGACTTCGGCAACGTGCAGGAAACCCGCACAATCCGTTCCGGCGAGTCCGATGACTTCACGTGGAAGACAGTGCCGCCTGGCGGCGCGGTCGCGGCGACGGACCAGTGTCCCGACTACACGTCGTATCCCCTTGATACCAACGGCGCGGTGCTGCGGCAAACGCAGATCCGCTTTGCGCCGGTGGTCGCCAACGACGGTACGGCAACCGTGCAACTGAGCTTCCAGGCGTTGGCGCCGCACGGCACCAAAAACGTGACCAACGCCGGCAAAACGCTCAAGTGTCCGAACGATGTCAGGCTCAGTCAGATCGTGCGTTTTAGCATGCCCACCAACGGCAGTGCGAAGACGCTGACCTTGAGCGATGGAACTCAAGTAGTGGTATCGGCGAAGCGCTGAATCGTTAAGTGACCGGCGAGTCAGCGGCGCGCATGATGCGCTGCGCATACACGCTGCATGTACGTTGCATGCAGCGGAAACGAAGGCTGTGGCAAGGCATACATTAGCGCCGCGACGCCGCCGCTCGTTCCACCAGCCTCGACGCCAGGAACCGGTGGTCCGCTGAGAAAAGCCGCCGGTAAGTCAGTAGCACGGCCAGCACAGTACCGAGCGCCGACGACGCAGCGATCAGAAACATGATCACGATCTGATAGCGGACAGCCTGCAGCGGCGACTGACCGGCGAGCACCTGGCCGGTCATCATGCCGGGCAGGCTGACAATGCCTACCACCGCCATCTGGTTGAGCGTCGGAATCATGCCTGCGCGCACCGCCTGCCGCGCCGGCGCCTGGGCGGCTTCCCAACGGGTGGCGCCGAGTGCGAGCGCCATGTCCACGTGATCGCGCCGCGCAGTTAGCTCTTCAGTCATCCGTTCGATGCCGAGCGATACCCCTGTGAGTGTATTGCCGAGGATCATGCCGAGAATCGGAATCGCATATTGAGGCTCGTACCACGGGCGAATGCGGATCACGACAAACAGACCCACCGCCGCCACCAGCCACGAGCTAATCCAGATCGACGCGATGCTGTCGACTCGCTGCCCGGCATAAGTACGTGCGCCGCGTTGCGCACCGGCGAATCCGGCGATCAGCGTCATCGCTATCATCAACGGTAGCACGACAAACCAGCGGTCGAACTGGAACACCCAGCCGAGCACATAACCGATCGCCAGCAACTGGACTACGGTACGCACCGCGGCCCAGGCGAGCTTGCGTTCGAGGTCCAGCTTGAGCGCCACCGACACCGCGCCGTTCACCACGATCAGCAGCGCGGCGATCGCGACATCCCACAGACTGAGGTTTTGCAGGCTCATTGGGCAGGGTCCTCATTGACGTGGCGCGGTGCCGCGGCTTCATCGAGAATGCCGCCGCGCATGGTCAAGTGACGCTCGCTCATGCGTTTTGCCTGGGCGGGATCGTGCGATACCCACACCGATGCGCGCGGCTGCCGGTCGTCGGCGAACCAGGCATCGACGAGACCTTCGATAGCGTGCGACGACTCGGGGTCGAGCGAGGCCGTCGGCTCATCGAGCAGCAAGACCTCCGGGGCGAGTTGCAGCACACGGATCAGCGCCGCGATCTGCGCTTCACCGCCCGACAGATCGCTCGCGCGCTTGTCGAGAAAGTCGCTGCCTCGACCCGCCTGCGCCGCCAGCGAAGCGGCCCGCGGGCGATCGAACTGCACGTCGCCATACGCCTTGAGTGAAAACGGGTAACGCAGGTTGTCTTCGACCGTGCCCTCCAGAATCGCTGGCCGCTGCCGGATGTAGGCGATATTGCGGCGATAGCGCGGAATCGTCGCGCGTTCGACGGGTTTGCCGTGCCAGTCAATGTGTCCGCTATCGAGCGGATCGAGTAACGCGAGCGCCCGCAGGAACACGCTCTTGCCCGAACCGGACGGCCCGGTGATGGCGACCCGGTCACCTGCGTTGAGGGTGAAACGGGTTTGACGCAGAAGCATCTGGCCGCTCAGCGGATCGCGTCTGGAGATGTCCACGGCGTCTATGAGAGCAGTGTCGGTCATGATGGAGTTTCGGTCATAGGTACGATGCACGTCCCCATGCCTGATGCACGGTGAACCGGGCATGCTAACTGCTGTCCGATAAGCAAATTGAGAAGAACGGAGTTACTCATGGCAGTGTCGAGCACGATCGGCGGACGAATCGGCAAGATCATCGCATGGCTCCTGGCAGTCATCGTTGTCCTGATCGCCGCATTGGCGATTTTTATTCTGACCTTCGACTGGAATCGCGCGCGTCCCTGGGTGGACCAGAAAGTCAGCGACGCGATAGGCAGGCAGTTTGTTATCGAGGGCGATCTGAAAGTCGGCTGGCGCCATCCGGTAGGCGAGACGGGCTGGCGCGAGTGGGTGCCCTGGCCGCGCTTTTCGGCGGCCAATATCACGATAGCCAATCCCGACTGGACCAAACAGCAGCACTTCGCGACGCTCGACGAGATCGACTTCGAAGTCGCAGTGCTACCGTTGCTCGCGCACGACATTGTGATTCCGGCGATCAATCTGGTGAATCCCTCGGTCGACCTCGAGCGGGTGCTCGACGGGCGCAACAATTGGACGTTCAAGCTGCAGTCATCGGCGGGGCCGTCGGAATGGAAACTGGAACTGCACGATATTGCGTTCGCCAAGGCCAATATTGCCTATTCGGACGAGCAGAAGAAGACCGATATGCAGGTCGTGGTCGACACGCTGGGTCAGCCGATCCCGATCGGCGACGTGATGAAGCAACAGGAAGCGGCCTCGCGTAAGGACTCCGCACAGGTGGTTGGCAAAGAGGGGGCGAGCAAGCTGACCGCTCAGGCGAATGCCATCACCGCTTCGGAGGCTGCTGCGGCGTCGGCGGCTACGGAGGCCTCGTCTACGGGCTCGGCCTCGGCTGCTGCGCAGGCCTCTGCCGCGACAGCAGGGAGCGCCGGCTCGAGCACATCAGCGGCCGGCCGCCCCGGTGCGGGCGAAGCGACCATGACATCGGTCGCGTCTGCGCCGATCAATCCGGCCAGCAGCGTAGGCATCGGCGCCAAGCCACCGGTCCCGCCTTATGCTCTCGGCTGGACCGCCAAGGGGTCGTACAACCACACGCCCGTATCGGGCACCGGCAAGTTAGGCGGCCTGCTGGCGCTGCAGGACGTGAACCGTCCGTTCCCGCTGCAGGCCGACGTCAAGGCCGGCGACCTGCATGTCGCGCTGGTCGGCACGATCACGGACCCGGCCCATCTCGCAGCGGTCGATTTGCGTCTGTGGCTGCAAGGCACCAGCATGGCGCATCTGTATTCGCTGACGGGCGTGACCTTGCCGGACACGCCGCCCTACGCCACGGAAGGGCGCCTCGTAGGCAATTTCAAGCAGGACGGCAACGTCTTCAAGTATGAAAATTTTACAGGCCGGGTGGGCGGCAGCGACCTGAACGGCTCGCTGACCTACACTGCTCGCGAGCCTCGGCCACTGCTGCAGGGTGAGCTTGTATCGAACCTGCTGCAATTCTCCGATCTCGCCCCGGTGATCGGCGCCGATTCGAACGCCAGCAAGGCCAAGCGTGGCGATGCAACCAGACAGCCGTCCAACAAGGTCCTGCCGGTCGAGGAATTCCGCACGGACCGCTGGAAAGCGATCGACGCCGACGTCAAATTCACCGGCCGGCGACTGATCAAGAATCCGGATCTGCCGATTACCAATCTGTACACCCACGTGGTGATGACGGACGGCGTGCTCTCGCTCGTTCCGCTCTCTTTCGGCGTGGCGGGCGGCACGCTCTCATCGGACATTCATCTGGACGGTAGCACGGCGCCGTTGAAGGGCCGTTTCTCGACCTCGGCGCGCCATCTGAAGCTCAAGCAACTATTCCCGAACTTCAAGACGATGCAAAGCGCACTTGGTGAAGTGAACGGCGATGCTGCACTTTCCGCAACCGGCAATTCGCCGGCCGCGCTCGCCGGAACGGCGAATGGCGAAGTGAAAGCGCTAGTCACCGACGGCACAGTGAGCCGCTTGCTGATGGAGGCTGCTGGCCTGAACGTGGCCAACGTGGTCTACGAAAAGCTGTTCGGCACGGCGGACGTGAAGATCAACTGCGCCGCCGCGGACTTCGTGGCGACCGACGGCGTGCTCAATCCGCGAGTCTTCGCGCTGGATACAGACGACGCCGTGATCGATATCGACGGCAACATCAATATGCGCGACGAGACCATGGACCTGGGCGTGCATCCGCATACGAAGGGCTTCCGGGTGTTTTCGCTGCGCTCGCCGCTTTACGTCAAAGGCACCTTCAAGGATCCACACGTCGGCGTGAATGCGACGGCATTGGCGTTGCGCGGTGGCGCAATGGTCGGCCTCGGCCTGATCAACCCATTTGCCGCGCTGATCCCGCTGATTGCGCCGAGCAATAACAAGCCGCTGCCCTGCAATCAGTTGCTGGCGGCCGAGCGCGCGCAACCTACTGCGCCAGCGCCGGGACAGAAGGAAAAGGCGCACGCGCCGTTATCACTGGACGGGAATGCATCGGCTCCGGCTGCGGCGAGCAGCGCGAGTAAGGGTACCAGGCCAGCGGCCGTGCCACCGGCGAATGGCGGTGCCTTATACAAAGGGAGCTAGGTAGGAGACAGCCCTGCAAGAGGGGCAGCGCAAGGCAGCAGGAAGGCAGGCGCGCTCGTCACAGCATGGGAGCGCCGCTCACCACCGCATAGCAGAAACAGAATCAGAAGAAAGTCAACGCAACGAGCGCGGCGTTGCATCGCCGGCGGCATCCTGACGCCGCACACCGCGACGTGGACCCCCTACCGCGGCACGGGTGGCGCCGAACTCCGGCAGAATCCGGCCGCGGGCGCGGCTGGCGAATACAAGGAATCCGAAGCCGTCCGCTTCGTACCAGTAGCCGCCGTTTTCCAGCCCATCGAGCGGCTGTTCCAGGGCATTGGCGATTGATTCGATACAACGCCGGCGCAGTTCGGCGGGCGCCGGATAGGGCGGCTGTGCGCCGCGCACGCTGCATAGGAGGACGTCGAGACCTGGCAGCACATGGGCGTATAGCACTGGCTCGTCTTGCGCGCGAGCCCGCGCAATCTTGGTGTCGAGCTGGCCGAACGGTTTGAAGTGCCGTAGCACGGCGAGGAACGACTCATCGCCGTCCACCTTCGCGCGCCGACGCTTTTTCGGGAAGGACATAAAAATTCGCCTGAAAAAGAATTGCAAGAAACGCAGCGTCCTCATGCGACCACTCCCGGCTTCGCGCCGCCGCACGTCGATCTTTTATAGCATACGAAAATGCCAGATTCACGGTGATTCGACGATCAGTCTGCCTCACACCCATCCGCACGAATCGTGCCGAATCGCCTTGCCGCGCGCTTTCGCATCCCCAGCACCAGTCTCCAACTTCTGTCTCAATGATAGACGCAGGTGCCCTGTAAGGGAGAGCCTCGCCATTAAAAAAACACATTTTTATGTTGTCCAGCGCTTCCAGGGCAGCAGATTGAAATATCTCCGGTTCGCGTCGATAATGGCCCGGTTCCGCTACGGCGGTTCGGCGGCCTGCGCCGCTTGGGGGCAAAGCGCAGGCCGCCGCCTGGACCGTGCGGCGTCCGGACAGACTACCAGGCGCACATGAAACTATTTACCAAGGGTCTTCTGCTTATCGCGATGCCGAGCGTCGTCGAGCTGGCATTGCTCGGCGTTGTCTTCGAGACGCAACAGCGGGCGGCGCAGGCCGCGCTGTGGGTCGCCAATAGCAAGCAGATCCTGTATCAGTCGTCTTCGCTCATCGACCCGCTGCTGCGCCAGGCCGCGCGTATTCGCACGGGTATGGTGGTGGGCGACCCCACGTTTATCGACCGTCATGTGGCATGGGTCGACCTGGGTGACCGGCTGACCCATCTTGAACAACTGGTCGGCGACACACCTCAGCAGGCCACGCGCGTGCAGCAGATGCGTGCCACCGTCGACGCGTACCGGGCACAGGCCGAGACCATTGCCAAGGGTCTGCGTGAGGGGCGCAGCATGACGGCGTTTGCGGCGCTCGAAGCCGGTGAGGTGCCGGCCCAGGTGGCGCTGTTTCGCGACCAGCTCGATACTTTCGTGGCCGAAGAGTCGCGGCTCGATGCCCAACGCAGCGCCTCGCTTGCCCAGACCAAGGCCCGCCAGCAATACGCGCTGATCGCGGCCGTACTTGGCTCCATGTTGATCTGGGGTTTCACCGCGCTGGCATTTGCGCGCAGTATCGGACGCCGTCTCGAGGTGCTGAGCGGGAACGCCGAACGCCTGGGCCATGGCCGGCCATTGAGTGTGCCTCTCTCAGGCAACGACGAAATTGCCGCGCTCGACGTCGTGCTGCACCAGACCGGCGCACGACTGCGCGAGGCCGAGCAGTCCCAGGCCATCCTGAAGGCGAAGCTCGAGGCGCGTGCCAAGGAACTGGCAGGCGTGAACGAGGAGTTGCGCCAGGAAACCCAGGACAACGAGATGTTCATCTACAGCGTCTCGCACGACTTGCGCTCACCGCTCGTGAACCTGCAGGGATTCTCGAAGGAACTGCAGGTTTCCTGTGACGAACTGCGCGCCACGATCGACGCGGCGCAATTGCCGCAAGCCGAAGAGCGGCGCCTCACCGATGTCCTCGACGGCGATGTGCAAGAGTCGCTGCAATTTTTGCGGACCGCGGTGACGCGGGCCGCCGCGATCATCGAGGCGTTGCTGAGGATCTCGCGGGCTGGCCGCCTCGAATACCAGTGGCAACGCGTGAGTGTCGGGCGAGTGGTGGCGCACGTGGTCGACGGGTTAGCCGGCACGATCGAAGCGCGCGGCGTTTCCGTCACGGTGCGTGAGTTGCCGCCCGCGTGGGGTGACCCAGGTGCGATCGAGCAGATCTTCAGCAATCTGATCGGCAATGCGCTTAACTTTCTCGATCCGGACCGCATGGGCCGCATCGAGGTGGGGGCGTGCGAGCCGGAGCCGGTGGACGAGCGCGAGCCGCCCGCCCTGCGCACGCGGACTTATTATGTGCGCGACAATGGGCTCGGTATTCCGGCGGCTTATATGTCGAAAGTGTTTCGTGCCTTCCAGCGGCTGCACGGCGAAGTGGCGAAAGGCGACGGCATTGGGCTCGCGCTGGTGCGGCGTATGGCCGAGCGGCACGGCGGGCGCGTCTGGGTGGAATCGGCAGAGGGCGCGGGGTCGACGTTTTTCGTCGTGCTACCCGAGCAGCCGGCCCGTCTGTAATGCGGGCGGTAAGTCGCAGCAAGTCTCGCAGCAGGGCGGTTCTCGCGTGCAGCGCTCGGGCCAACCCGGCGGAACCGCTTAAATTGAAAAGTATGAAACACTAATAAACTGGTCACGCACCGGCGATTCGCAGGCACGGAGGCAGGATGAAACATGGGGAAGCGGTCAGCATCGTCCTGATCGAAGACGACGACGGCCACGCCACGCTCGTGGAGCGCAATTTGCGCCGGGCCGGTATTTCGAACGGTTTTCTGCGGTTTTCCGATGGGCAGCAGGCGCTCGACTATTTTTTCGGCGATCCGCCGGGCGGGGACATAGCCGGCAAATATCCGCCGCGCCAGGATCTGACGAACTTCGTCGTGCTGCTCGATCTGAAGATGCCGCGGGTGGACGGTTTCGAGGTGCTGCGCCGTCTGAAGGACTCTCCGTCCACGGCTGCGGTGCCGGTGATCGTCCTGACCACCACCGACGATCCGCGCGAAATCGAACGCTGCTATGAACTCGGTTGCAATGTGTACATCACGAAGCCGGTCGAATATGACGCATTCATCGAGGCGGTACGCCGGCTCGGCTTTTTCCTGCAGGTGGTGAAGCTGCCGCCGGGCCAGCGTTTAATGGCATCCTGAGGGACTTATCGTTACGGTACAGGCCTCAAATCCGCCAGCGTAAATCTAGCCAAAGAAAGAACCAGCATGACCGAAGACGTATCCTTGCCGCCCGCGGATTATGTGCTTGTCGTCGATGACGACGAAGGCATCTTGCGTCTCGCGCGCAAGTCGCTGCAGCGGGCCGGCTGCCGTGTGGCGCTCTGTTCCGACGTCGAAAGTGCCCGTGAGCGGATCGCGGCAGGCGAGCCGGATCTGCTCGTGCTCGACTACCAGCTCAACGGTCCGGAGACCGGCCTCGACTTTTTCCGCCGTTTGCGCGCCGAAGGCGTGCGCAGTCCCGCCATCCTCGTCACCGGTTTCACAGACGAATCGCGCGTAATCGAGGCGTTGCGCGCCGGCGTCTCGGACGTGGTGCCGAAGTCAGGCGACTACCTCGACTATCTGCCCGAAGCCGTGGAGCGGGCGCTCTCGCAGGTTCGACTGCACCGGGCTTCGGCTGAAGCGGTGCTGCTGCGCGACCGCGAGCAGCATTACCGCACCTTGTCGGAGGCGCTGCCGCACCTCGTGCTGACCTGCGACGCCAATGGCGATTGCGACTTTCTGTCGAAGCAGTGGTTCGAATACACAGGTCTTGGCGAGAGCGATTCGCACGGCCTCGCGTGGCTCGAAGCCGTTCACGCCGATGACCGCGAGGAAATCCGCCAGAGCTGGCTGAAAGCGGTCAGAAGCGGGGCCGAGGACTATCGCCATGAACTGCGCATCTGCCGTCATGACGGGGCATACCGCTGGTTCGACGCGCGCATCGTCGCGATGCGCGACTCCGATGGCGTGGTCACCAAGTGGTTTGGCAGTTGCACGGACATTCATTCGCAGCGCGAAGCGATCGAGGAGCATGAACGGCTGCTCGCTTCCGAGCAGGCTGCGCGACATGCCGCCGAAGAAGCCAATCGCGCGAAAGACCGCTTTCTGGCAATGCTTTCGCATGAGTTGCGCACGCCGCTCACGCCGGTGCTGGCGGGGTCGCGAGTGCTTGAAATGATACCGGACCTGCCTGAGCAGGCGCGTTCGTGTGTGCTGATGATCCGCCGCAACGTCGAACTCGAAGCGCGCCTCATCGACGATCTGCTCGATCTCACGCGGGTGGCAAATGGCAAGCTGCGTCTCTCGCTGGAGACTGTGAACGTACATGAAGTGATCGACAGCGTGCTTGAACTGTTTCGCAGCGAGATTCAGGTCAAGCAGCAGGACGTGCATGTCGACAAGGCCGCGCAGCACCACTATGTGCTCGCTGACCGCGCACGGTTGCAGCAGATGCTCTGGAACCTGATCCGCAACGCCGCCAAATTCACACCGGACGGTGGACATATCTACGTGCGCACGCGCGACGAACGGATGCACGTGCAGATCTCGATCGAGGATACCGGGATCGGCATCGAACCCGAGCAGATCGGTAAGCTCTTCAACGCGTTCGAACAGGGCAACCAGAACATGACCCGCCAGTTTGGCGGTCTGGGATTAGGTCTCGCTATCACCAAGGCGCTGACCGACGTGCACGGCGGCACGGTCACGGCTCAGAGTCCGGGGGCGCACTGCGGCGCGACCTTCACGATCACCTTGCCGACGGCTGCAAAGCCTGTTGAAGAAGCGGTCGCCCCGGCGCCAGCCGCAGCGTACCCGGGCGGCGTCATGACGATCCTGCTGATCGAGGATCACGTCGACACGGCTGAGGTGATGGCACAACTGATTCGCGGCGTCGGTCACGAGGTGACCGTGGTGGGTCGCGTGGCCGACGCGCTGGCGGCTACACAGTCGGTGACGTTCGATCTGATTGTGAGCGACGTAGGATTGCCAGACGGCACCGGTCTCGATTTCATCAAGGCGTTTCGCGAACATTCGGACGCGCCGGCGATCGCCTTGACAGGCTTCGGCACCGACGAGGATGTACGTCGCTGCCTGGGTGCGGGTTTCACGTCGCATCTGACCAAGCCGGTCAATTTCGGTCAGCTCGAACAGTTGATTGAGAGCGCGGCGAACGTGAAGGCCGAAAAAGCCGCAGCCTCCGATTCCACGTAGTGCGAAGTTTCGGCGAATGATCGCACGTGACTTCGCACTGTCCAGCGCTTATCTACGCCCGGCCTATGCTTGAGGCAAGCGCGGTGCGTCTTTCAGCGAATCGCGGATTTCACGCAGCAGCAGCACGTCTTCCGGCGTCGGAGCGGGCGCCGGCGCGTCAGCAGGGGCCGGTTTGCGCAGGTTGTTGATGAACTTCACCATCAGGAAAATGATAAAGGCCAGGATGATGAAGTTGATCAGCACCGTGATGAACGAGCCGTAACCGAATACGGCCACACCGGCCGTTTGCAGGTCTTTGTACGACTCAGGACTGCCCTTGAAGCTCGCCGGGATATCGCCCAGGCGGACGAACTTGTTGGAAAAATCGAGACCGCCGGTGGCGAGGCCGACGATCGGCATGATCAGGTCTTTGACAATTGAATTAACAATGGTGGAAAACGCGCCGCCGATAATCACACCGACGGCAAGATCCATCACGTTGCCCTTGAGGGCAAATTCCTTGAACTCCTTGACCATGCTCATTGGGATTTCCTCCGTGAAGTCGATGGCGCCATGATAGCCAACGTGAGGAGGATAGGGTAGTGCTTTTGAGGATGCGTTTCCGCTACGGAAACTATGACTCAAGCGCGTGTGCCCGCTCGATGTGCGCTGCAAAACTGACCGTATCGATGTTTGCCCCACACAGCAGCACCCCGACGCGTTTGCCCTGCAACGTCTCGCGCAGCGGGCCGAGCAGGGCCGCCGTAGCCGCAGCGCAAGCGGGTTCGACGGCGAGCTTGAGTTGCGTGAACAGCGCCAGCATGGCCGAGCGCAACTGGTTGTCTGTGACAGTGACGAGTCGGTCGATATGGCGTCTGCACAATTCGTAGCTGTATTGCTCGGTATGCGGCGCCATCAGCGAATCCGCAATGCTGTACATGTGGCCCATCTTGACCGTATGGTTGGCCGCGAAGCTCTTGCTCATGGCATCGGAACCGTCCGGTTCGACCCCGAACACATGGATGCGTGGATTGGCCAGCCGCAATGCCGTCGAGACGCCTGCCGCGAGGCCGCCGCCGCCGATCGGCACGATCACCGCGTCCAGATCCGGCGTTTGCGTGGCCCATTCGTAGCCGAGCGTTGAGGTACCAAGCACGGTGCGATAGCCGTTGAAGGGATGCACGAAGTAGCGGCCTTCCTCGGCTTCGACGCGGCGCACGATCTCGAAGGCTTCGGCGCCGTTCTCGGCCAGTACCATTTCTGCGCCGAACTGCCTGCATAATGCGACGCGCGCCGGGTTGGCCGAACGAAACAGCACGACCTTCGCGCTGATACCGAGGCGCATCGCGGCATACGCGACCGCGACTGCATGATTGCCGCCCGATACGCACGTGACTCCGGCACTGCGTTGCGCTTCGTCGAGCGCAAGCAGGTGGGTGAACGCACCGCGTGTCTTGAAGCTGCCGCCCGCCTGCAACAGTTCGAACTTGAAGTTCACCACCGTGCCTTCCAGCGACGGGAAATCGAGCTTGTCGAACACCGGCGTGCGCGCGACCCACGGCGTCAACGCAAAATGCTGCGAGGCGATGTCGTCGAGTGTAGGGATCGGCTCGCCGTCGATCGTATGGTCGGTGTGCTGGGGCGTGGCGGTGGACATGGCGTGGGGTGAAGTCGTCCGTTCTTTCTCTTTGGAGTCGCGCGGTCTGCTTCAGTTCAAGTCAGTTCAATCGGTGTGTTCGATCGGGCGCATGGGTGTGCGGAGATTGCGATGCTCCCAATGCGCCCGATATTTCAACGCTCTTAATGCGAAAGAGCCTCCACCGACATGCTGTGAATGAACTTCGCGAGGAAGCGCTCGCAATCCACGAGCTGCTCCAGCGCCACGAACTCGTTGGCCTTGTGCGCCTGCTGGATATCGCCGGGGCCGCATACGATGGCCGGGATGCCCGCCAGCGAGAACAGTCCCGCCTCGGTGCCGTAAGCGACCTTGCGTTTGTCCTGATCCCCAGTCAACGCGCGCACCAGTTCAGTGATCGCTGCCTGCTCCGATGAGTCGAGGCCAGGCGCGGCGGCGATCTTCGAGATCTCGATGGCAGCGGACGGATGTTCGCGCAACATCTTCGGCAACAGCGTTTCGCGTGCGTACTGATCGATGCGCGAGAAAATCGACTGTGGGTCGAGCGTGGGCAGATTGCGGAATTCGAACTGAAAGCGGCATTCGGCCGGCACGGTATTGATGGCGTTGCCGCCTACGATGGTGCTGGTCTGCGCGGTGCTGAAGGGCACGTCGAACAGTTCGTCGAACGGGCCTTGCTCGCGAAACTGATCGGCCATGTCGCGGATGTAGCAGATCAGCCGTGCAGCGTATTCGATCGCGTTCAGTCCCTTCGGCGTCAGCGATGAATGCGCTGCCTGGCCGCGCACGCAGCACTGGTACGTGTTGATGCCTTTGTGCGCGATGACCGGGCGCATGCTGGTCGGCTCGCCGACGATGCAGCCGTCCGGCTTGATGCCGCGTTTCATCAGCTCTGCGATCATCAACGGCGCGCCGATGCAGCCGACTTCCTCGTCGAACGAGAGCGCGAAGTGAATCGGCTTGGCGAGCTTCGTGCGTTGCATCTCGGGCACGAGCGTGAGCGCGGCACCGATGAAGCCTTTCATGTCGCAGGTGCCGCGACCGTAGAGTTTGTCGCCGCGCACTTCCGGTTTGAACGGATCGCTGTCCCATTGTTGACCGTCGACCGGCACCACGTCCGTGTGACCCGACAGCACGATGCCGCCATTGGTCTCGCCATCATGCGCGGGGATCGTGGCGAACAGATTGGCCCATTTGCCGCTGGGGTCGTGCGTGAGTGTGCTTTCGACGCCGGCCGCGCGCAATTCGTCGCGCACGGTTTCGATCAGGCCCAGATTCGGATTGCGGCTGACCGTATCCATTGATACGAGGCGCGTGATCCAGGGAAGCGAAGCAGGGGAAGCGGATGACGAGGCGGCGGGTGCGGAAGATGCGGCTGTGTGCGCGGAACGCGCTGATTCAGCGACGTGGGACATGACGAAGCTCCGACTTTTAAGTCTTTCGATCATACCCAAAAAACACGGCCCCGGCTCGCGGTTTAACAGGCTGCGGCGCGTCTTGCGCGCCGCAGCATCGGGGGCGTATGGGTGCTGTCTGGCCCTTTGCAGTTGGCTTCAGCGTACCGCCGCGGTGGCCGTGCTTCGTATCGGCGAGCCCAGCGCACGCAGCGTTTCTTTCACGGTTGCAACACGTATCGCCAGATCGGGGGTGCGCGTTTCGATGCGCAGTTTGTCCTGACCAGCGAGCTTGATGTGCTTGTGTTTCTGCACCATTTCGATGATCCGCATCGCGTCGATCGGCGGATTTGGGATGAATTGCAGACCGATAACCGATTCTCCCGCATCGATTTTCGAAATCCCCAGCGGCTTCGCGGCGAGCCGCAAGCGATGAGTTTCCACCAGCGCATGCGCTTGAGGTGGCAACTTGCCGAACCGGTCGATCAACTCTTCCTGGATGCCATCGATCGCGTCGTTATGTTCGCAATTTGCGAGGCGCTTGTAGAGCGACAGGCGTTCCTGCACGTCGCCGCAGTAATCGGCAGGCAGAATCGCCGGCGCGTGCAGATTGATCTCGGTGGTGGCCGCGAGCGGTGCAGTGAGATCGGGCTCCCTGCCTTCCTTAAGGGCCTTCACGGCGTCGTTCAGCATGTCGGTGTAAAGCTGGAAACCGATCTCCTGAATCTCGCCCGATTGCTTGTCGCCGAGCACTTCGCCCGTGCCGCGAATTTCGAGGTCGTGCATGGCCAGATAGAAGCCCGAGCCAAGCTCTTCCATCTGCTGGATGGCTTCGAGACGACGCTGCGCCTGTTTGGTGAGCCCTTGCGGATCGTGCACCAGCAGATACGAATACGCCTGGTGATGCGAGCGTCCTACGCGGCCGCGCAACTGGTGCAACTGCGCGAGGCCGAATTTGTCGGAGCGGTGAATCAGGATCGTGTTGGCGCTCGGCACGTCGATGCCGGTTTCGATAATCGTCGTACACAGCAGCACGTTAGCGCGCTGGGCGACGAAATCGCGCATTACGCGTTCGAGTTCGCGCTCGTGCATCTGACCGTGCGCGACAGCGATGCGTGCTTCCGGCACTAGTGCTTCGAGCATCTGCCGGCGGTTCTCAATGGTTTCGACTTCGTTGTGCAGGAAATAGACCTGGCCGCCGCGCTTCAGCTCGCGCAGCATCGCCTCGCGGATCACGCCATCTTCTTCACGGCGCACGAAGGTCTTGATGGCGAGACGCTTTTGCGGCGCTGTCGCGATCACGGAGAAGTCGCGCAGACCTTCGAGGGCCATGCCGAGCGTGCGAGGAATCGGGGTGGCCGTGAGTGTCAGCACGTCGACTTCGGCGCGCAGCGCTTTCAAAGCCTCTTTCTGACGCACGCCGAAGCGATGCTCCTCGTCGATGATCACGAGACCCAGGCGCTTGAACTGCACATCCGAGGACAGCAGCTTGTGCGTGCCAATGACGATATCGACGGTCCCCTCGTTGATCTGCTGGATCGAGGCGTTGACTTCCTTGGTCGACTTGAAGCGCGACAGCTCGGCGATGCGCACCGGCCAGTCGGAGAAGCGGTCCGAGAAGGTTTGCGTGTGCTGCTCGGCGAGCAGGGTGGTCGGCGAGAGCAGCGCGACCTGCTTGCCACCCATCACGGCGATGAAGGCCGCGCGCAGCGCGACTTCGGTCTTGCCGAAACCGACGTCGCCGCAGACGAGACGATCCATCGGCTTGCCGCTCGTCATATCGCCGATCACGGCGGCAATCGCGGCGGCCTGGTCGGGCGTTTCCTCGAAGCCGAAGCTTTCCGCAAATTTCACGTAGTCGCGCGGCTCGAGCGAGAACGCATGGCCTTCGCGCGCCGCACGGCGCGCGTACAGGTTGAGCAGTTCGGCGGCGGTATCGCGAATCTGCTGGGCAGCGCGGCGCTTGGCCTTTTCCCACTGACCGGAGCCGAGCGAGTGAAGCGGGGCGCTTTCCGGATCGGCGCCGCTATAGCGCGAAATTACGTGCAACTGCGCGACCGGCACATAGAGTTTGCTTTCGCCGGCGTATTCGAGGTGCAGGAACTCGGTTTCACCTTCGCCGAGATCCATCGTCACCAGACCCATATAGCGGCCGATGCCGTGCTGCGAATGCACGACCGGGTCGCCCACCTTCAGCTCGGACAGGTCGCGCACCATCGAATCGACGTTGCTCGCCTGTTCCTGGCGGCGCCGTCCCGAGCGGCGCACGAGCGGGCCGTACAGCTCGGTTTCCGTGATGACAGCGATGCCGTCGGCCGGCACCGCAAAGCCGATGGAAAGCGGTGCAACGCCAAGCGAGAAGCGTTCGTCGCTGATCAACCAGTCGTTGAAGCTATCGCTCGACGAGGGTCGCAGATGATTGTCAGCCAGCAGTTGCAGCAGCGTCTCGCGCCGGCCCGCCGATTCCGCGGCAAACAGCACGCGGTTCTGGGTCGTCTCTAGATAGCCGCGCAATGCCGCGACCGGATCGTCTGCATGGCGATCGATCGCGAGATCCGGTAGCGGCGTCGACCAGCCACCGCCGGCATTGACGGGCAGCACAAGACGCGCGAACGGCTTGGCGAACGTGAAGAAGTCCGCGTCCGACAGGAACAGGCGCTGCGGCTCGAGAATCGGCCGGTCGCGGTCGTGCGAGAGGAAGCTGTGACGCTGCCTGGTGTCGTTGGTGAAACGCTTGATGGCCGCTTCCAGATCGCCGACGAACGCGAGTTGCGCGCCCTCGGGCAGATAGTGGAACAGCGTGGCGGTCTCTTCGAAGAAGAGCGGCAGGTAGTATTCGATGCCCGCGGACGGCACCCCGTTGCCGATATCCTTATAGATCGACGCGCGGCTCGGGTCGCCCTCGAACACTTCGCGCCAGCGGCTGCGAAAGGCGGTGCGGGCGGCTTCGTCGAAGGGGAATTCGCGGCCAGGCAGCAGGCGCACGTCCTTCACGGGATAGAGGCTGCGCTGCGTGTCGGGGTCGAACGCGCGGATCGAGTCGACCTGATCATCGAACAGATCGATCCGGTAAGGCAGCGGCGAGCCCATCGGATACAGGTCGAGCAGCGAACCGCGTACGCAATACTCGCCGGGGCGTACCACCTGGCTGACGTGTTCATAGCCTGCCAGCGTCAACTGGGCCTTCAGCTTCGCCTCATCAAGACGCTCGCCTTGCGAGAACGAGAACGTGTAGCCCGCCATGAACGAGGCGGGCGGCATACGGTACAGGGCCGTGGTAGCGGGCACCAGCAGGATGTCGCAGCGGCCTTCGCCGAGGTCATGGAGCGTGGCGAGGCGCTCGGAGACGAGATCCTGGTGCGGCGAGAAGGTATCGTAAGGCAGCGTTTCCCAGTCTGGCAGAAGGCGCACACGCGCCTCGGGGGCGAAGAAAGCGATTTCTTGCGTGAGGCGCTGGGCGTCGACGGCGCTCGCGCAGACGACGGCGAGCAGCGGCACCTGTTCGCGATAGGCGAGGTGATAGCGGGCGATCAGCAGGGCATCGGACGAGCCGTGCGTACCGTCGAAGGCGAAACGCTGCCCGGCCTTGACGAGCGCGACGGGCGTGGAGTACTGCGATGATGCGGCGATGTCTGGCATAGAGGAGAAGGCGGCCGTTGGGTCACACGTGAGCGGCAAGTTTACGCGTGTCATGGCGTGGATGCGAAGGACCTATTATAAAATCCGTCCTTTACTTTGACTTTCGCGGCGTCCGCACCAGTGACTTCACGTCTTTTTGCTCTGATTCCGTGCGCAGGCACCGGCAGCCGGTCCGGCGCCGCGATGCCCAAACAATATCGCACTGTAGCCGGTCGCGACCTGTTGCATTACTCATTGGCGGCGTTCGACGCCTGCAGCGAGTTCGCGCAAACGCTCGTGGTTATCGCCCCCGAGGACCAACATTTCGACGCCCGCCGCTTTTCCGGTCTGCGTTTCGCGGTACGGCGCTGCGGTGGGGCGTCACGCCAGGCTTCGGTCCTGAATGGCCTGCACGCGCTGGCCGAGTTCGGCGCACGCGACGACGACTGGGTGCTGGTGCACGACGCGGCACGCCCGGGCATCACGGCTTTCCTGATCCGCACGCTGGTTAGCGCGCTCAAGGACGACGCGGTGGGCGGGATCATGGCGTTGCCCGTGGCGGATACGCTCAAGCGCATCGCGCCGGATAGCGGCGGACGAATTGCCCGCACCGAGTCGCGCGATGGCTTGTGGCAGGCGCAGACACCGCAGATGTTCCGCGTGGGGATGTTGCGCGAGGCGATCTTGCGGGCGCAGCAGGACGGACATGATCTGACGGACGAGGCGAGCGCGATTGAGTGGCTGGGCCACGCACCGCTATTGGTGCAGGGCAGTTTGCGCAATTTCAAGGTTACGTATCCGGAAGATTTCGATCTGGCCGAGGCGATTTTGAGCCGGCCAGCGGCTTCCTGAAGAGTTTCATCGTTGATAACCGGACTTCGAGCTATGGATTTCAGAATTGGACAAGGGTATGACGTGCACGCACTCGTACCGGGGCGGCCGCTCATTATTGGCGGCGTGACGGTGCCTTATGACCGGGGGTTGCTAGGGCATTCGGATGCGGATGTGTTGTTGCATGCTATTACGGATGCTTTGTTTGGCGCTGCCGCTTTGGGGGATATTGGGCGGCATTTTTCTGATACGGATGCGAAGTTTGCTGGGGCGGATTCTCGTGTTTTGTTGCGGGAATGCGCTGCGCGGATTGCTCAGGCTGGGTTCTCTATTGGGAATGTGGACAGTACTGTCATTGCTCAGGCGCCTAAGCTTGCGCCTCATATCGAGGCTATGCGGGTTAATATTGCTGAGGATTTGAAGCTGGCGCTTGATCGGGTTAATGTCAAGGCTAAGACTAATGAGAAGCTTGGGTATCTTGGAAGGGCTGAGGGGATTGAGGCTCAGGCGGTGGTTTTGTTAATCAAGGTTTGACGGGGGTTTTTTGCCTGTTCGGCGCTTTGGTGGTCTTATTGCGGTGTTGGCCTTTCCTTGATTTCATATTGGTCTATTAGCTTCGCCCCGCACAGGGGCATCGCTAATAGACCGATAACAATGCAAGGAAAGGCCAACACCGTAGTAACGCGGAAAGCGCCGCGCAGGCAAATAAAAGCATGCGTAAACGCCACACATTAAAACCACCGCGCGGCGTCCCACAGAAAGTGAAAAACCTGATTACTTCCCTTCAGCCACAATAACCTGCGAAGCAGCATTAACAACAGCAGCAATACGCCCCACATCCCGCAATTGAGTAGAACTCATCCCTTCAGCGACAAGCGTATCAAAATGCGATTTAACACAAAAATGGCATTTGCCAATAATAGAAGCCGCCAGCGCATACATCTCAAACCGCCGCTTATCCACGCCACCATGCGAAGCATAAGCATTCATCCGTAAACCAGCCGGCTGCGATTTCAGATCCGCATTATCAGTCATCTCCACATACGGATACCAGACGTTATTCATCCCCATCAACGCAGCAGCCGTCAGCGCGCCATTGACCTCTTCGGGAGACAACACACCCGCATTGCGAATTGCATCCACCAGCACCGCACTCTTCGCCGCAAACGCCGCAGCCAGCGCCACGCCCACGGCATCTGTGCCCTCCAGCGACGACCGCGCAATCGTGCCGTCCAGGTTCAAACGAATGTCTTTAGCGTAGTCAGGAACAAGTGCTTTAATCGCAGACAAGAATTCCATTGATATCTCCTATCAGGTTGCCGATAAAAAAGCCCGCCGGCTTTTTCAAGCTTAGCGGGCTTTCGACTTGCAAGGCTTACAGCGTTGCGCCGCCAACCGCACGGTTGCATGGGCACAGTTCGTCCGTTTGCAGACCGTCCAGAATACGCAGCACTTCTTCCGGGTTACGGCCAACGTTCAGGTTGTTCACCGAAACGTGCTGGATCGTGTTGTCCGGGTCGACGACGAACGTTGCGCGCAGTGCCACGCCTGCTTCCTTGTCGCGCACGCCCAGTTGGTCGATCAGTTCGCCCTTGACGTCGCCGAACGCATAGTGGTTCAGCTTGCTCAGGTCCTTGTGCTCACGGCGCCATGCCAGCTTCACGAATTCGTTATCCACGCTGCCGCCCAGCAGGACAGCATCGCGTTCCGCGAAGTCGTTGGCCAGCTTGCCGAATTCGACGATTTCCGTCGGGCACACAAAAGTGAAGTCCTTCGGGTAGAAGTAGATGATCTTCCACTTGCCCGGGAACGACTGTTCGGTGATTTCTTCGAACGCCGACACGCCGTTTTCTTCATGGTTGTTGAAGCCCGGCTTGGCTGCGGTGACGGTGAAAGCTTCCAGTTTGTCGCCAACGGTTTTCATGCGGAAATACTCCTGTGAAGGGTTGCCAATGAGTTGGAAAAAACGGCCTGTTCAGGCTACCTGCTCGCTGTAACGAATACGTTACACAGACTTAATTATAACTCTATTGATGCATCGCAGCAATAGTTTTTAACTAACAAAGCGGATAGTTTTTCTTCACTACGTCGATAGTCTGTCTGAATGTCACTGTTTCCGCAGACTATACGGTGTGGCTATTGCGCGGGAGGGTAACGCGCTCATGCACTGCAGCATCCGCCGCAGTGGCGCCGCTAAAACGCTGGCGGAGCGAGGAGGGACACTGGATCGTCCCGATCCTCATGCGCCCTTGGCGAGCGGAAACTCGATCGTGACTTCGAGTCCCGGCCCAGGGCTGCGGTTGCGCAGTCGCAGGCCGCCGCGGTAGCGGCCGACGAGCCGCTGCACGATGGCCATGCCGAGTCCCGTGCCGTTGGCCTGGGTCCGCGCGGTATCGACCCGGTAAAACGGCCGGGTGACGAGTGTCAGCTGGTCCTCCGGAATGCCCGGTCCTTCGTCGACCACGGAAAGCTCGACGCGCGAGTGCGAGACGCGTGTCTCGAGGATCACATGCGGGATTCCATCGGCCTCGCTCAGGCCATACTTGCGGGCGTTCTCGAGCAGGTTGCCGATCACGCGCCGCATGTCGGTTTCGTCAGCCTCGATCACCGCCGATGGCGCCAGCCGCGTGATCAGCCGCATGCCGTCTTCCGACGCAATTCGCGCCGCCAGTTCTCCTGCGATCACGGAAAGGTCGACAGGTTCCGGGACTCTTTGCACCGGTCGCGCGTAATCGAGGAATCGGCCGATGATCATGTCCATCTGCTCGATGTCGTCGACCATCGCGTCCTTGGTGGTCTGATCCGACGGGCTCATTTCCGTTTCGAGCCGCAGCCGGGCGAGCGGGGTGCGCAGATCGTGCGAGATGCCGGCGAGCATCAGCGCGCGGTCGGCTTCGAGCTGCTCGAGATCCTGCACCATCTGGTTGAAGCTTCGGTTGGTCTCGGCGGCCACGCCCATGCCGCGCTCAGGCAGCGCCTCGGGCGATTGCCCCGAGCCCACCTTGCGCGCCGCCATGGCGAGACGTGCAAATGGCCGGTTCACCAGACTCGTGATAAAGGCCGCGCCGAATAGCGACAGCGCAAGCGCAAACACGCCCCATCCAGCCCATTGCAAGCCGGTCGCGTTATCGAGCTGATCGCGGTCGAGCGCGACCCAATAGTCGTCGTCGTCGATCTTGAAGCTGATCCAGACGCCTGGGATGTCGTTGACCGATTGGGCAATCACGGTGTCGTCGCCGAGCCGCCCACGGATGTCGTGTTCGATCAGCCGGTTCAACGACTCGTCCGGTTGCAGCTTGTACTTGTCGGAGGTTTCGCGCGGATACACGCGCACCCCTTCATTGCTTTCCAGATCTTGCAGCAGTGCGCGCCGCAGGTCGGGATCGGAATAGAGGAGTGCGGTGCGTGTGAGCTTCACGATCGCGACGAGCTGCAACGCCACGCGCTGCGCGCGCGGCTCGCGTTCGATCACCCGGAAGCTCTGGAACCAGGCGGCGAGACTGACTGCGATCAGTAATGCAATCAGCAGAAAGGTCCGCCAGAAAAGGCCACCGAACGCGAGCGTCAGGAGGCGCCGGTCGATCCGCATGGGCCCTTCTTATCTGAAAACAAAAACGGAAAGCGCGAACAAACTCAGGCTGCGCCGTCGGGAATGAACACGTAGCCAAGACCCCAGACGGTCTGGATAAAGCGCGGGCTGCCCGGATCCGGTTCGATCAGCTTGCGCAGACGCGAGATCTGCACGTCGAGGCTGCGGTCGAACACTTCGTATTCACGACCACGCGCCAGTTCCATCAACTTTTCGCGCGACAGCGGCTGGCGCGGATGACGGGCAAAGACCTTTAGCACGGAGAACTCGCCGGTGGTCAGCGGGATTTCCTGACCGGCTTTGGTCAGCGTGCGGGTAGCGAGGTTGAGTGCGAACTCGCCGAACTCGAAGACCTCGGTGGTCTCGGACGGCGCGCCCGGCAGTTCCGAGGGTGTCTGCCGGCGTAGCACCGCATGGATGCGCGCCACCAGTTCACGCGGGTTGAACGGCTTCGGCAGATAGTCGTCAGCGCCCATTTCGAGCCCGACGATACGGTCGACGTCTTCACCTTTGGCCGTGAGCATGATGATCGGCGTGCGATCGTTGCTGCCGCGCAGGCGACGGCAGATCGACAGGCCGTCTTCACCAGGCAGCATCAGGTCGAGCACCAGCAGGTCGAAACGCTCACGCACCCAAAGCTTGTTCATTGACGGCGCATTTTCGGCGACGTAGACGTTGAAGCCCTGTTCGCCAAGGTAGCGGCGTAGAAGATCGCGCAGACGCGGATCGTCATCGACGACGAGGATTTTCGAAGGGTTTTTGGTTTCCATGGTCGGCATCTTAGCGCGATTACAAAGTGGCGCGAGTTTGCATCAATTCGCGGGTTACAGTCAGTTACAAAATTTACCCGCACTGTGGCATGACGTAAAGCGGTGACGCGTAGACTGCTTTACTGAATGCGGCTGTTCGGTGGATACTTCACTCGACTAAAATTCGCACCCGGCATTTTTCCGGGGTTTGTATACGCATTTAGGATAGCCGGTTGCCGCACCACGAAGGGAACAAGATGAAGGGAGGGGTTTGGCCGAATGTGCGCCTACGCGTGATTGCGCTGGCTGTGGCCGGCACACTCGCGGGCACATTAGGCCCTACGCTCGCCCATGCCCAGTCCACCGACGAACGGGCATCGAACCCACACGCGCCACGCTTCCGCCCCTTCAAACTGTCGCACCAGTCGCATACTCCCGAACCGGATCACCAAGCTTCAGACGCCATGATGCGTGCTGCAGTTCCCCCCGATCTGGATCAGCGTCGCCGCGACGGCCACATGACGCCTGAAGAGCGGCGTCTGCTACGCCAACACATTGAAGACGCCGTTCGCGAGTTGTACAAACGCTAGGGCGCTACGCCCAACGTCCATCGTCAAGTACCGCCCGGTGCGACGCGCAGCGTGTCGCGATGCGCGTGAAAAATTTCGTTTCACTTCCCCCGTCAACTTTCCCGCCCGATCTGCCGTTGATTGGCCAGAGGGGATGATCGTGTGAGTCACGTATGACTCGCATGCCATGCGGGCGTCTTCTCGACACCGCTACCGGACCACGGACGACTGACAATGAACAAGCTGCGAAGGCTCACTGGCGACAGGTCGAACTCCGTGCTTACGTTGTTCTTTGCCGCTGCTGCGCTCGCAGCGCTCATGGGCGCGCACGTGGCCGACGCCGAGAACGGCACCGCGCCCGCCTCAACTTCAACGCATGGTCTGCGCGGCAAACACCACGCACCGGTGGTGACCGAGGATGACGCGGCCGAGGGTTTGCTTGACGCTGATGATGCGCGCTTTTTCCTGACACGGGTGGGATTTGCGCCGGATAACGCCGAGGTCGCCCAATACGTGGGGCTGACGCGTGAGCAGGCGGTCGACAGGGTATTGGCCACGGCGCGCACCGAATCCTTCACGCCGATGCCCGCGTGGGTCCTGGAGCCGATCCCGACTCGCGACGAGCGCAAGGCCTGGACGCAGGATCAGCGGCAGGCCGAGGGTCGCACGCGCGGCCAGCGTTACGAAGAGTTGCGCGCATGGTGGGTACGCGAGATGTTGACCACGCCTTCGCCGCTGACCGAGCGCATGACGCTCTTCTGGCACAACCATTTCACGTCGGGCCAGGACAAGGTCGGCTATCCGCAACAAATGGCGCAACAGGACATGCTGCTCAGGCGCGATGCGCTGGGAAATTTCGGCGAGATGCTGCACGACGTCGCGAAAGATCCGGCCATGCTGCAGTACCTTGACGGCGCTGGTAGCCGCAAGGGCAAGCCTAACGAAAACTTCGCCCGCGAAGTGATGGAGCTGTTCACGCTCGGCGAAGGCCACTATACGCAGCAGGACGTGTCGGAAGCAGCGCGCGCCTATACAGGATGGAGCCTCGATCCGGATACCCAGGCGTACGTGTGGCGCGCCAACCTGCATGACGATGGTGTCAAGACGGTACTGGGCCAGAGTGGTCCGTTCGACGGCGATCAGGTGCTCGACATTTTGCTGGCGCGTCCTGAGACCGCCACCTTCGTCACGACAAAGTTGTGGCGCGAGTTCGTCTCCGACACACCGGACCCGGCGCAGATCGCACCGATTGCCGAGCGCTTTCGCGCCAGTCACTACGACAT
>Ga0302226_10000515_pt1 | contig 31989 bp, 32 predicted proteins | sample II_Palsa_E3_3_FD_193524 | JGI IMG/M metagenome (GOLD analysis project Ga0302226, IMG submission 193524) | Peat permafrost microbial communities from Stordalen Mire near Abisko, Sweden - II_Palsa_E3_3 | ecosystem: Environmental > Terrestrial > Soil > Palsa > Peat permafrost | place: Sweden...
CAGCCGCCCCGACACCGGCCGGGGACCAGACACCGGCAGCCGCCCCGACACCGGCCGGGGACCAGACACCGGCAGCCGCCCCGACACCGGCCGGGGACCAGACACCGGCAGCCGCCCCGACACCGGCAAAAGACCGGACACCTCACGAGAGGCCAGCGACCGGTCCGGCCCGCCGGGGCCCGCTGGCTCGCTGGGCCGGGCGGGCGCGGCGGTGCTGATGCTGGCGGATGCACGGTTCCCAGCCGGGGGGCACGCGCACTCGGGCGGGTTGGAGGGCGCGGTGACCGACGGCGCGGTCACCGACGTCGGTTCCCTGGATCTGTTTCTGCGTGGCCGGCTCGCCACAACCGGAGTCGTCGCGGGGGCGCTGGCCGCCGTCGCGTGCGCGGCGGCGCGGACCGTGGTAGCGAGCCAGCCGCCTGAAGAGGTCACAGGTGGCGTGGAAATCGAGGGCGGCCCAGTGCCAGCGAGCCCAGTGCCGGCGAGCCAGCCGGAGCTTAGTGCCAGGGCGGCCTGGGCGGCGAGGCTGGACGCAGAGGCGGACGCGCGGACGCCGTCACCCGCCCAGCGGGAGGCTTCCCGCCGGCAGGGGCGCGCCCTGCTGCGCGCCGCCCGGGCTGCGTGGCCCGGGCCGTGGCTCGCGGACCTGAACGCGGCGCCCCAGCCGCCGCACCACGCCGTGGTGCTGGGCGCGACGGCCGCGGCGGCGGGCTGCTCCCCCGGCGAAGCCGCCCTGATCGCCGCGTATCTCACGGTGACCGGGCCGGCCAGCGCGGCGGTCCGGCTGCTGGCTCTGGATCCGATCGAGGTCAGCGCGATGATCGCCCGGCTGGCCGGCGCGATCGAAACGGCCGCGGCGCGGGGCGCTGCGGCAGAAACCGACGACCTGCCCTACCCCTCGGCGCCCGCGCTCGACCTGTACGCCGAGGCCCATGCCCGAGCGGAGGTGCGTCTTTTTGCATCCTGACCACGACCACACCCATGATCACTTGCATGATCACCCGGGCGCCGGGCCCGGGTCGCCCGGCGTCCTGGCCCGGCCCGGGGCCGGCACGGCCCGGGCGCTGCGGATCGGTATCGGCGGGCCGGTCGGCAGCGGCAAGACCGCGCTGGTGGCAGCGCTATGCCGGGCCCTCGGCGAGCGGGTACGGCTCGCGGTGGTGACCAACGACATCTACACGACCGAGGACGCCGACTTCCTGCGCCGGGCCGGGGTGCTGGACCCCGGCCGCATCCTGGCCGTGCAGACCGGCTGCTGCCCGCACACCGCCATCCGCGACGACATCGCCGCCAACCTCGACGCGGTGGAGGACCTGGAAGCGCAGTTCGGCCCGCTGGACCTGATCCTGATCGAGAGCGGCGGCGACAACCTGACCGCGACGTTCAGCCGAGGCCTGGCCGACCTGCAGATCTTTGTGCTCGACGTGTCCGGCGGGGACAAGGTCCCGCGCAAGGGCGGCCCCGGCGTGACCACGTCCGACCTGCTCGTGATCAACAAGACGGATCTGGCCCCGCTGGTGGGCGCCAGCCTCGAGGTGATGGACCAGGACGCAGCGCTGGTCAGGCAGGGGCGGCCGGTGGTCTTCGGCTCACTGCGGGAGGATCCGCAGGCCACGGCGGTCACCGTGTGGGTCCTTGGCCGCCTGGCCGAGGCGGCCGGCGCGGCGGTGGCTTCGGCATCCGGCTCGTGAGAGCCTCGGCCGCCCTCGTCGCTGAGCTGGGCGCGGACGGCTCGACGCGGCTGCCCGTGCAGCGTTCCCAGGCCCCGCTGATCCTGCGCCGGACCCCTGAGGCGGTGTACCTGGTCGGCGGGGCCGCCGGGCCGCTCGGCGGTGACGTGCTGGAGCTGCAGATCGAGGTGCGGGAAGGAGCCACCCTGCGGTTGCGCACGGCCGCGGCGGCGGTGGCGCTGCCCGGCCGTGACGGCCGGGAGTCGGTGCTGTCCGTCACGCTGACCGTCGCCGCGGGTGCCCGGCTGGAATACCTGCCGGAACCTACGGTCGCAGCGACCGGCGCCCGGCACCGGACCGACATCCGGGCTGACCTGGCCGCCGGAGCCGCCCTGGTCCTGCGCGACGAGGTGGTCCTGGGCCGGTATGGCGAGCGAGGGGGCTCCTGCCGGACGCGGCTGCACGTCGATCTGGCCAGTGCCCCCCTGCTCCGGCACGACCTGGACGTGAGCGGCACGGACGAGGTAAGCCTCGGCCCGGCCGTGCTGGCGGGGTGCCGCACAGCCGGGTCGCTGCTGTGGGTGGCCCCGGACGGGCTGACGGCCGGGCAGATGCCTTCCGGCTACACGGCGGGCGTCGCGGTGATGCCGCTGGCGGGTCCTGCGGTCCTGGTCACCGCGCTGGCTGAGGACGCACGAACGCTGCGCCACCGGCTGCGCCTGCCTGACGACCCCGGCCTCCCGGCCGTGGGGTCCGTCCCGGGCCGTCCGGTGCCGGTGGGCTAGTGGGTGATCGTCCCGAAGGTCACGTCGGAGGACCAGATGGCCTGCCACACGATGCCCTCAGAGGCATCGGCCGCCGAGACCATGTCGTTGCTGCCTTCGTAAATGCCGACGTGGTACACGTAGCTATTGGGATTTGAATTCTCGTGAAAGAACACGAGATCCCCGCCCCAGGCCCGGCCTCTGCTCTCGCGGCGGAAGTGCAGGAACTGGTCGTCGGCGGTACGCGGGATCGACTTGCCGTAGTGGCGGTAGACGTACTGCGTCAGCCCGCTGCAGTCGAATCCGGTCCCCGGTGAGCTGCCGCCGTACACGTACCGGGCCCGCCCGATAAACGTCTGTATGTATGCGGCTGTCTTTTGGTTGAACGACTCTGTAGAGGCATTGGCGGCCGAGTTAGCAATTCCTGGAATCGCGGCCAGAAGTACTGCCATCGATCCGGCGATGGTGCCTACTTTATGTCGGATTTTCATGGTTACTCCCTCGCTGAGACATCCGGAGCAGCATGACCAGATCACGGTCGGTAAATCTGGCAAATCGACTCAATTCACCCATCACTGTTAGGTAAATCACATGTTTTAAACCGTACATTTGAAACGCTAGATTTCAATAGGCACGGCATTTAACTGAAGTCACAGGTACATCACAGGTCGGCTTTGAGGGTGGTCGCGATGCGGTGAGCAGGACCGGATGGGGAGAGTTTGGGCAGGTCAGGAGCTAAGACGGCAATAAGGGCAAGGGTGGGCCAGAGCGAGGGGGCCCAGAACAGGACGGGCCCAGAACAGGACGGGCCCAGAACAGGACGGGCGCGACGAGACTGGACGGCGGACTTACGCCGCAGGGGGCCAGCGGGTGGCGAGGTCGCTGGTGAGGGCGGGCCACGCGACGGGATCGTGGCCAGGGATCAGCCGGTAGCCACGCTCGGCGGCGAGGCACTTGAGCTTGCGGATCTGGACCACGGTCTCCTCCGGCGGCACGTCGACGAAGCCGCCGACCGCGAGCTCGCCGTCGATGTTCTCGGTCAGGTCGGCAGCGTCGCAGGCGAACACGAACCCGCCGCCGCCCGCCGAATGGTCCACGTCGACGACGAAGCTCTGGTGACCTGGTGTATGGCCCGCGGTCAGGACGGCCGTCACGCCCGGGGCGATCTCCGCGTCGCCGTCCGCCTGCCGCCAGGTGATCCGGGGATCGTCGTAGTCCACCTGGAAGATCCCGTTCCGTTCCGGTTCCGGGCCGCCGGACATGCCATAGGCCAGCTCGCGGCGCTGGACGTGCACCGGCACCCGGCCCGCGAAGTGCTTGAGACCGCCCGCGTGGTCGTAGTGCAGGTGGCTGACCGCGACCGCGTGGATGTCATCGAGGCCGATCCCGGCGCCGGCGAGGGCGTCCGGCAGTGGCTCGCCGGGACCGGGCAGCAGCGGCTGGACGAGTGGGTCGCCGTGGTAGCGGCGGCGCAGCACGGGGTCGGTGATCAGCGCCGTGTTGTAGCCGGTGTCCAGCAGCAGCCAGCCGCCGTCGCACAGCAGCAGCACGCCCGGCACCGGCTCACGGAGCCGGGCGTCCGGGGGCGCCCCGAAGATGGACACGTCCAGGGGGAGGTCGGCCCAGCCCAGCGTCAGCGGCACGATGCGGCGCACTCCGCGGCGCATGGGCTCTCCCCTTGGTCCCGCCGGCGATCCTGCACAGGGCACGAAAGCGGCTGGTAGAAGATGGTGTCATGGATCTTCCGGTGAACCCGCCGATCGCGCCGATGCTGGCCAAGGCCGTGAGCGAGATACCCGACGGGCCGTACAGCTTCGAGCCTAAGTGGGACGGCTTCCGGGCGGTCGTGTTCCGCGACGGCGCCGAAGTCGAGATCGGCAGCAGGAACGAGCGGCCGATGACCCGGTACTTTCCCGAGCTGGTGGCGGCCATCCAGCAGGAGCTGCCGCCGCGCTGCGTCGTCGACGGCGAGATCGTGATCCCGGACGCCGAGGGACGGCGGCTGGACTTCGAGGCGCTGCTGCAGCGCATCCACCCGGCCGAGTCCCGGATCAACCTGCTGGCCGACCAGACGCCGGCTCATTTCGTCGCCTTCGACCTGCTGGCCATCGGTGCCGAGAACCTCACCGAGCAGCCGTTCTCGGCCCGGCGCGACGCATTGGAACAGGCCCTGGCCGGGGCGGGCGTCTCGATCCAGCTGACCCCGGCCACGACCGACCGGTCCATCGCCACAGGCTGGTTCTCCCAGTTCGAGGGGGCCGGGCTGGACGGGCTGGTGGCCAAGCCGCTGGACGGCCCGTACGTCGAGGACAAGCGGGTGATGTTCAAGATCAAGCACGAGCGCACCGCGGACTGCGTCGTGGCGGGTTACCGGACACACAAGAGCGGGCCGGACGCGGTCGGGTCGCTGCTGCTCGGCCTCTACACCGACGAGGGCAACCTGGCCAGCGTGGGCGTGGTCGGGGCGTTCCCGATGGCCCGGCGGCGCGAGCTGATGGCCGAGCTGCAGCCGCTGGTGACGACCTTCGAGAACCACCCGTGGAACTGGGCCCGGCAGGAAGAGGGCAACCGTACCCCGCGAAAGGCCGAGACCAGCCGGTGGAACGCCGGCAAGGACCTGTCCTTCGTCCCGCTGCGGCCTGAGCGGGTGGTCGAGGTCCGCTACGACCACATGGAGGGGCCCCGGTTCCGGCACACCGCCCAGTTCGTCCGGTGGCGGCCGGACCGGGATCCCCGCTCGTGCACGTACGCCCAGCTGGAGGAGCCGGTCAACTTCAATCTGGCCGAGATTCTGTCCCCGAAGATCAGCTAGACGGCACGCCACCTCCGGGCCGGCGTAGCCTGATAGCGGCGGCAGCGCTCGTACGAGCAGCAGCGCCCGTACGAGCAGCAGCAACGAGCGGGGAACCGGCTCGGCAGCGGGTTCGGCGGCAGCTCGACTGGGCTCCCGCCCACCATCGACGAGGAGCAGACCGACATGAGCCTCTTCCAACGGGCCCACGAGATAGTGCAGGCCAAGGCCAACAAGGCGCTCGACTCCGCGGAGAAGCCTGACGAGATGCTTGATCTGTCCTACGAGCAGATGCTCGACCAGATCACGAAGGTCCGCCAGGGGCTGGTGTCCGTCGCCGCGTCGCGCAAGCAGATCGAGCTGCAGGAGCAGCAGCTCCAGCACTCCGTGGCGCATCTGCAGGAACAGGCCCTGGCGGCGCTGTCCCAGGGCCGCGAGGATCTGGCCCGGGAGGCCCTGTCCCGCAAGGCCGCCGCCCAGGCCCAGATCGACGGTATGGAGCCGCAGCACCAGCAGCTCACCGAGCAGGAGGCAAGCCTCGAGCGCACCCTCGCCGCGCTGCAGGAGAAGGTGAATACCTTCCGGACGCAGAAGGAAGTACTCAAGGCCCAGTACACCGCGGCGAGCGCGATGAGCTCGGTCAACGAGAGCGCCGCGGGTATCTCCAGCACCCTCGGTGACTCGGGAGCTGAGCTCCAGCGGGCTCAGGACAAGATCGCCACGATGCAGGCCCGGGCCGGTGCCCTGGACGAGCTACTCCAGTCGGGCGTACTCGAAGACGTCGGCGGCGACACCGACGACATTCAGAAAGAGCTCGATGAAGCTGGGTCGGCCGCAGAAGTGGACAAGGAGCTCGCCGCACTCAAGGCCCAGGCCCAGCCCCAGATCGAGGCCCAGGCCCAGCCCCAGATCGGCCCAGGCAGTTCAGGTACCCCGGGCAGTTCAGGTACGCCGGACAGCTCAAGTACACCGGGCTGACCAACGACGCCGGGCTGACCGGCAGGTCGACCTGAAGGCTGTGGTCCGGCGCGCACTCCGGGCCCGCGCCTGGCCGGGCCTCGAAGGAGCGACGGACCTGTCCCCCGCGTCGCGGGGGACAGGTCCGCTGCTACCAGATCAGCTGACGTCCACCCAGTTCAGGGTGCGCTCTACCGCCTTCTTCCAGCCCGCGTAACCGTCGGCCCGCTGCTGGTCATTCCACTGTGGCTCCCAGCGCCGGGACTCGTTCCAGTTGGCCTTCAGCTCGTCGGTGTTCGCCCAGAACCCGGTGGCCAGGCCGGCCGCGTAGGCCGCGCCGAGCGCGGTGGTCTCCGCGACCACCGGGCGGCTGACCGGCACGTTCAGAATGTCGGCCTGCAGCTGCATACACAGGTTGTTCGCGGTGACGCCACCGTCGACCTTGAGGACCTCCACGTGCACGCCGGAGTCCTGCTCCATGGCCTCGCTGACGTCGCGGCTCTGGTAGCAGATGGCCTCCAGGGTGGCCCTGGCGAGGTGAGCGTTGGTGTTGAACCGGGACAGCCCGACGATGACGCCGCGGGCGTCGCTGCGCCAGTACGGCGCGAACAGGCCGGAGAACGCCGGGACGAAGTAGACACCGCCATTGTCGGGCACCTGGCTGGCCAGCGATTCCGTCTCGGACGCCCCGGAGATGATGCCGAGCTGGTCACGCAGCCACTGCACCGCCGATCCGGTGACCGCGATCGAGCCTTCCAGGGCATAAACCGGCCTCTGGTCACCGAACTTGTAACACACGGTGGTCAGCAGCCCGTTCTTGCTGCGCACCAGCTCCTCGCCGGTATTGAGCAGCATGAAGTTGCCGGTCCCGTAGGTGTTCTTGGCCTCCCCGACACCGAAGCACACCTGTCCGACGGTCGCGGCCTGCTGGTCCCCCAGGTCGCCGGTGAGCGGGACGCCCTGGACCGTACTGAGCCCGCGGATCTCGCCGTAACCGCGCGGGTCCGAGGACGGCCGGATCTCGGGCAGCATCGCGCGGGGGATGTTGAAGAACCCGAGCAGTTCCTCGTCCCAGTCCAGCGTCTCCAGGTTCATCAGCATTGTCCGGCTGGCGTTCGTCACGTCGGTGACGTGCGAGCCGCCGTCGGGACCGCCGGTGAGGTTCCAGATCACCCAGGAGTCGGTGTTGCCGAAGATCGCGTCGCCGCGCTCGGCGGCCTCCCGCACCCCCTCGACGTTCTCCAGGATCCACTGGATCTTCCCGCCCGAGAAGTATGTCGCGGGCGGCAGGCCGGCCTTGCGCCGGATCACGTCGCCGCGCTCATCGCGGTCGAGCGCGCTGGCGATGCGGTCGGTGCGGGTGTCCTGCCAGACGATGGCGTTGTAGTAGGGACGGCCGGTCTTGCGGTTCCACACGACCGCGGTCTCGCGCTGGTTCGTGATCCCGAGCGCGGCCAGATCGGAGGCCTTGAGTTTCGCGTTGTTCAGCGCGGTCTGGATGACCGCGACGGTCCGTTCCCAGATCTCGACCGGGTTGTGCTCCACCCAGCCGGCCTGCGGCAGGATCTGATCATGCTCCAGTTGATGCTTGGCCACCTCGTTCCCGGAGTGGTCGAAGAGCATGAACCGGGAGCTGGTTGTGCCCTGGTCGACGGCGCCGACGAAATCTGGCATGACCGCCTCCTTTACGTTGGATCGGGGCCGGCGGCAGCGCCGGCTGGAGTCGGGTTACGAGCCAGAGCCGGACTTGTTGGGTACGCGGTCGCCGCCTGGAGGGGTCTCCTCGATCGGGCCGCTGACCTGTTCGGCCATCTTCAGCCGGGCGTGCAGCACGTCGCCGATGAACAGGTCGTAGATGATGACGCCGATCACGCCCCCGATGAGGGGCCCCACGATGGGTATCCAGAAGTAGTCGCTGAAGTGGAAGCCTCCCGTGCCGGTGTATGTCCCTGGCAGGGCCACCTTTCCCCACCCCGCGAGCCAGGCGAAGAGCCGGGGCCCGAAGTCACGGGCCGGGTTGATGGCGTATCCCGCGTTCGCGCCGAACGAGGCCCCGATCGCCGCCACGATGAAGCCGATGATCAGCGGTCCCATGTTCGAGCCGACCGCCGTGTTCCGGGCGTCGATGACGGCCACCACGAGCATCACCAGGAAGGCCGTGCCGACGATCTGGTCGATCAACGGCCCGCCCACCGAACCGTGGAAGTACGGCGCCGGGAACGTGGCAAAGATCGAGTAACTGGCCAGCGCTTGTCCCGAGCTCTTCGCCGTATGCGCCGCGAGGTCGTAGGCGTTGATCGCGCTTTGGTAGACCAGGAACACCAGGGCAGCGCCGACGAAGGCGCCGGCAACCTGGGCGATCCAGTACGGCACGACCTTCCGCCAGGGGAAGTTGCGCCGCACGGCGAAGCCCAGCGTGACGGCGGGGTTGAGGTGCGCCCCGCTGACGCCGCCCGCCACCCATACGCCGAACGCGACGGCCCACGCCCACCCGAACACGATCAGCAGCCAGTCGCCGGCCGCCAGGAAGATCGTGGTCGGCGTGGCGGCGCGTCCGGAGCCGGGGAGCGCGGCCACGGCCATGGCCACACAGCCATCACCGAAGGCGAGGATGACAAAGGTACCGAGGAACTCCGCCATCAGCTCGCCCCACAGGCCGCCGATGCGGCCAACCATGCGGCCTTCGCCTCGTGCGTACAACGGTTGAATGTCGGACATTACGCCCCCCTTAGCCAGCCCCAGCAGCGCTGGTGGCTGTTCGGCTATAACGGGTGTTTCGGCTCTAACGGATGATTCGGCTCTAACAGATGATCTTTAACCTCTAGGGGCAACGTACGTCCCTGCTGCACCATCGGCAATATTTCGGCTGGATGAATCTGAAGTTTCTATGGCGCTTCGTCAGTTTCTGTTCCACTGCGTCCTGTTATCCGCAGTGGAACAGAGTGATCAGCTAGCTCGCAGCGCACCGGGACGGCAGCGAGCTCGCGGTGGTTCCGCCGCACCTGCCGCAGGGACTGCCTGTCGGCGCCCGCTTGGCCGGGTGGGTCGACCTGGGCCGGGCCCGCCGTGCCGTCGACGTCCAGGCCGCCCTGGCCGGAGATTGTCCAGCTCCCGGACCGGTTCCGAGGACGATGGAAGCCGAGATTCTGGTCCGCCACCACGGCATCGCCGTCGGCGAGCTAGCCGCAAAGGGACCCTACGTGGCGGGCCTGGTGAGTGAGGTTGACGACGTACATACAGTGAAGTTGACGATGTACATACACACTAGGCAGGGCCAGTGCGGAAAGTAAATCCCCCTCGCGCACGCGCGGGGCATTTAGGGAGAAGGAAGAGCCCATGGCCAAAAACGGCAGGCTGGATGCCCGCGCGCGTGTCGCTGTCCTCGATCGCCTAGCCGGCACGGAATTCGACGTCCTCGTCATCGGCGGCGGCGTGACCGGTGCGGGAGCCGCGCTGGACGCCGCGTCCCGGGGGCTGAGGGTCGCGCTGGTGGAAGCCCGGGATCTCGCGTCGGGCACCTCGAGCCGGTCGAGCAAGCTCATCCACGGGGGCCTCCGCTACCTGGAGCAATTTGACTTCAAGCTGGTGTGGGAGGCGCTCAGGGAACGCGACCTGCTCGTCTCGAAGCTGGCCCCGCACCTGGTCAAGCCGGTTTCATTCCTCTACCCGCTGCACCGCAAGGTGCTCGAGCGCCCCTACGTCGGCGCCGGCCTGGTGCTCTATGACGCGCTCGAGGGGACCAAGCGGCCGGTGCCGCACCACCGGCACCTCACCGTGCGCGGCGCCCTGCGGCTGGCGCCCGCGCTGAAGCCGTCCGGCCTGGCCGGGGCGCTCCTGTACTACGACGCGCAGGCGGACGACGCCCGGTACACGCTGACCGTGGCCCGGACCGCTGCCGCGCACGGGGCCCTGATCACCACCCGCGTCAGCGCCCGCCAGCTGCTGCGCGGCCCGGACGGGAAGCGGGTCACCGGGGCCCGGGTGCACGACGAGGAGTCCGGGCGCGACATCGACGTTTCCGCCAAGCGGGTCGTGCTCTGTGCCGGAGTGTGGACCGACCTGGTGCACGAGTTCAGCGGCATCCAGGCCGGCTACAAGGTCCGGATGTCCAAGGGCGTGCACGTCGTCGTGCCTTACGAGGCGATCCGCTCCGACACCGGAATCATCTTGCGGACCGAAAAGAGCGTGCTGTTCATCATCCCCTGGGGGCAGCGCTGGATCGTCGGGACCACCGACACCGACTGGAGCGGCGATCGGGCCGAACCGACCGCGACCGGCGAGGACATCGACTACATCCTGGAGCACGCCAACCGCATCCTGGCCCGGCCGCTGACCCGTGCCGACGTCATCGGCGTGTACGCCGGGCTGCGCCCGCTGATCGCGGCCGATGACACGACACCCACCACCAAGCTGTCCCGCGAGCACGTTGTCGACACCCCCGTCCCCGGGCTGGCCAGCATCGCGGGAGGCAAGTTCACCACCTACCGGCTGATGGCCCGCGACGTGGTGGACGCGGCGGTGGCCGACTTCGGCCGCTGGGTGCCCGCCTCGGTCACTGACCAGCTGCCGCTGCTGGGCGCGGACGGCCTCGCTGCCGCGGCGGCCGAAGCGGAACGGCTCGCCGAGGACTACGGGCTGCCGCGGGCAGCCGTCGAGCACCTCCTCGACCGGTACGGAACGCTCACCGAGGAGGTCCTCGAACTGACCCGGGACAACCCCGCGCTGGCCCAGCCGTTGGCTCCCGGGCATCCCTACCTCGCCGCCGAGGTGGCCTATGCGGTCACGCACGAGGGAGCCCTGCACGTAGAAGATGTCCTGGTCAGGCGCGTTCGGCTGTTCATTGAAACCGGAGCCTCCGGGGCCGAAGCGGTCGGACCGGTCACCGACATCATGGGCGACCTGCTCGGCTGGGACGCTGGTCAGCGGAACGCCGAAACCGACCGGTACCTGGAGCTCCTGGCGGCCGACACGCGGGCGCTCAGCGGGCTGACCAGCCTGTCCGGCGTCCAGCGGGAGACGGCCGGGTGACCGGGAACCCTCGGCGCCGTGAATTCCCGCATAAACGGGAGGGTTAGGGCAGGGAAAAGCGATGCGGCGGACTAGCTCCTCTTCCACCGTTCTCTTTGGCCAGTGCCGTGCGGGCGGATGCGGTCATGGCCGGTGACACCTCGGTGGGCCGGTCCCGCCGGCTGCTGACCTTCCGGCTGGACGGCGACCAGCGGCGGCGGCTGAAGGCCCGGCTGGCAGGTGAAGGCCGGACGATGTCCGAGGTGGTGATCCTCGGGCTGCAGAATTACGTGGCGCACAGTGCGCGGCGGTCCGGTTCTGGCTCCGGATCGCGCGAGCTGGATGCCCCTGCGGATGCTCCGGCTGCGGCCGAACTGGATGAAGCCTCCGAGCCCGTGTCCGTCCCTGGTCTGGAGGGGGCGCTCGGCGCCCCCGCCGCGCTCGAACCGACGCCCCGCCCGCGCGAACCGACGCCCACCGCCGGGCCCCCCACCGCCGGGCTGCCCGCTGCCATGGGGACCACCGCCACGGGGACCACCGTGGTGGCCAGCGTCAGCCAGCTCACCCTCCCGGCCCCAACGGCCGCCTACCTGCGCAACCTGCGTAAGTCCGGGGACAGTGACCTGCTGTCGGCCACACTGGCCAGGCTGCACGAGGTTGGCTGGCCGCTGCGTCCGCTGGCGGACGCCCTCGGTATCAGCCGCCAGGCAGTGCAGGCCCGGATCCGGCAGCCCGTGCCGTCCGCGGTGCGATCCCGGGTGCCGGATGTCCCGCCACCTTCGGCCTTTCCGCGCCGCCGCCCGGCCCTGGCCAGTGGCCGGCGCGCGCACCTCACCGTGAAGATCGACCACGCCCTGCGATCGGCGGCGCACGGTAAGGCCGTCCGCGAGGGCAGCTCACTGAGCCAGGTGATCGAGAAGATCCTCGACTACTACGTGCGGCACGGCCTGCCCACAGGTGAGGTCCGGCTGGGCGACACGACCCCAACCCGGCCGGGGCCACGCCGTAAGCGCCGGGCGCGCGGGGCCGGACTGGCGTCCGACTGAGCTTGGCCGGCGTCCGACTGAGCTTGGCCAGCGTCCGACTGAGCTTGGCCGCCATCCGACTGAGCTTGGCCAGCGTCCGACTGAGCTTGGCCGGCGTCCGACTGAGCTTGGCCGGCGTCCGACTGAGCTTGGCCGGGAGCGCGGCTCAGCCTTCGAGCATGGCCATCAGCTTCTGGACGGTCGCCCAGTTACGGGCGGTGCCCGTCGAGTTCGGGCTGGTACGGGACAGCTGCGCCGCTAGTTCACTGCGGCCCAGGCCGTCCGGCGTGTGCAGGAACAGGGTGCGCCCGACGATGGTCACCCCGTCCTGGCCACCCTTGCCGGCGGCTCGCTGCCGGGCTTTCTCGATGGCCGCTACGTCGTCGGCGGTCAGGTTGGTCCGCCGGAACACGGCGTGCAGGGCTTTCGGGTTGGACTCCTCCGGGTACGGGTTGTCGCCAATGACCTGGGCCAGCTCGTCGCGCGACACCACCACCACGTGGCTGGGCACCTTGAAGCGCTCCATGACCGCCTGGTCCAGGAGCTCGGTGAGGGCCCCGATATCCGTCTCCGTGGTAGTGAACACGACGTTGCCGCTCTGGATATAGGTCGTAACGTCGGTGAGCCCGAGCGAGGTCATCAGCTCCCGCAGGTCGGCCATCGGCACTTTGTTACGCCCGCCGACATTGATGCCCCGCAGCAGGGCCACGTGTGTGCGCACGGCTGCATCTTCTCAGATCAGGCCGGTCCGGACTCACGTAAAGTAGCCACATGCCGGGGGCTAAGACGGTGGTAGAGGCAGCGGGACGGGAAGTGCCGGTCAGCAACCCGGACAAGGTCTTCTTCCCGCGTACTGGCCACACGAAGATCAACCTCGTCCGCTACTACCTCGCGGTCGCGGACGGCGCGGTCCGCGGTGTCCATGGGCGCCCGATGGCGCTCAAGCGGTTCGTGAACGGGGCCGAGGGCGAGCCGTTCTTCCAGAAGAGAGCGCCGGACAGCCGGCCGGACTGGATCGAGACGGTCGAGCTGCGCTTCCCGTCGGGCCGGACCGCCAGCGAGGTCGTGGTGCGTGATGCCGCGCAGCTGGTATGGGTGGTCAACCTGGGCTGTATTGACCTCAACCCGCATCCGGTCCGTGCCGAGGATCTTGATCATCCGGACGAGCTCCGGGTCGACCTTGACCCCGTGCCGGGCATCGAGTGGCCGCAGATCATGGACGTCGCCATGGTGGCCAAGTCGGTGCTGGAGGATTTTGGCCTGACCGCCTGGCCGAAGACGTCGGGCTCGCGGGGCTTCCACATCTACGCCCGGATCGAACCGCGCTGGCCGTTCGCCGACGTCCGCCGGGCCGCCGTGGCGCTCGCGAGGGAAGTCGAACGGCGCGCTCCCGACATCGCCACCAGCAAGTGGTGGAAAGAGGAACGGCACGGGGTGTTCGTGGACTACAACCAGAACGCCAAGGACCGGACCATCGCCTCCGCCTACTCCATCCGCCCGCTGCCGGACGCCAGGGTCTCGACGCCTCTTCGGTGGGACGAGGTCGTGGATTGTGACCCGGCCGCATTTACCATCGACACCGTGCCGGCGCGGTTCGCCGAGGTAGGGGATCCGTGGGCCGAAATGGATTCGGCCGTGGGCTCCCTCGATGGGCTGCTCGGCCTGGCCGAACGGGACGAGGCCGCCGGCCTGCCCGACGCGCCGTGGCCCCCGCACTTCGTCCGGCAGGCGGGTGAGGAACCACGGGTCCAGCCGTCGAAACGGCGGGCGGGGCGTAAGACGGCGGCCAGCGGGGCGGCGAACGCCGAGGACGCCATAGCCAAGGGGATCGCGGCGGCTAGCGAGACGAGAACAAGGGGGGCGGCGGGCAAGGGAGCGGCCGAGGGCCCGGAGGATACGTCGGGCGCGGCTACGGGGACGAAGCGGAATTCTGCCGGGGCAGAGCCGGTCTCCGGTGCGGCAGAGCCAGCTTCCGCTGAGGCAGCGCCGGCCGCTGCCAAGACCGACGCCAGGGCCGAGGACGACGGTACAGGGACCGTCCCCCGCAGTCCCACGGGCCGGCGCCAGTCCAAGATGCCGCTGATCGAGGTCGCCCGGGCGGCGACCAAGGCCGAGGCCATGGAGGGCCTGGAGCGCTGGAAGGCGCGGCACGGGGACATCTGGCCGCACCTGGCCCCGGCCGATGTGCTGGTGGACTCGATGCGCGGCCGCAGTTACAGCTGGACACGGATCCGGCTGAACCTGCAACATGTCCCGGAAGCGGAACGCCCGGCCCAGGAGCCCCTCGAAGTCGACTACGACCCGTGGGGACCGGGCGGCCGCTAGTGGGGGTTACCGGGTCAGTCCCACGCAGAACACCGGCCCCGTGAGGAGCAGGAGTTCGTGGGAGTGCAGACTCGGGACTGGCAGCCGCTGGCGGGCGAGCTTGATCGGGTACTGCCCGCGGGCGGCGCTGCGGCAGGATCGCTCTGGGTGGAAAGACCTTCGATCATCCGTTTCGCCTGCTGGGTTGCGTCAGGATATCAATACCACGGGCACCAGCCGTGGTACTGGCGGCAGCGGGGAGGCCTCCGGGGAGGCCTGGAAGGCCTGGATCGCGAACGCAGCGAAACGCCGGGAGGCCGCGACCGCGGCAGCCGGTGAGGTAGCGCGGATGCCGCTGTTGGCCATGAGCATGAGGATCAGGTCATCCAGGACAAAGTCGGAGCGCAGGTGGCCGGCGTCCCTGGCGCGGCGGGCCAGTCCGGCGATCGAGCTCGCGGGCCGCGTCGAGGATGAGTTCGCGGTTGTCCCGGGCGTCGGAGCGCAGGGCGTGAGGCAAACGGTCGGTCACAGCTCTCACTTTAGCTAACCGGACGGCGGCGTCCGATAGCGTCCGCCGACATGGGGCTTCGCGATTCTCCAGGTACGGCCCGGCGAGCGGGCCAGAGGTCGCCGCGACCCGGGTCAAGCACGGCCGTACCGCGCTGGATGCCCGCGCAGGATGCCCGCACTGAATCCGCGAAGGCCACCAGCGTCCACCGGGTCCGGGCGCGTGCTGCCCGGACCAGTCCCGATCGATCCCCAACCCGCGGAGACGACATTGAAGGCAGTTGCGATCCAGGCGTTCGGAAGTCCCGAGGGCCTCGCGGTCATCGACCTCCCTGACCCGAGTCCCGCTGATGGCCAGGTGCGGATCGCCACCGAGGCGATCGGCGTCGGCGGCGTCGACGTCATGATCCGGAGCGGTGCTGTCGCCGCCTACGGCTTCAAGGAAGGTCACATCCTCGGCGGCGAGATAGCCGGCACCGTGGCCGCGGTCGGCGATGGCGTCGACACGTCATGGGTCGGTCAGCGCGTGTGGGCGTTCACCGGCCCGGGCGGCGGCTACGCCGAGCAGGCGATCGCCCCGGCCGGGACCCTTGTCCCCCTCCCGGCGGGCATATCGGCCGCCGATGCGGTGACGCTCGGGAGCTCCGGGGCGGTGGCCCACTTCGGCCTCCGCCATGCCCGCTTCACTCCCGGGAGTCATTGCTGGTGCGCGGCGCGGCAGGTGGCATCGGGATCATGGCGGTCCAGCTAGCGGCTCGGGGGGGTGCCAGCGCGGTGGCGGTCACCACGTCGTCGGCCGAGCGCGGCGAGCGCCTGCGCAAGCTCGGCGCGACCCACGTGCTGGACCGCGCAGGCGAGGGAGGCGAGGACGCTCCCGCGGGCTACGACGTCATCATCGACATCATCGCCGGCGCGGACCTGCCCTCGTTCTTCGCCAGGCTCAACCCGAACGGCCGCATGGTGGCCGTCGGCGCAGTCGCAGGCCCGCCGCCGGCGGATTTCGCCATGGAGATGTTCGCAGCGTTCCAGACGTCGATGTCGTTCGCGACCTTCAGCACGAACACCGTGACCGAACCCGACCGGCGCGCCGGGACCGCCGAGCTGTTCGCTGCCGCAGGCCGCGGCGAGCTGCACGTGGTGATGCACGAACTGCTGCCCTTGGAGCAAGCCGTGCTAGCGCATCAGAAGATGGACGCCGGCGAGGTGTTCGGCAGGATCGTGCTCGCGCCCTCGGGGAGCTAGTGTGCCGCAGTTCCAACGGGACAAGGCTGCGGGCCTGCCCGATGCGCCGTGGCCCCCGTGCCTCGTCCGGCAGGCGGGTGAGGAGCCACGGGTCCCGCCGTCGAAACGCCGGGCGGGGCCTAAGACGGCGCCCAGCGGGGCGACGAACGTCAAGAGCACCACGCGCGGGCCTCGCGAGGCCCGCGGCCATCTTGTGGACCCAACTTCCTTTATCCACAGGCAGATTCAGGCCCGTCATTTTGACGGCCTATCTCACTAGAATCGAATTAGTGATCGAATCGAGGTTCTGGACGAACGACGCTATCAGCTGACCTGGGGAGGTGATCCCGTCCGTGCACCCTGAGTGAGTCGGCTGCGCCATCGAGTACGGTGCAGGCGCTGGCTATGGTGCGGGCCGGGCTGGGGTACCTGTCTGGGTGTGATGCTGCCAGCCTGGGGACGTCTGCTCAGGCGGAGGCGCTGATCGGGCTGGAGCAGGCCGGGGCCCAGCACACGGCGGCCCGGGCCCGGATGCTGGCCGCGTTCAGCACCCAGCGGGGGCATCAGGCGGATGGGCAGTACGGGCCCGCCTCGTGGCTGCGGGCCTTCACCAACGTCACCAATGGCGCTGCCGGTGCGGCGGTGACGTGGGCCCGGCGGCTGGCCGCTCATCCGCTGGTCGCCGCCGCGCTGACGGCCGGGCAGCTGTCAGCGTCGTGGGCGAAGGCCCTGTGTGAGTGGACCGATCAGCTGCCCGAAGACCGCCGGGCGGATGCGGACCGGATCTTGCTCACCAGCTTGTCCCAGCCCCCCGGCCTCGGCCGCACACCCGGGTGGTCGCATCCCACCTGCGCAAAGCCGTCATCCAGCGGGACAAGAAATGCCGGTTCCCCGGCTGCCAGCAGCCCCCCTCGGTCTGCCAGATCCACCACCTCATCCTCTGGGCCAAGGGCGGCCCCACCACCCTCGGCAACCTGGCACTTTTCTGCCGGTACCACCACATCATCGTCATCCACCGCTGGGGCTGGAACATCACCTGCCACCCCAACGGAACCACCACCGCCACCGCACCCGACGGACGCACACTCCACTCCCACGGGCCACCCACCCCGCGGCGTAAGCGCGCGCCAGGTCTATCGAGCTGGCCAGTTTCCGTATTGCTCAGTCTGGGGGCCTGCCATGGTCATCCTCGCTGGGCGGCGCGGGCGCGGTAGGCGGCCACGTGTTGGCGGTTACCGCAGTTCCCGGTGTCGCAGTAGCGGCGGGACCGGTTGCGGGACAGGTCAATTAGCACCGCGTCACAGTCGGGCGCCGCACAGGTTCGCAGCCGGTCGGTCTCCTCCAGCCGGACCAGGTCCGCGAGCGCGAACCCGGCCTGGGCGCCGATCCGTTGGGCCAGCGGCGCAGCGGGCTCGGTGACGTGGAGGTGCCAGCCCCAGCCGCCGCCATGGTCCACCAGCCAGGGGCGAGCGTCGGAGTCGCGGAGCAGGCGGTTGACCAGCCCCGCCAGCTCTGGCGCGCCGGATGCCTGCCAGACGGCGCGAAGCTGGGGGCGCAGGGCCGTCACGGCCGCCACATCGGCCGGAGTAGTCATCCGATAGGGCGTGATCTGATGCTCATCCAGAAAGGCGTCCAGCGCCTGAGACCCGGCCAAGGGCGTGTTCACCAGGTCAGCGGCCAGCGTCATCGCCGCAGTTGTGTCATGAGCAAAAAGCACTTCGACCCCTGAGAACCCAGCCGTCCAGCGTCAGGAGCAACGATAACGGTTGGCCCTGGCCGGAGGGCGGCGTGCCGTCGCCGCCCGCGCGGAGTGGATGATGCGGCGCGACCGACGGCGGGAGGGATACCCGCGCGGCGAGGCGCTTGGGCGCGACCATCCGGTAGCTGTCGACCAGCAGCTCGGCGATCTCGTCCCAATCCTGGCCGACGTCCAGGCGGGCCCCCACCCAGCCCTTGGCGCCGACGTAGGGCGGCACGTAGAAGCGATCCGGGTCCCCCGCGACCAGCGCCTCCTGGACTCCGGCGGCGCCCTTGAACGTCATCGAGGTGCGGTCCTCGCTGATCATGACGAACATCTTGTCCCGCACCCGGAACGCGGGCGACGTATGCCCACCGAACGATTTCTCCACCGCTTCCGGCAGAGCCAGGCAGATCTCCCGGACCTGCTCCACCGGGTCCGCATCGCTCACCTCACCAGATTAGGACGCAATGACACGGGGGGCTCGTAGGATCGCGGGCGTGGGAGTAGTGGCCGGAGCTGATGACCTGGTGGACGACAAGCCGCTGGAGGTCTTGCGGCGCACGTTCGGGTACGAGGCGTTCCGGGACCGGCAGCGGGAGATCATCGACCACGTGGCCGCCGGGGGCGACGCGCTGGTGCTGATGCCGACCGGCGGCGGCAAGTCGCTGTGCTACCAGATCCCCGCGCTGGTGCGCGACGGCACCGGAGTGGTCATCTCGCCGCTCATCGCGCTGATGCAGGATCAGGTGGACGCACTGACCGCGCTGGGCGTGCGGGCCGGGTTCCTGAACTCCACCCAGGATCCGGGTGAACGGCGCCGGGTCGAGTCCGCCTTCCTGGCCGGCGAGCTGGACCTGCTCTACCTGGCCCCGGAACGGCTGCGCGCCGAATCGGCGGTGCGGCTGCTGGACCGGGGCCGGATCGCGCTGTTCGCCATCGACGAGGCCCACTGCGTGGCGCAGTGGGGGCACGACTTCCGGCCGGACTATCTGGAACTGTCCGCGCTGCACGAGCGCTGGCCGGACGTGCCGCGGATCGCGCTGACCGCGACGGCTACCGAGGCCACCCGGGCCGAGATCGCCGACCGGCTCAACCTGGCCGGTGCGCGGCACTTCGTGTCCAGCTTCGATCGGCCGAACATCAGCTACCGGATCGTGCTGAAGAACGAGCCGCGCCGGCAACTGCTGGAGCTGCTGCGGACCGAGTATCCGGGCCAGGCCGGCATCGTGTACTGCCTGTCCCGCGCCTCGGTCGACAAGACCGCGGAGTTCCTGACCGGCCAGGGCATCCCCGCGCTGCCCTATCACGCGGGCCTGGACGCGGGCACCCGCGCGGCCCACCAGTCCCGGTTCCTGCGCGAGGACGGGCTCATCATGGTGGCGACGATCGCGTTCGGCATGGGCATCGACAAGCCAGACGTGCGGTTCGTGGCGCACCTGGACATGCCGCGCTCGGTCGAGGGCTACTACCAGGAGACCGGGCGGGCCGGCCGGGACGGCCTGCCGTCAGTCGCCTGGCTCGCCTACGGGCTGGCCGACGTCGTGCAGCAGCGCCGCATGATCGACACTTCGCCCGGCGACGACGCGCACCGGCGGCGGCTGGCGACGCACCTGGACTCGATGCTCGCATTGTGCGAGACCGCGGCGTGCCGGCGGGCGCAGATGCTGGCCTACTTCGGCGAAACGGCACCCTCCTGTGGCAACTGCGACACCTGCACCGCGCCACCCCAGGTCTGGGACGGCACGGTCGCGGCCCAGAAGTTCCTGTCGGCGGTGTACCGGCTGGCCCGGGAGCGAAACCAGAAGTTCGGCGCGGGCCATGTCATCGACATCCTGACCGGCAAGCGGACCCCGAAGATTGCCGAAAATGGACACGACCAGCTGACCGTCTTCGGAGTGGGCGCGGACCTGACCGAAACCGAATGGCGCGGAGTTGCCCGGCAACTGCTGGCCCAGGGGCTGCTCGGCGTGGAGGGCGACTTCGGCGTGCTGACCCTGACCGCGGCCAGCACCGGGGTGCTTCGCCAGGAACGCGAGATCATGCTGCGGCGCGAGCCGGAACGCGTCCGGCCGTCCCGGAGCAGCCGGGGCGCCCGGGCCGGCGCGGGGGGCGGGAGCGCGGGCAGCGCGGCAGCAGCAGACCTGACGCCGGAGGCGGCGAAGGTGTTCGAGCGGCTGCGTGAATGGCGGGCGGGCACGGCCCGGGAGCAGAACGTCCCGGCCTACGTGATCTTCCACGACGCGACGCTGCGGCAGATCGCCACCGAGAAGCCGTCGACGCTGAGCAGGCTGTCCAGTATCAATGGCGTGGGCGAGGCCAAACTGGCAAAGTACGGGCAGCAGATCCTGGACGTCCTAATCGCCTAGGAGTGGCCCGTGTACGACTTCATCATTGTTGGCGGGGGCTCGGCCGGCAGCGCGCTGGCCAATCGGCTGTCCGCCGGCGCCCGGGTGCACCGGGGCCGCCGGCTCAGCGCGGCCCGGGCCTACCTGCACCCGGCCATGAAACGCCGCACGCTCACCGTGCGGACCCGGGCCCTGGTCACGAAGATCATGTTCGAGGGCCGCCGCGCGGCCGGCGTCGAGTACCGGTACCGCGGGCACACCGAGCGGGCCCGGGCCCAGGAGCTCATCCTGTGCGGCGGGGCGTTCAACTCCCCGCTACTGCTGCAGCTGTCCGGGTGGGCCCGGCCGCCCAGCTGGCCTCGGTGGGCGTGCCCGTCAAGGCGGATCTGCCCGGCGTGGGCGAGAACCTGCAGGACCACCTGGAGGTCTATATCCAGTAGGCGTGCGCCCAGCCGGTGTCGGTCGCCCCGGCGCTGAAATGGCGGAACCGGCCCATGGTGGGCGCCCAGTGGCTGCTGGCGCGCAGCGGGCCTGGCGCGACCAACCACTTCGAGGGCGGCGGCTTCGTCCGGGGCAACGAGGAGGTGGCCTACCCGAACCTGATGTTCCACTTCCTGCCCATCGCGATTCGCTACGACGGGTCGGCGCCGGCCGGCCAGCACGGATATCAGGTCCACATCGGGCCGATGAATTCCGACGCCCGCGGGCAGGTACGCATTACCTCAGCCGACCCGACCCGGCCCGGCCCGGCCCGGCCCGGCCCGGCATCGGGCTATCCGGTTCAATTACCTGTCCACCGCGCAGGACCGGCGGGAATGGGTGCAGGCCATTCGCGTGGTGCGGCATATTCTCAATCAGCCGGCCTTTCGGCCGTTCAACGCGGGTGAGCTGGCCCCCGGCCCGGACGTGCAGACCGACGAGCAGATTCTCGGCTGGGTGGCCCGCGACGCGGAGACTGCGCTGCATCCCTCGTGCACCTGCCGGATGGGCATGGACGACCTGGCGTGGTCGACCCGTCTAGCATGCGGGTGCACGGGCTGGACGGCCTGCGCGTCGTGGACGCCTCGGCGATGCCATACATCACGAACGGCAGGGGTCTAAGGGCGGGGCATCCCAGTCTGGACCGGCCAGGTCACCGCAGCGTTCCCACGTTGCCACCTTTCCTCGGCCCCCCAGGGCCACCGCAGTCGCGGCGGCCGGGCGCGGGCTGGCCGCCGAGCAAGGTGACAGAATCACCGCACGGCACGGCCATCCCGGCGTCGCCGGGTTCACCGGGTTCGCCTAACGCTTGGCCACGATTCGCGTCACCGGGCAGCGTCACCCGCTGGCCCCCGGCAATCCACCGCCTTGTCACCTTCCGGCCAACTTGTCTAGCCATGATGTGGACGGATCTAGCCAGGATCGACGGCTTTTGCCCGCCACATGGGATGGGCTCGGGAGGGAAATTTTGCGCGGAAGATACGCGATCGCGGCCTCGGCCGCGATTGGGAGCCTGATATTCGCGGCCGGCTGTAGCAGCAGCTCATCCGGCAGCAGCGCCAGCACGAGCAGCAAGAACGTGTCCACGGCAACGGACCTGTCCGAGGCCGGCGGAACGAACGCCCTGGTGGCCGCGGCCAAGAAGGAGGGGCAGCTCAACGTCATCACGCTGCCCTCGAACTGGGCCAACTACGGCACAATCATGGCCGACTTCACCAAGAAGTACGGCATCAAGATCAACGACGCGAACCCGGATGGGTCCAGCCAGGACGAGATCAACGCCGTCAACCAGCTCAAGGGGCAGAGCCGGGCCCCGGACGTGCTCGACATGGGCACGGCGTTCGCGGTGAAGGCCGACCAGGAAGGCCTGCTCGCCCCCTACAAGGTGGCCACCTGGAGCTACATCCCGGCCAGCTCCAAGGCCGCTGACGCCACCTCCTACGCCGACTACGGCGGCTACGTCGCGATCGGCTACAACGCGGCGAAGGTCACCACCCCGCCGACCTCGTTCGCCGATCTGCTCAAGCCGGAGTACAAGAACGAAGTCGCGATCAACGGCAACCCGACCCAGGCGGGCGCGGCCTTCGCGGCGGTCTACGCGGCCGCGCTGGCCAACGGCGGCTCGTTCAGCAACATCGCGCCGGGCGTCGCTTACTTCAAGAAGCTGCACGAGGTCGGTAACTTCGTTCCGGTCACGGCCAGCGCAGCGACGATGGAAAGCGGCCAGACCCCGATCATCATCTGGTGGGACTACCTGCTGGCCTCCGAGGTCGGCCCCGGGGTCAAGGATCTGAAGATCGTGATCCCGTCCGACGGACACTACGCCGCCTACTACGACCAGGCCATCAGCAAGACCGCGCCCGACCCCGCCGCCGCGCGGCTGTGGGAGGAGTACCTGTACACCACCACGGGCCAGAACCTGTGGCTGCAGGGCGAGGCCCGGCCGATCGAGCTGCCCACGCTGATCAGCAACAACACCGTGGACGAGGCCGCGTACAAGGCGCTGCCGCCGGCTCCGGCGGGCGCGCTGACGTTCCCGACCCAGGCCCAGCAGGCCGCCGCTGAGACCGTCGTATCGCAGCAGTGGCCCAGCGTGAGCGGCTGAGGATGGACGAACTGGTTACCGCTGAGGCCCCGGGATTCCCTTCGGATCCCGGGGCCCGGCCCGGAGTCTCCGCCCCGGAGCCCCCGTCGCGGGCGGCCGGCGCGCTGCGATCGGCGCGCCGCGCGCTGGGCGTCGTGCCGTTCGGCGTCTACATGGCGCTCGGCCTGGGTGCGCCGCTGATCGCGGTGGTGGTCGGGGCGTTCCAGAGCCCGAACGGCGGCGGCTTCACGCTCAGCAACGTCAAGACGGCCACCAGCGGCGTCTACCTGCACGGGTTCAGCCAGAGCATCGTATTGTCGGTGATCGCCTCGGTGCTGCCCGGGATCCTGGGCCTGCTGCTCGCCTACGCCATCTGGAGCTCGCGCCGTGGGGCGGTCCTGCGGCGGGTGGCCATCACCGCGTCCGCCGTGTTCGCCAACTTCGGCGGCGTGCCGCTCGCCTTTCTCTTCATCGCCACCCTCGGCTCGAGCGGCCTGGCCACGAAGTGGCTCAACGACCTCGGCTTCAACCTCTACGGCCACGGCTTCAGCCTGTACACCCTCAGCGGCGTGGCGGTGGTGTACATGTACTTCCAGATCCCGCTGATGGTGCTGGTCATCCTGCCCGCTCTGGAGGGGCTACGGCCGGCCTGGCGTGAGGCGGCCGCGAACATGGGCGCCCGGACCTGGCAGTACTGGCGCCACGTGGGCGGCCCGGTGCTGCTCCCGTCGTTCCTCGGCTGCGTGCTGCTGCTGTTCGGCAGCTCACTGTCCGCCTACGCCACGGCTGAGGCCATGACCAGCGGGACCATCCCGCTGACCTCGATCCAGATCGGGTCGTTCCTGAACGGGAACGTACTGGCCGGGCAGCAGAATGTGGGCAAGGCGCTCGGCCTGGGGCTGGTCGTCATCATCGCGGTCGCCATGATCCTCTACGTCATACTCCAGCGGAGGGCCGCGCGATGGCTGCAGTAGCCGGGGCCGGCAGTCAGCTCGGGGACGGGCAGGTCGCAGGCGGGCAGCCGCGCGGCGGCCTGCCGCGCGGCCGGGCAGGCACCCGGGACGGCTTCACCCCCTGGCGCTGGCTGATCCTGATCGTGGCCGGCGTGTACTTCCTCATCCCGCTGTACGCGGCGGTCCGTTTCGCGGGCTGGGGCTCCTTCGGGTCTGTCGTCCACCAGTCCGGCTTCACGTCGTCGTTGGGGCTCTCGGTCCGGCTCGCGGCGATCACCACCGTGATCACCCTGGTCCTGATGGTGCCGACGGCCGTCTACGTCCATCTCCGGCTGCCCCGGCTGCGGCGGCTGATGGAGGGGATCACGATCCTGCCGATCGTCATCCCGCCGGTCGTGCTGATCGTCGGGCTGCTGCAGGTCGCGCCGGGCTTCCTCAAGGGCACGCCCTACCTGCTGGCGCTCATCTACGTGGTGCTGGCGATGCCGTTCGCCTACCGGTCCCTGGACGCCGGCCTTCGCGCGTTCGACCTGAAGACCCTGGTTGAGGCGTCCAACTCACTGGGCGGCGGCTGGGGGTCGACCCTCTGGCGGATCGTCCTGCCCAATCTGAGGACCGCGATGCTGTCGGCCACCGTGCTGACCGTGGCGCTGGTCCTCGGTGAGTACACGATGGCCAGCCTCGATCTCTACCAGACGTTCCCGGTGTGGATCGTGGTCTTCGATCAGACCAGCGGCCCGATCTCGGTGGCCGCCTCGCTGCTGGCCCTGTTCGTAACCTGGCTCTTCCTGCTGGTGATCACGGTGCTGGGCACCCGGCAGGCACGGCGTACCGGCGGCGGCGAAGTGAACCTGTTCGCCGTGGCCCGGCGGAACTCTGGAAGGACCTCATGACCACGAACACCGCCACGGGGGCGGTCCCGGCGGCCGATCAGGCCTCCGGTGGCGCCAGCGTCTCGCTGCAGAACCTGAGCCGCTTCTTCGGCACCATCCGTGCGCTGGACGGCCTCTCGCTGGAGATCGCGCCCGGCGAGTTCGTGGCCCTGCTCGGGCCCTCGGGCTGCGGAAAGACCACAGTGCTGCGCATCCTGGCCGGCTTCGAGACCGCAGACAGCGGGTCGGTGACGGTGAACGGCAGGGACGTATCGCACGTCCCGCCCGCCCGCCGGGACATGGGCATGGTGTTCCAGAGCTACAGCCTGTTCCCGAACATGTCGGCGCTGGACAACGTGGCCTTCGGGCTGCGGATGCGGAAGAAGGCCGGCCCCCAGCGGCGCAGTCAGGCGGCCGAGCTGCTGGGCCTGGTCGGGCTCGCCGACCAGGCCCGGCAGTACCCGCACCAGCTGTCCGGCGGCCAGCAGCAGCGGGTCGCGCTGGCCCGCGCGCTCGCGATCGAGCCCAGCGTGCTGCTGCTCGACGAGCCGCTGTCCGCACTGGACGCCAAGGTCCGGCTGCAGCTTCGGGAGCAGATCCGCTCGCTGCAGCAGCGGCTGCACACCACCACCCTGTTCGTCACGCACGACCAGGAGGAAGCCCTGTCCATGGCCGACCGCGTGGGCGTGATGCGCAGCGGCCGGCTGGAGCAGCTGGCTGCACCAAGCGAGTTGTACGCGCAGCCGGCCACGTCGTTCGTCGCCGAGTTCGTCGGCACGATGAACCGGATTCCTGGTGACATCGAAGGTGACGGGCGGGTCAGCGTCCTCGGCGCCGCGCTGCCGATCCGGGGGAGCCGGCCGGACGGGCCGGTGGATGTCCTGATCCGGCCCGAGGAACTGCGCATCGCAGCCGCTCCGGGCGGGAACGGCATCGTCACCATGGCCACCTTCCTCGGCTCACTGACCAGGATCAGCGTCCTGCTGTCGGGTGACGTGACGGTGCAGATCGACGTGCCCAGCGCCGGGTCCGCCGCGCTGGCCCCCGGGACATCGGTGAACGTGACCGTGACGGAGGCCGAGGTGCTCGTGACCGGGCGGAAGTAGGCCCGAAGGACCCGCGCGGAGGTGACCTTCGCTGGCTTTGCCGCGGTGCGACGACGGGAACAGCCTGGAGGGAAACAAGACCATCCAGGAGGCCACCATGTCAGGCTATTCGCTCGACCATGCGGGGCTGGAGACGCTCAACTTTGACACGTGCCTCCGCCTGATGGCGTCGGTGCCGGTCGGGCGGGTTGGCTTCGTGGCGGACGGCGAGGTCCAGATCCTGCCGGTAAATCATCTAGTGGACGGGCAGGACGTGGTGTTCCGCACCGCCCACGGAGCGAAGTTGTCCGTGGCGGAGGGAAGCGATCCGATCACGTTCGAGGCCGACGCCTATGACGAGCGGGCACACTCCGGCTGGAGTGTGCTCGTCACCGGGCGGGCCGAGCCGGTGGACTCCGACGCTGAGATCGAGCGGCTCCGCGACAGCGGCCTGCGGCCCTGGGTGACCACCGTAGCGCGGCCGTACTGGATCCGGATCCGGCCCAGCGCGGTGACCGGGCGGCGCACTCCGGCCGCCTGACGTCAGGCCTCGCGACGGGCTTTCGCGCGGCGTTTGCCCTCGTGCATGGCCTTGACCCGGGCGATCGGGATGGTGTGGCCCTCCTCGATAAGGTCAGCGCTGAGGTGCTGCGGCGGCGGCATCAGCTCCGCCCACGGGTCGCTCGCCCCCAGCAGGGCGGGCACGGTGCGCACGGTGAAGTCGCGCGGTGTCACCCGGTCTAGGTCCGTCCAGGGCACCGGGAAGGACACCGTGACCCCGGGCCGGATCCGCGGGCTGTAGGCGGCCGCCACGGTGGCGCCGCCGGCCCGGGTGGAGTCGATGAATACCTTGCCGTCCCGGTCGTCGCGGATGAATGCCGTGGTGGCCAGGGCCGGATCCAGCTGCTCGGCGCGGACCCCGATGGCGCGGGTGGCCGCCGCCACCTCGAACGTGGTCACCGCCCCATCCAGCGGGACGAAGATGTGCACGCCCTTGGACCCGCTGGTCTTCACCGCGCCGGCCAGCCCGAGGTCGGCCAGGGCCTGCCGGACCAGCTGGGCGGTACCGGCCACCGGGCCGAACGCGTCGCCTTCGGGCGGGTCGATGTCCAGGATCAGATGGGTCGGCCGGTCCTCGTGGCCGACCAGGGCCAGACCCGGGTGGTACTCGATGGCCCGCTGGTTGGCAAACCACAGCAGCGTCCGCCGGTCGTTGACCAGCGGGTAGGAGATGGTCCGCTTCGACGCGTCCGCCCACACCCGCACTGTCCGGACCCACTCCGGGGCGTACCGGGGAAGGTTCTTCTGCATGAACGGGTCCTGCCCGGGCCGGACCCGGATCACCGACAGCGGGCGGTCGCGCAACACCGGGAGGATACGGTCCCGCACCGCATCCAGGTAGTCCACCAGGTCGCGTTTGGTGGCCCCGGCTTCGCCGAAGAGCGGCTGGTCCAGGTTGGTCAGCTTTACGCCGTCGCGTTCGCTGTCCTCGCTCATCGGTTCAGCTTGGCACCGATCCGGTCCCGGAGCCAAGGAGCGTCGCGGAGCGGAGCGTGGGGTCATTGGCGCCATCGCACCGGTAAGAACAGGGGTAATGGCGCCATCACCGCGGTTATCTGTGACGCGAGGGGCCCGTGGTCGGCGGGGGCCCGTGGTCGGCGGGGAGGGAGACAAGGCAAAATGGGGGCATGTCGCCTATTCAGCGTCAGCCGGCCGGGCTATGACGTTCACGAGGGGATTCCACGGGCGCCGGGCCCGTGATTCGCGGCTGCCCCCGGGCCAGTACGACGTGGGCTCCGACTGGCCGGTGCTCACGGCCGAGGCCACCCCCAGCCTGCCCACCGCCAGCTGGAACTTCAATGTCGAGGGGCTGGTCGAGCAGCCCGTCAAGTGGACCTGGGACGAGATCAGGGCGCTGCCGGGCTCGGACTTCGCCGGCGACATCCACTGCGTGACGACCTGGTCGAAGCTGGGTGTCTCGTTCCACGGGGTATCCGTGGACACGCTGCTCGCGGCGGCCCGGCCGATGCCGTCGGCCAGCTATGTGCTGGCTATCTCCCACACTGGGTACACCACCAACCTGCCGCTGGCCGACGTGACTGGCGGGAAGGCGTGGGTGGTCTGGGATTACGAGGGCCAGCCGCTGCCCCGGGAACACGGCGGGCCGGCCCGGCTGCTGGTCCCCCACCTGTACTTCTGGAAGAGCGCCAAGTGGGTCTCCGGACTTAGGCTGCTCGATCACGACGAACCGGGCTTCTGGGAGCGCAACGGCTATCACGACCGGGGCGATCCTTGGAAAGAGCAGCGTTACCAGGGAGACTGACCGGCGCCGTGACAGAACAACTCAGCGGCACGGGGGAAGCCGGTTCGTTCCCCAGGCCGGGCAAGTGGCAGATGGCCAAGGTCACCGAGATCCGCCGGGAGACGCCGAACGCCAAGACGTTCCGGCTCGACCTGCCGGAGCGGACCGCGTTCCTGGCCGGGCAGCACTTCATCGTCCGTCTGACGGCACCCGACGGGTACACCGCGCAGCGGTCTTACTCGGTGGCGTCCGCGCCGGACGGCTCCGGCACGATCGAGCTCACTGTGGAGCGGCTGCCGGACGGCGAGGTGTCGTCGTTCCTGCACGATGTGGTCATGGTGGGGGACGACCTCGAGGTGCGCGGCCCGATCGGCGGCTGGTTCATCTGGCGGGGGGACACCCCGGCCGTGCTCGTCGGCGGCGGATCGGGTGTGGTGCCGCTGATGTCGATGCTGCGGCTTGCCCGGCAGCGTGGTCAGGCGGACCTGGTGCGGCTGGTGGTATCGGTTCGCCGTCCGGCTGACCTGTACTACGCCAGCGAGCTACCCGGCCCGCAGACGACAATCGTGTACACCCGGTCCGCTCCCCCGTCCTGGCCGCGCCCAGCCGGCCGGCTGTCCGCGGCCGACCTGCCGGTGCCGCTGAACCCGGACGCGGCCGGGTTCATCTGCGGGTCGTCCGGGTTCGCCGATGCGGCCACGGCGGCGCTGCGGGACGGCGGGATGCCGGTGGACCGGATCCGGGTCGAGCGATTCGGCCCGACCGGCTGAGGCCGCCTAGAGGCCGAGCAGGGCCGGGAACCCGGCCACGGTGTCCAGCACATGCGGCGCACCGGCCTGGGTGAACTCCTCGCGGCTGGTGGAGCCGGTCAGCACGCCGGCCACGATCCCCGCGCCGGCGCGGAGGCCGGACTCAATGTCGCTAAGGGTGTCCCCGACCGTGGCCAGCTCAGCGACCGCGCCGCCGCCCAGCCGCAGCAGCGCGGTGAGCGGCAGGTCGGGCCAGGGACGCCCCCGGCCCGCGTCGGCCGGCGACAAGGCCAGATCGATCAGCGGGCGCCAGTCCAGTGCGGCCAGTACCGCATCCCGGGTGACCGGCGAGAACCCGGTCAGCAGGCAGACCCTGATGCCCGCGGCGCGCAGCGTGGCCAGCACGTCCACCGCCCCGGGCAGCGCCTCGACCGCACCGGAGCGGACGGCGGCCGCGTAGTGCTCCTCGAACGCCTGGTTTGCGGCAGGTCCCTCGTCACCGAGCAGCCGGCGGAAGACCTCGATCTTGGACTGCCCCATGGTGGCCTGGACGTCCTTCATGGCCTGGTCGTACTCGGCCGCGGACAGGCCACGGCCGGAGATGGCGGACCGGAACGCATCCAGGACGACACCATCGTCGCGGACGGTCGTGCCCGCCATGTCCAGGCAGGCGATGGTGGGACTCACGCGAACGTCTCCTCCGCTATGGCCGGGGAGCAGGTCATGCCGCGCCCGCCGGGCCCGGTGACCAGGACGACTCCCGGCTGGATCTGTGACCGGTGGTAGAGCTCGTTGCCGGTGACCTGGCTATAGACCCCGGCCCACCGGCGCTGGACGGGCGGCAGCGGCGAGCCGAGCAACTGCTCGGCTCTTCCGCGCAGGTGATCGTAGGCGCCCTCGTCGACGTCGAACGCGAACGGCTCGTCGTACTCGTGCGTGTCGCCGATGGTCAGGCTGCCGTCGAGCCGCTGCACCAGCAGCAGCTGTGCCCGGGTGCGCGCCGCGACGGGGGGCTGCCGGCCGAGCCGGCCTCGGCCCGGCAGGTCGAACGCCGGGTAGTAGCGCATTGAGTCGCCGTCGGCGATGGCCGTCGTCAGCCGGCCGCCGAACGGCTGGGTCTGCATCATCTGCAGCCGGACCCGGCGCAGTGGCGGCGCGGGGTAGGTGGCCAGATGCGGCCCGGCGACACCGGTGTACGCCGCCCCCAAGCAGACCACGACGAGATCGCCGCGATGCCACTCCCCGGTGTGGTCGCGCACCCCGTAAGGCACGGTGGCGACGGCCTCGCGGCCCGGCAGCCAGCGGTAGCCGCCCGCGCCGAGCAGGTGCGTGCGCAGCGCCGAAGGGACCGCACGCGGCTCGACGATGGCGTCCTGCGTGCACAGCAGCGCCCCGGCGATGGGCCCGCGCACAGCCGGGTTGACGTCGCGGGCCGCGGCGGGGTCCAGCAGTTCATAACCGCGCAGGCCGGCGTCGGGCCGGGCGGACGCTTCCTTGAGCAGGCTCAGCTCGGTGTCGTCGGCGGCCAGGGTCAGCGAGCCGTGCGGGCGGAACCCCACACCGGGCACGTCGGCTGCGATCTGCGCCCAGCGCTGGCGGGCCCGCCGGGCCAGGTCAAGCTCGGCGCCGCCCGCCCGGCCGCTGACCCAGACGAGCCCGAAATTCCGCACGCTCGCGCCGCGGGCGTCCGGCTCGCGCTCCAGGTGAACGACATCGAACCCGCGTCGGCGGGCTTCAACGGCGTGCATCGTGCCGAGCACCCCGCCACCGACCACGACCGCCCGGCCCGGGCCGGGAGCTGAATTCATCTCGGCGTCCTTCCTTCGTCAACCGCCGTCCGCCCCGCGGCCAGCGCGAACGGGAAGGGCGGGTAGCGGAGAGGGAAAAACCGCTCGCCAGTCTGATCCGGCGAACGTGATCCAGTATAGTCATCCGCAGACTTGTATAGCCAGGCTGGCGGAAGGACGGAGGCGAGGCAGGTGGCAGGCCCGGTAACGGCGACGGCGCGTGGCGACCTGGAGACCGCGGGACCAAACGGCAGCGTGCTGCGCTTCCCCGCCGCATGGCGGGAGACGAACTACGGCCGGGTCTTCGACCTGATCTTCGACAACACCCGGATCCTGCACGGGCGGACTGCGTTCACCGGTTCCGGGGAGCGTCTGCTGTACGGCCGTTATGCGGACCTGGACGCACTGGCCAGCACCCTGGCCGTGCTGGAGCGTGAGGGGGTGGCGGCGTGAGTGCCGTCGAGATCATCGCCGGCCTGTTCGCCGGGGAGGGGGCGCAGGACTACCTGGGTGAGGAGGTGAGCGTGGCGGTGCACATGCGGCAGGCCGGCGGCCTGGCCGAGGCCGCGGGCGCACCCGACGCCCAGGTGGCCGCCGCGCTGCTGCACGACGTCGGGCATATCTGCGGTGGGACGGCCAGCGGCCGGGAGCTGATGGCGGGCACCGACAACCAGCACGGCGAGACGGGTGCGGCGTGGCTGGCGCAGTGGTTCGACGAGGACGTTACCGAGCCGGTCCGGCTGCACGTGGCGGCCAAGCGCTACCTGTGCGCCGTGGTGCCGAACTACTTCGGCAAGCTGTCCGCGGCGTCGGTTTACACGCTGTCGGTGCAGGGCGGCCCGATGAACGCCGACGAGGCGGCCGAGTTCGAGACCCTGCCGCACGCGGGCGCGGCGGTGGCGGTGCGGCGCTGGGACGAGGCGGCCAAGGACTCTTCGGCCACCGGCCCGGACTTCGAGCACTTCCGGCCCCTGCTGGCCAGCCTGATCCGGCGGCGCTCCTTAACTGGGGGCAATGGGGCCGCTCAGGCCTCCGGGCCGACCGGGGACGGCAGCCGCGACAGCGCGCTGACCGCGACGGAGTTGTGCACGGTGAAGGCGACGGCACTGCCCAGGTAGCGGTCCTCGGACCACTCCAGCGGCACACCGGACGGATCGGTGGTGCGGCGGCGCTCACGCAGCAGCGGCACCCGCGGACGGCAGCCGAGCAGCCGCGCGTCGTCGGCCGAGGCCGGCACCGAGTCGATGACATGCTCGGCGTCGGCGAACACCACGCCCAGCTCCTCCAGCCGCTCGTAGATCGACTGGTGGTCCGCGTCGATGCCCGCGACCAGGGCCCCGAGCCGG
>Ga0302226_10000521_pt1 | contig 31828 bp, 32 predicted proteins | sample II_Palsa_E3_3_FD_193524 | JGI IMG/M metagenome (GOLD analysis project Ga0302226, IMG submission 193524) | Peat permafrost microbial communities from Stordalen Mire near Abisko, Sweden - II_Palsa_E3_3 | ecosystem: Environmental > Terrestrial > Soil > Palsa > Peat permafrost | place: Sweden...
AATTCGGATTCAGTTTTTCGGGGCGTTAGCTCAGCTGGTAGAGCAGCGGACTCTTAATCCGTAGGTCGACAGTTCGAATCTGTCACGCCCCACCAAGTATTTAAAAGGGTTTGCAAGCTTTTAGCTAACAAACCCTTTTTCATTTTGGCGTCGGTTTATCGCCTGAGATGTTCAAAAACGCCCCCTTCAAACCACCGCATCACCGTCATCGATACTGAACCGCAGTCTCCCTGCATCGATGAACACTCGCAATTGCCGATACTTCGCGAGATACCGAACCCCAACGATCGCCGCCGCAAACCCCGCCGCCGCGGCAACGCCAAGCGCCCAACGCGGGCCGAACGTATCGGCGACCCAACCTACAACCGGCGCACCCAACGGCGTGCCACCCAACGCGATCGCCAAAAAGATTGCCATCACGCGCCCGCGCATCGCAGGCTCGGTGGATAGCTGCATCGTGCTGTTTGTCGTCGTGGTGATGGTTTGCGCGGACACGCCGATGACCACAAGCGCAAGACCAAAGAACCCATAGCTCGGTGCAATCGCTGCCAAAGCACAGCCGGCCCCGAAAACCGCGGTACTCGCGAACAACACACCAATCCGCGGCTTCGCCCGCCGCGCGGCGAGCAATGCGCCCGCGACCGTGCCTATTGCCATGATCGACGATAGGAGTCCGTATTGACTCGCTCCGGCGTGGAAGACGCTGACCGACATCGTGGAGATGAAAATCGGAAAGTTGAGTCCAAACGTGCCGATCAAAAACAGCATGAGCAACACCGCTTTCAGATCCGGCCGCTTCCAGACATAACGAAACCCTTCAGCAAGACTCCCGCGCGCCCGGACGGCCCGCTTGCTCAGATGAAATTCGCCAATACGAAGAAACCCCAGCGAGCAGAGCACCGCGACAAACGACGCCGCGTTGATCAGGAACACCCACCCAGTCCCCACCGATGCAATCAGCACACCGGCAATGGCGGGACCGATCATGCGCGCGGCGTTGAACGAGGTGGAGTTCAGCGCCACTGCGTTCGACAAATCGGTTTCACCGACCAGGTCTGCGACGAACGTCTGGCGCGCGGGGGCATCGAACGCACTGACGCTGCCGAGCAAAAACGCGAACACGTACACGTGCCACAACTGGACCCATCCGGCGACAGTGAGAATACCCAGCCCGAGCGCGAGCGTTCCCAAAGCTGCCTGAGTGCCCATCAGGAGTTTGCGGCGATCGAGATGATCGGCCGCAAAACCGGTGAAGGGCAGCAAGAGAAGATGCGGGCCGAACTGGAGCGCCATGACCACGCCGACCGAAGTCGCATTGTGGTGAGTCAGTTGCGTGAGCACGAGCCAATCCTGGGCGGTGCGCTGCATCCACGTCCCGATATTGGAGACGATCGCGCCACCGGCCCAGACCCGGTAGTTAAAGCTGTTCAGCGAGCGGAAGGTGCCGTTCACCGGGCTGCTCCCGAGGCTGCTACCTCCGCGCCGAAATACTTCACGCGCGGGTGCTGCCGAGCAGGTCGATGATCTCCCGGCTCGTGCCGGTCTCGCCCAGCCTTGGGAAGATCCGCGTGATGCTGTTGGTATGGGCATCGGCATTCATGTCGGTCATCGCATCGATGGCCAGCGTCACGTTGAATCCGAGCTCGTGCGCGTAACGTGCGGTCGACTCGACACCAACGCTGGTCGCCACCCCGGCGATAACGACCTGCGTGACTCCGAGCTTCTTCAGATGTTCATCGAGACCGGTGTTTGTGAACGCGCCCCATGTGTGCTTCGTGACGATGTGATCTGCCGGCTGTTGCTTCAACTCGGAGACGAGATCGGCCCAATCGGCGGGAAGCCCGGCAAGGCTGCGAGCCTGCTCAGAGCGGCCCGGCGCGCCGCCGGCAACGTTGACGAGCACGACGGGCAATCCGTGGCTGCGGAACGCGTCGAGCAACTCGACGGCGTGCTTGACCACTCCATTGACGGGGTGGGCCGTGGGCAGCGCAACAATGCCTTTCTGCAAATCGATGACTACAAGAGCCGTCTTCGGGTCGAGCGTGGTGATTGTCATGGTGTTCTCCTTTCTGCGAGTTGGAGTGCGACGCGCCTGGAATGAGACGCGGCAAAGGGGATACGTGAGCCGGGGGCGCCGGTTTGTGCCACGCCAGCTTGGGTCAATCAGGAATCAACGAGCCGGTTGAGCAGCGCCACGGTGGTCGCGAGCTCCTCTTGCTCTGCAGGCGTGAGCTTGGTTCGAATGGCGCGGAACAACCAGTCTTCCCGGGCCGCCCGGCTCGCCTTGATCCATTCGCGGCATGCGTCGGTGAGGGACAAAATGGTCTGGCGTCCATCGGCCGGGTCCGGCGCGCCGGTCACAAAGCCGGCCGTCTCGAGGGCCGACACGGTGGCGCCCATGGACTGCGGACGTACACCTTCAGCGCGCGCAAGCGTGGTGACGGTCGCGGGACCCTCGCGCTCCAGACGGCTAAGGGCTGACATCTGAGACAAAGTGAACTCTCCCAGATTGGCCTCTTCGCGCAACCGCCGCTTCAGCTTGCCAAGCACCACGCGCAACTCCCCCGCGACGGCATGCGCATGCGCGACTTCGGGATCGGTGTGTTGCGTGTTCTCGTTCATGTTCATGTTCATGTCCGCACCTTAGCAGATATGAAGGCAAACTACAAAGTTAAACTTTGTAGTTGAGCAAGTGAACGATAACCTGAGCGAACCATGGGGCAACGTAGAAATATGAGCGAGTGGTTGAGGCCCACGGAGCAAGCGATCCGGATGCCCGTAGCGTGGCGCTACCTGCTCGGCGATGGAAAACGGCGCTACCGGCGCGAACGGTCCGATGGCACCAATATGCGTCCTATTTACGAAATGACAGCGAAAGACTCGGCGGCACTAAACCGAATCGTCAATAACCAATGCGCCTGTCAAAGTTGGTGCAATAACTCTATTCATCCTTATCTTTTACGATAAAAACATTTCCGAAAATCTTCCCTGAAGCATTACCGGTTTTATGGTCGGTATTGAAAGATTGCTGAAGCGGGAATGTCCCCCGTAAGCATTGTATTTTGGGGTGTGCAAAGACCCCGTCGGGATTGGAAAACTTACGTTCACACCTTACCCAGCGCGTGCTGGCCTTTTTGCACGCGTTGTTTCCGTTTTTTTCAATTACTAACAACCACGTTTACCCCAACACGGGAGAATTACCAATCGAAAATCTCGTTTAACGAGGAGACCGAATGCACGCCATTCCACTTAACTATAACGATCATGTGTTGGTGCCCCTTGCAGCTGGCGAGCGTGGCAGTTTTGCGTCAATGGTCATTGTTACCAAACCGAACGGGGCGCGCTGGGCATCGGGTGTGCTCGGCCACTTTGCCGAAGCAGACGACGCTTGCCGGTTTGCTATCGAATATGGAAAAGCAGAGGTCGACGGACGGAGGCGTCCCCGAGCGGTGAAGTCACCTGCCGAGTCGCCTGCCGAAACTGAATTGGGAACGAGACACACTACTCCCCCGTGCGCTTCCACACCCGCATCATGAAGATTCGCCGCCCACTTCTTCTTTGCCCACTTCGCGTTGCGAGTGGGCTTTTTGTTTTTTAGCGACGCATTAATGCCTATGGTGCATCCAGCTCATGTGGTGCGTATCGAGCCACTCACGCATACGTAGCCATCCGCTGCCGTCTTCCGGGTGTTCGCGTCGATACCGGCGGCCCAGTATGGCTGCTATAGCTATCAGGACCGCAAGGCCCACCACAAAACCGATCATCGACTCAGTCATGGCCGCCTCCTTAATGCGTCACAGCCTTCTTACATCTTAGGTCACGCATTTTTAAATGCGAATCTTGCCGCGTGTAAGCGCTGTGTTTGCCGCACGTTTGAAAGTTGCTCTTTTATGTAACGCCGAAATACACAAAAAAAGCCCAGACACCTAAGCTGGGCAATTCCACCGGGATAAAACCCGTTGGAGGAGGTGCGGATTCAATCTTATAGCTGCGACGCGCGAGCATTCTGCTTGCTCCGGGCGCGCTGCCGGGCGACTCACATTCGTTTGGCCGCCGGCGTCTTGTCATACCGCGTGATGATTAATGTGATTAATGACCCATGTACACAGAGTGCACGTTGTCACCGAATGAGGATTGGACAGCAGTTCCGGAATCCGACGACCCGTTAGCCACGCCACCGTAGCTGCTAGCCCCGCCGTTTTGCGCCGCGACGCGTGCTTCTGCGGCTTGAATGTTGGCTGGGTAGTCGTAATCGTTTGCTGTTGCCGGGTTGTAGCCGGCCTTCTCGATCTGAATCAATTGCGCCTTCACTTCGGCACGGGTCAACGGTTGTTGGCTCGACTGAGCAAACGATACGGCCGGGATAGCGAGCCCTGCGGCAACTACAACGGCTTGGATGAGCGACTTCATGATACTTACCTCCGAATCTTGTTTTGTCGCGAACAATCTTGTTCGCGTTCTGTGATTCAAGTGTAGATAAGCCGTTTCTGAAAATTAACTACGATGCGCGCAAGAGATTATTGTTGTTTTAGGTGGAAACCCTAGGGTTATCGGGGGCAGATTTCTGACTCCGGCGCGCCTGTAATTTTCCGAAACCAACTCGTGACGAGCGACACAATTCCGGGCGAACGACGGCCTAGCTCCATCTCTCTAATGCAGACAGGGAGAAAAATCATGCTCAGGCTCTGTCTTGTTGTGGGACTCGCGGTTGGGCTCTCGGGGTGCGTTGTCGCGCCTCCGTATGGGTATGCGCCGGCGCCGGGATATGGATATGCCTATGCGCCGGGGTATTACGCGGCGCCGACATTTGGCGTGGGGATCGGATTTGGGGGTGGGGGGTGTTGTTGGCGGGGAAGGTGATTCGCCACTCAAAACATTCTTATGACGACATGCATCGTGGCAAATCACATGCAGGTCCGTCCGTACTTCTCGTCGATCCGGCAGAGCCCGCGATAGAACGAACTTTGACCCGGTCGCGAACATACGCAATTGATTTCACGGTGTTATGCGTGCGAGCCCAGGACGGTTACTGGATACAGGCCGGCCGAGGTTCAGAAGGCAGAAGGCCTTTTCTTGTACGGGTGTTGGCCGGATCGTCATGACGATCTTGGCGTTTGAATTGAGTGCCGTGTGGCAGACGTCGTACGTGAGCGTAGCCAGATCGTCGAGTAACGTGCGAAAGTTGTGGGCCGGTAAGCAATCCTCGGTGGGCTTGGAGGCGTCCTCGACTTTCGCCTGTTCCAAACGTTGCGTCCTGGCCACCCGCGAGGGCCGGGCCTTCCGCGCTTTTCGATGTATTGATCGTCAAACAACATCGGCCATAATTTCTCGCGCATGTACCACTCGACGTAATAGGCGAGCATGCATAGAGAGACATGCGCGCACGTGTTGGGCATTCCAATGAAATGCCGGACGGACCTGCGATTCGACCGTCTTCAGCGAACGGAAGGCCCCTCCACGACCGCCAAGCTCTTGTAGCTAGTCACGGCTGCCTCGGCTGATAGCGCCGCTGCCGGCAGCACTACATACAGACCATCAAGCGCGTCCTCCTGCTGGATCTGCTCTGTCTTGTGCTGCCAGCTCAAGAACGAGTCGGTGATGGTCAACTCGAAGTGCTTGGCCATCTTGAAGTGATCGACGATTCGGCCCACGCGCAAGTTCTTCGATCTGCACGCCAATCACAACGTAAGCGCCCGGCGATCCCAGGGGGGCGGCAGCCGACGTCAGCCTACTGTTGAAGCTGAGGCTGCCAGAGATGTGGCAACAGCTCATCGAGGCGGCTAGCGGGCTGTGTAGGGAGCCGTGTCAGGACGTCTTTCAGATAGACATAGGGGTCGTGCCCATTAAGCTTAGCCGACTGGATGAGACTCATCACTGCAGCCTGACGCCGGCCCGCTCGAGCTGAACCCGCGAAGAGCCAGTTCCCCCTGCTAACGGCAATCGGCCTTATTTGATTCTCGCACCAGTTGTTATCAACGGGAAGCTGCGGATCATCGAGGTATCGGGTGAGCGCTGCCCACCGCCGCAGACTGTAGTCGAGCGCCTTCGCTATGGACGAGCCTTCGTTCACGCGCGCACGCTGCAGAACCATCCAGGCGTGCAGCGCTTCGGCTACGGGGCGCGCACATCGTTGGCGAAGTTCCAATCGACTTTCGGAGGAGAGATCACGCGCCTCGCGCTCGACATCGTACAGCTGGCTGATGTAGCGCAACGCATCTTCGGCAATCTGGCTTCGACTGGCGACATGCAAGTCATAGAACTTACGGCGCGCGTGAGCAAGGCAGCCAACTTCGGTCACGCCTTGAGCGAACAGTTGCTTATAGCCCGCGAAGTCGTCGCACACCAAGTGGCCGCGCCATGGATCGAGGAAGGCTCGCGCATGTTCACCAGCGCGGCTCTCGGCGAAGTCGTAGACGACCGCCTTCATTTGTTCGAATGCCCCCGGGCAATAAGTCCAGAGATAAGCGCGGTGCGTCTTCCCCTTTCCCGGACTGAGCATCGAGATCGGTGTCTCGTCAGCGTGCAACACGCGATGCTTCAGGATCTTCTCTTTCAGCGCGTCAACTAACGGCTGCAGTTGAACGCCGCACATGCCAACCCATTGGCCCAGTGTCGATTGGGGAATCGCCAGGCCGGCGCGCGCGAAGATGCGTTCTTGTCTGTACAACGGAAGGTGATCACCGTGTTTCGAAACAAGCACGTGGGCCAGCAAACCAGCCGTCGGAATGCCCTTATCGATGACGTGCGCCGGCACCGGTGCCTGAGTTAGGGTTTCGCAGTGAGCGCACGCCCATTTGCCACGAACGTGACGCTCGACGGTGAACACGCCTGGCGTGTAATCAAGCTTCTCGCTGACATCCTCGCCAATCCGCCTGAGTTCGCATCCGCAGCCGCAGAGGGTCGACTCGGGCTCGTGATGGACATTGACACGCGGAAGATTAGCCGGAAGCGGCGCCCGGCGCGGTTTGTTCGGCGCGTCTTTCGCCTTGGGCTCGGTGGACAGCCTCTCTAACTCGAGTTCGATGGCGGCCAAGTCGGCATCGATTGTTTCATCGAGCAGGCTTTGCTGCTCGTGACCGAGCTTCTCGCTTCGGGCAGCAAACTTCCAGCGCTTGAGTACTGCCATCTCGTGCGTAAGTTGCGCGAGCTTCGCGTCGCTAAATCGTAGTGCCGCTTCCGTGCGATCGACGATGTGTTGTTGCGCCTGAACTTCGGACATCAATTCCAGAGCGAGCGCACGCAGTTCGTCTGCGTTCATGTCCTGGAGTTGTGCCTTATCGATCATGACCAATAGTGTGCCAAAGCCCGTGCTACAAGGGTATTGGCACACGCACCGATTGTCGCGGGCCGGCTTACACGACGCGAATTACGCCGTCTTGGCCGATGCGTTGCCACGGCAATCCGAGCACCAGTCCAGCCAGTTGCTCCTGCGTGATCGCCCGATGCGTGTCGGTGCCGGGCTGGGGCCAGGCGAACTGTCCCTGGTTTAGCCGCCTCGCTGCTAACCAGATTCCGATTCCGTCGTGGACAAGCACCTTCAGGCGGTTAGCTCGGCGGTTCGTGAAGAGATAAGCGTGGTGAGGATGCGCAGCGTCGAACACGCCGACTACCCGCGCGAGCACCGTGTCGAACCCTGCACGCATGTCCAGCGGGTCAACAGCGAGCCACGCCTCGTCGATGCGGATCATTTCAGCCACTCGCGTAACCACGCTGCGCACTGGGCCGCGTCTGATGTCGGCCAACTGACCGTGATTGATTGTTGGCTGCGGCGCACCTCGACGCGTATTTCCCTTTGATGATCATTTGCGCCGCTCAGTTGAAGGGGGACGAAAGCAGGTGGTATGGGCGCCGCCGCTGACGGCTTCATTGCCACGACGTCACTGCCCGTCGTCGTCGCGCCGCTCTCGGCTTTCTCCAACCAACGCCGCAGCAAGTTGGCGTTCAGTTTATGCATCAACGCAATCGCGGCAACCGACACACCGGGTCCTTGGCAGGCAGCCACTACTTCCGCTTTGAATTCATCCGTGTATCGCCGCCGTTTGCGGCGCCCCGAGGGTGCATCTTGGTCAATAGTGTTCACTTGTCCACCTATTCGTTAAGTGGACACGATGCTCCCAAGGCTGCTGCGTCGATTCAAGATGCCATCACCGGGCGCTTACATCACAACAGCCAGATCGCCGGGCAGACCCTGCCGTACTTCGCGGTGCTTTACAAAGTCGAGCGCGAAGCGGTAGTGCTGGATGCCGAAGAGCGCCGCAGGCTTCTCCAGAGTTGGGCCTATCCGACGTGCGACGCCCTTTACAAATGGATGGTAAGGCAGCGCAAGCTGATTTCGGAAGGTTCGGCGATTGCGAAAGCTGGACTACAGCCTCAAAGACTGGGAGGCGCTTACGCACTATCTCGATGACGGGCACGTACCCAAAGACAACAACTGGGTCGAAAACCAGATATGTCCATTGGCGATTGGCAGGGCCAACTGGCTGTTCGCCAGCTCGCCGCGACCAGGCGAACGTGCTGCCGCCATCATGAGCCCGATACGCTCGGCCCAACTCAACGGGCACGACCGGCAGGCCTATCTGAAGGACATCCTTACGCGACTGCCGACCCACAGGCCAAGCGACATCGCGGCATTGCTGCCTCACCACTGACAGCCGACTGTGACCGTCGGCTAGCCCAATCAGTCAAGACGAGTTCACTAGCCGCTTACTTTGTAATTCCCATCTGCGGGTAATGTATCGCCCCTCTCGGTTTAACGCTGCGTCGTCCGCAATCATTCTTGCCGGGCATCCCGCGACTGTGACGTTTGGCGGAACATCTCGCGTCACAACACTGCCTGCGCCGATTGTCACGTTGTCACCGATGACGACGTCTTCGACTATGCAGACATTGGGTCCGATGTAGACATTGTTCCCGATCGTCGCTGCCTTCCCTTCGTTCGATCCGATCGTGACACCCTGCGAGATATTGCAGTTCGCACCGATTACCGCTGTGGGGTTTACAACGATGCTGCCGACGTGTCCAATATAAAATCCCGGTCCGATCTTGGTACCGGGCGTGATAACGAAGCCATATTTCCGCTGTTTAAGGCGCACGATATGGTTCATTATCATTTTCGGTAAGCGTCCGCGCGTCGCACTCGCGAACCGAAACCAAAACATAAAATTGAATCCTTCGTTTATAAGGAAATGCTTGACGAAGGTTTTGGCGCTGCTCTTGCCTGCGTGGCGAAATAGATCGCTTCTAATCAGGTCGGTAACTTTCACTTTTCTCAGGTCCCCCACAGGGAAATTCAACGGAAAAAGAAGAATAAAAACATGCAATTGCATTCGGCTTAACGCGCACACTCACTGGATGGATGCGCGCAACCACGTTCATCGGAGTTCCGAGGGATTCGGTGCTGTCAGCTTCGACGCGCAAGCCGCGCCTTCCCAAGCATTAGCGCAAACCGACTGTTAGTGACGAGATAGCGCTTCCACATGCGCCGTGGCTCCTGCATAACCCGAAAGAGCCACTCCAAACCCAAATTTTGCATCCAGACCGGCGCGCGCCTCACTTTCCCGGCAACGACGTCGAATGTGCCACCAACACCCATGACAAAATCGACACCTAATTCAGATTTCCATCGGTTGATGAAATTCTCTTTCTTCGGTGAAGTGATCGCGACAAAAAGCAAACGCGCACCAGATGCGCGAATCTGGTCGACCACAGCCTGCTCGTTACTCCAGAAATAGCCGTGGTGGTAGCCCACTATTTCTAGGCCGGGATATCGGCTCGCGCACTCCGTAGCCGCGCGCTTGACGACCTCGTCTGAGGCTCCAAGGAGGAACACTGGAAATCGACGGTCGGCGGCCTCCTGAAGCAAACGACCAAAAAGGTCCACGCCAGCGACACGTTCAGGTATGTCGTGCCCTAACATTCGAGCGCCCCAGACCACACCCATCCCATCCACATTGACAATATCGCAGGCACGAATCGACGATGCGAGCTCTGGATCAGATTGCATATTCACGAGCTTTGCAACGTTGACCACCACGTGCTGAGTGAAGTGCCTCATGGCGACCCGGTTTGAAATCCACTCGACCGTTTCGTCCATCGTCACAACATCTATTGGACAACTGAATAACTGAATGCGTTTCATTGTGCGTGTTGATACAGTTGTTTGAGTTATGGTGCTTGATCGGCGAGAAATTGTTGTTACATCCGCACGGAGTTCAGTTCCGTCTCAACGTTGAGACACGTAAACCGGCCCATAGAAAATGGTGCTCTGAGTGACATCTGATGGCTGCAAAATCCAGTCAGGCTTGTAAAGGCCGATCTTGAGATACGCATTTTGGTCATTTGGATAAGCGTTCGCCACTCCTCTTGCCGCATAGACCGATGTACCGTTTTTGTACAATTCGATCAACGCATGCTGTCCGCTGTCATCAGATACGTAACGCAATGTCCAATGCACCCACTTTCCCCGATCTGCGCTGGCGCAGCACATCCCGTTCGCAACCGAAATGTTTCCGGGATACTCGACTCCGCGCTCGGATATCTCGTAATCGTTGCCCATTAATACGAGTGCGATCGGTGGCGTTCCGCTCGCCGGACCTTGATGGATCTGGGTAATGATCATCGGCTGCTTGGAATCAAACGCAAAGTTGGTCGGCAGAAACGTACTCCACTGAATCAGGTAGTCAGGACCTTGCGCGAACCTGATAGGGGCAGGAAACGACAACTCTGCACGCAGACTCCCGTTTGCGACATGAGAAAAGTCTTCTGCGATGCTAATGCTTGCGCGGATCGCCTTCTTTCCCGAGACGATGGGATCATCCACTACGGAAATATCGCCAGGATTGGCCTGAACACCGATCTGCGGGCTTATACCGTTCTGCCAGTCTGTCCCATATAGCAAGTCATATGTAGTTGCCCACGTTTGCATTTCCGGATCGTTACTCCACTCCACCGTCAATGCTTGCGCGTTAACGCCGGCTACCGCGAGCAGAAAGGCCACGCCCAAGATACGGCGCGGCCATCTTGCCAATTCGATATGCATATCTGCCCCTCGAAAATTTCGCTACCACGCGGTAGCGTTGGATAAAAATTAATCGCTGCGCCCGGGGAGCACGCTAATAGCGCAAGAACGAATCAGGCGACGGCCGATCGCCTCTAATGAATCTCGCTTTGATAAACGCCGCGCTCGTCGACAGATACTGGCCCATACAAGATCACCATCGTGTCGACGTTTGACGGATCCAGACGCCATCTGTATTTGTACAACCCCATTTTTAAATAGGCCGGCTTGTCATCAGGGTAGGCATTTGCCTCCCCGACCGCACTCGATACCAGCGTGCCATTCCTCCACAACTGCGTCACCGCATCCTTTCCCGAAGCGTCCGGTATGTAACGCAAAACCCAATGGACCCATTTCCCAGTGTCACCGACAGCACAGCAGATCCGCGATCCGCGAACCTTCGCGTGCTCTCCCCCACGAACCAAAAACACGTAGTCACCGCCGTGTAGCGTTAGCGCGACCGGCGGCGGTCCACTAAGCGAGCCTTGATGAATCTGGGTGATGACTAACTCCTGATCGGGATCGAACTCAAAGCCGACGGGAAGATATGTACTCCATTGAACTAGGTATTCCCGGCCTAAGGTGAATTTGAGGGCGTCAGGAAATAGCATCTCCGCTCGCGGGGATCCATTTGCAACTCGCGTAAAGTCCTCGTTGCGATCAATTGTCACCCTTACGGCTTTGCGTCCAGGCAAAGCCGGGGCATCGACCACACTCACGTCGCCCGACCGCGCACGCTGGATGCCGATCTGTGGATCCACTCCGGTCTGCCAGTCCGTGCTGTAGGCTCTTCGCCAAGCCGTCGAAGCAGAATCGGAAGGCAGCTTTTGCCATTGCCCAGCGGGGCTTTTCACGCATCCGGCGATGCATAAAACGACGCATAGAAAATGCAGCGAGTATTTCCATCCAGACATTCTTTAACTCCTAGCGGACGAGGTTACGACCATGCGGCGACTGCGCGACTTGGCCGCAACGACCGCTCGTTCAATTCGCCTCATGTAGCGATCCAGGCTTCAATTCAGACCTCGCAACTTCATAAACCTGAGCGAGCCGAGTAGCCATCAAATCAAACGTGAACGTATCGAGATAGCGTTGGCGGGCAGAATCACCGAGACGATTCCGTTCACTCGAGTCCTGTACCAATTTCTCCAGCGCGGCGGTCAACGCAGGTATGTCATCTGGTCTCGTGAGTATTCCGTCAACGCTGTCACGAATAGCGTCGACCACCCCGGGAATGGCCGTGGATACGATGGCAACGCCGTACGCCATTGCTTCAACGATTGCCACGGAAAAGCCTTCGCTGCGAGAAGGAAGCACAAAAATGTCGGTAGCTGCCAGCGCCGCCGCTTTTTCTTCGCCATTGAGCCAGCCAACGTAGGTAACTATCCCATTGACCTTGTTCGCATCGATCGCATCTCTTAGGCTCTTAATGTCTCCGATTCCAGCAAGTCGCACGGAGAAGGCTGGCAAATCTTTTCTCATCGCCGCTACCGCGGAGATTAGAGAAGGAACACCTTTTGCCGCGCTGATCAGCCCAAGGAACGTAACGATGATTCTTTCCTTAAACTTATCGTGCTCAAGGCTCTTACCCTTTAGCGGATCTGCGATTCCGTTAAACACAACATGACATTTACCCGGTGCCACGAGTTGCAAATTGACTATGGCATCCCAACTACTTCGCGAAAGTACGATCACGCTTGCGGCACGACCCAGTATTTTCCTGATGCAGTACTGCGCCGCCGCTGACTGCGCAAGGTAGTTCGGAACAAATGCGCCGTTGTGAATCTGAAAAACATACGGTGTCCGTGCCAACACACATGCCCACGCTAGGACGCTCTTACGAATAAGCGAACCTCGTATCGCGGTGTGAATGTGCACGATGTCGATATCGGACCGAACAAGCTTGCAAATCAATCGAACAAGCGCTCCTATAAATAGGATCGTCTTATCGAAGAATCCCGTTGGCAACTTCGCCGTAGTGGGCAGAAAGTCAAAATCGTAGCCGAGCCGTGCGAAAAGCGGCGTGTGTTCATTGAGGCCATAAAGGACAGATGCGATACCGCCGCGAGCCTCAATGTCAGGGCCGACGTGCAATACCTTGACGTTATGTTTCATTGACTGGATCGCGACGCGTGATTGAGTGAGGCGGTCTTGCTGGCGTGCGCACTTCGACGTGGAGTGACGCTGGCTCTACGTGCTTGGAGAATCGACTACTGGCACACCACAGACCTACAATTAGAAGATAAAGCGCCGGCGTCTTGGTAACTAAGGAGTTGTTAGTCAGCGCTGTGCCTGTGAACACAAAGAGTACAGTCAACATACGCCACCGCGGTGCACGACCGCCTGTTGCAAGCACGACCGCACACGTTTTGTAGACGCAATAAAAAATCACGCCAGTTAGAACAAGGCCGAACGTGAGCAAATAACCCACGAGGAAGTTCTCGATCACACCCACGTTGGCCTGATCCATTAAACGGACGATGTCGTCTGAGTTGTTACCGAAAAGAATTTGTGGCCAATTCAAGTGAGGGAGAATTTCTAAAGACTGGACGCGCACCTGCGAACTGTCATCGTAGGCGCCGACCTGCACGAGGCGATCACCGAACAAGCCGGACAAGATAAGCCATGATAGACCGACGACCCCCAATATGCTGCCCACCATCAATATGAGTGCTCGCTGGGCCGATAGCAATCCGAAGCGGGCAAAGCATATGGCGTTGACCAATAGATACGCAGCCAACGCTCCTCGTCCGCCAAATGCTATAAGTGCGCCGACGGAGATCATAAAGATCAATACCGACACCCACCGGCGTGCATAGACCTGCAAGGCGGTCGCCACCGTAACCAAGACGAGCGCATTATTAAGTGGATGTCCGTGAAGCGCCGTGGCACGGAAATACGCTCCATACCACGTGTCAATTGGAATTAGATTCGTCTGAGTGACGGCCTCGACCATTGCAAGGGTGCATTCGATAACGACAAACGACAACGCGATAACCGATAGCCGACCAACAACAACCGGCGGCACGAGCGGCAAGACAGCCGCCAGCAAAAAAGCCGCAACGATGGTATCTACGGCGAATCCGAGAGACTGCCCTGCCCCGGCCGTGGCTTTCAACACGAGGATGGCTACGGTCAGCGCCGCGCCTATCATCGCTACGCGAAACTGCCTGCTTCTGAGACAGTGCGATAGCGCCCGGCGCCCACTAACGAGCACGAGCACGGCGGCGGTTGTGAAAAACGTATATGGATGAAGCTTGAGTCCACCTGACGATGTATCTGTCGAATAGTTTAGTCCGAGGTTGTTTAGAGTGGCGCCGCTCACGAAAAATGCGCACCACACAGCAAACACGACTAGATGTCCGGCCAAAACGGATCGACTGATTTTCATGCGGTGAACCCCATTACCTTCGCGTATTGGGCACCGATTGCATCCAGCGAGAAATCTCGCGCCCGGGAGATCTGCGCTTCCGGATCTGCGGGCGCCGAGAGCGCACTCACTATCGCGTCAGCGAGTTCTACATCGTCGTCGACCGGCACCAGGATTCCGTAGCGGCCGCCATCCAGTATTTCCTCCGGGCCGTACCGGCAGGCGGTAGACACGATGGGCAGGCCGAATGAAAGAGCTTCCACAATGACGTTTCCAAAACCCTCGGAGCGCGACGAACAGACAAAGAGATCGGCACCTTGATATTCGTCGGCCACATTCCTAGTGAAGCCGGGAAGCGTTACAGACTCTGTCAGGTTGAGCCGTGCAATCAACGCCTCCAGCTTCGCGCGATCGGGCCCTTCACCCACAATGACGAGTCGGACGTTTTCCACGTCCTTCTTCACGGCCGAGAATGCCTTAATCAGCACGTCGAAACCTTTCTGTGCCGTCAGACGCCCTACAGCAAGCACAGTACGGGTTGCGCTGTTCCGCGACAGACCGCTCGCTCGCGCATCGGGGATGTAGCACGGGTTATGGATAACGACAATCTTGCGCACGGCCGAGCCGCGCAAGCGGTGTCGAAGCTCTTCTGCCACACCTGTTGATACCGCAACGATGACGTCACTCAGCTGATAGAGATAGGGCAAAAGTGCGAACTTAACGCGCTCCTTTAAACCCGCCGGCCGAAACCCCGCGTACGACAGATGCTCGCTAATGACAAGCGTGGGACGCCGCCTACATCCAACTATAGCAAGCAGTGAAATAAGGTTGGCGTAGGGAAGAAAGGACACGACTACGCCAACATTCAGCCGAGTGAACAGCGAGCGAAACTCGGCTACGCGCTGTAGATGGCCTGCACTGCGGGCGACGAATACATCAATACCAACCGGCAGATCATAGGCAAGTTCCCCATCGTGAATGAAGAACGCCGTCGACTTACCATGCTCAACAAAATATCGTGCGATCTCAACAGCCACACGTTCTGCACCGCCACCCTTGAGGGAAGGGATATGCAGTACCACGTCATATGATGTCTTCATCATCGCCTCAACGCCAAGGATCGTATTGCGCCGACGTTGGCCGAATACATTCCACCCGCGAAGACCAGTATTGCGACAGCGCCCGACGCGATACTGGCCAACCGACCGTCCGCCATGGCAGGCAACCATGTGCGAACGACAAACTCCCCCGCTAGGGTTGCGGCGATAGAAACGAGAGTCAGCAAACCCACGCCTTCCCCGAGTTGCTTAAGATTTACGAATGACCTCGCGAACGTTGCACTCGCGAGAATCGAAAGCACGTTCGCAACCATCATCCCGCACAAAAGGCCGTACAGACCGGCCCATCGAGCACCTACGTAAAGCGCGACCACGGTGACCACAAGCGTGGCGAGGTTGATCGCCATCAGTGCTCGTGTCTTGGAAAACAGGTGATAGGCCTGGTCAAAGAAGTGATTCCTGAACGCTCCCACTATCGATATCGCTAGCAAAGGAAGAACGTACGTCTGCGCGGCGTTTCCGATTGGACCACCTAGTAGCAGAGGCAATACCGCTGCGCGTGCGCAGTACAACGTAATTGAAATCGCCAAGACGCATCCCAGCATAAGTACGCCGACTTGCGCATGCAATCGTTGATAGTCTTCGTCTGGTCGACGTTCCTTTTCGCGTAACAACCACGGATAGGCAGGCGTGACGACAAGCAAGCATCCAGCAGCGATGACATTCGTTATAAGGGCGGTTGATGCCGCATACACGCCGACCACGGAGGAGGTTACAAACTGCGCGAGGATTGGGCGATCAAGTCGCGTCAATGCAGTTGCAGCGATACACACTGGAATCAACGGGAGTCCATAGCGCAACATCGAACGGAAATACTGCTGACTGAACTGACCGCGTTTGCTAGCTATGCCGACCCCACTGCCGCACACAACACTGGTCGCAACAAACACGGCGGTAGACGCAGCAAGTATTGCGGTAATCGAATGCGTCGTCCTGAACGCGACAACTCCGGCAATTGAACTGCCGATCGTCATGCAAAGCGCACCGAACGCGTAGCGCAGACTCGCGCCCGCCGCGCGGGCGATTTCTTGCGCATACAACGCGGCGCTCTTCCCGATACCCATTGCGATTACTGCGGGCCACTCCGCATTCAATGGCTTACCAGCAACGAGCAGAGCCAGGCCTAACATCAGGAGAACCGCGCAAGCCAACCCGAGCCACATTAAGTGATAAGTCTTTAGATACGATGCGAGATCGGTCTTTTCGCTGGCTGCCCAGAACTTAACGATAGCGAGGCGGTGCCACTGAAACAACACACCTTGAAGTGCCTCCACCAACGCGAGATACACCGCAAGACGGCCGTAGTCTGCAGGTCCGAGCATATGTGCGTAAAGCACCAGCGACAATACGCCGCCAACTAGCGATATCGCATAACCCGCAACCAGACCGATCTCTCTCTTAGCCACGAGACAACAACCCTCGCGTATCAATCACGACCTTCGCCTGCAACCTCACAGGATCGACCCGCTTGAACTGCACATGATCAACAAGAATCACGATCACATCTGCTTCATTGAGCGCATCGTTCAATTCACTAAACCGCACAACTCCCTCAAGCGAATCCGGCAGCTTCCTGATATTCGGCTCGACAACCATCACCTGCCCCGCGAACCGCAAACCAATCTCACGCGCGATATCAACCGCGGGGCTCTCCCGCAAATCGTCGATATTCGCCTTGAACGCCAGCCCGAGACACGCAATCACAGGCTCCTTGAACCTCTTCGCCGCACGCTCGATGCGATCAATCACATAACGCGGTTTATCGTCGTTGACGACTCGCGCCATGCGAATCAGGCGAGCCAACTCAGGCGCGGAATCGACAATGAACCACGGGTCCACAGCAATGCAATGTCCGCCAACGCCCGGTCCCGGCTGCAAAATACTCACACGCGGATGGCGGTTCGCAAGCCGGATCAGTTCCCACACGTTGATATCAAGTTCATCGCAGATCACTGACAACTCATTAGCGAACGCAATGTTCACATCGCGGAAAGAGTTCTCCGTGAGCTTGCACATCTCGGCGGTGCGGGCATCGGTAAGAATGCATTCGCCTTGCACGAAAATTTGATACAACTCGCGCGCCAGTTCACTGCATCTAGGTGTTGCCCCGCCAATCACCCGGTCGTTCTCGACAAGCTCACGAATCACATGCCCCGGCAACACGCGCTCGGGACAATGCGCAATGCGAATATCCGAACTCTCGCCGGCCTGCTGCGGGAAAGTCAGATCAGGACGAAGCTCGGCCATCCACGCCGCCATCTGCTCCGTCGCCCCTACTGGCGAAGTAGATTCGAGCACGACCAGATTGCCCGCTTTCAGCACTGGCGCAATTGCCCGGCTAGCGGCCTCGATATAGCTCAGGTCCGGCTTGAAGCCCTCAAGAAAAGGCGTTGGCACGGCAATCAGAAACGCATCGGCCGGCTCCGGCGTCACGGTCGCGCGCAGATACCCCTGCGTGACGGCCGCGTGAACGAGCATGTCCAGTTCCGGCTCCACGATGTGAATCGCGCCCTTGTTGATGGTGTCGACTGCATGCTGGTTGACGTCGACGCCAATCACGTGTTTACGCCGCGCGGCGAAGGCTGCCGCAGTCGGCAAACCGATATAGCCGAGTCCGATGACCGAAATCACATCGAATTCCATAATCTTTGCCTTTAATCTTTATGTAGAGGTTTCTAATTTTTTAGCTGCGGTGTCGGGGTGGCCCTTCTTCGCTACCCAGGCGGGCTTGAGCGCATTCACGATCCGTTCGCACGCTCGCCCGTCGCCATAAGGATTCACACCACTGCTCATTGAGCGATATGCGGCCGGATCGTCCAGCAGTTCCGACACGCCATCCACGATCGCCGGCACTTCCGTACCCACCAGCCTGACGACGCCGGCATCGACCGCTTCCTGACGCTCTGTCGTATCGCGCATCACCAGCACCGGCTTACCAAGCGATGGCGCTTCCTCCTGAACCCCACCTGAATCCGTGAGTATCAAATGAGCTCTATCCATCAGGAGCACGAACGGAACATAGTCAAGCGGTTCGATCAAATAGATATTCGGGATGCCCGTAAGCAGCCGGGTAACGGGCTCCTGAACCAGCGGGTTCAAATGCACCGGATAGACCACGTCAATATCGGGACGCGCATGCGCAATCTCGGCGAGTGCCGCGCAAATGCGTTCGAAACCGGAACCGAAACTTTCGCGCCGATGTCCAGTCACGAGAAGCATGCGTCGACCAGGAGCAAGCTGAGGGAGATGCCGCTCGGCATCCGCGCGTAATTGCGGGTCGATCTCGAGCAGACGGCGAACGTGCAGCAGCGCGTCAATCACGGTGTTGCCAGTGACCACGATCCGATCGTCCGGGACGTTTTCCGCGAGCAGGTTGTGACGTGCACGCTCAGTCGGCGCGAAATGCACTGTCGCGAGGGAGCCGGTTAACTTGCGGTTACCTTCCTCCGGCCAAGGCGACAGCAAGTTTCCTGTCCTCAGTCCCGCTTCCACATGTCCCACTGGAACACGCTGGTAATACGCCGCCAGACTCGCCGCCATCGTGGTCGTGGTATCACCGTGTACGAGCACGATATCGGGCTTGCAGTCCTTTATAACGTCGCGCATGCCGAGCATGATCGCGGTCGTCATGTCATACAGATCCTGGCTACGCTTCATGACGTTGAGGTCAAAATGCGGCCGGATCTGGAATAGCTCCAACACCTGGTCGAGCATCTGACGGTGTTGCCCGGTCACGCAGACGTAGCAATCAATTCCCTCGGCATCCTTTAGCTGCTTGACAAGCGGCGCCATCTTGATGGCTTCGGGACGCGTTCCAAATGTAAGTAGTACTTTTTTATTCATATAAGTCCTCGATCGACACGTATTCCAGAAACGCAACATGCGTATCAGAGGTAATGCGTTGCAGTCTTCGAATATTTATTACGTGGTACTTTCGTACGCCGAGTAAGTGCCATGCGCGGCGGATCGCTGGGGCACGTCAGTCAGCACAATGCCGTTGACTTCAACGCCCGCGCCGCCAAGCAGTCTCATCGACTCCCGAAGCTCGGTTTCCGAATGCCGTCCGTGGCGCATCACAAGCAAGGTCGTTCCCGCATGTTTGCCGATCACCGACGAATCAGTCGCAGCAAGAATTGGCGGTGTATCCACGATCACGAGGTCATAGGCATGCGACAAATGGTCAATAATTTTCCCGAGACGATCGCTCATCAGCACTTCTGAAGGACTCGGGGAGAGCGCGCCGCGAGTAAGCACATCCAGATTTGGGAGCACGTGCCGGCGAATCACCGAGTCAATCGCTGCCCCGGTAATGACATCTTGCAACCCCGGATCACGGAATTTTCCGAAATAAGCGTGAAGGTTCCCGCGTCGCAGATCGGCGTCAATAAGCAGCACGCGCTTGCCGGCGGAGGCCAGCACCGCAGCCAGATTCACCGATAGGAAAGACTTGCCAATATCGGGACGCGGACCCGCCACCATCACCACGTTGTTACTTGCCTTCGCCATGCGAAACAGCAACGCGGTGCGCAGACTGCGGATACCTTCCACCGCGATATCTCCCGACGACGACGACGCGAGAACATGCTGCCCCCGGTCCCCGCGCCGTGCCGCACGCTGCAGTCCAATCTGACGCTCGCTGTGCAGGATGACGGCGTAGACCGGCACGCCCGCCGCTTCCTCGATCGCCACCGTGTCTTCCATGCCTCGATTCAAAGAGCGCCGAAGCAGCGCCGCAGCGACACCCAACAGCAAACCAAGAACACCGGCAGCGCCAATGACAATGGCCTTCTTCGGCTTGACCGGCTGCTCCGCAACGACTGCATAGTCGACAACTCGGACATTGCCCTGTTGTCCCGCTTTGAGTACCTGGAGCTGCTGAGCGCTGGTCATCAGGTTCATGTAGAGCCCGGTATTGACGTTCACGTCACGCATCAACCGCACGGCAGCTTGCTGCGTGTCCGGGAGGGAAGAGACCTTCGCGGTAAGTTGATTCTGTTCGCGTTGCAAGTCCGCCAGTTGGGCGTCAATGGCGGCAACCAACGGATGACCCGGCGTAAAGCGCTGCAACAGGTCCGCCCTCTGTTGCTGCAGCGTGGTTATGCGCGTCTTTCCGTCGACGATCGACTGCAGCAGCAACCGGCTTTCCTCTACAAGGTCGACCGTGCCACTCTTGTTTCGGAATGTGTTGTAGCGCTGCTCCGAATCGTCGAGACCTGACTTCAACTCCGGGAGTTGATTGCCAAGGAAGCCCAGCATTTGCGCGGCTTGACCAGACTTCAGACCAACATTGCGCTGCACGTAGCCGCGTACGATTGCATTGACCGTATCGGCGGTTCGCGCGCTATCGGCCCCGTCCAGCCGAACCCCGACAATGCCCGACTGCTTGACCTTCTCACTAATATCGAGATCTTTCTGCAGTTTCTCGGTCACAAGCTGCGTCGACGAACGTCTCAGTTTGAACACGGTGCCAGCCCGCGCCTTGAGCGTATTGACCGTCAGACTCACGGGTCCGTATTGGGTCTTGCCAGCGACGGGTTCGCCAAGACGCCCTTTGAGTACCACGTCGCCATCCGGGCCTTTGAGCTCGAATGTATTGTTGGAACCGGCGATCAGCTTGAATTTCTGGTCATAGAGGGCAGGAGGCACGTCGAATTGGGTGACTTCGAGTTGCTCTCCGCCCCACGCATAGCTGCTAAGTCCCCACAAAGGCGCAGCGAGTTGATCCGCGGCTGCGTTGCGCGCAATCCATGAGCCAATCAGCGGGAAGTACCGCGGTTTTGCGTCAATATCGAGGTGGAGGCTGCGTACGGTAGCGTCGATCAATTCGCGCGAACGGATCAACTCGATCTCGGCGTCGGCCGTGGCCTTGCCGCCGAACAACTGGGCCAGATCCCCCAGCTTGTCGTTCACCGCGCCGGCGCTGTCGTCGACCTGGACCATCGCGTCGGCACGGAATACCGGGGTGGAGAAAAACGCGTAACCGGTTCCCAATGCAAGCGTGGCGGCAGCAACCGCCGAAATGAGAAGCTTGTTCTCCCGTAGGGTCGCGGCAATCGCGGACAGATCGATCTCGTCGTCGGCATTCGCCGCGGTGCGATGGTTACTAGTGTGGAGACTCATTGATCAGTGCGATAGTCGTGCGATGGTGTCGAGCCAGCGTGATACGCCTTGCTCGATCTGTGCCACCGCCAATTCAAAAATAAAGGGGCCGCGCCGGTACGGGTCGACTACGTCAAGATCCTCGTGATCTCCAAGGCGATATGTCTTTCCCCTGGCGTAGGGATGGTTCGTTTCGATCAAGTCGCGCTGCGCCCGCGTCATGGTCAGCACAAGGTGCGCATGACGCACGTGCTCGGGCGTCAGCAGAGTTGCAACGTGCGAGCGAATATTCAATCCCCGGTCATCCATGAGTTGCACCGCGACCGAATTCGCCCCCTGTCCAACCAGGGCGTGCGTCCCGGCGGACGTCACACGTACGTGCGGCATATCCCTGGCGAGCAATGCCGCCGCAATCGGGCTGCGGCAGATATTGCCTTCGCAAACCATCAGAACGTGGCAGCTCACCTTGTGACAATCGCCGCGGTCAAACCAGCGTTGATAGCCGGCAACAACTGGCTGAGAACCCGGCTAAAGCGCGCGAGTCCGGTGCTGTCCACATACACAACGTCCTTCGGGTGCAATTCGAACTGATTGGCCAACACCATTGACACCGGCGATTGCCCATCCAGGTGGTAGACGTGCGGCTGCTTGCCGTCGCCACCGCGGATCACGTACATCTGTGTGGCGTCGGCCGTCATCATGTTGACGCTACCGGCTTGAGACAAGGCGTCGCTGAGCGTCAGCTTGCCGGTACGCATAGGGAGGGCTGTCATCGGCTTGTTGATCTCGCCCATCACGAATACGCCGTTTTCATCGCGCGACACCACGCGCAAAAGATCGCCATCCTTCAGCAAAATATTCGACGGATTCGACCGGTTGTCGATCATCTGCGGCAAGTTGATCGGATACGACACGTCGTCCCGCAACAGTTCCATGCGGCTCTGGTCCGCCGCCGAAGTAAAGCCGCCCGCGCGGGAAATTGCTTCGTAGAGCGTCATTGGCACGTCGTTGATCGGCTGTACGCCCGGCGCGTGAACTTCGCCGTCTATATAGACTTTCTTCGCGCGGAACGATCCGATCCGAACGGTGATCTGAGGCTCGCGATAAACCTTCGTAAGCCGGCGATATAACTGCGCCTGCACCTGATCGGTTCTAAGACCCATTACGTTGAAGACGCCCGCATACGGGAACGCAATGTTTCCACCCTGATCGACAACGAAGCCCGCCGGCGCGTCCGATGGACGCACCTGGCTCTGGCTCTGCGTGCCCACTGCGGCAGTCAATTCCGGATGGTCCCAGACGGTGATCTGCAACACATCGCCTGCACCAAGCGTGTAGGGGGCAGGCGCGGAGAACAGTCGTGGTTGATCCAGCACGCTCCGCCGCACTTCGTCCTGACGCAATTGCTGAATCAGCGCAACGTTGATGTCGCTGATAGGTACGGCAAGTTCTGTATTCCCGGCGGGCAAAGCGGACCGGTCACTCTCGACATCGGCAGTGACCGGTGCATTGCCTATAGGCGCGCCGATCCGGACATCACTCTCGGGCACGGAAAGCGGCGTATCACCAGGAGATCGTGCTAGCCAGTCAGACGCTGCCTGATTGCCGGTACTGACAACCGGAATGGCCGGCGCTCGATCCATGTGCATACCCGGCAAGGTGCATGCCGACAACAGCACGGTCGTTGCCGCCATAAGCGGAGCAAGGCGGCCTTCCGCGCGCTTTCGAACCAGCAACACCATGTTGTTCGCCCTGTCTTCCGAGCGCGTCGCGTCTTGCACGATACTTGTGGCGTCGGCCGCACTGGGCCGATCCATCCAACTTCTGATTGTGTTCATACTGCCTGTTAGTTAATCCATCACTTGCTTTACGTTGGCCTTTTGTAAAAACCAACGCAATGGCGGGTCGCACATCAATATGCGTTCCGGTGCGCCATTCCCTTCATAAACGTAGCAATCACGATCCGGATATCCAGCTTGAGTGACCAATTTCGTAAGTAATACATATCGTACTCAACACGTCCTTGCATCTTTTCAACTCGATCGGTCTCACCGCGAAATCCATTCACTTGCGCCCAGCCCGTAATCCCCGGCTTGATGCGATAGCGGTGGATATATCCATCGACGATCTTCTGATAGTGATCGTCGTGCGCCGTTGCATGCGGCCGCGGGCCGACCACGGACATCTCGCCGCGCAGAACGTTCAGGAACTGAGGTAGTTCGTCCAGACTCGTGCGTCGGAGGAAAGCGCCCAATGGCGTGATTCGCGGATCGTTTCGCGTAGCTTGCTGCACCACGCCGGCTGCTTCGATATGCGCGCGCATCGTGCGAAACTTGAAAATCTTGAAGGTTTTGCCGTTCGCGCCTTTGCGCGTTTGCCTGAAGAACACAGGCCCCTGCGACGACACCTTCACCGCAATGGCAATGGCAACCATTACCGGTGCAATAAGGATCAGCGTGAAAAAAGCGAACAACCTGTCAAAGATCGCTTTTTGCAAAAGTGCTGCGCCCGACAACGGCGGAGCAACCAGGTTGATTGCCGGCGCGCCCATCAACTCGACCATCTCGCCGTCGAACATCGCAAGATTTCGTACGTCCGGGATGAACCGGATGTTGACCAGGTCGCCGCTGAACTCCTCAAGAACATTCCGTAGCGCCTGCTCCTCGGACATGGGCAGCGCCACCCATACTTCGGGTACCTTTTTTGCGCGAATGGCCGCGGCGAAAGCCTTGAGATCACGACAGACCACCATGCCAGGCGTGCCGAGCTGGATCGTCGGTTGTGAGACGAAGCTGGCGACTACGCGAAAGCCCGATGTGGGCGATGCCGCGATCTTCGCGATTACGTTTTCGCAATGTGCACCAACCCCGACAACACCCACGGCGCGCAAGTCGTGTCCTGCATGTCGCATCCGCGACCGGATCGAATGAACGACGACCCGCGACACCACGAGTGCCACTCCCGTGCTGAGCATCCAGCACGCAACCCACAGGCGAGAAACTGAGGCCGTCCGATGCAACGCGAACATCACGGCCACGGCGCAAGCTTGCGCCACCAGCCACGCTAACGCGATCTGGCCCACGAGCCTGAGCTTCGACCGGCCGCGCCAGGATCGATACACACCGAACAAGGGAAACAGCAGAAGCGAGGAGGCGACCGAGATAGCCACGAACGCGCCGGCTTCGAGTGGGTACGCTTCACCGGCTGGCCTGAACAACATGGCAAGGGCGGCTCCCAGCACGATAAGCGCGACGTCGATCAGTCGCGAAAATACGCTTTGCAACTCCATCCAATCGGCGCTACGCCGAGCTGCGGCAAGTGCTCTCATGACGTGCTCTGCTCAAAGCGAACGAGCGCTTTGACCGTAGGGATGCTCGCGCGCGTCGCGGCTGGAATCAACGAGCTGTGGGCGGAGAGACGGTGTGGTAGTGAACATTTTCAAGCAACCCCAATTCAAGCTTCATTGACTTCGTAGAAGCCGCTTTGTGGCTTCCCGTATTTGAAGGGGGTGCCTAAGTGAATTCCCCCCATTGCATCGCAGGGCGGATTGTGGGTTGCGCGCCGCGCGCCGCCTACACGACATTTCCTAAAAGCAGTTCGTGCACACCTTTTATCCTGATGGAAAAAATAGCTGTCGCACCCGAGAGCGACGTTCCGAGGTCATCTCAAAAAAATGCGAAACTTGGCCCTTCGCTCCTTCGACCCTCGCTCCCATGCTCCCCACCGTCCTCGTCCTGGTTCCGCTTCGTCCCGAAAGCCAAATTACCGTTGCCAACGCCTTCAAGGTCATTACAGCCCTCGATCAATCCGCGATCGATCAAGTTCTGGCTGACCACGCCGACACAATCCGCGCCGTCCTCACAAACGGCACCATCGGCATCGATGCAGCGTCCGTCGCGAAACTGCCGAACCTCGAACTGATCGGCGCCTTAGGCGCGGGCTACGAAAACATTGCGCGCGACGCAGCGCAGGCGCGCGGCATCATCGTGGTAAACGGCGCGGGCACCAACGACGACTGCGTCGCCGATCACGCCTTTGCGCTGCTGCTTGGCGTCGTCCGACAGATCCCTGTGCTCGACCGCGCATGCCGTGCGGGCGTATGGCGCGACGACCTGCCGTTCCAGCCGAACTTCTCGGGCAAGAAACTCGGCGTGATCGGGCTTGGCAATATCGGCAGGAAGGTGGCTAAAAGAGCGCAAGGATTCGATATCGAGATCGGTTATCACAATCGCCGGCCGCAAGCGGACGCGGCATATACGTACTTCGACTCAGTGATCGCGCTGGCCGAATGGGCCGATTACCTCGTGGTCGCCACGCCGGGTGGCGCATCGACGAAACATCTGATCGACGCCAGCGTGCTCGCCGCACTCGGCTCAAAAGGCTACGTGGTGAACGTGGCGCGCGGCAGTGTCGTGGATACCGCCGCGCTGGCCGACGCGCTCGAACGCGGTGTAATAGCCGGCGCGGGACTCGATGTCTACGAAGGCGAGCCCGCCCCACCCGCGTTGCTGACAGGCTCGGAGCGCGTCGTGCTGACGCCGCACGTGGGCGGGCGTTCACCGGAAGCGGTGACGGCGTCGGTACAAATGTTCGTCGATAACGCCACGCGGCACTTCGCGGGCGAGGCGGTACTGACACCTGTTTGAAAGCTCCCGCGGGGGTGCCCGGCGAGCTTCGCCACGATCCCGTATCGTGTCGGACTATCGCCGATCATGTCCAATCCTAAAAAACCGTGTCAGACCAGACCACTCTCCCCACCGACGGCCCCATGACCGCGCTACAGCGCCGCGGCATGGCGGCCATCCTGCTCGCCGTTTCACTCGCTACGCTCGATACCGCCATCGCGAATACCGCGCTCCCCGCGATCGCCGCCGATCTCCACGCAACGCCCGCCGCGTCTGTCTGGATCATCAACGCCTATCAGCTGGCGATGGTCGCCACGCTGCTGCCGTTCGCGGCGCTGGGCGGCATAGTCGGGCATCGGAAGATCTATCTGGGCGGCCTGATCCTGTTTCTCGTGGCGTCGCTGACCTGCGCGCTGTCGTGGTCACTGCCGTCGCTCACCGCGGCGCGACTGTTGCAGGGCGTTGGCGCGAGCGCGGTGATGAGCGTGAACACGGCACTGATCGGGGCAATCTATCCGCATCACAGGCTTGGTCGCGGGTTTGGGCTGAATGCGCTGGTGGTGGGGATATCGTTCGCGGTTGGCCCGACGGTCGCGTCGATCGTGCTCTCACTCGGGCCCTGGCCGTGGCTGTTTGCCGTGAACCTGCCGGTGGGGCTGCTGGCGCTGTTTATCGGCTGGCCGGCTTTGCCGCAGACGCCGCGCGCGCAACACGGCTTCGACCGCGTGGCGGCCGTGCTGAACGTGATCACCTTCGCCGCGCTGGTGTTCGCGCTTGGCGAAGCAGCGCAGCGCGCGCCCACGCATATCGTGCTGATTGCGCTCGCGGTGACGGCGGTGGCAGGCGGCCTGATGTTGCATCGGGAACGCGGTCATCCGGCCCCGATGCTCCCCGTCGATCTCTTCAAGCGCCCGATGTTCGCGTTATCGACGGCAACGGCCGTGTGCTCGTTCGCCGCGCAAGGGCTGGCGTTCGTGTCGCTGCCGTTTTATTTCGAAAGCGTGCTTGGGCGCAGCCAGGTGGAGACCGGCTTCCTGATGACGCCTTGGTCGGTGATGGTGGCCTTATTGGCGCCGGTCGCCGGTCGTTTATCGGATCGATATCAACCGGGGCTGCTGGGCGGCATCGGCCTCGCGATCATGTGCGCGGGCATGGCGTCGCTGGCGTTATTGCCGGCTCATCCCCATGCACTCGATATCTGTATCCGCATGGCCATATGCGGCGCGGGTTTTGGGTTCTTTCAATCGCCCAATCTGAAGGCGCTCATGGCGAGCGCGCCGCGCGAGCGTAGCGGCGGTGCGAGCGGCGTGGTGGCAACCGCCCGGCTGATCGGTCAGGCGACCGGCGCGGCGTTGGTCGCGCTGAGCTTTGGAATTGCGGGGCATCATGGGCCGGCGCTGGCGCTGGCGATTGGTGCGGGATTCGCAGGCGTAGCGAGTATTGCAAGCGGCTTGCGGCTGATTACCCGCGATAAGCCCGTCGAAGCGATGCAGACAGCGGAGAAATAGGCGGCATTTCGGTGTGGCGCCGTCGCGCAGCCCGTTAAGACGCAGGAGCACTAGCGCGAATCGGCGACCCAGGTGGTACGCCGTTCTGCTACGCCGCACGAGAAGCGGTTGCTCGTCAGCTAACCGTCCGCCACATCGGCCAGCGCAAAAACACTCACCCCGCCATCAGCGCCGCTTTCGCCCGCGCCACCGGCTCAGTCCAGTCTCCGAGCGTGGTCTGCTTGAACAGGCGCGTGTGCGGATACCACGGGCTATCGTCGCGATTCTGCATCCAGCGCCAGTCGTTGTTCGCCGGCAGGAACACCCACACGGGCTTACCAAGCGCACCAGCCACGTGAGCCACCGATGTATCCACCGTTATCACCAGATCGAGCTGCTCGATCAGCGCGGCGGTATCGGCGAAATCGTGGATGTCATCGGTCAGATCGTGCGGTTTCAGCGCGCACTCCGAATTTGAAAGCTGTTCCCGGGCCGGCCCCTTCTGCAGCGAAAACCACTCGGTGTTCGCCACCCCCGCAAGGGGCGACCACGCGGCGAACGGCATCGAGCGGAATTGATCGTTGCCGAACGTCGGACTGCCTGCCCACACGACGCCAATCTTCCTGCGAGTGCCCGCGAGTGCCTTGACGCGCGCCGGCCACTCGCCGATCCGCTTCGCGCTTACGCTCATATAGGGCGTGTCCGCGACGATGCCAGGAACGAGATGAGCCACGCGATGCGGCACGCTCATCGACGGCGTCCAGTAGTCGTATTCGTTCGTCGGACCAACGCGCAGCGCCCGACGCACGCCGCGCACGCTCTGGATCAGTTCCACGATGTTCTCCGGCACCCACATATCGACGGTCGCGCCCATTTGCTCAAGCACCGGCGCATAGCGCGCGAACTGAATCATGTCGCCGTGACCTTGCTCGCCGGCGACCAGCAGCGTCTTTCCTTGCAGCGATTCCCCGCGCCATTCCGGCACTCCGGGAATGTTCATCGGCTTGTACTTGCTCGAGCGCCAGCGCACTTCATGCAGCGCCCAGCCTTCCTTGAAGTTCCCGCGCCGCAATTGCAGCAACGCAAGATTGTGCAGCGCGTCGGCATGATCGGGCGCGAGTGTCAGTGCGTGCCGATAGTGCGGTTCTTCTTCCTCAAAACGCCCTTGCGAGCCTATAGCCGCGCCCACGCAGACGTGAATCTGCGGATCGTCGCGCAAGGTCAGCGCCCGGCGATACTGCGCTTCCGCCTCCACGAATTTCCCAAACAGCCCGAGCGTCGTGCCGAGATTCACGTTCGCCTCGAAGTGGTCCGGTTTCAAAGCAAGCGCCCGGCGCAAGCTGACGACCGCTTCGTCGAATCGTTTCAGTTCGCGCAGCGCGTTGCCTTCGCCGAAATGTGCGTGGAAGTTGCCCGGGTCCCGTGCAAGCGCCTCGCGATATACCGCCAACGCTTCATCGTGACGCTTCGCGGAAGCGAGCGTCGAGCCGAGGTTCAAACGGGCGTCGATGAAATCAGGATCTTGAGCAAGCAACAGCTCGTGCTGTTCGATCGACTCGTCGAAGCGGCCTTGCTTTTGCAGCGCTGTGCCAAGGTTGTTGCGGGCGTTGGAGAACGCCGGATCGATGGCGAGGGCGCGCTCGTAGCACGCCACAGCATGGGGAAGATCACCTAGCGCCGTCGCCACCAGCCCGCGATTGCTCCAGCACGCGGACACATCGGGGGCAAGGCCAAGCGCACCATCCAGCAACTTCGCCGCGTCTTCGTTGTCGCCGCGTTGATGCAGCAACACACCGAGGTAATGCAGTGCATCGACGTGATCGGGACGTTCTTTGAGAATCGCGCGATAACCACTTTCCGCTTCGGCCATACGGCCTGCCTGATGGAGATCCAAAGCGGCGGCAAGTGGTGCGGAAAGTTGATTCATGGCGGGCGTATTCATCGAGTAGATAACCTCTCGATGCTAAGCGCTGCCTTCCCGTCCAGCTATCGGATTCCTCCTATCCCTTGTTTCGCTGGTTGAGGTTATGAGTTTCGCTGATCGCGGGCATCAGTCTTTATCGCCGGGGGAATGAAAGCCTGGCTTGCCGATTTGTTCCGGCGTCTGCGGCACGCGACGCAAGCGCGAGGTGTCGTAACCCATCTCGTCCAGGCGGCCCAGCAGTTCATGATATTTCGCGTCGCTGATGTCCGGCGAACGCGCGAAAATCCAGGCTAACTTCTTGCCGGGATAACCAAGGATTGTGTACTGATAATCCGGATCGACATAAAGCGTTTGCTGGCTCGCGTAGATCGGCCAGAAAATGCGCACGCTCCATTCGGCGTTATTCGTCCCGGGAACGATTGAATCCGTGAATTGATAGTGCTTGAGCGGGGCGCCGAATGAGCCCTTGTGCGCGTAATATGAATCGTCGATCTTGCCGTCATCGCGAAGTTTCCATTGCGCGTAACTGCCGACGAAATTGTCTTCGGCGAAATACGGAATGTTCGCGACGATGTACCACCGCCCCATATAACGCGGCAAATCGACCGAGGCGAGCTTCGGCTCTACGCTCGCGCGAGGATTGGGGTTCGGCGGGAAGGACATGCACGCGCCTAATAGCAGCGTGAACAAAACAGCGACAACAACGCGCGAATAGCGGGACATGGGGCACCAAGATATCGATTAAGGGCGGATATGAATGCATACGCATATCCGCCCTGACTGGTTTCATCGATTCATGGGTGCAAATTGCAGGCCCGACGCTCTAAAATTAAATGCGCCGCACCTTCACCTTCTTGCCCTTCACCTTGCCCGCCGACAACTTCTTCACCGCCTGATCGGCAATATCCCGCGCGACCGCCACGTACGTGACCATGTCCGTCACGTTGATCTTGCCGATCTGCGAGCCTTCGAAACCGGCGTCGCCGGTCAGCGCCCCAAGTACATCACCCGGACGAATCTTTTCCTTTCGGCCGCCGAGGATCTGCAGCGTGGCCATGGGCGGCTGAAGATGACCCGGCGTCGCCGGCGTCAATTCGCTCAGCTTGTGCCATTCCACTTCCTTTTTCTGCGCCTGTTCGATCGAGCTCACGCGTGCCATTTCATTCATGCTCGCGAGGCTCAGCGCCCAGCCTTCCTGGTCCGCGCGGCCCGTGCGACCAATTCGATGCACATGGATCTCGGGATCTTGCGTGACATCGACGTTGATGACGGCTTCCAGTTGCGTGATATCGAGGCCACGTGCGGCAACGTCGGTCGCGACCAGCACAGAGCAACTACGATTGGCAAACTGCACGAGCACCTGATCGCGTTCGCGTTGCTCCAGCTCGCCATGCAGCGCGAGCGCGTTGAAACCTTGCGCGACGAGGACATCGAGTAAGTCACGGCATTGCTGTTTCGTGTTGCAGAACGCGAGCGTGCTGACCGGCTGATAGTGATCGAGCAACTGGCCTACGGCGTGCAGGCGTTCGTTGTCGTGGACTTCGTAGAAACGCTGCTTGATCTTCGAATTCGTGTGCTGCTCGGTGAGCTTGACCTCCTGCGGCTTGCGCAGGAATTGCTGGCTCAGCTTCGCGATGCCTTCCGGATACGTCGCGGAAAACAGCAGCGTCTGACGATCCTTCGGACATTGTTTGACGACGGCGACGATGTCGTCAAAGAAACCCATGTCGAGCATGCGGTCGGCTTCATCGAGGACCAGCGTTTTCAGCGCGGTCAACGGCAGCGTGCCGCGTTCAAGGTGATCCATGATCCGGCCGGGCGTTCCCACGGCAATATGACAGCCATGTTCAAGACTCGCGATCTGCGGGCGCATGGGCGAGCCGCCGCACAGCGTCAGGATCTTGATGTTGTCCTCGGCGCGCGCAATTCGGCGAATCTCCTGCGTGACCTGGTCGGCAAGTTCGCGCGTCGGGCACAACACGAGCGCCTGAACGGAGAACAGCCGCGGATCGATCTTCGCGAGCAGCGGCAACGCGAACGCGGCCGTCTTGCCGCTACCCGTCTTCGCCTGCGCGATGAGATCGTGGCCTGCGAGCGCGATCGGCAGGCTGGCGGCCTGGATCGGGGTCATCGTGAGATAACCGAGTTG
>Ga0302226_10000525_pt1 | contig 31702 bp, 21 predicted proteins | sample II_Palsa_E3_3_FD_193524 | JGI IMG/M metagenome (GOLD analysis project Ga0302226, IMG submission 193524) | Peat permafrost microbial communities from Stordalen Mire near Abisko, Sweden - II_Palsa_E3_3 | ecosystem: Environmental > Terrestrial > Soil > Palsa > Peat permafrost | place: Sweden...
AATAAATGTAATGTTCGTTATCATAGATCCTCTTTTACATCTGCATCGGGTCCAACCTGGTCGCCTCGGCCGCATCGCTGCTCATCCCCGGCGATCTCGCCCAGATGGCCCGCGACCACGCAGCCGCAAGGAAACCCAAGCCCATCGAGAACAGTCAGCCTGAGGGCCAGGTGTCTGCTGAGGCTCACCAGGTCGAGGAGGGCAAAAAAGAAACCGACGGCTCGGACATCGAGCTCAAAGAGACAGCTCCCACCACATCTGCTGTTGACGGCAGTGACAAAGTCTAGTGTTAAATAAACCTATGTAAACTATTTTGTGTTGAAATTGAAAAAGAAGCGCAAAGAGTGGATCGACGCCTTCAATTGAGAGGGGGTCGCTGAGCCAATCGGCGTGCCACTCGAGCAGAGTCGGCGTCAGGGCACTGCTGTCGGACTGTGAGTTTGCTTGTGCGAGCGAGGCCAGCGAGACGGCGGCGGCGTTGGGCGCGCCGTACTGAGGATGACCACCCCCTAGGTCTCGGCCGAGTGGAAGAACGTCATCGACTTCTCTTTGTGTTGTCTCACTGGATCGTTCTGTCGCCTTCCCCGTCCAATCTCTCCAACGAACTGAACTCATCAGGCACATATTTTTTAATCCGATTTCTTTCTTTTATTTCTTTCTTTCTCTTCAGTTCTTCATCACTGGCGCAGTCGACTAAGATTTGGCGAGGTTTCTAACCGACGCTCTCCTAGTTTTTATGTCAAGCGCACTGCTCCGCAGCGCCAAGGCGTCGACGACGTCTGTCGCGAAGAAGCAGCTGGCGTCGCAGGCCATCGCCGAGTTCAGCAAGGCGCTGAAGAGCAAGACGGGCGACGAGACGGCGACCAAGCGAGGGCTGGTGGAGGCGCTGCTGCTGCGCGGCTCGGTCGTGCTGGCTTACACGGCCAACAACCCTGACGGCACGGGCGAGGAGGACCGCGCCACGGCGGTGAGCGATGGCGACGCGTCGCTGGCGCTGTCGGACGCGACGGACGCGATGAAGTACGCGACGGTGCTGGCGCGCACCGACACGACCAGCGAGAGCAACGAGCAGCTGATGGAGGCCCTGCTGCTCATGATCCGCGCGATGGCCTCGGGCCCTCACCCCGATTACCAGTCGGCGGGCGACACGATGGAGGCCGCACTCAACGTGTACATGGGCATGATGAAGGACAAGAACGGCGAGTTTGCTGCGCTGGTCGACGGGTTTGTGACGCTGACGTGGCGCGCCATGGTCGCGATCGGGTTCTACTCGCGCAGCACGTCCAGCGAGCGGCTGCTGGCCCGCGTGTCCGTGTTCCCCGCGGCGTACGTGGCACGTCTGGCCAGCGACAAGGAGCGCAAGGCGATCCGGTTTGTCGAGGCGGTGTCGGTCGTGTGCACGGCCGTGGCGCTCAACTCGCTCAACGCCGTCATGCTCAAGATTGCCACCAGGGCCGTGGACGTGCTGGTGACGCCCATGGGCTTCAACGTGCGCCACGCCTACGCCTACGCCGTCGAGGTGCTGGCCATCGCCCTCGTGCGCAACGCGCAGCTGGTGAAGGCGGTCAAGTACTTTGACCAGGGCCTGGGCCACCTGCGCAAGCTGTCCGAGGTCGAGGCCGACCTGCCCGTGTTTGTGCCGCGCTTTGTGCGCATCGCACAGGAGCAGACCAAGCTCTTCGTCGTGCTGCAGAAGCCGCAGCAGGGCATCAAGGTGCTCGAGGAGGCCGTCGAGTACGAGCGCAAGCTGCTGGCCTCGACGACGACAGCCGACAAGGCCACGCACCTCGCGAGCCTGGCAGCGGTCCTGACCCAGCTGGGCGAGCTGCTCGTCCGCTCCAACGTCCTGGAGCGCTCGGCCGAGCTGATGAGCGAGGCGATCGGCGTCCTGCGTGAGCTGCGCGAGGCCCACACCGGCGCGCAGCCCTTTGACGTTTTCCCGCTGTGCAAGGCGCTGTTCACCAGGGCCCAGGCGCTGCAGAACGCAGACAAGTTTGAGGACGCGCTGCGCATCTACGACGAGGCGTTCCTCTTGGCCAAGAGCGTCGACATGTCGATCGAGGACAACGCCAACACGGTCGCCTCGGCGTACCTCAACTGCGCCAACATCAACGTCCTGACCAACGCCGACCTGGCCATCGAGAACAACCTGCGCGCCCTGACCGAGTTCCGCCGCCTGGCCGCCCGCCTGCCCACGTACCGCTACCAGGTCGCCTTTGTGCTGGACATGCTCCGATCCGTGTACCAGGACGAGAAGCGCTACGACGAGGCGCTCGCGTCGGCCGAAGAGTGCGTCGAGATCGCACGCACCGTCGGACAGAACACCAGCGCCAACATCGTCAACGCACAGGCGTTCTATCAGCAGACCCAGCACAACCTCGCCGTCCTCCGCAGGACTATGGAGGCAGCCAAATAAAAACAGGAAATGCTATTGTCAATTCGCGGAATTCTATGGAATGCTACTACGTAGTATGTGCTGCAAGAGTTTGGACAGGAAAGGAAGAAGAAGAAGAAGTAAGAGCAACCAGGAATTTTAGGACAGAAGGGTCTCGTGGAACTCTGCAAAGTCGTCATCCTGCACAAACGTCTCGTGCGCCTCGAGGATCTGGGGGTTGCACTCGACGGCGAGGCGGATGATGCGGTCCTTCTGCTCGTCCGTGAGGAAGAACTGGAGCTCGCTGACGACCACACGCTCGATGACCTGCTGGACCCACGCGTGGCTGGGGTCAAAGCAGATGTTCAGCACCTGGAACGCGCCGACGATCGGGTCCTCCCGGTCGACTTTGCTCACAATGGCCTTGAGCACGGCGTCATGCGCGTCCATGCGCTGCTGGAGCAGGCGGGCGTCCGCAGCGTCCACCTCGATCAGATTAAGCATGTTGAGCAAGTTCTGCTGCCAGACCTCCCGAACGGGCTGCGGTGGTTGCGGTGCCTGCTGGCGATGCACCGGGGCCGCAGGTCCGGCGGCGGCGGGCTTTAGTGCAACCGCAGGCTGCGTTGGTACGGCGACAGGTTGCTGTGGTGCAACAGCAGGTTGTTTTGGTGCAACAACAGGCAGAGGAGCAACAGGCGGGATGAGCGATTGCGGGTCAGGAGACTTGACGGCAACCACGGGTGGCAAAACAGGAGACTTGGGCAAAACAGGAGACGGGGGGGCAGCCACAAATGACAAAACAGGAGGGGGCAACTTGGGCGATGAGATGGGTGACGGAAGCACAAGAGCCGGCGGGGTAGGTCTCGGTGACGGAACCGCCGTGGCGGCCGCGCTTTCAAACGCCCACGAGTCGGCACCAGACGGGTTCACCGACACAGGCGCGAAATCCTCGCCAACGGCAGTCTCGGCGTCTGGTACTGCGGCTTCCTCCTTGTTTGCATTGACCAGGATGAGGTTGGGGACGCCATCGAGCTCGCTCCATCGCGACGCGTTGCCCGTATTGTTGTTGCCTCCTCGGGCCGCAGATTGCTCGTCCAGTTGCCGCTTGAGTAGCCGGCCGCGCCCGTTGAGGAACTCGACATACGTGTCGGCATAGTTGACGTCAAGGACATCGACAGGCAAAGCCAGCAATAGCTTGTTCTCCTCGCCCATCATCTCGCAGTAGCCGGCGATCGTGTGATCCGTATCGCCCGTGGCTGCGTTGGAACCCAAGCTCTTCTCAGTCTCAGCCTCTGAGAGCACACTCAGAGCGCCGTTTGCGATCTCGATCGTCTCAGCCAGGCCGTGTGTCTGCACAAATTCATCGATCACCGCCTGGACAGCCTCGCGGACGGGCCCGGGGATTGGCTTGCGCAAGAGCTCGGGGAGACGCGTGAAAAGACCCGTATGGCGATCCAGGTTGTCCTTAACGTTGCGCACAGACCAGCACAGGTGCTGGAATTGCAGCGACTCGGGGCACCAGGCCAGGTTGTCACGGTTCGCCTCAGACTTGAGCCAATCGCGCACGCTGCTGCCAGGCTGGGGCAGCTGACCGGCGGGCATGTCGCGGAGAGTGTTGACGGCCATGTGCAGGTCGCCGATGGCGCGACGGAGGTCCTCCTGGCCGAGAGCGTCCAGCGAGTTCAAGGTCGCATAATGCTTGTCCTTGTCAAACGCATTGTTAAAGTTGGCGAGGTTCTCGTGGTTGAGCTGGGTCACAATGTCGCCCTGCTCTCCGACGGCTTCCTTGTGGTCGATGGTGCCAGCCTTGCGGTAGACAAAGGCGCGGCGCACACGCAGCAGATGTAGGCTGTGGCGCCCAATGACCTCTTGGGCAAGCACGAGCTGCTGGAGCTTGGTGAGGTCAAACGTCGCAGGAGCAGCAGTGTCCTCGGTGCCGTCGGCCTTGAGGACGACCTTGCGCATCGACTCGGCCAGGGCCTGGAACGTGAGGTACTTTGGGCTGTCGGCATCGGCCGTGATGAGCAGACGCGACGACTGGCCGAACGTGACCGTGTCCATCGCGCTCACAGAGTTGTTGATCGACTGGCGGATGGCAATGAGGAGCAGCTTGAGCGGGCGGTCATTCCAGATCTCGCTTTGCGCGGGGTCGCGCTTGGCCACCTCAAACACCCTCTCCAACAGGTTCTTGCCCTTTTCCAGCAGCGTGTTGGACTTGGCGATGAGCGCCCGCATGACCTTGATGAGCACGTCGTTCTCCTCGTCACGAATGGGGTGCGTCAAGAGGTAGGCAAGCGACGTCGTCTTGGGGTCGATCTTGACAAAGTCGTCCTTGGTGGCGCACACACCGCCCTGGAGCATGCCGCCCAGCTTGGTGTGCACTCGGTTAAAGGCCTCCACACCCTGTGTCATGACCTCATCGACGACGATCGGCGAGTCCATGGGGCGGATGAGATCCTTGTCGTAAAAGTACTGCAGCGGGTTCGACATGGTCTCCTCCTCCGTCACCAGGCCGTGCATCGAGTAGTGGAGCAGGTCGTACAGCGCCAGGATCGGGGGCAGCTCGCGCAAGAGGTGGAGATCGGTGCGCAGGGTGTTGAACGCGTGCAGCAGCTCATAGTGCTCGTTCGTCGAGATCGAGTTCATCGACTGCAGCAGTTCGCCGGGCAGATCGCGCCTTGACGAGATGAACTCGCCCGTAAACTGCTCCATTTCCGCGCGCTTGATGTCGGCCATGTTGATGCGGAAGTCGGTCAGGTGTGCAACCGTGTCATTGTACATGGCGGTGAAGGCGGTCTCTGCAGCGACGACGTCGGCGACACTCGAATACGACTTTTTGTACTGGGGGACGCCCTTGCTGGCCGACCACGCGTATCGCTCCAACGCGCGGTTCACCAACAGAGGCATGTCTTCGCGAGGTCGGCGCTTGTCGGCAATGTGGTACCACACGGACGCAACACGCGAGAACGGCAGATGGACCATTTTCGCACGTTCGTTGTCACCGTGCAAGCCAGTCGCGACGTAGATCGACAGAATGTTGGGGTAGAGTAGGGCTGTGCGCTCCCTCATGTCGCTCGGCTCCATGCAGAGCGCCCACGCGAGGGCAATGTGGGTAAACAGACTGACGGCGTACGCAGCAGGGCGCTGGATCGTGTTGGCTCTCGCCCCGCTGAGCGTACCATCCTCGAGCACGATCGTGCCACAGTCGTAGTGGTACATTTCGATTACGTAATCCGTGTAGTACCAGCCAAACGGATGCGTCAGCTTGAGGATCTCGGGGCAGAACAGGAACGTCCAGATGGGGTGCTCCCTGTTGTTGGAGCCCATCGTGAGCGCGACAATGTTGGCCGCAATGTGGCGGTGGCGGACAGAGTCCCAGTCGAGCTCGTGGACGGGTTTGCAGAACAGCTGCCCGAGCTGGTGCTTGGTCCAGTCGGCAAAGTAGTTGGTCGGGTCGAGGAACGTGAGCAGGGCGCGACGATGGTCGGGGAAACGGTCGAGACCCAGCTGACGCGTGGTGCTTGCGTCATTGTTGGCGATGAGGTCCTTGAGCGGGGCAAGCTGGGCCAAGTTGGCCACGCCGCCTTCCTGGAGGTAGTGGTGGTGCACCTCGAGCACGATCAGCATGTGGCACTCGCCGTCCTTGAGCTTGAGCTTGCGTTGGTCCTCGCACCACTTCAGGAAGGGTGCAAAGTTTCTCGCCTTGGCGGCCTGCTTCAGCTGGTCGGAGAACCGGGGGTACAGCTCGTAGAGGTGAGGGAAGGGCACCTCGACGCCCGGCCAGTTGGGCAGCGTGGCCGTGGCCATGAACGACGGGACGTCCTCCAGCGGCACCATCTTCTTGGCGGGGTCGCCAAAATACAGGCAGTAGGTCTCCCTGTCTTCGCCCACCAGGTCCATCAGCGGCGCGTGGTTCAGCAGCGCCTTGGCGAAGTCGCGGTTCTTGGCCTGCTGTAGACGGGCGATCAGCAACAGGCGGCCGTCGTTGCTCTTGTTGGAGGTCAGCTTGATGTAGATATCGCGGAGGACGCTGCCGTTGAGGCCGTGTGTGGAGAACGAGCGCACGAGGTTGTCAACAGTGGTGTCGGGCGGGAACGAGGCCAAGTAGGCCAAGAAGTAACAGTACACTTTCTCCTGGCAAATGGCCCTGCCGAGGACCGAGCGGATGACTTGCTCGTTGTTGAGCTGCGTTCCTTGCTGGACCCGAACGCACGTGTGCTCCTGGTGCGCCTGCAGAAGCAAGGACGCCAATTCGGCCGTCGACTTTTTCAAAGTGTCAAAGGAAGCCGTGACATGCTCATAGAAAAAGTCGGCCAGGGGCGACTTGAGGATCTTGGGCATGTTCTTGCGGTCCAGGTAGCTTACGTTGGCAAGGTAGTGCATGTTTTGGGCCGTGGCAGTCTCGTTGCCGGCAAACTTGGCCAGGGTCTCGGCGACAAGCTTGGCCAGGTCGTCCTTGGAGACTGCCTCGGCAATCAGCTGGAAGATGTACTGGTGCGTGTTGCGGCGCTCGAGGATCTGCGCGGGAGACAGCTTGTCAAGGGTATGGACCGCGCTGAGGATCCGGCGGGCGTTCCTGGGCTCGCCGATCGCGCCCTCGTTGGCGGTGCGTGCAAACCAGCGCAGGATGTCGGCGACCCAGGGGCTCGCGTTGGCACGGACCATTCGGCCCACGACCTCGTCCATCGATAGCACGTTCTCTGTCAGGTGGAGCTTGTCGGTGTGGAGCGTCAAGGCGTCCAGCATGCCGGCCAAAGTGGCCCTGTCTGGGGCGGGCGAGTCGAGCAGCAAAAACTGCGCGACGATGAGCATGACGTCGATTTTGATGCGGTACTCTTTAAACCTGACACCGGGGAGGAGCTCTCCAGGGCCAAAGTGGTTGCTGAGGAAGTGGAGCTCGTCGATCCAATGGGCAATCCCCACGTCGTCCCACTCCTTTCTTGCCGGGTTCTTCACGTCGGCGACGATGACCTTGTGCTTGTCCCACAGTTTCTCAAACGAGGCCAGCAGGAGCTTGTCCTCGATATCGTCCGGATGCAGCCTCTCGAGCTCCCCGGCCAGGACGTCGGTCTTTCCTCCACGGGAGACATTGATGCCAGAGGAGGAGAGAGACTGGAAGGCCTTGGCGTGCAGATCGAGCGTGCCCACGATGATCGCAAGCACGTGCACCCCCGATGAACTCAGTTTGATCAGCTCGCTGGCCTTGTTCTCGGTCCAGCGGCGCAGCGTCTTCACGAGCCACTGCAGTTTTTCCGGCTCGGTGTTGTTGACGATGCCGCTCCTGACCGCGATAACGTCGTAAATGAAGGCCTGCATGACAAAGCCGTCGGCCTTCTGGTCCTGGAAAATGTCGCTGATCTCGGGGTCCTTCTCCAGGGCCGCCTTGAGGAGGCCGATAAACATGCTCGAGTTCTGCTCGGCAGAGACCTTGTCGCGGATGGCCTTGCACGCGTTTTCGATGCGTCGCCAGATCAGCTTGAACAAAAACAGTCTGCAGGGCATGTTGCCGCTGAGGTAGAGGAGACTGGGCTGGAAGTTGGCGAGGGTCTTGGAGTCGGGCAGGGGCACGAGCTTGAAGAGTCTCCGAAGGGCCTCCTGCTGCGTGGCCTGCTCCAGCTCCACCATCGACTGAAGACCGAAATCGCTCGCGATCTCGTGCAGGACAATCATCAGGAAAGCACGCAGGGTCCGTTGGAGAACCGAGGCGACGCCATCCGTCAAGCTCTGGAAGTCCTGGCCTGTGATGATCGCCGTGGCCTGCGACTGGATGAGCTTCCGCACGGCCTCGGCGTCGAATGCCGAGCTCATGTGCGTCATGAGCTGGCCCCAGATTGTCGAGACGAAACCCATGGCTCGGTGCAGAGCGGCGGCGCGGACTTTGGCTGTCTTTTGAAGGTCGTACACGGTGGCGACGTCGCCGGTCAGCAAGGCCAGCGGCAAGTTGGTCTTCTCAAAGGGAGGGCGCAGGTGCGAGGAGAACTCAAAGAGCACGTCCGAGAGCATTGTTTCAAACAGGACCTTTTCGGGGTTCATCGTGACATTCTCATCGCCCCTGTTGTCGACGCCGTACAGCGTCTTGGCAAAGCGCTCAATGTAGAAGGCGCCGCCAGAGTCGAGCGTGTCAAAGAACTGGAACTGCCAGCCGCGCAGGTACACGGCCGGGTAGCACGACGAGATGTACATTTGCTCTGGGGGGAACGCGAGCAGGATGACAAAGTGCTTGGCCGCGATCGCGTCCGCGTTGGCCAGCTTGGACTGGACCGAGTAGATCGTGTCATCGATGACCTGGCGCATGTAGCTGACGCGGTCCGTCGTCTTTTCACGCGAAATGGTCGCGTTGACCACGATAAAGATCATGCGCTTGCGGGCGTCCGTGACGAACCCGCGGAGGGCATCCTCAAACAGACGCTGCTGCTGGCACTGCTCCGACTCGATCACGGTCGTGGCAGCCCGCAGGTCGGCTGACCACTTTTCGACCACTTGAGAAATGTAGAGGGACGCGAGGGTGGCGCGGACAAACAGGACGTGCTTTTGCGGTCCAGCAGCGCTCGCGTGCATCGTCGTCTTGCGCACAAACGTCTCGAGGTTGAAGTGCTCCTGGCGTCCAAAGTACATCTGGGCAAACATCGTGTCGTTGGCCACGGCCGGAACGAGCTTGGTGATGACGGCCTCAGCAGGGAGGAGTTGCACGAGGCGATACACAAGGGCGCGCGTGCTCACGACGTACGCATTGTAGTTGTCCTTGGTTTGGCCGGCAAGCAGGCTCTCGTGCGCCGATGCGGGCAGGAACGCAAAGGGGTCAAAGGCGGGCTTATCGGCGCTGGTCTGCATGTGAGACAGCATGAGCGAGGAGACGGTTGCGCTCGCGTCCTTTTGGACACCGTAAAAGTACGAGGGGCCGACGCTGGCGAGGAAGCTCTCGGCCTTGCCACGCACAAACTTGAGCAACTGCTGGTCGCGCGGGTTGAACTTGGCCAGCTGCAGCGTGTAAAAGTCCTCCATGTTGAGCAGGTACTTTTCGAAACGGCTCAGGAAGGGCGCTGGCGTGTCGATGCTTGTGCGAAGGTGGACAATGCACTCAAACCTGTATTGTTATTACTTAGCAAAAAACAAAAGCGAAAAAGTAAAAATAATATACTGGGGATGAACGAGGCAGTGCTCGGTACGCGCGCCGATGGCAATCATCGAGTAAACGCCCGCGCCCTTGGCCTCTTCGCCGAGGACGGTGGTGAAATTTTGGTTAAACACGTCGTACAGACCACCGTGGAGGGATGTCGTGCGCACGAGCAGCAGCCGACGACCCACTTCCATGCAGTGCTTGATCTTGGAGAGCATCTCGATACGGTAGAGCTCGCTGTCATCATCGGCAAAGTCGCTCATGTGGATGACGTCGGTGTCCTTTGCGTTGAGCAGCCCAAAGTCAAAGAGCAAGCGAGCGCCAGAGTCGTCCTCGGTGGGGTCAAAGATGAGCTTGAAGCGGGGGCGAATCTTGGAGACTTGCTCCTGCGACGCGTTGCCGCTGTTGGCGGCCACGACCGTGGGGTCCACCGCAGAGAGAGCCTCGCGCAGCAGGTCAATGTTGTTGCGGAACTGGGTGAGCGGGGGCATCTGCAGGGACGGGTCTGCGAGCACCAGTTCGTCAAAGAAGACTTTGACGAGCAGCTCAAAGTCCTTTGGAGGGATGCCCGAGAAGTTGCGCTCGATCGCCTGGAGGATGCGCGTCGAGTTGAATGCGTTGGAGATGGTTCCGCGGCCGTCGCGCTGCAGGTGGCGGAGCATGTAGATAAAGTCACGCTGGTGGAAGCGCCTGCTGAAAAGCTCGTTGGCAGTGAGCTTTTTCCAGCCGGCGCACAGGGCCCTGGTGATCTTGTGGTTCATCGAGTCCTCCGATGCGGTCGCGATTCCGAGGCAGCCCAGGGCGAGAACCAACGACTCCTTCTCTGAGTCACCAGTACGCAGCACCTGCATCATGCGATTGGCGTTGGCGGGGTCAAACGGCTCGTTTGAGATCGCGATAAAGGGGACCTTGCACTCGTCCAGGTAGCTGTAAACAAACCGTTGATTAATTTTCGCAAAAACGAGAAAAAATAGGTACGGATGGAGCACTTTGAGAACCATGCGCTTGGCACTGGGCAAGCTGGCCTCGTCCATGAACACGACGGCCTGGGTGCGGTTCTTACCGGTCGTGGTGGACTGCTGCTTTTGGCGCTCGATCGCGCGGTCGAGGACGCTGCTGATGTCGTGTGGCTCCGAGTCGACCGAGCACTGGCAGAAGAAGGGGTCGACACGGGGGAGGTCCCTGCAAAACTTGGTCTGGGACATCTCACCCTTCATGTTTTGGGCAACGAGCTGAATACTCAGGGTCTTGGACGTGCCGGGGTTTCCGATGATGGAGCCAGGCGCTGTAGTGCAGACAGAGACGAGGACGCACAGCATGTTCTCTTGGAGGGCCTGGTTGAGGGCAACACCAGCGGGGATGACAAAGTTTTCATTTGAGATGACGCGACCGAGAACTGACGTGACAACCCCATCGTAGGATGTCTTCAGTGTCTCGGTCAACTGGGCACTGAATGCTGGGCGCGACGGGCCGTCCTCGCCGTTCTTGAGCCTTTCGGCAACAAGAGGCAGGCGGAAGTAGTACACACTGGCAATGGCCATGCACATGGCCTCTCGGATGTCGCCCGTGATCTTACAGTAGAACGACAGCACCTTGAAGACGCGCTGGATGTCGCGCTGGCTTACGGCGTTGGTGGTGACCTGCTTCGTCTCCAGGAGTTTGAGGTAGTACGAGTGGGCATGGAAGAGGACGGTGGTGAGGAGTTTGCTCGTGGCGGCGTCCAGTTCCACTCCTTCTACCATTGCAATCTTTTTCGCAATGTACAACTCGAGCATGTTGCCGTCCAGTGTGCCGTACTTCCACTTGAGCTGGTCGAGGCTCTTGGGCAGGTCGTGGACGTTGAAAGCACCCACCTTGAGGCTGTCGTTCTCCTGGACCGTCAGCTTGGGGTTGATGGCCGCGATGAAAAAGATGTTTTCGGGCAGGTATCGACCGGCGATGGAACGGTCGACGAGCAACTCCTTAAACAGGCCGAGGATGGACGCGGTGTTGACCTCGTCAAAGAACACGACGGGCTCTACCTCGGGGACATCGTGGGCAAGCTGGATGATCGGCGCCATGAAGCGTTCGATCTCGTGCTCGTCGATGCCGGGGTGAATCAGCAGGCGGAACAGGAGCTCGCGCATGCTGGACTCGACCAGGAGTTTGGCGATTTTCAAGACCCGCTCCTCCAGCACAGGCAGAGCAATCACTTGTCGTCCACCGGCACTGGGGGAGGCAAACAGATCGTCGAGGGCGCTGCTGCGCGCGAGGAGGGGATACGAAAAGTAGATGCGACGGCACTCGCCCTCGATCCCCTCGTAAAACTTGATTTTGTTGGGGTCTTGCACCTGGGCGGCCAGGGACAGGATAAACTTCCACAGTTGCTCAAAGTTGTTATGGAAAGAGACGCCCTGGAACCGCTCGTTGGCAGTGTCGTCGGTGATCTGCACAGTGATCGCGCCATACTCTTTGATCAGGTTCCTGAGGAAGATGCACAGGCGCGGCACAACTTGGGGAGAGTGCTTGGCCTCGCGACTGCTCACGACTTGCTCGTTGAGCAGGGCTGCATACACCTGGCGAGAAAGAAAAAAGGGGAGGGGGATGAGAAAGAGTAAATTAAAAATAAAATAAAAAAATACCGTGAGCAAAAAGGTCTTGCCAACACCAGTGTCCGACTCGATGATGAGGGGCAGGCGGGACTGTCTGCGCTGGTGCACAAGGAGAAGGCGCAAGGCATAGTCGGGCACAAGGACAAACTTGTTTTCCTTGAAAACCTTTTCGATCGAGGGCTCTTGCACACTGAACGCGTGCGCAAGCAGTGCAATCCAGGGCGGCGGGGTCTTTACGTCGTCGCTGATATAGCGGACAATGGGGAGCTCCTTCTTTTCCCAGTCGACATAGAGGGCCATGGGGATGTTTTGCGCGTCAAAGATGACGAACGAATTCAGCGCCACCTTTTCCGTGCCAACCGAGAAGGACGGCACCATCATGGCGTCGACCTCCTTCCTCAGCTGCTTGGCCAGCACGGTGAAGAACTGTGCTTGACGCTGTCCGATGTTGCTCGGGTTGGCAAACAGGCGCACGCGCTGGTAGAACAGTGCCACAAACGCGACCGTGTGAAGTCGGTTGACGGCGGTAGTGAGTGCGCCGGCGTGATAGAGTTTGGTGACGGCGTTGTGCAGGATCTCACGGCACTTGTCATCGTCGACCAGCTTTAGAGGGGTTCTCGGCAGTCCGTGCAGGCTGGTGCCGGATCCGCCCGCTGTTTCAGTGCCCTGAACGACCGTGGCGACGAGGCGCTCCTTGTCGGTGACTTCAAACTTGTGGTCGTTGGCACTGTCGATCGCGCAGACCTCGCTGGCAAAAAGTTGTGCAAGCTGAGCGTGTGGGCGCTGCTCGTTTGGCCACTCGACAATGATCCTCCAGTGCGGGCTGGGGCTGGGGAGGGCGCAAATCAGGCCGTTCTTCTCGCCACGCATGGCGCCCAGGACGAGCAGGTCAAACAGGACGCGGTTGACCGTGTGCAGCTGCGCCTTGTACGACACCGAGATGACGAGGTAGCCGGGGTTCTTCTCGGCGTCGGGCGACGACTCTGTGCGCATGGCCAAGAGGTACTTGGAGAGCTTGAGGCGGTCGACGACGTCGTTGATCGTGAGACGGAGGATGCGCCCCTCGGGGACGCCACCGAGCAGCTTGTTCTTGATGTAATGACTCTTGCCGTACGAGTCAGTGCCGAGGACGAGGGTGGCGTGGGGCCGCTGCGCCTTGACCTTGGGAACGGTAGTGTTGCGGTCCGAGTTGAAGTAGGCAACGACATCATTGGTCGGCTGGTCGTAGACAACGGGGACATTGGCAGATCGGAGCCACGGGGCCGAGTCGTATGCAAACACGTGCGATTTGCCAGCGGTGACAAAGACAATCTCGCCGTGGCCCTCGGGAGAGCCGTTGAGCGCGCGCGACTCCTCGATAAACACCTTTTGCAGCTCGGCGCGCAGGAGGTTGGGGTGGACAACGAAAAAAAGGCCAAACCTCCAGTGGGACACGCGCGTGAAAAAGGCGCGGATGTCATCCGCGCTGATGGAGTTGTCAGAGCTGTGTTCGCTGGGCCCGGACACGAGACCCTCCTTGCTTTCGTCGACATCATCCTTGCACCAGAGCACTTCAAACGAGTGAGGCAGGCGCTGGCGCGTCGACTGTGCGTAGGCAACCATGGCCAGCGAGGAGGCCGACGACTTGGCACGCGAGTCGTTGATCGTGACGACCATCTGGGCGCCAGAAACACCGGGCGGGAGGACGAGCCATTTCTCGTCGACGACGATTTCAGGGGCCGATCGATGGAGGAGGCTGCCCAGGCACCGCAGGGCTTCGCTGTCCGACTCGTACCACTTGATCAGGGTGGGCCATTTGCTGCGCAGCTTGGACTCGCTCACAGTGACAATGGGGCGGGCCGAGCGCAAGCAGAGGGCGAAAAGCTGAGCTGGGGACACGTCGTCATTCTGGAACGCACGGCTGGCAAATGCACGGCTGGCAAGGGCGGCCTTCTCCTTGGGCTCCTCAGGGCCATCGCCGCGAACAGGACGGAGGAGGGCGAGCATGACACTGATCTCGCTGTGGCTAAACAGCGACAGGGCCTTGGAGCGCGTGCGCTCGTGCTTCAAGTTGGTCTGCCAGTCGACGTGCTTCTTCTGGAGGCGTTGGACGTTGGCCTCGAAGGCAGCCTGGTGTGCGCCGTGGAGAGCAAAGAACGAGTTGACGGGCTTGATCGTGTGCTCCTGGAACTCGGGGTGGCCCTCGTGCTCCAGCTGGACAACGAGCTGGACGACCTTGTCGATCGTGTTCAACAGTTTGAGGTGCTCGCGGGCCTCTGCCTGAGTCTTGTTGCTGTCGGCGTCCTCGGCGGCGTTGGCGCTGCTGCTGCTGCTGATGTGGAACGTGAGCTGTCGGCGGTGGTCCTCCACAGCATTCTCGTCCAGGGTCTGGTCGCCTTGTTGACCTTGGTCCGTCGAGGAGTACACTTCGTATTGGTAGCGGATTTCAAACGAGGATCGCTGGCCAGACTGGCGCCGGAGAAGGATGCGGACGTGGCCGCTCTTGTTGATGAGGCTCACGCGAAGGAGGGCGTGCTGCGACGACGAGAAGACTGTGCCCGAGAGCCACGTCTGGACGAGGCCGGCGTTGGACTTGACGTTGATAAAATGGTTGAGGATGTCGGCAGTGACCTGGCCGCGCCGCAGGGTCTCAATCAGCGCTCGAAATGAGGCCAGGGGCTGCTGGATCAAGTCCACACAGGCAGAGTGGCACGAGATGACAGAGTTGAGGATGGACGCGTTTTTGATGTCATGCTGCAGCTGGACGTTGAGACGGCCGCTGAGGCGGCCAAACTGCTCACGGGTGGGGCAGTGCGTGTGAAACATGTCTGTGACAATGTCGTTCTCGCTCAGGGCCTGCAAGAGGACGAGGTGGTGGCGTTCGATCGAGTTGACAATGTCGAGCAGACCCACGAGTTCATTGGTCATCCTGGCCATGGTGATCTTGTTGTCGGCCGTGGCCTGCTCCTGAAGTCTTACGACGGCGAGTAGCTTGTTCCAGTCGGCGTCGCGCGCGAGGTTTTCGGGCAGGACAAACTCGAGATCTTGGACGACGCGTTTGATATGGTGCATGAACGAGAGAAGCTGGACGGCTTTGAGGGCGCGCCGGATGGTGGTCAAAGCCTCGGCGTCGGTGCTGGGCCGCTGCTGCTGGAACGACCGCAAACGTTCGAGCTCTGACTGGACGTCCATCTGCTGGAAACTGTCAAGCAACGGCTGCAGAACATTCCAGGGAAGGGTGCACAGGAAGAGCTGCTTGAGGGTCTCGATCGTCGTCGTCATTGTCTGCTCGAGTGCGATGGCTGTGTGCGAGAGCTGCTTGGCCGTGAGGTCACCGTGCGTGCGCAGGCGGTACTGGAACACGGCGCTGAAAAGCCGGCTGGGCTCGCCGCTGCAAAGCTGCGTGATGTGGCCACGCGTGCCCTGGGAGACGTCTTTGAGGGCCGTGGCCAGTTTATGTCGGAGGACTTCAAGCTGGGACAAGTGGGGGTCCGATCCGTTGCTGTCGACGATGCGGCCGATTTCGCGGTTGGTCGTTTCGAACGCGGGCAGCTGCTGGTGGGCGAGCCATGCGATGATGGCTTGGTCATGCTTGATTTCCTTTTCCAGCTCCTCAAAGTGTCTGAGCATAGCGTTAACGAGCTCTCCTACGGGCAAACTGTCGGGCGTGCTGGCGTTGAGGAGTTTGACAACGAGCTGAAGGCTGCTGGTATCGATCTTCTTGAGCGCCAGTTTGGAGATGCTTTTCGTACCCAGGGAGCGAACGTGAGCAAGGAATCCATCGCGCAAGCCGGTTACATGGTCGTATCCAAAGGAGCCCAGGGCATTCTTCTGGGCGGTTGACAGCTGGGCCTGGTGGACTCGCTGAAACGTGGGGTAGATTGCACCAGCCTGGAAGACGAGGTTGTCGATGCTCGTGTGCTCGACCGCGGTCGAGACAGTAGCGCACAGGAGAGTGAGCTCGGTGAACGACGGCCTTTCGGAAGCTGGGACCCCAGCCCACCAGTAGCCAAGCTCGGCGATTTTGTGCTCAAACGACCCTGCGGACAAGGACGACGAGCTGATCGACTGTCTGTACAGCTGGACCATGTTGAGCCACGGGAGGAAGAACCAGGCGTCGGCATTGCCCGAGGGCTCGATACACTTGTCCAGCGACCAGAGGGCCTCCGTGAACCGGCGCGGGTCATTTGACAGGAGCATCGACGCGGTTGGGACGAGGTTACTGGCGAGGGCAGACACAATGGTATTGCTGGCAAAGGCCTTGAAAAACTCTTGGGCCAGCGGGATGAACGACAGCAGAAAGGCAAAGGGTCGTTGCAGCGACGCGATCAGTTCAAAGAGCCGTTGCAAGAAAGAGGCGGGGTCGAGCGTGCCGACGTTGAAAGCGGGGGTCACACGACGGAGGATGTCCACCAGGGCGGCGGGGCTCTGCATGGGGTCGCTCTGCAAGTTTTCGGTACGCACGGAACCGTCGCGCGGATCAGTAAACAGGTGGGCCAAATGGGCGAGGGTGGCGTCACACAGCGCGTTGACCCACAGCACGGCATTGGATGTTTGAAAGATGCCGGGTGGGGGTGAGGCGAGTGCTTGATGGCGCTGCGCCTGAATTCTGGAAGCGAACTTTCCGAGCTCGACGAGCGGAAGGCGCAGGGAGCACTTGATGCGCGTCAGGGCTGCTTTGAAAACATCGAGCATATGCACAATACGTGCGGACAGGGGCTCTCGACTAACCATCCGCATCGATGTCGAGACTTCCATCATGCCGTCGTCGTCCAAGAGACGGTGCATGTGCGGCTGCTGGCGCTGGCGACGTCGTCGATCGTGATGTTGATGCTGATCGCCCCCTGCATACTTGCCAATGTTGAAATCGTCCAAGTCCATTTCGTCATCGTCCAGAGTCTCGGGATTGGAGGCGCTGCTCGACACCTTGGCTTTCTCGTGGGCCGAGGCATTGCGAGGCCGCAAACCGTCGTTGATCGACATGTGCTGCTTGGCCGTTTGCTTGCCGTTTCCACTGCTACGCTCGCGCCGTCCAGCGCCCTCAAGGAAGCTGGGCAACTGCTGCTGCGATGACGCACGCGAGGACGAGGGGACCTCGGGTCGCCGTTGTCGGTCGCCACCGGATCGCCAAGGTGCCATCCGCTGAGCCACATTTGGGTGAGCCCCTGCCATTTGAGTGAGCGCGGCGCCGATGTCGGCTGCAGAGGAACGGACGGCGTCATCAATAAGGCTGTCCTCGTCGAACTCGTCGTCGTCGTCGTCGTCGTCGTCGTCGTCGTCGTCGTCATCAACGTCGTCACCAAAGCCGCCGTCGCGCCCTTTGCCCTTGCCTTTGCCCGTGCGTCGTGCTGCGAACGTTGGCTCCTTTGGCAGCTCGATGTTGATATTGTAGTGCCCTCGAATGAGATAGGGGAAGATGTATTCCATGAGGATGTCGGCATATCGGTACGGCCGATTGCCGAGGGGGCTCTTGAACGAGTACTCGAGGGCGCGATCGAGCAGCGCGGCATCAGAGTGCAGAGGCCATGCGATCTTACCAAGCATCTCCAAGAGCACGTGCTTTTCTTGCGCGCCGACAAACTTGAGGACTTCAAAGACGCACTCCTCAGACTTGTGCCAGCCGTGGTCGACGAGCACGTCGGCAATTTCGTCGACAGACAAGTTGGCGGCCAGGTTGCGAAGGTCAGGGAAAAGCTGGGGTTGCAGAGTAAGCGGGGGGTGACCGGTAAGGGTGGATGCTTGCTGAAAGCTGTCGTCCAAGGCAGCGACGAGCTTCTTAAGGCCAATGTTCTTGGTGCCCTGCTCGGTGGGATGGCGCAGTGAGCGGACAAGCTCAGCCACGTCCAGCTCGGCGACACCAGGAGCTGCGTTCGTCGACTCCTCCTTGGATAGGAATGGAGATGGTTGCTGTTGGAGATGGTGGATGGCGGTATGGACGACAACGAGTTGAGTGATCAATGCCCTGGTGGCCTCGAGGGTGGGCTCGTCCTTGGAGGGCTCACACGACTTGAGCGACTCCCTGATGGCCTTGAGAATTTTCTCTGCGTGTCTTTTGTGCGCGTGCTCGAGCTGTACAAGCTGCAGGATGTGACGCACGAAAGCGTCCATCTCGACTCTACCGGCCCCGATCACAAAGGAGGCATAGATTTGATCAATCTTGGCTCGTTGGCTGTCCCTGCGCACGAGGTTCGAGAGTTGACCAGCGGCATAGTACCAAGCAGGGGCCACCGTAGTGGCTAGAGCCAGGGGGTTGTTTGTGACGATACTGTGAACTTGCGCCAGCAGGAGGTCGATCTCCGCATCCTTGATGGTGGCCTCGTGCTGGTCGAGCATGTCGAAGGCAAGTATTACCTGCTTAATCGAAGCCGTCTGATCGCCGGGATGGGTTAGTGGCGGAGCCATTGTCTGCCAGAGCTGTTCGGGAAACTGCATGCCATTTTTTTAAAAAAAAAAAATTCTTTAGAAAGAAAAAAAAAAATTTTTTTTTCTCTATTTTACTACCTGTACTCCCGCCATCGCACCCATTGTTGTGACTGCATTTGAAGTGGATCGGGGGGGAATGTTCGTCGGATTCTTAAAAATGTTTTAAAAAACTTGAAAAAATTTAAATTTTTAAATACCTCTCCAAAGTCAGTCGAAAGAAAGGATGGGAACAGCTTGTTTGGAGACGAGAGCGAGAGCGACCGTGTGCTTGTCATCGGAGGGGAATTCTAGTAGACATGTTTAAATTTGCAAATTAATGATTTTTTTTTGGGGTGTGTGTGTATACCGCGAGCATTGGATCGAAAGAGTTTGACGTATTGGTCAAGAAAAAGGGCGAATCTGCTATTGAGCTGACTTCAGCTGATTGACCATCGTCTGGCGTTGCCTCTGTTGTTACTCCGTTGGCCGTCTACATTAAAATTAAACTGATTAAAATAAAAATATTTTTTGGCGACATTACGTAGTGTGGTGTTGTAGGCAAGTTGACAGCCATGCCGTTATCCCTTTTGTCGCCGAGCACGTCGCTGAGTGGATGAGACAGGACAGGTGCGACCGTGATGGCAAAACCAGCGTTTAGTGGCTCGTCCGTGCTGTCCTCGCCGTCATGCGCATGATTCGGCCGCTGCAATGTCTTTGCCTTTGTGACAAAAGGCACACCGCTGGACGCAGTTGACGGGCTCCTCGGAGTGGTCGGGGACGTCGATGCGCCTTGCAGCTCCAACGCAACAGGTCCTGTTTGAGGGACGTCCGTGTCGCCATCGTCCTGGTCGTCCATCCTGTTTTTTTTCGTGGTCTCAGTTTGGAGCCGGAAAGAGGGAGGAGCAAGCAAAGATGAACCGATGGCGATGGGGGGACGAGGACGCACGACAGTAATGGGGGGATCACGAGGCAGACCACACGCACAGAAGGCGCCAAAAGTTTTCGACTTGAATGGCAGGGCAAAGTTTCACTGGGCACTGCACTCGGGAATGACGCTAAATGTGGTGGGCGGTGTCAGAACTTGCGCTGATCTGCCAAGCGACGCGTTTGGCGCGAGTCTCGCAGCAACCATTGCGGGCTCGCTGTTTGCGAGCAACCCCGCTCCCGCAGAGCTCTGGACGGACGCGCAGAGGCAAGCGGTGGACCAGTTCCTGCTCGAGTACCGTCACCGCGTGTGGCTCAGTTACCGTTCTGGGTTTGCGCCCATCGGACACACGAACCTGACGGCGGACACGTCCTGGGGTTGTGTGCTTCGCTCGGCACAGATGCTGGCGACAGAGGCGTTCCTGCGGCGGGCGCTCGGTCCCAATTACCCCGGCAAGCTCAAACTGATGCAAGACGTCGCGGTGGGTGCTGTAAGCGATGCTGACCAGGTCGAACTCGCAAAGTCCATTGCGTCAACGTACAAGCTCGTCCTCTCGTGGTTCCACGATACGCCGTCGCCCACGGCGCCCTACTCGATCCACCAGCTCGCTATCACTGGCGAGTTTTACAAGACCGCGGTCGGGCAATGGCACAGCCCCACGTCATGCGGCCAGGTGTTTACATCACTCATCCAACAGCACCGGCCATTCAACATGACCGCGATGCTCTCTCGCGACGGGTCGGTCTATCGCTCGGAGGCTATCAAGTGCGCATACGAGGACTCGAAGGGTACAGAGTTCCACGGTAGGACTCCTTGCTGAAACCGGCACTTGCAAAATAACAGAATTCCGCCCTGTGCTGATCCTTATCCCCGTCCGACTCGGTCTTTCCCTAAATACCGAGTACATCCCCCGCGCTCACCGAGTATTTCAAGCTGTCACAATTTGTCGGCTTTGTTGGTGCGAAACAGGGAAACCTTTTGGCTGCCAAGATTGGGTCCAACTTGGGTATGAAAGATTGGTACAACAAATAAAAGGTGCCAAAATTGTTTGTGTGTGCACCCGCAGGACTCCAACGGTACCGGAATGGACAGACCGCGCATCAGGCCATGTATTTCTTGGGCTGCGACGCTCAGTATTTTTACTATCTGGACCCGCACACGACTCAGCCAACGGTCGCGGTGGAAGATCTCAAATCCTGCACAGTGGTAATGTTTGTGTGCGGTGGATTTGAAACGTCACTAAGCAGAGCCATTCCCAGGAAAAGCTCAAATCGTACCAGGTCGTGAACGCACCACTACGACTCAGGCACAACCAAATCGACCCTTCAATGCTCTTGGGTTTCCTTGTCTCCGACGAGGCTGATTTGGACGACTTTTCAAAGTATGTCGTGTGCAAGAAGAGCTATATAAACCCATTTTTTTTTTCTTAGACAAATTGAAGCCATTGGGAAATCTCACTTATCGCCGTTCATCGTGCTCAGTCAGATGCCAAAGTACCTGCAGGACAAGGTCAGATTTATTTTGTAAAGTGCATTGGCATAACCCTTTTTTTTTTCTTGCTTATAGGAAGAAGTGGTTGTTGATGAGCCTGCAGACGAATTTGTGGACGTCGAGACGTCACACGTTACCTCTGACCAGCAGCCCAGTCCAAACAGGAGGAATCCACTGGCGCGTTTTATGCGATCTTCCCCGACAACAAGTGTGTCGGTGCACTTGCGTGAGCTTGTTAGCTGCCAATCCCCATACGGCGACGTGAACGGTGTGCTCGTGTTTACCGATAACAGGTAAGACTGATGCCCCTATTTATAATAATGTCATTTTTTCAAAGGATATATTTTGAACCGTTGCGGTGGGAGCCGTTGGTGAAAGTGTATGGTCCCAAGCGATTCCGCGTGAATGTTCCTGTCGGCGATCTTATCAGGTAGTGTTGATACTTTCTCCTTCCTATTCTCTGATTTCATTCCCAATCAGTTTTCGCGAGCTCAAGCAGCTCGAGCAGGAGGACGTGGCCAATGGCGCATTTGTGATGATTAATCAAGAGGAGGAAGTCTTTTCCAAGAAAGGCAGCCTCCTTCTCCCCAAGGACGTTGTGAAGACCACAGACCAAATCAAGACCTTTGTGAGCGAGGAGCAGATCAAGCAGCTCCTCTGCGATGAGCTTCAGACAGCGGTGCAAAGGATACAGCTGCTGATCCCTGAAGAAACAAGGAAGTCAAGGCGACCATCTGGCCCCGAGTCCAGCACAGGTGGCCGTGCTCCCGGCGCATCAAAGCACTTGGTCACACTGACAGAGCTCAGCCCAGACGTCAACAACCTCGTCGAAAGGCTGGAGCTCTGCTTGAACCACGGCTACATTGGCGGAGTCAACAACAGCAAGCGCATGTCCTTTTGGGACAGTGTCGTCCGTCCCATGATTCCTCTGTATGTGCAAGAGAATGTACTTTCCTACTAATATAGTTGAGAAAAAAAAAAACAGGGACGACATGCAGTACTTGAGTTCCATCGATCTACACGATGACTCTGCCCTTTGCCAAGCGTGGATTCGACTGGCTCTCAATCGGAGCAGCGGGCACAGTCTGCCAGGAAAGCCCAGCTACTCGTTGACTGACAGCATCGAAGCTCTGAACGTTGCCGTCCTTTCAGGTAAAAGAGAGAATGCAACACGATCTTCTTGGTTAAAAAAGCTCTTTTTAGGTTCATTGGTTGCAAACGTGGGGCAGCAGAGGTACAAGTTGTCGCAACTGTTCTCGACAGACGCCCTGATCATTGACGAGGAGTACGTCGGTGTTGTCCTGACCATTATCTCGGGTTTGAACGTGGTTGACTTTCAGTATGTCAAGTTTTGGATCAGTTGCTCGTGTTAAATTTTCGCACCTTTCCAGTCTTCCCGTGGCTCTTCCAAACCCTGATGAACTCGACAACACGCTCATCACGTTCTCTGAGGGCGATGAACAGGAGAATCTGGAAGACCTCCTGGGCAGCGTCGTCTACAAGCCGCCCTTTTCGTCCGGTTCGTTTGACAGCCCCACCAAGTCGTCTGCGTCATCAAGTTCCGGGGAGCCGACACTTCTTCGTCTGGACGTTCGCAGCAACGGCGCCTTCATTTTCACCATCAAGAACGTCAAGGTTGCCGACCGTCTGCGAAAGCGGCTGCACGTCATTGTCGGCGGCGGCGTGAGCACGTCGGCGGCAGCTAGTCCAGAGAAACAGCAGGAGTCGTTCCCGGATGGCACGCCAATTTCACCCGAGCCTACCAACGTGAGCCCTGATACGCCTATTGAAGGCCATTGATATGTAGGGAGTACTACGTAGATAGGAAATTTTGTTTGACGGCTGGCATGGACGAGTTGTTGGACGACTTTGTGTTCAATGATGTGCGAGGATTCTTTGAATCGTCGAGCACGGATTGGTGCTACTCGAGCACAGTGCCCGGAGGCTATTTTTACTATGACCACGAGCAGCAGGCGTATGTGTTTCCGTACGAGGCCGTGGCGGCAGAGGCAATGGCATCAAGGGTGATTGACGAAGTCTACTTTGGCCTCGTCCGCGACACTACCACGAATGTACTCCAGCCATTCTTGAGGGATCCCTCCGAGCCAGCCGAAGCTGCTGCTGCTGCTGCTGCGCTGTCTGCAGTCACAACTGGAAGCCAGCAACCACCGCCAGTGGCGCGACAGCAAGACTGGGTGTGGCCACATCAGCTTCGACTGGTCGCGGAAGCGTCCAATAAGCTGTACGTGGTGGGACCAGAGGGTGCGAGTGTGGGCAGTGTGCTCGCGTACGAGCCACGAGTGTACCTGCGTGGCGATCCCGACGTCAGTGAGTACCATGCCAACTTTTATTACTCTCAGGAGGATGGTGCGTTTGGCGTTGTCGATCGCAAGAGCACCACCGGCACGTTCCACAAGAAACAGGCCGAGGCTGCTGGTGGCTCGCCGGATGGCGACGACGCAAGAGAGACGAGAACAACTGGGCCGGTCATTCTGTCCAACGGCGACAAAGTCCGCGTGGGGTCGACAACTTGGAGGGTACATTGGCATCCGGTGCCGGAAAACAGCACAGGGGACGTGGCTGTTTGCAACGACTGTCGAACGGCGGTCTTCGAACCCCTGCAAACTATCGATCGGACACCGTCAGCTCCACAGGCAGACGAGGAGGACACGACGAAGCCATCTCCCGCCAGCTTGTCCCACAGGGAAGGACTGTACTTGCTCAAACGACAACTCCTCGGCGAAAAGGCCCGCAGCGAAAGCAACAGCTTGGACTATCGCGATCGAGCGGCCGAGCGCCGCGAGGCTGTTGGCGTCGAGCCGCCCCCAGTGTCCAAGCTCGCGATCGGCCCGGCCGAGCAGGCGACGTCGATCAGCACCCCGATCGCAGACTCCAACAAGGGCAGCCAGCTCCTGCGCAAGATGGGCTGGGTCCCTGGCACGGGTCTTGGTGCGGCCGAACGCTCCCAATCCTCCTTGCAAGTGCCCATTCAGCCACAGGTGTCTCAGGGCACAGCCGGCCTTGGAAGCAGCAGTGGCAGCAGCAGCTCTGATCCGCGTCTCGCACTCTTGCATCACAAATCAAAACGCCAAAGAACATGATTGTAGTGCAATTGTATCACTGAAATACACCTGTACAATCCGTTTTGCTCGTTCACGGGTGAGGCTTGCCATCCTGCCGGCCGCATTGTTAGACAACAACAAGGGGGAAAAGGCGAATCCCAGTTGTATACCGACTTGTTGGCTGCTTCCTTGTGTGCACTATCAATCTGCTGCTGCTGCTGATCCGCATTGGCCTTCTTGGCACTAGCCGCAGCGGCGGCCTTCTCACTCTCTTCCAGCACCTCTTTCGTCACATCGACTGTCTCCCTAATACGCTGCATAATCCTGCGCGGTCCGATAAACACCAGGGCCGCCACAGCGCCAACGACTAGCACTTGCCCCGGCGTAATCGGCCTTTGCAAAGGCAGCGTGGGCTTGAAAGCGGAACGCGCAGCAAACATGATAAATGGACATATTTAGGATGTTGCACCCATATGTTATTTTCTTTTTATTTACTTCTCTTTTTATTTTATTTTATTTACACATCGAACAAGCGATCCTCGAGGAGCATGTCGTTTTGAGGGGACAGGCCAACGCAAGCGCGGAAAAGATTCTCGAGGGCTGCACGTTGCTTAAAGAGAGAGTTGACAACCTGTTTGCCCGGGCGAACCAAAGGTGCTTTGACAAGGTAAGAGAGGATTGACAGGATGGGGTGCATGCCCTGAAGCTCACTGTCGGTGATCTTGCCGTTGTCATCTATTTATTTGACATAAGACAAGCCGGAAATCTTTTTTTTTAAAAAAAATTAAAAAAAAGGTTATAGCCGTACCTTCAAGCCTGCGAAACTTGATGCGTGTGCAGAGCTCTGCAAGGATAGCGAGGTCGATGATGAGCGGCGAGGCAAGTAGACTGTCTTCACATGTGTTGTGCATGGCAATCGTATTGCGACCTCCCAAAAAGATCTCGTTGTAGTACTCGTCCAACGCGCGCTTGCTGTCCCCCACGGCGGGCACGTACTTGATCACGACGACGTGGTCCGGATGCTCGTCAGGTTTGCTATACAGGATCGGGTTCGATGCGACCATGTCGTCAACAACGTTGCTCTTTGAAATCTCCTTTGACCGGAACTGAGAAGGCGCCGAGAGGTTCTAAAAAAGGAACAACAAGATTAATCGCAAATAGTAAGAGGATTTGGTAGTAATACCCGTCCATCGTTATTGCCCAGATGATTGTAGCTGGTGATGGAAAGGGGCTTGATACCAGCGCCGATCAAAAAATCCACGAGGACAGACTTCATTTTCGTCTGGCCACTCTTGAAATCGTCGCCGGCAATGAACGACTTCAACGTAGGCATTTAGTTGGCTGATTAACAATTTAGCACGTACCTTGTGGCGCTCCGAAAGCTCAATACAGCCGGGCACAAACGTGTTTTGGGGAGATCCGTTTATGAAGGGGACTCCTTCAAGGATGCAGGCAACCGCAAAAATCGTCGAGGGAGCAATCTCCTTTTCACTGCGCTCGATCGCGGCCAGGAGGTTGTCCGCCGTATCGTTTACGCCGGGCACGAGCTCAGCAAATCGCTCTGTGTTGGCCGTCCAGACAACGACAACACTGTCGAGCGTGTTTTCTTGCTTGAAACGCCTTGGGATTGACAGAGTTATTCTCACAAGAAAGCTGTGGCTTGATCACATACGCAATGTCTCCGCGGATCTGCTCGAGGTGGGCTTTCTTCGATTCGCCAGAGAGGGTGTTGTTGGCGCGATCCGTTTGGTTCGACGCAATAAAATCGGGGTAGTAGACGGAAGGCCACGGCACGATCGACTCCATCACGGGCGCGAGCTGGCGTTGCAGATCGGGCTCGAGCACCTGCGCACGCTCCATCGCGGCGGCCAAGCTGAGGTTGCTGATATCCCAGCCTCCGATAACGAGCGTGTTGGGGTCAACCATAGGCAGGATCTTGCTGAAGGGGATGTACACGTCCTTTCCGCTAGCATCGCGACCGAGACGAACGGTCGAGGCCTGCGTGAGCGAACCAAAGTAGTTGGCGTGCTGGACGCCCTGGCGAGTACGCCACGAGAGGCCCCTGCAAAAAATATACATGTTTAGGGAAGGGTTAGGGTAAACGCGCAGTACATTTTATTGGCCAGAATGCCGGCCGTCACCGTCGTGCCGTTGTTTCCGCCCAGTCCGACAAGCAAGAGTCTGTACACAAAAATAAATAAAACTCGCACTTGTCCATGGCATACCCCAGCTTGGGAACAGCCATGCTCGTGTGAAATTCAAGCGGCGTCACTTGTGGTGTCACAACAAAGGCGCCGGTCTTGACATCCTGCTCTACCAACGACGTTTCATACAGAAACGTGGAAACAATCTCGTGGTCGTTGTAGGCCTTTGAAAAAATTATTTTGTTGCTGAAAACGTCTAGGCAAGCGCACGTACAACATTCGGGGAGTGCACGCGAAAGGGCGCACTCGCGGTAGCACCAGTGCTAGCAGCGGCCGTGCTCGCAGCGTTTGGGGCCATGGCGTGACTCGTGAATCCGACGCGACAGCGAATCAAAATGGGCACGACACAATCATGTTGCCCCTTAAATGGAGTCGTCGCTCTGTGACCATGTTGGTCAGACGAGAGGTCCAGATGGCGTTCGACTCGCCTGCAGAGATTGTCCCGCCCCCTCGATCGTACGGTGTACTCGTTTCCGGTCATGTTTCTCATAGTTTTTTGTTGTTTTTTTTTTCCCCACAGGAAAGGTGCACCATTGGGCCTCTTTGGAATCCCTGGTCTGCACACGCCAGAGGACTTGCGCACAATGGCGAAGCAGGCCAAGGATCGTGTGGATGAGCTCACGCAAACGGTTGTGGCATCCAGGGCAGGCGACGGAGCCAGGGCAATTCGGATGCTCGATGACTTGTCAGAGGCCGCGACGCTCGTGACCGACATTGCCCAGGCGCTGCGGGCTGTCCATCCACACCGAGAGTTTGCGCAGGCCGCCGAGATGGTGTTCATGGACATGTCAAACACTGTGAGCAAGCTCAACATCAACACGCAGATCGCCAAGGTCGTCGACAGCATCGTCGATCAGGGCAAGCGCCAGCCTAGTTCACTGTCGACCGAAGAACTGGCGAGTGCCGTTGTTCTCCAGTCTGATTTCACAAACAGCGGCATCCACCTCCCTTCACAAGAACGCGACAAGTTTGTTGCCCTTTCGGAGCAAGTGCTGCAACTTTGCTCGACCCTCTTTGAGGAGCCGTCCATCGACGTTCCCCATGTCCAGGTTTCCATTCACGTAACAAGACACCACCCCCCTTTTTTTTAATTTTAATTTTAATTTTTACTTCTACCTCGCACTTGCTTTCACCCCAACGTAGAAATTGCCGCCTTACTTTCAACGGATCGTCAAGAACTTTCGCATGAACGCTGCTGGTGTCGTCTCAATTCCCACCTCATTGAGCGGTCAGGTACTTATTGTTCCTTGTGCGATGGGCAAGGGCTCAACGCGCACGCATTGCAGCTCCTTGCAGCCGTTCCAGATGAAGAAGTTCGACGGACCGTCTACTTGGCTGCGTACAAGTCCAAACCAGCACGACTTGACATGCTCGACCGTCTATTGGCTAGTCGGCATAAAGTCGCAACACTGGCAGGATCCTCGTCGTATGCTGCACTTTTTCTTAGCGACAAGATGACCTCTACCCCAGGTTTTGTTTTTTTAACAGTTTAACAATCACTTATCTTTTGTTTCTTTCAGAGAAAGTCTTCCGGTTGGTCGAATCCATGGGTGATGCCCTTCGGGACAAGGCCCAAGCAAACCTAGACCTATTGCTGTCGGCTAAGCGCCAACTCGCACGCACACCGATCGTCGACCACGTCGCCGAGTGGGACAAAAGCTTCCTGATCAACCATGTGCAGGACCAAATGTTTGACACAAGGTCACTTTCGTTAACTAGTTATTTTTCCTTGGGCAACTGCATGGTAAGGCAGGTTGATCCCATCATTTCTGACAAAACAAAACATTTTATACAGGCTGGCATCGATCTCCTCACCCGCTCTCTTTACGGCCTTGAGCTGCGACCTGTCGCTGTGGAACCAAGCGAGGTATGGGCGAGTTGTGTAACCCGCCTCGATGTCGTTGAGGTAAAAAGGCAATAAATGGCTGTTGGCTTCATTAAAATAAAATAAACAGATGGACACAAACAAACTTATTGGACACATCTATTGCGACTTTGGCACACGCGCCTCCAAGAACACTGGCGCTGCTCATTACACTGTCCGATGGTAGCAAGGAAACCTCTAGCTCAATCTTAATGGTTTTCCCAACCAGCTCAAAGAGCCATTCGCCGGATGAATCGCAGACCCCGATCGTCTTGCTGACGTGCAGTTTTGAGCACCAAGCTGGCGAACAAGTTCAGCTAAACTTTGACGAAATGGAAGTTCTTTTTCATGAGATGGGTCACGCCCTCCACTCCATGGTATTGCTACAATTTTTTATCAGACAATCAATTTAAAAATATTATTTGTTTTCCTTTCCTCCAAAAAAAAAAGCTCGCTAGGACGCAGATGCACATGCTGTCGGGTACGCGGTGCAAGTTGGATTTTGTCGAGACTCCCTCGATCTTGATGGAGTATTTTGCGCGTGATTACCGAGTTGTAAGCAAGTTTGCCCATCATTACAAGACGGGGGCGGTCCTGCCTCAGCCGCTCTTTCAACGCTTTCTCGACTCGCGCGATCTCTTCAATCCGCTCAACACGCAGATGCAAGTCGTCTACGGACTGATGGACCAGAAATTCCACGGGCCGCACCCGCTCTCATCGTCGACTACCTCGATAGTGGTAAATAAATAAAAATTGACATTTTTTTCACTCTCTTGCTAAAAATGTGATTTGTTTTGTCGGAAACAGGCTGACTTGCAAGAAAAGTACACGGGGGTCCCAATTTCACCAGGCACGGCATGGCACACCGAGTTTATCCATCTCTCTGGCTACGCCGCTGGATACTATGCATACTTGCAATGCCGTGTGTTTGCTGCCCACATCTGGAACAAGGTGTTTTCGAACGACCCCTTCTCTCGGGACGCCGGTGAACGGTATCGCACCGCGATCCTCTTGCCGGGAGGGTCAAAGGACCCTGCGCTCATGCTGCGCGACCTTCTCGGTACCCAACAAAATTATTATTATTATTATTATTATTATTATTATTTATATTTAAGAGCAACGTCTTTCTTCTTTCTGTGCAGATGAGGATCCATCGTTGGAGCACTTGCGCGATCCTAAAATTTTCTAAATGCTGTAATAGTTGGAACATCGTTTAATAATGGCGTGGTCGCAAGGTCATTCATTCAGTGTTGACCTTCGTTCGCATTCGCTGGCCTTCGTTCAAACTGCCTGTCTTTCTGACGTGTTGTTTTCTCCCGTGACATTAGAATGACGGAGCCAGACGCAATCCTTGTCCTGGTGCGGCCAACATGGTACGAAATGCCTCGTTGTGCAAAGGGAGGAGACTGATAATGGAACAACAATAGGGCCCTCGACAAGGACGTGAACGAGTGCACGCAGTGCCAAAGCTTGTTTTCTGCCTTCAACCGACGTGTACGTTGTTGTTGTTTTTTCATGCTATTTTTTTTCTCCTTGTCCTAACGTATGCTGTCGTGGGTTGAACGCTTTGCGCAGCACCACTGCCGCCAATGGTACGTTCTCGCTGTCTGTCTTGTAGTACTCACTGTGTGTTTGCACTGGGTAGCGGCCTCATCTTTTGTGCAAAGTGCTGCAAAGCCAAGGTCAACCTGCCACAGCTTGCGTATCACGAGAAGGAACGTGTTTGCGACGGGTGCTTTGAGATCGCAGAAATCGTTGGTGCCATGCTTTCGGACGATCCTGCCACACAGGGCAAGGCCACACAAGCACTATGCGAGTTTGCCCCGAAAGGTATGGTTTCGTGCTGAGCTATTTTCTCACTTGCGTTCTGCAGACAACAACCTTGCCAAGGTTGTCTCCCTCGGTGGTCTCGACACACTCCTGCACATCTGCCAGCAATCCAAAAACGACGACGTGCTCTTGGAGGGATCCAAGGCGCTGGAGTCGCTTGCCCACTTTGGTACTTACCTTTGCGAGGGAAACAAGAACTAAACAGTTGCTCCAGACCGTCTGCAAAACACCATGGTCGCTCGAGGGGCACTCAGTATCCTGTTCAACATGTGCTCTTCATCTAGTATCAACATTGCAATGAACGCAGTCAAAGCACTGTTCCTCTTTGCCAAAGCGCGTATGTTTTATAATTCACTCAAAGAAATGATTTTTATTTTTATTTTTATTTTTTTTTTTTTGATCAGCGGACTCGTGTGAACTGCTTGCGAACGAGAAGGGTCTGCACACACTCCTCGATGTTGCGCATAAAGATCGGCCAAACACGGACCCGGCTCAGGTCGCCCTTCTCCAGGGCACAGCCGCGCGCGTCCTCTCTTATGTCTGTGTGCCCGAAAAGAACCAGCTCAAAGTGATCGACGATCGGAAGAACGCCCTTGACTACCTAATAGGATTGCTCAATTCCAAGAACGACGACGTGCGAAAATATTCGGCAAAGTCTCTGGCATTCCTTTCTCTTCGCAACGGTATCGTTTTTTTTTTGTTTGTTTTTTTTTGAATTCTCTCGACAAAAATGGAATATAATCTGGTTGTGTGTTCAGACAAATCAAAGGCTCAACTTCTCCGCAATAACAGCATCCCCTCGATCGTCCATGTCATGCAAACCGACAAGGTTCGGGAAACCCTCTCACATATCGCATGCGCCATAGCAAATCTGGCCACAAATGGTACCGACTTTTTTTTGGTCTTCCTTTTTTAATTTATTTGAAAAACGATTGTTCCAATCAATCAAAAGGCGAAAGCCAGGCACAGCTCATTTCAAACCCAGACCTCCTCGGAGCCTTTTGTCACTTGGCAGAGGGCGCCAGCGATCGTTCTGACATTCTTCGCCACGTTGTCCGAGGTGTTGCAAACTTTACTCTCTACGGTATGAAAACTATTGTTGTTTTTATGACGACTAAGCTTTTTGTTTTGCTTTCGGACAGAGCCCAACAAAGAAAAGCTCGTGCAAACAGCTCTTCCATTGCTTATCAAGCTTGGACATTCCAACGTCCCGGAGACCCAGCGTCATATCGTTCGTGCGATCGACAATCTGCTGGCCAATGGTACCTTATGGGAAGCGAAAGTGCTGGTTTTTGACAATCCACGAAACAGCACCAGATAGCATTGTCGACGCCATGCGAGATGCAGGTGCTGTGCAAGTTCTGCAGGCATTTGTCTCAACCCAGACATCTGCCGACAGCGCCGATATGGTGAAGAGGGCAAACCTCGCCCTCGAGCAATTTGCCACAGCAGCCGCTGCTGCCACGACCTCCGCGCCTGTATCTGTTGCCGTGACATCCTCACACATGGTTTGCGCTTTTTATCGTTTTGTTGTTCAAAAAGAAAAAAGAACTGAAATAATCTTGAAAGGTGGAGCAGACCCAGGCACCGGTGACTGAATCCACGCTTGTCCCCAATGAATCGGCAATTGCAAAGGTAGCTGCCGACCAGGAGCCTCATTCAGAAAAGAACAGCGGAACCGACGAAGACGCCTCAGCAACTCTTGGTGTTGACGGCAAAGAAGAGTATGCAGCGGATGCAAACAACGGCGGCAATGGAGACACGGACGCAAACAGGGGCGAGAATGGAATCAACGACGACAATGGCAACGATGAACAAGGGCTTGCCGAGGAAACCGATGAGACTCTGAATTAGCCAAAAAAA
>Ga0302226_10000535_pt1 | contig 31550 bp, 26 predicted proteins | sample II_Palsa_E3_3_FD_193524 | JGI IMG/M metagenome (GOLD analysis project Ga0302226, IMG submission 193524) | Peat permafrost microbial communities from Stordalen Mire near Abisko, Sweden - II_Palsa_E3_3 | ecosystem: Environmental > Terrestrial > Soil > Palsa > Peat permafrost | place: Sweden...
TGGCTAATAGTGCTATAGAAATTAGCCAACTCAGGCAGACCACTAACACCGAAAGCAGCAACCCGGCATTGACCCAGACCGCTAACCCAGGAACCTGGCAACCCGGCACTGACTCCGACCGCTAACACCACAACCTGGCACCCCGACATCCCCCCCCAACCGCTAACCCGCAACCGCCAGAACCCCAAACCCCGTCCACCGGCGCGAGCGAAAACCCAATTGGTATCGGCGCATCTTTAAAAATCGTGATAATTTACGTTCCGTTCACTTAGAACGAGTTCTCGGGGCGGGGTGAAACTCCCCACCGGCGGTGATCGCGTACAGCTTCTGCGCGTAGCCCGCGAGCGCTTTGTGTTTTCCCCTGAAAGCATGGCGAAACACAAAGGTCAGCAGACCCGGTTTGATCCCGGGGCCGACGGTCATAGTCCGGATGAAAGAGAACGGGACGGCGTATGTCCACTTGCGCGAAAGCATTTGCTGCATTTGCGCTTGCGGGCCATGCCGTCCTTCGCCCTGTTCACACAAACAGGCTTACATTCATGACGCTCGCAACAACTCTCGAAAATAATCCCGCCGTTAGCTCGGCAGCCAAGCCGCGTGCGCGTATCGCATTCATCAAAGCGTGCTGGCATCGCGACATTGTCGACCAATGCAAAGCGTCCTTCCTCGATGCCATCCAGGCACAAGGATTCAGCCGCGACGACGTCGACCTCTACGAAGTCGCCGGTGCCTTCGAAATCCCGCTGCACGCGAAGCTACTTGCTCAACGTGGCGACTACGCGGCTATCGTTGCCGCAGGTCTCGTGGTGGATGGTGGCATCTACCGGCATGAATTCGTGGCGCAGGCTGTCATCACCGGCTTGATGCAAGTGCAACTGGAAACCGGCACGCCGGTCTTGTCCGCTGTATTGACACCCCATCACTTCCACTCGGGCGAAGAACACACGAAGTTCTTCCGCGAGCATTTCGTCGTGAAGGGCGTTGAAGCGGCAACCGCTTGCGCCGATACGATCCGCAAGGTCGCAGCGCTAGCGAACGTCCGGTAACGGCGGCCAAATGCGCAAAGCAAAAAGCGCCACGCGGTCATTTCAGTCCACGTGGCGCTCTTCACGCACTCCATGAGGGTATCGCCACGCTTCGCGCTTCACCCTTTACCTGCCGAAAAGCGCAGCCGAATCTTCCCTTTCTGCGGGAGCAGATCATTCCTTTCGGACGATCTGGATAGGTAGCGCTTTTCGAAATAGACGACAGCGACACAGTGACGATCTTGGCGGTACGACATCAGTTAGAAGACGACTACTATTAGCCGTGCGTGACGAAACCTTTGGCGTAGCTGAACGTAAGCGCAAGATCCGGGGCGTATCGAACGCCTTCGCACACCATGATGGTCAGGCCGCCTTCCAAGGAGCCTCACGTCATGCATTCTTCGTCAAACCATCGCATCACCCTGCCGCCCGCATTTCACCGTTTAGCATGGTCGAACCTGCTTGCACAATCCGCCGAGCAGATCGGTCTTGCCGCCGCGCCGCTCGTTGCCGTATTCCTGCTGGGTGCAAGCGCCGCGCAAACCGGCCTGCTGCAAACCGCCCAGACCCTGCCATTCCTGCTGCTCTCGTTGCCAATGGGTGTCTATGCCGACCGTCACTCGCGACGCGCCCTGATGGCAAGCGCAGAAGCGGTTCGCGTACTTGCAATGATCACGATCCTCGTGCTGATCGGAACCCATCTGCTCACACTACCGCTGCTTGCAGTTTGCGGTTTTATCGGCGCGGCGGGTACGGTCGCTTACAGCGTCGCGGCACCATCCCTCATTCCATCTCTCGTGCCTCGGGCTGCGCTGCCGGCTGCAAACAGCCGTATCGAATTGGCTAGAAGCGTCGCGTATTCGGCGGGGCCGGCGATAGGCGGGGTGATCGTGGGCTCGGTCGGCGCGGGTTGGGCCTACGCGTTAGCGACCATGTTGTCGGCCTTCGCCGTTGCACTGCTGCGCGCGTTGCCCGTCTCAGCGCATCTGCCCAGGACGGGTAGGCATTTCCTCGCTGAGCTCCGCGAGGGCGCCGCTTTCGTATTCCGCGACCCGCTGCTCCGCCCCATTCTCCTGACCGCGGTTTTCTTCAACCTGGGCTATTTCGTGTTGCAGGCGATCTACGTGGCTTACGCGGCGCACCACCTGCATATGTCGTCATGGGTGATCGGCGTGAGCCTGGCGGCCTATGGCGCGGGCATGGTGGCCGGTGCGCTGGCGGGACCCGCCGTGTCCAGGCGAATTTCCTTCGGCCGGACACTCGTGATCGGCCCTGTATGCGGCTTCCTGGCATCAGTGCTGATGAGCGCTACATTGTTTTTCCCGCAAGTATGGATGGCTTGCGCGAGCTTCTTTTTGCTTGGCGCCGGGCCGGTACTGTGGACGATAGGGTCAACCACCCTGCGTCAGGCGATCACACCTCACGCCATGCTCGGCAGAGTGTCAGCCATCATGAGCACAGCAACCTATGGAGCGCGTCCCGTTGGCGCACTGCTCGGTGCAGCCCTCGCAACGCAAACAGGCGTGGGCGCGTGTCTGCTGGTGTCGAGCGTGGCTTTCGCGATCCAGTTAGGGGTGATTGTTCTGTCTCCTGTCACGCAACTGTCGGCGCTTCCCGAAGGCGCAGCGTCTTGATCAGAAGTGGGGCGCGGCTGCTCGGTGAATGAAGCCTGATGGCCCTCACGTGTCTCTGTCCGGGCGCGATATCTTCAAACTTCAAGCGCCTGCCTATCCGGAATGCTTCTTGCTCAGGCTCTGACGACACGAAGCAAGGATAACCAGGAGAAAGCGATGCGAAAGGAAACTTCGCCCCCATTGCAATCGTCAACGGACGCGCTGGACACAGTCCCTGACACATCGAGTCCTGCGTACGCGACCCATCACCCTGTTACCCGCGCCTTCGATATTTTCGCGAGCGCCGTGACTCGCTGGACCGGCTCCCCCGTGGCGTTCGGCCTTGCGGTAATCAGCATTGTGGTCTGGGCCGTGACCGGGCCAGTTTTCCACTACTCGGAAAATTGGCAACTGGTGATCAATACCGGGACGACCATTGTCACCTTCATCATGGTGTTCCTTATCCAGCAAAGCCAGAACAAGGACAGCGTCGCGCTTCACCTGAAACTCAATGAGTTACTTGCGTCTCACCGGTCTGCGGACAATCACCTGATCGGCATCGAGGATGCCTCTGAAGAGGAGCTCCGGCGACTTGCAGCCGCTTATCTCGGGAAGGCGGCCGGCGAAGATGAGGCCCCCGTCGCGAATGCCTCCTCTTAGTCGCTGTGCGTAACGAGTCGCTGTGCGTGATGCGGAAAGGGCCCTGCTGCCTTTCTCGAACAGCCATGAGTTGGCAGAATTGTCCGGCGTATCCAGCTGGAACGGGGGTCATGTGAACGAGAAAATACGTCGACTGATGGCGCAGATCAACGTGCTGGAAGATGAGCTGAGAACCGTCGTGCATCAGGCGGAAGTGCCCCTTGTTCTATAGCATGGACGGCAAGCGCATCACGTTCGACAAGGCGGTCAGGCAGGTACATCGGCGCTCGGAGACAGGGATGCTGCAGTGGCTTTTCAAGAGCCGTCCCTCCACTGCCGTGGTTGCGCCTTTCATCTACGGGTTGATCGTGCCGTTGCTGTTCCTCGACCTCGGCTTGAGCTTGTATCAGGCGACCTGCTTTCCCGCTTACGGGATCAACAAGGTCAGGCGTTCGGACTATATCGTGATGGACCGGCTGCAACACGTTCAACCGTTTGCCCGAACGCGTGGCAGCCGTCATTGAACCTGCCGCAAGACCGCAGCCAAGCTCACGGTATCGTAGGGCTTTCGCAAGACAAAGTATCCGGACACCCTCGAAACATGATGGTTACCGGTTGCGAATATGACCGCCAGGTCACGGCGCAAAACACGCGCTTGTATGGCGAGCTCTTCGCCCGACATGCCCGGCAAGCCGATGTCCGTGATGAGCAGATCGACCGCCTCCTTTTGCATGAGCGCCAAAGCCGCTTGTGCGTTGGCGGCCTCGTGGACCACGTGCCCAAGCACCGCGAGCAACTCACTCGTATTGGAGCGAATCAGGTCATCGTCTTCAACGAACAAGATGTTTAGCGCGCGTCCGGCAGGCGCGCTGAGCGTGACTGCCGACGGCACGCTTGAAGGCGCCGGCGCGTCCGTGAGCGCGGCGTGCTGTTTTTGGTTTGCGAGCACGTGCCGGATCTTTCTGGCGAGCGCCTCCCGCGTGTAGGGCTTGCCGAGCAATTCGACTCCGGCATCCAGCCGGCCGCCGTGAACAATCGCATTTTCCGTATAGCCTGACGTGAACAGCACAGCTATGCCGGGAATGAGATGCCGCGCACGGCGAGCTAACTCGGGACTTCGCAGTGGGCCCGGCATGACGACGTCGGTGAACAACAGGTCGATCGACACGCCGCTTTCGATGATCGCAAGCGCACTGCTGGCGTCGCTCGCCTTGAGCACGCGATATCCCAGTTCGGACAACATCTCCACCACCGTCACCCGGACTTGCTCGTCGTCTTCCGCCACCAGGATCGTCTCGGCGCCACCGAGCACCGGCGTGCTTTCCATCACCCCCCCTAGATCCTCCTTGTCGTGGGTCCGCGGTAAATACAACTTCACCGTCGTGCCCTCGCCCGGTTCGCTGTAGATCTTGACGTGTCCACCGGACTGTTTAACAAAGCCATAGACCATGGAGAGTCCCAACCCCGAACCCTTGCCCTCCGGTTTGGTGGAGAAGAACGGCTCATAGGCCTGGGCCAGCACTTCGGGTGTCATCCCGCAGCCGGTATCCGTCACCGCGAGCATCACATATTGCCCGGCGCTCACCTCGGCGTGATCGAGCGCATAGCGGTCGTCGAGGAAAGCGTTGCCTACTTCAAGGGTCAGCTTGCCCGCGTTGTCCATGGCATCGCGCGCATTGATGGCGAGATTGAGGACCGCGTTCTCGACCTGGGTGGGATCGACGAATGTATTCCACAGGCCGGCGGAAACAATCGTCTCGATCTCGATGGCTTCGCCCAGGCTACGCCGCAACATGTCTTCCATGCCCGTGATGAGCCGTCCGATCCTGATCGTCTTCGGTTCGAGCGCCTGCCGGCGGCCGAAGGCCAGCAACTGACTCGCCAGCTTCGCGCCGCGGCTCACGCCGGCAAGCGCATTCGCCAGGCGCCGCTCTGCCCGCTCGCTGCCCGCCACGTCCGACGCAAGCAGCTGCAAGTTGCCTGAAATAACCTGCAGCAGATTATTGAAATCGTGCGCGACGCCGCCGGTGAGCTTGCCGATCGTTTCCATCTTTTGCGCCTGCTGAAGCGCCAGTTCGGTACGCCGCAGCGCGTCTGCCGCTTCGCGATCCGCGGTGATGTCGCGCCCCACGGCATGGATGAAATGCTCATCGGGCACAGCCGTCCACGACAGCGTGACATACGCGCCATCCTGCCGTTGGTACCGGTTGATAAACTTGAACGTGCGGATCCCCTCGCTCAGTTCGCCCAATTCGGCGAGCGTCGCAACCCGGTCATCGGGATGCACGAACTCCAGGAATGAATGGCCGATAAGGTTCTTCTCATCCCGGCCCAGGATCTGCTGCCAAGCCGGATTCACCGCCACGATGTTCGACTTGAAATCGGCGACCAGCATCATGTCGGTGGAGAGCCGCCACATGCGCTCCCGGTCGGCAACACTTTCCGCCACCTGCTGTTCGAGCGTCTTGTTCAGGCGCTCCAGCGCCCGTGCCGCGGACTTCTGGTCTTCAATGTCGGTATTCGTGCCGATCCAGCGGACGATGGATCCCGCGTTGTCGCGAATCGGCAGCGCTCGGGCGATATGCCAGCGGAACACGCCGTCGGCTCGTCGAATGCGGAACTCGAATTCGTAGGTCGTGCCCGATGCCACCGCGTCGGCCCACTGTCCGGCGGCGGCCTGCAAATCGTCACCATGAATGATGTTGCCCCACGCCTGGCCGTCCAGACTGCCCTGCGCCGCGCCGCTGTACTCGTAGACCCGGTCGTTGAACCAGTCGAGTTCGCCGTCGCTTTGCGCCGACCAGACCTGGTTGGGCATGGCCTGGGCGAAGGTGCGGAACTTCTCCTCGCTTTCATGGACGGCGCGCTCGGCGACCAGGCGGTCCGTCACGTCGGTTCCCTGGATGAAGATGCCGATTACAGCGCCGGCTTCGTTGCGTACCGGCTGATAGACGAAGTCGACATAACGCTGCTCTGCAGGCGCCCCGGGGAGCCGATTGAGCACGATGGACTGCGCACTGCCCGAGACGGGCATTCCAGAGGCGTAGACCTGGTTCAGGATCTCTACAAACCCTTGCCCGCGCAGTTCGGGCAATCCTTCTTGCACCGGTTTTCCCAGGATTGTCCGATCCCCAACCAGTTGCGTGAAGGATGCGTTCGTCAATTCGATGACGTGTTCGGGGCCGGTCAGCATGGCCATGAATCCGGGTGCCTGCTCGAACATCCGCCGCAGCCGCTCGCGCTCGCCGCTCAGCCAGCGCTCCGCGCGCACCTTTGCGGTGGTCTCCACCACGATCGCGATGACCGCGACCGGCACACCCTGCTCGTCGCGAATGGGCGAGTAGTCCAGGTTCATCCATACTTGCTCGCCGCGTCCGTGGCGGTGCAGCGTGAGCTCCTGATCTTCGTATCGCAGCGTTCGGCCGGCCAGGCCGACCTTCATCACGTTGTCGTTGAAATCCGCGATCTCGGACCACCCTTCCCGCACCTTGGAGCCGAGAAGCTGGGGATGCCGGGCGCCTGCGAAAACGGAATAGGCGTCGTTGTAGAGCATGACGCCATCCACCCCCCAGAGCGTCACGATCGGGACGGGCGACTGCAAAATCAGGGCGATAGTGCCGGTCAGCGTCTGCGACCAGTCTTTTACCGGTCCCAGTGGCGAAGCGGACCAGTCTCTGGATGCGATGATCTTGGCGACTTCGCCACCGCCCTCCAGGAAGGCGTGATTCAGGTCGGCGATCGGTTGTCTTTCGTTCATGTCCGGGAATCGATAAGAAACGTTTAACCGCACGACGCGCTTAAGCGTTGCAGAGTTTGACACGTCAGTAGATAGGCATTTATTTTACCTTCCAAAATCCGCTCGTAGAGGGCCGCAGGGGCTTCCGGCACAGATTTCCAACCTGCCGCGCCTGGGGATGATTCTTGCTGCCAGCAGTCTCCTGGCCCGATCCTTCCCCGCTCCCGGCTAGCGTAAGACCGAGCCCCGCAGACTTCCCTAGTGGGTGCCCTTGTCGCGGATCAGGCTGATTTCCCCGTTGCGTTCGAGCGTAGCGGCGCGCACGCCGGACAGGTCGTCGGCGCCCAGTTGTTGCCGCGCTGTTTCGAACAAGTCGGTTCGCGTAATGAGCGCAGCGGACATCTGCTTCTCGTCGAAGCGGCCATCGCGATACAGCTCTCGTTCGGCGCCGCCCACGAGCCGCTCCAGCGTCGGCGAATGCAGGCAGCCCCATGCAAGCACGCGGTGCAGCACGACAATCACGACAGAGGCAACCACCGTCGGAATCGCGGGCGAAGCACCACGATTCGCGCGGCTCATCGTCGCGCCAAGAAGTATCGCGACGACATAGTCAAACGGAGAGCGCTGGCCGAACGAACGCCGGCCGCAGATTCGAATACAGACCAACGCGCCCATGAAGGCAGCGGCCGCGCGAGCCGCCATTTGTAGCGAATCGAGGTCTTGGCCACTGCCGAACACTGCGATGAGGGCGTTCATGTGCGCTCCTGTCTGTTTGGCATCTCGTGAATCGAAGCATGCCGCACGCGTCCAGATAGCGCGGATTTTGAACACTCGAACGACCGCCGGACGCGGTGCATTTCGCTGTCCACCGTCACCCTGCCTACGCCCCGGCTTACGGGCAAGAAGCGTACTGCGAGCGCGGACTGGTAATTGCTAAACGATAAATGTTGTGCAATTGCAGTGAACATCGTGATGTCCGCGGACAGGAAAAATCGACCGCTTCAGCGCTCGGCCGGACACACGCCATGCCTGTTTATGGACACGATTGAACCACGTAAAAAGCCATGAAAAAGCCGAAAATTGTCCTATCCGTGAATCAACTGCAAAGCCGGGGATCAGGCGAACACATGCACCCGGATGACTTCGCCGTGTACGCGTCGTACCAGATCAACGCCGGTGGATTGTTTGTAGGAACGCTAAAGGTTATTAGAAAAACCGACGGCCGCCTGTTGTTCCCGTTCCAGGGAGCGCCCGTGCTAGGACCATACCCTTCGCGAGAAGAGGCGCGCGAGGCGGCAGTGATGCGCGGCGAACAGATAGTCGCAAGCGATATCGTCAATCCGGAAGAGTGAGAGAAGCGCGCCAGCCGGAGACACGCTCTGCTGGGCGCGAAAATGCTGCATCGCAATAGAGCCATTCATTCACTCTTTCATTCACTCTTTCATTCACTCTTTCACGCGCCACGGAGAACGCGGTCGTGTCGGCCTGGGCAATGTCGGCGCAAAAATTCGGCACAAAAAAGACCGCCGGGCAAAACCGGCGGCCTGATTTTTTAACACCAGACGAGATCGTGATGCAGCGGTAATGCGACGTTAAGCGATCGTCTGCGTGGCGACTTCATCCACTGCTTCGCGCACGATACCGACGATCTCGTCCACGTCTGCCCGCGTGATCACGAGCGGCGGTGCAAACCCGAGGATGTCGCCGTGCGGCATGGCCCGCGCGATCACCCCGCGCCGCAATGCGGCCGCCGAGACCTTCGGCCCGATCTTCAACGCTGCATCGAAAGGCTTGCGGCCTGGCTTGTCCGCCATGAATTCAAGCGCGGCCAGCATGCCGGTCTGGCGCACTTCACCCACTAGCGGATGCTGGTCGAATGCAGCATGCAATTGCGCGCCTAGATAAGCCCCGACATCCGCGGCGTTCTGCGTCAGGTTCTCACGTTCGAGAATGTTCAGGTTCGCGATAGCGGCCGCCGCGCAAATGGGGTGGCCCGAATAAGTCCAGCCGTGTCCCATCGGGCCATGTTCCTGTGAGCCCTTCTCGATCACGTCCCACACTCGTTCACCCACAATCACGCCCGACAGCGGCGCATAAGCGCTGGTGAGACCCTTCGCGACGGTGATCAGGTCCGGCTGCATGCCGTAGTGCTGCGCGCCCATCTTCGACCCGAGCCGGCCGAAACCGCATACCACTTCATCGGAGATCAGCAGGATGTCGTGCTTCTTCAGTACTTGCTGGATCGCGGCCCAATAACCCTCCGGCGGCGCGATGATGCCGCCGGTCCCCATCACCGGTTCGCCAATGAACGCAGCAATCGTGTCGGCGCCTTCCTGCGCGATCAGCTTCTCGAGTTCTTCCACGCAATACGCGACAAACTGCGTTTCGTTCATGCCGGCCGGTGCCTGCCGGTACCAGTGCGGACAGACCGTATGCTTCACGCGATCGATCGGCAAATCGAAATGCTGATGGAAGCTCGGCAAACCGGTCAGGCTGCCCGTGACGATGCCCGAACCGTGGTAACCACGCTGACGCGAGATGATCTTTTTCTTGTTCGGGCGACCCAGCACGTTGTTGTAGTACCAGACAATCTTGATCTGCGTTTCGTTCGCGTCCGAACCGGACATGCCGTAATAAACCTTCTTCATCCCCGCCGGCGACCAGTCGATAATCCGCGACGACAGCTCGATGATGGTGTCGGTGGAATGGCCCACATACGTGTGGTAGTACGCCAGCTTCTTGGCTTGCTCGTAGATCGCCTCGGCCACTTCGGTACGGCCATAGCCAATGTTCACGCAGTACAGGCCTGCGAAAGCGTCTATATAGCTCTTGCCCTCGTGGTCTTCAATCCGGATACCCTTCGCTCCCCGAATGATCTTGCCGGGAAGAGCGCCGCTTGCGTGATCGTGCGCATGGGTCGACGGATGCATGAAGTGTGCACGGTCTTCGTTGAACAGTTGTTCGAGTTGCTGTGTCATGAGTTGCTCCTTAGATTCCTGTCATTGCGTTAATTCCACTAAGCCGTGACGCTGAGCGGCAAGCCGAGGTTGCCGAGGCAAAAATATTTGGTTTCGACGAACGGCTCGAAACCCTCCGCTCCCCCTTCACGGCCGAGGCCCGACGCCTTCATGCCGCCGAAGGGGATAGGCGCGCCGGTGAACTTGACGCCGTTGACCGAGATCATGGCGAACTCGAGCCGGCGCACCAGTTGAAAGATCGTGTCCATGCGCGTGGCGCAGATGTAGGCGGCCAACCCGTGCTCGGTATCGTTGGCTCTGGCCACCACTTCGTCCAGCGTGTTGAACGACGATATGGCCGATGTCGGCGCGAAGTTTTCTTCATCGTAGATACGCATGCCGGGCGCAGCGTCGGCGACCACGGTAGGCTCGAAGAACCACCCGCCAAGCGCATGCGCTTGCCCGCCCACGGTAATCCGCGCGCCCTTCGTCCGGGCGTCGGCCACGCGAGCGGCGGTGGTATCGAACGCGGCCTGATGCATCAGCGGTCCCACCTCGACGCCTGCCTCGAAGGCAGTCCCAACCTTCAACGCTCGCACCGCTTCGCTGTATTGATGAACAAACCGTTCATACAACGGCGCGGCCACGAAGATGCGGTTCGCCGCGCAACAATCCTGTCCCGACGTCTGGAACTTCGCGCCAATGGCCACCTTGACGGCCTGATCGAGATCAGCGTCCTCCGTGACGATGAACGGCGCGTTGCCGCCAAGTTCCAGCGCCAGCTTCTTGATACCCGACTCGGCCGACGCGCGCGCGACGAGCCCACCCACACGAGTAGATCCGGTGAAGCTGACGGCCCGCACGCGCACATCGCGTACCAGTGTTTCCATCGCCATTTGCGGCTCCCCCAGCACGACGTTGAATACGCCCGCTGGAAACCCCGCTTCTTCGGCCAGTTGAGCCAGCGCAAGCGCCGAGAATGGGGTTTCGTGCGCGGGTTTGACGATCGCCGTGCAACCCGCGGCAAGTGCGGCGGCAGCCTTGCGGGTGATCATTGCCACCGGGAAATTCCACGGGGTGATAAGTGCGGCGACGCCGACCGGCTCCATCACCGTGCCGAGGTGGGCACCATTGACATGCGTGGGGATCGTGCGGCCGCAGAGGCGTTTAGCATCATTGGCGTACCACTCGACGAAGCTCGCCGCATACGTGATTTCTCCCCTTGACTCAGCCAAAGGCTTGCCCTGTTCCAGCGACAGAATGCCGGCCAGATCGTGCTGATGACGCAAGATCAATTCGTGCCAGCGCAGCAGGATCGCGCTGCGGCGCTCTTGCGGCACCCATCGCCAGGATTCAAACGCATGGTGTGCGGCGCTAATCGCCGCTTCTATTTGCGCGCGATCCAGCATGGGCACATGACCGATCACTTCCTGGTCGGCGGGATTCTGCACGGCGATCGTTGCCGCGCTGTCGCTATGGATCCAGCGGCCATCTACATAACAAAGCGACTTGAAAAGGACGGGATGACCCAGCAACATGAGAGGCTCCTGATTGCACTGTATGACGTCCATTTTCGTCCTCGCCGCCGCGCGATTTTTTCGATGTGACCCGCTAGGCATGGCGTTTTTTCTGTCCTGCGGGCCCTTTCCGCGATATTTCCTGAGTTTTTCTTGGGGTTTGCCTCGGGTTTGCTTTATTCCCAGTCCGGAACGCTGTCCGGCATGCTTTTTACAACCTTCGTGACGATGTACGTGAAATAGCGTTCGATCCCGATTTCATCCATCAACAGGGAGTCAATGAAGCGCTGGTAATGATCGATATCGCGCGATACCACATGCAGCACATAGTCCACGCCGCCGCCCGTCGCATAACATTGGACAACTTCCGGCGCGGCCAGCACGCGGTCTTCGAAGCGCCGCATGTCGTGCGCGGTGTGTTTTGCCAATGTCACTTCCACCACAATCCGGCTCGCCTTGATCACGCCCACCCAATCGAGCTCTGCCCGATACCCCTTGATGACACCGCTTTCCTCGAGTTTGCGCACACGTTCCCACGCAGGGGAAATCGATAGGTTCACCTCCTCGGCGAGCCGCGATTTCGTGATGCGCCCATCACGTGCAAGGATCCGCAGGATGGCGATGTCGTAGCGGTCGAGATTGATCACGATCAGACGGCCACGGGAATATGACGTTCCACCAGATCGGCGACCACCGCTACCGTGTCCCCGATCTGGACCAGTCCTGGGAAGTGCCGCGCGGCCAGCAAGCCGCTGCGCCGCGCCAAATATTCAACTGCCGGCGCACCAGTACGCGTGGCGTCGTAGACACGGGCCAGCACATCGCCCTCATCAACCAAGTCCCCCAGATGACGACACATTTCGAGCAGGCCGCTATGCTCGCTCGTGGTGTAGCAAGTGCCGTCCGGCATGTCCAACAACGTCGTCGTCCGGTTGTTGCCCCGCAGATCGTCCCGCGGCGATATCCCTTCCCGGTCGATGACTCCCGCGTGCGCGAGAAAGCCGTACACACCCCGCTCGGCAATCGCGACGCTTGCGGCCGTCGCCGTTCCGCCGCCGCCGAGTTCGGTGGAAACGAACACTTTCCCCGCTTCTTCCACCGCGGAATCGAACAGTCCGACGCTATCGAGTTCGAGCATGCGCATGGAATAGGGCGCGCCGAACGCACGCATCGCGGCTTCGCATCGCGCCTGCTGCTGGGCGTCAGGCAATACGTGAATGGCGGCAAACGGCAGGAAATCCAGCGTGCGGCCACCTGCATGAATATCGAGTACGTAGTCGGAAATGGGCAGCAAATGGCGCTGGAAATAATCCGCTATTTTTTCTGTGACGGTGCCATCCGGCTTGCCGGGAAAAGTCCGGTTGAGGTTGCCCGAATCCACCGACGAGGTGCGCGTGCCGGCCTTGAATGCCGGATAGTTCATGAAGGGCACGACGATCACGCGTCCGGTGACATCGCTTGCCTTGAGCGTTGACGCAAGCTTGGACAGCGCGATCGGCCCTTCGTATTCATCGCCATGATTGCCGCCCGTCAGGAGCACGGTCGGCCCTTCGCCGCGCTGGATCACGGTAATGGGAATCATGATGGCGCCCCACGCTGAATCGTCGCGCGAATACGGCAGCTTGAGGAACCCGTGCTGCTCGCCAACGGCCGCTAGATCCACCGTCGGCGTAATGGGTGACGCACGCATGGCTACTCCTTCACGAACAATTGTCGAGGCGTGTTGCAGAAGGTCTCCACGCCCGTGCTGGTAATCAGGATGCTCTCCGTGATCTCCAGGCCCCAGTCGTCGAGCCACAGCCCCGGCATGAAGTGAAACGTCATGCCGGGTTCGAGGACCGTCTTGTCCCCCGGACGAAGACTCATCGTGCGCTCGCCCCAGTCGGGCGGGTAGCTCGCGCCGATCGGATAACCACAGCGGCTGTCCTTCTCGATTCCGGATTTGCGCAGCACCGCAAAAAACGCGTTGGCTATGTCTTCGCAAAGATTGCCCGGCTTCGCCGCCGCAAGTCCTGCTTCTATGCCCTCCACCACGGCCTTTTCTGCATCGATGAAATGTTGCGGCGGACGGCCGAGATAGACCGTGCGCGATTGCGGACAGTGATACCGCCTGAAGCAGCCGGCAATCTCAAAGAATGTTCCTGCGCCCTTCGTGAACTCGGAGTCGTCCCAGGTCAGATGCGGCGCGGCTGCATCAGAACCTGTCGGCAGCAAAGGTACGATCGCGGGATAGTCTCCGCCATATCCCTCTACGCCCGTGATGCCTGCCGAATAGATTTCCGCGACAAGATCGCTCTTGCGCATGCCTGGTTCGACCCGCTCGAGAATGCGTGCGTGCATCTTCTCGACAATCCGCGCGGCAACTCGCATGTACTCGATCTCGCGAGGCGACTTGATCGCCCGCTGCCAGTTGACCAGGCCCGTGGCGTCGACCCATGTTGCCTGCGGCAGATGATGCATCAATGATGCATACGCTGCCGCGCTGAAATAGTAGTTATCCTTCTCCACGCCTATTCGACATTTATCCCAGCCACGTGCAGCAATCACTTCACGCGATAAATAATCCATAGGATGCCGAACTTGTGACTGTACGTAGTGGTCAGGGTAGCCCACTATCTGGTCGTGACGCATGAAAACAGTGCGCTTCGCGCCGTTCGCGTCCTGTCCGCGACCGAACCATAGCGGCTCCCCTTCCATTGGCAAGAGCACGCACTGGTGCACATAGAACGACCACCCGTCGTAGCCGGTGAGCCAGCTCATGTTGGTCGGATCGGAGACAATCAGCAGATCGACCTCCGCCTTTTGCATCGCTCGCCGCGTCTTGGCAATGCGCGCGTCGAATTCGCTTTGTTCGAAATACAGGCGTGCGGCGGGTGCCGCTGCGCGCCTTTCTTGCTCTTGTGCTTGTTGCGTCATGAATGACATCGTCCCCTCTCAGAGCGTCACGTCGTTGTTAAAGATGATCCCTGCCTTTTGCCCGCGGGCGCGTTGCAACGCCAATGCGGCGATCGCCGTGTCCTGTGCACCAGTTCCCGTCAGGTCGCAGATGGTGATGTCCTCGTCATGCGCGCGTCCCGGACGGCTACCCGCAATGACATGTCCCAGCTCGGCAAAGCCGGCGTCCTTTGCAATAACACCAGCCTCGATAGCGTGATGAAGCTCGCCGAGAATGCGCGTTTGCTGAAGACGATCGCAGACATAGCGCCCGGCGACGAGAACCGCCGGCGCGAGCTCGTTCTTGTGTTCGGCATCAGATCCCATCGCGGTGATATGCAAACCCGGGTGCAGGTCTTCAGCGTGTATCAACGGGCTTCGGCTTGGTGTAGTCGTGATGGCGATATCGGCAAGCGCAAGCGCTTCATGCACACTTGCGGCTACCTCGCCGCGAATTCCTTGCAGACCCTTCGCAAAGCGCCGCGCACGTTCCATGTCACGTGCCCAGACAGTGACCTGGTCGATCTCGCGGACCAACCGTAACGCCTCCAACTGGAGGCGTGCCTGCTCGCCCGCCCCGATCACGGCCACACGCGTGGCACCCTTGCGTGCGAGCCAGCGCGCGGCGACCGCGCCCGCCGCAGCGGTGCGAACCGCGGTGAGATAACCGTTGTCGAGCAGCACGGCCTCGGTCAATCCGGTGCGCGCCGACAACACCAGCATCAGGCCGTTGAGACTCGGCAAACCGAGCGCAGGATTGTTGAAGAATCCGGGACTGACCTTGATGGCGAAGCTATCGAAACGCGGCAACCACGCGGTCTTTACATCGACTTCACCGGCATGCTCGGGAAGGTCGAGACGAAGGACCGGCGGCATGGCCACGGCTTCAGTCGCGAGTGAAAGAAATGCTGATTCAACCTGATCGATCGCGGCGAGATCAAGTGGCACGAGTGCACGCAACTGCGCTTCGCCGACGAGTGTGATGGCGGACATGTCAAGCCTCCAGGATCAGCTGGCGATGCAGGCCGATATCGATATTCGCGCCGCTCATGACCAGTACGGCCGGGCCGCGCATAAGATCGGCGCGATCGATACGTCGGTCGAGTAAAGCGGCGATGCCCACCGCCGCCGCCCCTTCGATCACAAGCCGTTCTTCGCGATACGCATGCACGATCCCGCGCGCAATAGACGCTTCGTCCAGCAGCACGACGCTATCGGCGAGTTCTCGTGTCAGCGCGAAAGTATGTTCGTTGTCCAGGCCGATCCCGCCGCCCAGCGAATCCGCAAGCGTCTCGACTTCGTCGACAAGCACGGGGCGCCCTGCTGCGAGACTCGCGTGCATCGCGGCGCCGCGTTCCATCGTTACGCCGATCATCGCGACGTCGGCACAGATCCGCTTGGCGGCAAACGCGACGCCGCTGAACAAGCCGCCGCCCGACAAGGGCACGACAATGCTCGCCGTGTCCGGCAATGCCTCCATGATCTCCAGGCCGATAGTCGCCTGCCCCGCAATCACATTGAGGTTGTCAAAAGGCGGGACGAATGCAAAGCCCTCATCGCTGGCAAGGCGCAACGCCTGCGCCTGTGCTTCATCCTGACTCTCCCCCGCGATCACGACACGCGCGCCGAGCGCAGTGACGGCATCGACCTTGTTCTTTGGCACCAGCGCCGACATGCACACGGCAGCCTCCATGCCGAGTGCACGCGCGGCATATGCGATGGCACGTCCATGATTTCCCGTCGATGCAGTCACGACCCTGGCGATGCCGCGCTCCGCGAGATCGGCCAGCGCGTTGGTCGCTCCGCGCAGCTTGAAGCTGCCGGTCGGCTGCACGGTTTCGAGCTTCAGATAGACTTCCGTGCCGGCGATCCGCGACAGCGACGCTGACGCGAGCAAGGGCGTGTGTGTCACACGCCCCTCGATACGGCGACGCGCACGATAGACATCGGCAAGCGAGAGAACAGGCATGAACGCAACCGCATGGTGAAGTCGATGCGATCGAGTCTAATGTCCTAAAAAGCGCTTTTTAATGTCCTAGTTCAATCGATACGGCAGGTGCCTGACGTCGACGCCCGGTCAATTGCCGGGGTCAACTGAAGTCGTGCACATGCGGGTACTGCTCGAACACTTCGCCGATGGTTTCAAGCGCGGTTTTAAAGGTGTGATCCGTCACTTCGGCGCCCACGCACAACCGCACCGCGTTCGGCCTCTCGGCGCCACGCACGAGGAACGGATCGGGCGATGTCACCGCAATATCCCGGTTGCGCAACTCGCGCGTGACGCGGTCCGCTTGCCAGTAATCGGGCACCTTCAACCAGGCAGACAACGCCTGCGGATGACTCCCTAGCAGATAACGGCCGAGCACCTCGCGAACCATTGCCTGCCGGGTCCCAAGGCGCTCACGCTGCACCTGGACCAAGTGTTGCGCGGTCCCGTCCATGATCCAGCGCGTGGCGACCTCGGCCATGGGCGAAGTCGCCATCCAGCTGCTTACGCGCAGCACGCTTTCAGCGCGCAGCGCGAGGCGTCGCGGCATGGTGAGATAACCGATCCGCAAGCCGGTCAACACTGACTTCGTCATGCTCGTGCAGTAAAACGACAGCTCTGGAATCAGACTGGAGATAGGCGTCTGCGTCTTGGCCGGTAACGCGCCATAGACGTCGTCCTCGATCACGTACACGCCATAACGCTCGGCAATGCGTGCAATCGAGCGGCGACGCGAATCCGGCATCAGGGCGACCGTGGGGTTGTTCAGCGTCGGGGTGCAGACCAGCGCGCTGACACGCTCGCTGTCGCACATCTCTTCGAAATGTTCGGGACGTATGCCGTATTCGTCGATCTCAAGACCTTTGAGCGTGAAGCCCAGCACATTGGCCGAGCCAATTACGCCATGGTCAGTCAGGCTCTCGCAGAGTACGGTGTCGCCGGGGCCGACGAACGATGCCAGCGCCAGGAAGATGCCATGGGCGGCGCCGTTGGTGACCAACAGTGTTTCGGGATTCACCGGCATGCCGAGCGTGGCGAGCCATGCCGCGCCCGCCTGGCGGTGATGCTCAAAACCGGCAATCGGCCGAAACGCGCGTATCCATGGTTGATCCTCCACCGTGGCAAGCGTCGCGCACACCTTGCGCCACATGGCATCGTGCTCAGGGGTATGCACGATCCGCGCTATGGAAAAGTCGATGACCTCGCGCTCGGCAGTATCGAGCATGTATTTCGACATGGTCTCGGTCACGCGCGCCGCGACGAAGCTGCCTCGCCCCACCTCGCAACGAATCAGCCCTTGGCGCTCCAGTTCTTTATAGGCGTTCGTCACTGTCTGCACGCTGATAGCCAGGTCCGCCGCGACCTCGCGCTGCGGCGGCAGGCGAGCGCCTGACGCAAGCGTGGCGCTTTCGATATCCGCCGCGATCGCTTTCACCAGACGTTTGTATTTCGACTCGACGCCATGCACTGCACGCACTGCGTCACGCCACCGCTCGTTCACGTTCGCCTCCGTTCAATAGCTCCCATAGTGGCGCAGAAGCGGCCGCAAAAATTATTGTCCTAGAGCAATTGGAACAAAAATATGGCTTTGTATGCTGCGTTCATGGCGGTGTAACGCAGCCTCGAAACTGGAATAAAACCAAGGGTTTGCGAGCATTTTCGCCACTAGTGCCGCGCGGACGCGGCGCAATCAACCACGCTACGGAATCGGGAACGGATCGACATGAAACCCAAACGAGTATCTGGAATGGTGGGAGCGCTGTCCATGCTGTGCATTGGGGCAGTAGCGGCGGGGTTGGTGGCCCATTCAGCGGCGGCGAACGCTGAAACGACCTTGCAGCGCATTCAGCGCACGGGAGAAGTGCGCATTGGCTACGCAAACGAAAGCCCCTTTGCGTACACCACGCCGGACGGCACCGTCACCGGCGAGTCACCCGAGATTGCGAAGAAGGTGTTCGCCAAGCTCGGTGTCAACAAAGTCGATGCCGTCCTGACGGAGTGGGGCTCGCTCATTCCCGGATTGCGCGCGGGACGCTTCGACGTGATTGCAGCGGGCATGTACGTCACGCCGGAGCGCTGCAAGCAAGTCGCGTTCGCCAACCCTCAATACCAGATCAAGGACACCCTGCTCACGCTGAATGGCAACCCCAAGAACCTGCGGAGTTACGCTGACGTAGCCAAAAACCCCGACACAAAACTGGCTGTCATGGCGGGCTCGGTCGAGTTGGGCTACGCACGAGACTCCGGCGTGAAGGACGGGCAATTGCTGCAAGTACCCGATACCACCGCGCAGTTGCAGGCCGTGCGTGCAAGCCGCGCCGACGCTGCCGCCGGCACGGCATTGACCATGAAGGGGCTTGCCGCCAAGGCGGGCCCGACGGTGGAAGCCATCCCCAAGTTCACGGACGATCCCAAGCACACCGGTTACGGCGCGCTGGCGTTCCGCCCGGACGACACGGACCTTCGCGACGCCGTCAATCAGCAACTGAAAGCGTGGCTCGGCACGCCGGATCATCTCAAGACAGTGGCCCCGTTTGGCTTTGACAAAAGCAACCTCACGGACAAGACCACCGCGCAACTTTGCGGCGGCTGACCGCCTTCGTTTGACGAGCCGGCACGTGCCGGTCATCACCTCCTCTTACCGCCTCAAGCCTTAAGCGAGGAATGCCATGGGCGACTTGCATGAACTCTTGCCCCTGTTGATGAAGGGCACGCTCGTCACCGTCGAGATTGCGGTGTCCGCAATCTTGCTGGCAATTGTGATGGCCGGCATGGCGACCGTCCTGCGCGCGTCGACATGGCGCATTTTGCGCTGGACCGCCAACGTGTACGTCGAAGTATTTCGCGGTACGTCGCTACTGGTACAGCTATTCTGGCTTTTCTTCGTGTTGCCCTTGCCGCCATTCAATCTGGAACTGACGCCGCTCACCGTTGCCATCGTTGGGCTTGGGCTGCATTACGGCGCCTATGGCTCCGAGATCCTGCGCGGTGCATTGCGTTCAGTACCAGGTGGACAATATGAAGCGGCGCTTGCGTTGAACATGCCCGCGTCGACCAGGATGCGGCGCATTGTCTTGCCACAGGCCATGATCAACGCGTTGCCGCCCGCCACGAACCTGATGATCGAATTGTTGAAAGGGACCTCACTGGTTTCGTTGATCACCCTCTCCGACCTCACCTTCCGCGCACGCCAACTGGACGAAGCGACCTTCAAGACCGCTGAAATCTTTGCGCTGACGCTGCTGATCTATTTCGTCATGGCGCAGATCGTGGTCACCATCATGCGTCATTTCGAACGCCGCGTCAGTCACGGCATCACGCAGAGGATGGCGAAATGAACTCCTTTTTCGACATCAAGTATGCAGTGCACATCCTGCCCGAGTTGCTGCGCGCATCCATGTACACCATCGGCATCACGCTGGTCGGCTTCGCAATCGCGCTGGTACTTGGCCTCGTTCTCGCTATCCTGCGACGCAGCACCATTGCGCCGGTCGCACGGGTGACGGGCTTTTTTGTCGAGTTCATTCGAAGCACCCCGTTGCTGATCCAGGTCTATGTGCTGTTCTACGTGGCACCGCTCTACGGTCTCACGATGTCGGCGCTGAGCGCGGGCACGATCGGCATTGCGGTCCATTACGCATGCTACGTGTCCGAGGTTTATCGAGCGGGATTGAACGGCGTGGCGCGCGGACAGTGGGAAGCGGCTTGCGCATTGTCATTGTCGCCATGGCGCACGTACAGCGGCGTCATTCTTCCGCAAGCGATCCGCCCGGTCATTCCAGCGCTCGGCAATTATCTGGTCGCCATGTTCAAGGACACGCCCGTGCTGTCGGCCATCACGGTGGTCGAGCTGATGCAGCAGGCGAAAAACATCGGCTCGGAAACGTTCCGCTATCTCGAACCGATCACCATGACCGGCCTGTTCTTTTTATTGATCAGCGTGACGTTCGCCTCGGGCGTGCGTCACCTCGAACGTCGCGTGAGATTGCCATGACACATGTTCTATTCGAACGACCGGCAGGGGCATGCTGATGGAACTCCAGGAGAAGCAGATGAAACGGGATCTCGACCCCGCGCTCGGCGCAAACGCTGTCGCACCCAACGTCCAGCCGATGGTGCGCTTTGCCGGCGTCACGAAACGCTATGGCTCGCTTACCGTCCTGGATGCACTCGATCTGGAGGTCGCCCGCAATGAAAAGGTTGCGATCATCGGCCCAAGCGGGTCGGGCAAATCCACCTTGCTGCGCGTGCTGATGACGCTCGATCCGCTAAGCGACGGGGTGATCGAGGTGGAGGGCGAGCCGCTCACGCACATGCGCCGCGATGGGGTGCTGGTGCCTGCATCCGAACGGCATGTCCGCGAAGTGCGCCGCAAGATTGGCATGGTGTTCCAGAGCTTTAACCTGTTCCCGCATATGACGGCGCTGCTAAATACGATCGAGGCCCCGCTGCGGGTACTCGGCATGTCCAAGCGCGATGCGAACGAGCGTGGCCGGGAGCTGCTGTCCATGGTCGGGCTCGACGACAAGTGCGATCACTTCCCGTCGCAGCTATCAGGCGGGCAACAACAGCGCGTAGCCATTGCGCGGGCGCTGGCGATGCGGCCGAAAGTGATGCTGTTCGACGAAGTGACCTCGGCACTCGATCCGGAGTTATGCGGCGAAGTGCTGAACGTGATTCGGAGGCTGGGCCACGAGCACGATCTCACCATGCTGATGGTGACTCACCAGATGGGTTTCGCGAAAGAATTCGCGGACCGCGTATGTTTCTTTTCGCAAGGCAAGATCATTGAACAGGCGCCGCCGCAGCAGTTCTTCGGAGCACCGCAACATGAGCGCACGCAGCAGTTCCTGCGTGCTGTCCGGGAAGCGACCTAGCGTGAATCCAGTGTGAACCCAGTGAGCCCGGACCCATCCTGATCGATCGGTCCGGGCATTGATTGTGGATCACGCGGAGGCGGGGAAGAAGCCGAGGTAATCGAATGCGGGCGCGTCGGTCTTCACGTAATGAACGCCTGTTGCTCCTATGGACGTGAGCGTGTCCACTGTTTCGCGACGGTTTGACACGACCTTCCACTGCAGCACGTCCTCGCTTGCATCACGGCTCTCGCGAGCGCGTTTCAACGCGGCTATGGCAAGGTCGCCAGGCGGCGAGTAGACAACGAGTCCCTCGTTAGCCAGCGCTGCCGCATCAATGTCCAGATCAGCACATGCGCGCGCTTTGGCCGGGGCGTCGCTGACATCGGTCGCGCGCGATCTGGCAATCAACGCGAACGTCTCGGGATCGACCACGCGTTGTGCGCTCATCAGAAGCGGCTTGTCCGAGGCCCACGCTTCCGGCGGACATTCCTTCTGCTCAGGTTTCAATTCATTGAAAGGATTGATCTCCGCAGGATAGATCCGGCAGACAGTCGGACGTTGCTCATACACACCGCAACTCATGTTCGCTTGCAAGTGCGGACACGCGCCCTCGAACGATGCCGCGAGGACCACCACCACCCGCACAGGCAGCTCGCCGCTGGAAGCGGCGAACGACCGGCGCCGCTTATGCTGCGCCTGCAGGTTGTCAGCAGAGGGCTCGTCAGGCCACGGAACGGCTTCGCAGAGAAACTGGACATCGCCGCCGCGCTCAAGCCATACGAGCGCTTCGTCGACGCTCAAAGGCAGCTTGAGGTCATGGCAGCATTTGCCGCACATCGTGCATTCAAAATTGATATCCATCTGGTGACGCTTCTCCTCGAAAGGCATCTGTAAACGTCGTCAAGCGTTGTCGCGGTGTCGGATGATAAAGGGCGACCTGTATGCTAGTTCGGCGACTTCAGGCAACGGGTTACACGCCCCCGGTTTTCCTTGCGTGAATCTTCTGCAACTATGCAACGAGTGATCGTTCGCGTGCCTTGATCGATTGATGCAAGCTTCGTACGTCAAGCGAGACTCCCCCCGGGCAGATTCTATTCTCTTTAGAGGCGCAAGAAATACTCGGGCAAGGCGTGCGGTGATTGCCGGCCGCTCTGCCGGCCTACCCGTCGATCTGCCACCGTGCTGTTCCAAGATGCGAGATTATTCGCGTAGCAACAAAAATCTATTCGCTTCAAACGCCTTTATCTAGTGTCGATGTTTGAATAACTTAATGAGCACTTTAACCCGTGGGGGAAAATCCTCCCCTGCCTCCACGGCCGGCCCCGGATTTACCCAAGAGATCCGGGGCTTTTTTACCCGTTGTGAGCTCGATAAACGCAAAGAACATGACGACAGCTGCGTAATTGCAACGTCAGTTAAACCGACAACGCAGTCAAAATGGACTATTGGAGGAGACATGAACAAGCTCGCAGCCGTTGCGCTGGCATCGGTGTTGGCTACTGGCGCAGGAGCCGCGTGCGCTCAAAGCAGCGTGACCTTGTATGGGCGGATAGACGCCGGCGTGGAGTACATGAGTGGCGTACCCACGGGACAAAACCCCGTGACCGGTGCAGCGACCGGAAGCAGTAGTCGCTTCAGGGCTGAAAGCGGAGACTGGGGAACGAGTCTTTGGGGCATCAAGGGCGTGGAGGATATTGGCGGAGGCACCAAGGCCGTATTCCACCTCGAAGGCGCATTCAACACCATGACCGGTCAAGGTCCTTCGAACAACGGCTTGTTCGACCGGTATGCGACGGTGGGAATCGCCAACGACCGCTTTGGTACGGTGCTGCTTGGCAAAGAGCTTTTCCTCTCCAATGGGGTCTGGGACTTCGACCCGTTTGGGCAAAGCAACTGGTCATCGGCATCACTTGTTCGCGGCCGTAACTGGAATCACACGAGCAACAACATCTCGTACCAGTCTCCTACCATTGCCGGCTTTGACATCAGCGGGCAATACGCGCTGTCCAACGCGACCAACTGGAATGGCAACGGCACTACTGGGCAAGGCCGTGCGGACGCTATCCAGTTAACCTATACACAGCCGGTTTTTCAGATCCGCGCAATTTACGACGAATGGCGCGACGCCGCTAACGGAACGTTGGACGATGCGTTCAATTTCTCTCGCGAATACTTCGGCGGCGTCAATGTGTTCTTGGGGAAATTCAAGCTCCAGGCGGTTTATCAGCAATCGCATTCAAGTTCCGGCGCTTTATCGGGCGGCATCACGCTCACCCAGCAAGAATGGGGCGGCGTGACATGGCAAGCTACGCCGGCGGCCGCACTGATTGCCGCGGTGTATCACGTCAATGCGAACAACGGCGGTGGCAACGCGACCATCTATACAGTCGGTGGCACGTACAACCTGACGAAGCGTACCCTGCTCGATTTCCAGATTGCGACCGCCCGCAACAGCACCCATGCGAACTTTGGCTTGAACGCCAATTCCTTCGGCGATACAACCAGTACCGACAACCCGCTTCCCGGTCATAGCCAGTCGGGCGCATACGCCGGGATACAGCATCTTTTCTAGCGATTGATCAAGCGATGCGTCTTTCGTTGCGGTGTTTATCTCGATGCAACGCTTAGCAGATAGAGGCAGAAATTTGTTGGAGCGAAGCGCCCTTCAATAGACATCGCCTTCATTCCGGCTAAGCGCACTGCGAATTCGTGTACGATCCGGTTTTAAATCTGCCTGGCTTGCCATGCTCGCGCTAAAGCTGACGCTGGTCCCGTTCTTTCTCTTCGTCGTTTCCATGTCGGGCAAATGGTGGGGACCGACTATCGCCGGCTGGCTTGCTGGATTGCCCTTTGTTGCCGGACCGATCCTGTTCCTTCTGGTCCTGGATCATGGACCGGTTTTCGGAGCGCATGCGGCTACCCTCTCCCTGTCAGCCATACTCGCTTCCGAGGCATTCAACTTCGCGTATGCATGGACCTGCCGATCCAGGTCGTGGCCCCTTGCGCTAACCGCAGGATTGGGAAGCTGGCTCGTAGCAGCCATTGCCCTCGCTTCAATGCCGGCATCCCCGGCGTGGGCTATCGCGGCCGCGCTTGTTGCCGTCGCGTTTGGACAAACCTTTCTCCCTCGCAGCAATGCCATTGCCAGAGTTGCACCGCTTGGCCGCAACGACCTAGCAGGACGCATGATTGCCGGCGCTGCGCTGACGGTTGCGGTCACCACGCTATCGTCTGCGCTTGGCGCCAAATGGAGCGGACTTCTTGCGGTGTTCCCGCTGTTGGGGATCGTGCTTTCTGTCTCGTCGCATCGGGCGCACGGCCCTGACTTCGTAGTGTCGCTTTTGCGAGGCATGGTACTCGGCCGGTTCTCATTCGCTGCGTTCTGCCTCTGCCTTATCTTCGCACTTCCCAGACAAGCGGCTTCCCTGGCATTCGTGGAAGCCGCCATCCTGGCAATGGCCGTGCAATGGACCACCAAACGCCTCGCACACGCACAACATGAGCGCACGGGTGAGGTGCTGACCGTGCCGGCATCGCGAGAGTCAGCGGTGAATGCCGAGCGGTGAGCGGTCAGTGATCAGCGGCGAGTAGTCAGATACTTTATTGCGCATGGCAGCAGGTTTAGATCTGCCCCAATCCGCCGTCGATTTCAATCTCGCCGGTTCCGCGTGTGAGACTTGCATAAACCCTCGCGGGGCGCTTTCCCGTAGACGCAAGCGGCCGGGCGCTCTCAGGTTTGCATTCCGTTCGGAAAAAACCGACTCCCAATCAAGTCGTCTATTGTCTTAAACAAGTAGAGAGTTGGCGCACTCAGCCATGAATGTCCTAGAACAACGCGTCAGGCTTGACGAGCGTTTAGCGGATATTCCGGTCAATTCGTGGTGTCAGAATCCGCAAGGAACACAGTCAGGCAAGCCTTACCTTGAATGCTGGAGCGACCTGCAGCCACCCTCGCCCGTCTCATGGAAAACCCCGGCTCATTCATCGTCCTAGGACATCGGTTTGCGATCACACTGGCGGTATCTTGAATCAGCAGTGGCGCTCGTGTTGCCGCTGTCCATGATTCCGGAGGAAGACAATGAGCTACGCACAGCCAACGGCAAAACATACAGCTCGACACACCCCATCCAATCTTCTGCGGCGGGCAATCGCTGCGTCAGCGCTAGGCAATGCCACCGAATGGTTCGACTATGGCATCTACGCTTACGGTCTCACCTACATTTCGGCCGCCCTGTTTCCCGGCAGCACCGCCGAAGCCACCTTGTTCGCGCTGGCGACCTTCGCCATATCGTTTCTCGTACGGCCACTAGGAGGTCTTTTCTGGGGGCCGCTCGGCGACCGGCTGGGACGTAAATATGTGCTCGCGCTGACAATCATCATGATGTCGGCCGCCACGCTTCTCGTAGGGCTGCTGCCCACCTACGCCAGCATCGGCTTATGGGCGCCGGCCTTGCTGATCGTACTGCGCCTCGTCCAAGGTTTCTCGACCGGCGGCGAGTACGGCGGAGCAGCCACCTTCATGGCCGAATACGCTCCGGACAAGAAACGCGGCTTCTGCGGCAGTTTCCTCGAATTCGCCACGTTGGCCGGTTTCTCTCTCGGCGCGCTGTTGATGCTCGGTTGTTCAGTTTTGCTAGGTAACGAAGCCATGCATGCCTGGGGATGGCGCCTGCCGTTCCTGATAGCCGCACCGCTTGGCATGATCGGGTTCTATCTGCGCGCCAGGATGGAGGACACACCCGTATTCCTCGAGATGGAACAATCGGCCGAAAAGAAGCAGCACGCTAAAATATCCCTGAAAGAACTGTTGACCGAGTTCTGGAAGCCACTGCTATTGCTGGGCGGCCTGGTCGTGGCACTGAACGTCGTCAACTACGTGCTGCTTGCCTATATGCCGACCTTCATGCAAAAGCAGTTGGGCATGAGTGACAACATGTCATTGCTGGTGCCGCTGATCGGCATGCTGGCAATGATGGTATTCCTGCCCTTCGCAGGCACGTTCTCCGATAGAGTCGGCCGCAAGAACGTGTGGTGGTTTTCCTTGATTGGTCTCTTCATTGCCGCGGTGCCTATGTTCCTGCTCATGTCGCATGGCACGGCTGGCGCGCTGATAGGGTTCGCGGTATTAGGTCTGCTTTATGTGCCTCAGTTAGCGAGCATCTCGGCGATGTTTCCGGCAATGTTCCCCACGCAAGTCCGCTATGCAGGCATGGCGATCGCCTATAACGTGTCGACCTCCATCTTTGGCGGTACTGCACCCATGGTGAACGAATGGCTCATCGGGCGTACAGGCAACAACCTTATTCCGGCTTACTACATGATGGGCTCGTGTGTGATCGGTGCGCTAGCCTTGATCTTCGTGACAGAGACCACCGGCTGTTCGCTGCGCGGGCGAGGTATTCCCGGTAAGGCGTAAAAGTAATCTTGCACAGGGCATCGTCAATGCGCGACGGCGACTGCCCTGGCTTTGCAGCAATACACCCTTGGCGGCTGCGGATCGCCGTGTATCCGCGTACAAGGGTTCGCTTGGGCGTCCATGGCCGCGGACGCCCGCACCGGTCTTCCCAGGAGGAGAGTGCATCATGCGTATCGGTCTGCCGAAAGAAATCAAGAACCATGAATATCGGGTCGGGCTGACGCCCGCGGGCGTTCGCGAGCTGGTGTCTCACGGGCACGAAGTTGTCGTCCAGACAGCGGCGGGTGCGGAGATCGGTTTATCGGATGATGCCTACAAGGCTGCGGGCGCCTCTGTGGTCGACACGGCGCAGGAGGTCTTCGCGCGCGCGGAGATGATCATCAAGGTGAAGGAGCCCCAACCCGCCGAATGCGCGATGCTGCGCGCGGGGCAAATTCTCTATACATACCTGCATCTTGCCCCCGACCCGGTGCAGACACGCGCCCTGATCGACTCCAAGGCCATCTGCATTGCATACGAAACAATCACGGGTCCTGGCGGCGGCTTGCCGTTGCTCGCGCCTATGAGCGAAGTCGCGGGCCGCATGTCGATCCAGGCAGGTGCGGCGCATCTGGAGAAATCGAAGGGAGGGATGGCGTTGCTGCTGGGCGGTGTTCCGGGCGTGGCCCCGGCGCACGTGGTGATCATTGGTGCAGGCGTGGTCGGGACCAACGCGTTACAGATAGCAGTTGGCATGGGCGCCCGCGTGACGATAATCGATAAGAACCTAGAGCGTCTGCGCGCACTGGACGTAATCTTCGGCAACCGCGTCACCACGCTGTGCTCGAATGTGCAGACGATCGAGGACTCAGCGCACGCCGCCGATCTCCTGATCGGCGGCGTGCTTATTCCCGGCGCCGCGGCGCCGAAGCTCGTGACCCGCGACATGATTTCGCATATGAAGCCGGGCGCCGTTGTTGTCGATGTCGCCATCGATCAGGGCGGTTGCTTCGAGACGTCCCACCCCACGACACATACCGATCCGACGTTCATCGTGGACAATGTCGTGCATTACTGCGTGGCCAACATGCCGGGTGCTGTGGCGCGAACCTCGACGTTCGCGCTTACGAACGCAACAATCGGGCACGCGCTGGCGATCGCGGACAAAGGCTGGCGGCGTGCGCTGTCTGATGATCCGCATCTGCGAGCCGGCTTGAACGTGTGCGAGGGGCACGTCACTTACAAGGCCGTTGCACGCGCGCTCGGGTTTGCCTACGTGGCCGCCGAAAGCCTGCTTACCTGAGCCGAAACGGAACCGGAGCCATAAAAGCCAATGCCTCGCGTTCAACCGCGAGGCATTGGCTTTTTACTGACGGGGTGCTGCAGTCACCAGCGGCCCGTCAGGCATAGTCCCATCAAGCGTTACTGACCCGTGTAGCCGACAGGAACCGTAGCGTTGGACTTGGCAACCGTCGCATTGCTCGAGACGATATATTGCGGAACTTCAGTCAGCGTTAGCGTCACTTTGCCGTTGGTATAGGGCACCGTGCTGACATTGCCATAACCATCGATCTCCGTCACGTTGCCCGATGCGCCGGCCGCGTCCACCTGGAGCGAGTAGCTGGTCGAGTAGGTCTGGCTATAGAGCCCGCCCGATGCCGGCCATTGCGCATTGCTGTGTGCCCACACGGCCGTCACGACCTTGCCGTTACCGAGTTGCTGGAACGCATAGGCATACGTCCCGGCGGCCGTACCTGTTACGCGGCCAAGCGTATTGGTGCCGTCAAGCACCCGGGTCAGTGTCGCGAATGCAAGTGCTTCGGGCTTGGGTGAGAGGTTCGATGCACCGTACGCGCCCTGAGCGTCGTTCAGGTCGAAGAACGTGCCATAACCAGTCTCGCCGGGGTAGTCCGCACCATAGAAGAACGTGGACACTTGCGCGCCGCCACCCAGTGTAATGATGTGCGAGCGTACGCCAACGGCAGCTTGAGCAAACAGCTGATTCTGCGACGGTGACGTAGGTCCGTAGTTGATGCCCGGATCGTAGCTAGTCCCCGCTTCGGTGACGAACAGTTTCATGTTTGGCTTGCCGGCCTGCATGACGGAACGTAACTGACTCATCAGGTTGTCGAGCGCATTTGCCTGATTAGCCGGGTTCGGATCCGAATCCTGCAGTTCAGGCGGATGGGACGGATAGGTACCGGCATTCCAGTAACCGTGCGTCGACACTGCGTCGATATAGTTCCACAGACCGAGCGCGCCGAAGGTCTGCAGGTAACCCGTCGTGCAAGTGTCGCAATTGGCCGGGAATGGGTTGGTGGGACCCATCACGATGGCGTTCGGATCAGTGGAGTGCAAGCCCAGATAGGCAGCCTTGTACATCGCAACAAAGTTTGCCTGACTGTCAGCCCATCCGAGGCTTGGCTCCCAGGTCACCTGGTAGTAGTTGTTCTGCTGGGTCGGATAATTGGCAGCACGGATCAGGCTCGTGTCGGTGCCCACGCGGCCCATGAAGTTCTGGAACTCGGTCATGTTCACCGGCGCATAGTAGCTGTCGTTGAACTGACCCGTCTTCGAATCCCATGCCGGCAGTCCGTCAAGACGCACAATGCGCATCTGGTCGGGGTGAGCCTTGTAGAACGGGTCCAGGTCGCTGACGCTCGGCGTATAGGTGTTGGGGCCGTTCGGCTCCATGGCCGACACTTCGCGGTCGTCGATGGTCCACGAAATTCCCAAATCGTGCAACGCGGCAATGTTGTCGTTGAAGCCCTGCATGCCGAACCGATGCTGATCCTGGTGTGCATACGTCACCGTGCCAAGGACAGACGTGAGGTTCGGCAACACACCGAAAGTGGCAATGCCCATCGGGCGTGTACCCATGTTCGGCAACGTGCCGCCATTGGATTGCAACGTGGCAGTAATCGAGCCATAGCCGGACCATGTCGACTTGCACGACATGGTGGCGGTCTGCACACCGGACTTCACAGCGAAGCTACCTTGCGTCTTGGTGGCGCCGTTAGCATCGGCGACCGACCAGATGACCGTGTCTGCGTTCGGCGAGTTGGTCGTGACCGCTATGTTGAACGCTGTGTTATTCGGGAAAATGCGCATGCCGTCAGTTGTCGGCGTGTCGGCGCTGATCAAGCCATTAGCGGTGCCACCTGACGTTTGTGCAGGCGAGCCACATGAGATGGCCGAAGTACCTGGAGTCGGCGTGGTAGCCGGCGGCGTTGTGACGGGAGGCGTTGTGACGGGTGGCGTTGTGACGGGTGGCGTGGTCACAGGCGGAGTCGTAACCGGTGGCGTGGACACCGGCGGCGTCGTGACGGGCGGCGTGGTCACAGGCGGCGTCGTGACGGGCGGCGGCGTCACAGGAGGCGTCACAGGTTTGGTGGTAGATGCGAGGCTAACCCAGCACGATTTCCCGTAGCCGTAAGCGGGATCGGTCTGAGAGACAGCACCGACATAGCAGCCGACCCCATTCGTAAAGGCACGCGGGCTGGTCAGCATGGTGGACGGCGAGTTCGGCGGAACGGCGCCGAACACCACGGAGCCCTTGCCGGAAAACGTGCAGTTGTCGTTCTCACTCCCGCAGAACGTGTATTTCACGCCGCTGACAGTGATGGTGCTGCTTTGCGCATGGGCGTGACCGACACCGAAGATAGCCAGCGTCGTTGCGACCGAAATCGGAAGTAGTCTTAAATATTTCATCATAGTCCCTGTTGTGCTGCTACAAGTATTCCCCGAGGATCGACAAGATCAACCGAAGTCGTCCCGCGTTCGCGTTTATTTTGGAGCTGAGAGATTTGATGCGAGGATGCTGCTGATCGCTACCGTGCTGCAGCAACGGCGCCCTTCGACAATGTCGAACGCGCTTGCCCTTACGGGTTCCGACCGACCGAGGCTCTCGAGTGGAGAATCGGCCAATTACATGAAATAGGCTTTCATATAATTTGTCATCCTGATTAATGGCGAATTGATCCCTCCCGTCTCTATAGGATCAAAGACAGGAAACGGGGCTTGCTTCACGGAATCTAGTCAGGCGAAATCGTCCTGCTGTCACATGCCCGACTGCGGCTAGGCCGCACGCGGCGTTCTATCAGCAACTCAGCAGGTGATGGTTTCGCTCAAGTCGTTTGCACACCTATTTATACAAAATGTAAAATCAACTCCATGTAAACGAAAAAAATGCACAGCCTTGATAGATAACGGCAGGGTAACGGCATGCCTGATCGCCAATTCGTGCATCGACTCACCTCTCGCGGCCGCCCTGGTGCCGCACGCATGACCACTCACAGAGCGCCAAGCGCGCGCCCTGGCCGAAGACGTCATACAGGCGAAACGACCGGTTATCCGAGGCGAGCGTGTTAATGCTGCACTGCGATACCCTTCTACGGTTCGGGCGCACAGGTTTTCGCACGTTGAAAGCAGCAATCAATTCACATAGGGTAAATACTTCTGATATGAAGTCGTCTCGCTGCGATCTGGTATTAGTTACAGTGCACTTTGGATGGACGAATTATATTCGCAAAAAAACGTTTCATTCATGTAACGTTCGCGAAGACTGGGAAATAAGTAGTAGTTCCTCACACGTTATGCGATGAACGACCGCCATCCCAAAAGAGGCGAGAAAGAGGAAATCTATTCTCAACTTGATGCAGCTGGGCGAATTATTGGTTATTTAACTAAATGGAATCGTATGACGTTACCTTTTGTTAATCTTATGGGTAAATATAACCGAATCATTTCGTGGCATTAATCTTAAGAAACGAATATGGGCGATATAATAATTTCATTAACTGAAGCTTACTGTTTTCTTTCATAATTAATATGGCTCGCAACGAGGCGAAAATGCCACGAGTGAGTCTTTTGCTGCACTGCATAATCC